>Ga0153916_10000187_pt1 | contig 38317 bp, 62 predicted proteins | sample Opewatmetagenome_FD_109642 | JGI IMG/M metagenome (GOLD analysis project Ga0153916, IMG submission 109642) | Freshwater wetland microbial communities from Ohio, USA - Open water 3 Core 3 Depth 4 metaG | ecosystem: Environmental > Aquatic > Freshwater > Wetlands | place: USA: Ohio, Lake Erie...
CGCCATCGGCTGGTGGAGATGACCTGTCCACAGGAGGTCAGGCTTCGCCCATGGTAATTCTTTTCGGGCCGAATTTCGCTGAGCCCCAGCAGTCGTTGCGCCTCCTGCTCCATGATGCGCAAGAAGTCGAAAATTGTTGCCGCGCCACTTAATCGTGCAGAAGCAATAGTCGGTAAAGTAGGGAACTTGGAGATCATCCGCGAGCCTCCGCGAGCCCGACATACCGGCCGCCTGAAACGTGCGATCCTCGTGATTGCCGGGAAGACTGAACAGCATCTTGTGCTGGATGGGTGCCAACTCCTGGACAGCGCTAACCAGCTGCTCTTCCGGCGACATTGGCGTGTGCCCCATCTTGCCCTGCTGCGGCGTGATGTTCTCGTACATGTCGCCGCCATTCCACGTCAAAACGTTTGGCTCGGATCCCAACCAGTCCCGGTGGCGCGAGAACAACTTCTTGTCGTGCTCCCGACTCCCGATATGAACGTCGTACAGCGGAGCCAACTTGATCGACGGCCACGAATCTGGAACCGTAATAAACAGTTGCGGAAATTCCGACTTGGGCTTCACAACCCGAAATGGGCGCCGGCCGAAAGTGGACTGAATTTCTTGAAGCTCCGTCTGATAATCAAAGTTGTCGTCTGCTGCCTCGAGGATGCGCTTTGTCATTTACTCTCCAAGTTTCTGGCCAATGGCCCTTTCAAACAACGCGATGCCCCGAGGTCTCTTTCCTACCGACGTCGGATCCTTCATGATGCTCCCCATCCGCCTATTATACCGCAACCGACGGTTGTGCATCAAGTGCTTTAACTTCCTGTTCGTCGTCCTATTTCGCCGACGATCGCGCGCTCGCCCTTTCTCGGAACGATTGTACTTTCGGTGACTAGAGCGAATGGACGAGATACGCTCCTGCTGCAAATCCAATGATGACTCCGACTTTGAGCCCTCGCATAAAGGAACGTTTGGACTTGGCTTTTTCAAGGTTGACGTCCGCGACGTGCGACTTTTTCTCATCGACCAAATCCTTGTTCAATTGAGCGATCATATCAGTTTGCTTACTAACAAGCAACTGCTCATTCGTCAATTCGGTTTCAAGCGCCGCATTTGTGGCCTCCAACTCCAGGACAGTCTCAAGCTGCTGCGTTGTAGCGACCGCCGTAGCCTCCTCAACCTGGAAAGCCTTCGTGCCAACGATCGGATGAATAGTGGTGGGATCGACCTTAAGAATCGTAGTCCACCGCGCTGCAAGATCGCTCGGCAGCAGCGTCGCGTCCACCTTCTGCTGCGTCTTTGTGGCCGCTGCGCGCTCAACGATCTGCTTAGACAAAAGACCGTTCTGTGAATCAACTCGCGCTCGGAGATCGGCCAACTGTTGCTTCAAGGCCTTCGTGTCTGCGTCGTCCACCTTGACAACGGCCGCGGCTGCAGACGCCACCAGGGCCTCATGGCGGTCCCAGGAGTCCATGGCCCGAGAGACAAAATGTGTCAAGGTGAGCAAACCTATGACAAATAATAGCAGCTTCTCGTGGGCCTTGAACCACACCAAATACGCATCCAAAGTCGGAAATACGGTGGTCGGCGATGTGGTGGGTGAACTCATTCTTCCCCTCTATAAAAGGTACGTGAGTACGCGAGAATTATCCTTATTTCTCACGCTCTGCCGCATACATAACTGGGTCTTTAATCACCTGTCTGGCCGGCAAATTTTCCAGGTATTCGAGAATGCGTCTGAGCCACACAGGGTTGTCAATGCGCCCCAGTTTACGATTGCATCCTGCATATCGGCCGGCACACAAAAGGCCGCGGACACTCAGAGGAAGAGCCTTCTTACGAAGCGCGGCGACCGCAGCCACGCGCGTCTTCGCTCGCTGTTGAAGGTATATGCCGTTCACCAAAGTCTCCGCCTCCCATAAAAATTCTCGACTCTGATAATTAGTAATGATGCGGTGTGCTTCTATTTTGAAGTGCTGGTGGTCAAGATTCAATGGCATGTTCTTAGCCTCGCGGCCACAACCCGCGCACTTCCACCCCTGGGCCTCGCCGAGCGCATTATACATCTTGAGCGTCCACCCATAAAGCTTTCGAAGCCGTTGATCCTTCGCGCGCTCTTTAGTCGTCATTTGAACCTCCTTAATCGGTAGAATTGTGCGTTTGGATCTTCCCACCATCGGGCGGTCGCAATCTTCGGAACGGCCTCGATAGTCTGAGCGAGCGCCATGGAGTTAATCTTTGACTGATCATACGTCGCTCGGCGGAGACCGTCGATCTTCTCCTGAAGCGTTCCGTTGAACTTGAGACCGGTATTTCGGTGGTAGCCATACCAACCCATGTGGTAGGCTCGAGGAACATAAGGCCACAACGAAACACCACCAACGCCGCGCATAAGACGCTTGATCAACATGTCCTGCTCAATACCAGGAGCAAGAGTACTGTAGGTTCTCCCGTCGCATAAATTCGAAACAATGAATTGCAGAACTCTTCGGTGAAAGCACGGACCGATAGAAGAGTAGGCGTGAGCCGAGAGATGATAAGCCATCGGATCCGTAACACCCCCGTCAAGAACTTCGGGCCCGTTGATCGCGTACTCAAGACTGCCCTTAATCCCCGATGCACAAGAAACAAACACGTTCTCTTTAACGCCTTTCATGATCGCATCGTGCCACAGGAAAAAATCGTTCATCACAAACACGTCATCTTCAACAAGATAGACATGATCTGCTCCGGCCTCGTACGCCTCTCTCAAGGCCTCAAGAACATTGAAGCTGTTCCCGAAGCTGCTATGAGGGAGACGAGAGTGAAACTCCACGCCGAAATGCTCGCTAATAGCGCACGCAGGAGAGTCGAGAACCCCATCATCCTTGTGGGAGTCCTGACACACAATAACTCTTTTGTCGCCGACCCCTTCGGCGCTAAGAAGGCGCTCAAGGCAAACATACAGATATTCAGGCCGATCGTAAGTAGGAACCACTACTACGTCTCTCATGCGGCCTCCGAAAGATCTTTCATGATTCGAACCGCAGCTTGACCGTCCCACAGCGGTAGCCCGCCGAAGCCCTTAAACTTTAGCCCAATCAATTGCGCTGCCGCAAGAATAATGCTCGCGGGATCGGTTCCAACAACCCAATTCGAGCCCATCTCCACCGTTTCTGGACGCTCGGTAGATTCACGCAACGTAAGACACGGAACTCCCAGTGCCGTCGTTTCCTCCTGCACACCGCCGGAATCCGTCATAACAAACTTAGCGCTGGCCAGAAGAGATATAAATTCAAGATACCCCATCGGAGGCACAAAGTCAACATTCCACGCCGACGACGCCCACTTGCTTTTAGTGCGAGGGTGAATGGGAAATATAACCGGAATGTGCGATCCTACTTCGTCCACCGCGGACATAATAGACGCCAACTTCTGTTTGTCGTCAACGTTCTCTGCTCGGTGGAGAGTCAAGACTGCGTACTGTCCAGGGCGACGGTAACGAATCTTGGCTTCGGAGAGATGCCGAAACAGTGTATCGACCATCACATTACCCACGAATCGACACATTGAAGGGTCGTGCCCTTCGCGTATCAGATTTTCCCGGGCGCCCTCAGACGTCGTATAAAAAATGTCGGACACAGAGTCAACGAGAATGCGGTTGATCTCTTCCTGCATATTCATATCGCCACAGCGTAAGCCGGCCTCCACATGAATGACTGGAATGCGGCGCTTCACTGCGGCAATCGCAGCCGCCGCGGTAGAGTCGGTGTCTCCAACGACCATCACATAATCCGGATAAGTATCCCTCTCCTGCTGATACCAAAAATAATCTAAACGCCCAATCATCTGCCCGAAGCCAGAACCAAGATTCAAATCATCGTGTAGATGCACAGGGGGAGGCAATTGCAAATCCGAAAAATACGGATCTGACATTCCCTCTTTGTGCTGACCGGTATGCACCAGCCGCAGTTTAATCTTCTCCGGAAACAATTTCGCGGCTTCTACGAGTGCCGCGGCTTTCACGAAATTGGGCCTCGCTCCAATCACAAGATCACAAGTTAACACGTTTTTCATATCGTCTCCGCGATGATCTGAATCATTTCCTGAAGAGTTTTAGTCGGACGATATCCAAACCGTCCGATCCGTTCAAGATCCGGAATTCGGCGGCGCATATCTTCAAAGCCCGGCGCATACGCTTCGGAGTAGGGAACAAAAACAATGTTCGAATTGCTCTTGGTAACCGCCCTCACGAGAAGGGCGAGATCCAAAACCGAAACCTCTTCTTGACCACCAATATTAAAAACTCTTCCGCACGCGGAGGGATCTTCTGCCAGTCGAACAAGTGCCCAAACAACATCCTCGACCCAGCCAAAGCATCGACTCTGAAGCCCGTCTCCGTACACCGTGATATCTTCCCCGGCCTTCGCTTGTCGAATAAACGTTGGGACCACCATGCCGTACTGCCCAGTCTGACGAGGACCAATCGTATTAAACAATCGAACAACGACAGCAGGAAGATTCTTCTCGTGGTAATAGGCAAGAGCCAAAAACTCATCAAGCAGTTTAGAGCAAGCGTAACTCCAACGCCCTTTATTCGGTGCGCCGATGAGAAGATCGTCCGTTTCGCTATACGGAAACTTCGTGCTCTTACCATAAACTTCCGATGTAGAAGTGATCAAAACCTTCTTTCCTTTCTTCGCCGCAAGCTCCAACACAAGTTCAGTCGCGCGCACATTCGTCTCGATGGTCTGCACAGGACTTTCAACGATACGCTTCACTCCAACCGCGGCCGCGAGATGGAAAATCACATCCGCCTTGTCGACGGCGGAGCCCGTACGAGTTCGGTCCATCACGTCGGCATACGCAAAAGTAAATTTCAGATTCTCCATGAGGGGTTTGATGTTGGTGAAAGAGCCCGTCGAAAGATTATCTATCACATCAACATAATACCCTCTTCCGAGAAGCTCTTCCGCAAGATGCGAACCAATGAAGCCCGCCCCGCCCGTGATCAGTGCTCTCACAATACCCCCCAATCTGCGTTCGGATTCGCAATAGGCCGGCGGCGACCCTGCTCAATCTCCAGCTTCAACTGTAGGAGGCGCCGGTGGCCGGCAGAGTAGTCTTCCGCAATACCCAGGTCGTAGTTCGACCGATCATGCCATTGGTGCTGCGCAACAACGTTTCGAGCATACTCAAAGCGAGTGCCGTTCAGGCGAAGGCAGTGCATGAGATAGTCATCTTCGAAACCGTAGCCAATGAAGGACTCCTCAAAACCGTTGATCCGGAGCAACCGCTCTCGACGGATGGCCAGACAAAAATTTACAATCCAGCCGGCCCGGCGTCCCTCCGACGGATGGACATACCACTCTTCCATGTCCCCGTTCTTGTTCAATGACTGGACGCATGCCGTGGCCGCCGTAATCGGATCATCGATTACCGGCGCCACGAGATTCGCAACGTCTGTGGGCGCGGTGTAGCGAACTTCGGCGCCCTGGAGAATGACAATGTCGCCCGTAGCCGCACGAATGCCGATATTGTGGACGCGGGAGGGATTCTGAAAAACCGGGAGGTTGGGACGCGTCTTGCGAATATACCTTGCTTGATACCGGCGCGCGATCCACTCCGTCTGCCCGTCTTGGCCATCCTCGACCACAATAGTCTCGAGCGGACCAGCGTACCGCTGCATCTGAATACTGTCCAGCGTTTTTTCCAACTGCTGTGCCCGATTATACGCCGACAAAACGATAGAGACCGAAGGATTCATCAGAACCTACACTCAAATTTAGGATCGCCCCCGCGGGCGTCGGTATGTTCACTGCGCTGAATTCCACCCTCGCTGGGGTTATAGATCGCAACTTTATACTTCTCCCAGGGAGCGGCGGCCACATAATCGTATATGAAATCCTCGATGAAGGTATTGGAGCCGACCCTAAACTTACTCAACATCTCTCGATAAAACTGAACTGTAGTAACGTGAGGACGCTGTGACCACTGAACGGTTTTAATCAAAGGTACACCATGAAACTCCACATCGCCGCGATTCAAATATTCATGCTCCGGACGACGGTATGTTAGCGGGTGCAGACGAACACAATCAATAAATTTACTCAGGATGACTCGCTCGATGCCTGCAAAATCTATCGGGAGCGGAAGAAGCGGAGTGTCGTGTTCGAAGAAAAACAAAAGAGGCGTCTTAATGTCGCCGAGCGTCTCAGACGTCATGCCGGCCTGATGGAGATGCTTCCCGAACGTTTTTATAGCAACGTTCGGAAATTCAAGAACACGATACGCTAAACGCTTCTTAAACTCTTCATACCGGTGACGTTCATCGCTTCGCTCCCACTGCTCTTGACGCATCCCGTCCACCATAATAATGATTGGGATCTCGGGCAGATGGTACCGAATCGAGGCAATCGTACCTTCTATGATCGCAGTCGAAGGATTCGACGGGACGGGACTCGTAGACATAATCACCGTAGCGTTCATAGCTTTGGCTCGAATACTGGATCGCCTTCGCGCCCATCGTTGTGTTCGATACGCTTTATATCGCCCTCGGGATTGTAGACAGTGGTCTTCCATACATCCCACGGCACATTCTGAGTCAGCCCATACGCCCAGGTCTCGAGCAACGAACGCGTATCGCGACTCGTGTAAGACAGCAGGCGCTTGTAGTATTCCACTCCCGCAATGTGGGGGTGGCCCGACCACTGCTGAATCTTGACGAAGGGGAAGCCCTCAAAAACGTCCCGGCCCACCACAAGGTATTCGTGCTGCTCGTGGATCTGCGTCCACCGACAGAGGCGAACCTGATTGACGGCGCCCTTCAGGATCGCATTGCACATCGCGTCCCAATCGATCGGCCGATCCAGAATCTCCCAATCGTGCTCGAGGAACATGAGCAGAGGCGTCTTGATCATGGGGATCGTGCGGTGCATCATTTCAGTCTGGTGCAGGTACTCTGGAAAAACTATGGGCAGGGCATTGTGGAGCTCGTGATTGCACTTCCAAACAAGATTACGCTTGTACTCCTCGTAGGCCTCGCGCCGATTCTCGTTCTCCTGGCGCACCCCATCGCACTGAATCAAGATCTCAACGTCGGGAAGATGCTTCCGGATACTGGCAATCGCCGCCTCAATCTTCGCCGTAAAAGGATGCGAGGGGATCGGCGATGTGGGAATGACGACTGTGATCAAATCTCTCGCGCTCATATTTGGCTCCTGAGTTCATTAATGTCGTCCCTCATATCATAAGCCATTTTTCGCTTTATCCCCATCCACCATGCGGCTATTCGACTACTCTTCTCAGACCAGACCGCAAGCTCTTTCTCCATAATCTCGGGAAGTTGGCTCCAATCTGAAACCTGGGTGAACGGAGGGTTCTGAAATACCAGCTCCCAGTAGCCATCGGGATATCCCGGACGCGAAGTCTGAGCATCAACGAGGGGGAGACAGCCGGCCTCGAGAGCCTCGTACAGACGAAACGTGTCCGGCGTGGCGGGACCCGAGGGGCACGGCGCAATCTTGCAGGAGGCCAGATACTTGAAATACAACTCGCGCTCGACCCCCTCAGTGAACTTCTGAGACCGGTGGAGAACACCGCCATGCTCTGACATTCGTTGAAGCTGATCTGCGCACTGATGGCGACGGGGATGCGTGCATTGGCCGGCAAAGAACCAGGGAAGGCTACGCTCCCTCGCTTCCTTTCCGTACTTTACGAGCCACTCCGGTGTGCCTCCAGAATAGCCGTTGATGAAGGGCCGGCCAAGAGTATCATTTGTCCCTTTCAGCGGCGTCATGATCCAAACTTTCATGTTCCGGTGCTTGATGCGCTCCACGGGGAACAACGACTCTTCGTCGCCGGCAACAATCAAAAGAACCCACTTGTACTTCACAAGCTCATCGTTTATCTCATCGACGCGCTCGACCATGTGGCGGGCGGGCAGAACGACAACTGCTCCCTCGGCCGCAACGAACATTCCGGAGCGAGGGGTGACCTCACCCCAGGAATGTTTGAACTCGAAGCCGTTGACGGGTCTCCACATTTTGCCTGAGAAGATGTCCTCGAGCACCGACATATCCCAATATCCTCTCCCCGAAGGCCAAATAACTTGAATAGCTTCACTCACGTTGGCCTCTTCTCAAAGTAGTTATGTTCCTCATGATCGAATCCCAAGAGAGTACGAGTGTACCCCAATCCCTCCATGAAGTCAAGAACGTCTTGTGGCTTCGTGGGAGGATAGTCCCGCTCCAACAAATCGGGATGAATGCTCACCCAAGCCTTGGGAGAGAAAGTCACCAACGTCTTCTCCGCCCCCTTCAGCGCCAAAAGCTCAGCGCCTTCAATATCGATCGTGATAGCATTTGGCACAATCTTCGTCGAAGACACAAAATCATCAATCGTGATCTGCGCGGTGCGATGGGCGTGCTCGTGAATGTATCGAAAGTTCCGGCCGAGGAAAAGATCTACGTTCGAAACCACCGGCCAGCCGTCTTCTAAAAGGGTGTTGTCGTAATCAATGCCCTCGGGCACGATCGTCTCGGCGCCAACCAATGCGCACATCATCGCCAGAGGCTTAGTCAATCCCATCTCCTGCCAGATCCGCTTAATCATCGACCAGTTGTTCGGCACGGGTTCGAACATCACCATGTTCTCGGCGCCAACAAAATACTTAGCGTAGATCGCGGATATCCAACCAACCTCTGCGCCAACGTCAAAAAGAATATCGCCCTTCTTTAGATTGGCCTCCATGCTGTCAAAACGACACTTCTCCCAGGTCCCCCACCAGCCGTGCAGATCGGGCCGGCCCAAACAATATGGAATCCGGACATCATACTTCTCTACCACCTTCTTGTCCATGAATTCATCGTCCCTCATCAGCCTCTCCCGACCATCATCGTATCAAACCGACGACGAAAAATAGGATCATTGTCATACCGACGGTGGACATCGCCGTCAACCATTTTCGCAACGGCCATCTCAAACTTAATCTGCTCGAACGTCTCCTGGAGCTCCATGTTGGCCTTCACAAAGTGAAGTGACGTAATCCTCTCGGGGGCCTCGTAAGTAAGAACTTTCTCAAGCATCGCAGCAATAACATCAATCTGCTCGTAGAAAGAAGTGTCCTTATTGGCATCTTTTCGGGCCTGCATCCACTTCATCAACTGGACACAGACGTTTCCAACCTTCCGTGCTTCTTTCGGATCCATCATGTCCGCTCCATCGTAAAAGCCTGTCCCAGAAATCGATCCCCGTTAAAGTTATACTCTAAAAAATGATTTGCCTTCCACTCAGGGCGAGCAAACAAAAACTCCCGAAACGCACGCTTCTCGCCTCGATCGTCAGAAAAGCATCCCCAATCATCGAACAGAATAATCGTGCCGGGTTGAAGGAGAGGCGCAACAAATCTCAAAACTGGAACCGTAGACTGATACAAATCACAATCGACGAGAATAACAGTTGCGGGTTTCATACCTCGTTCGGCGGCCAAAGTACTCGTAAGACTTTCGTCAAACCACCCCTTGATAAAATGCACCCGCTCAGAGTCATAACCGAACTGCTCATGGAGAGATCTAACAAAATCAAAACTGCACGCATAACTGCCGCTAACAAAACTCGACGCCTCCTCTTCAGAAACCAAAGGAAGGCCCTCAAAAGAATCGAACCCCCAAAACTTCATCTCTGTGAACCCCAAACGTTTAGCTTCCTGCTGGGCGTGATAAAAATTGGCGCCGGCGTAGAGTCCAAACTCATAATAGTCCCCTTTGGCTTTCGAAGACTCAAGTGCTTTCGTGATGGGCGCATGAATGTCTGAAAGGCCAAGTTGATCATACCGAGTATAGTTGTTGAAGATGGCTGGCGTTCCGCTCAAGAGTTTATGTTCCCCCAATCCAACCCAACGTTCGATTCCAGTCCCCGAGTCTTGTTCTTATAATAATCTTCAATCACTTGACCGCCGAGCTCTGAGTTGAATTTATCATTCTCCGCGTCCTTCGGATCCGGATGCCCCGGATGCCACTGATGTATTGTCAAAACCTCGGGGGCCCATTTGTACGTAATCCCTGACACATGAAGACGCCATGCAAAATCATCGTCTTCTCGGCCGTAGCCTCGAAATCGTTCATCATATCCGCCGATGGCAATCACTCTATCCCGGCGGACAGCGTGACAAAATCCAAGATAGTGCGTATGCACTGGGTCTCCATACCAAATGCCCTCGGAACCATCTTGATTAAGAGAGCGACAGGGTGCAAACATAGAAACGCTAGGGTCAGCCTCGACGGGGACAACAAGATTTTCTACATCCGTAGACTTTGTATACTTTACTTCGGCACCCTGGATGATGATGACCTCACCTGTGCATTTTCGAATACCAATATTTTTAGGAACCGCGGGATTCGAAAAACCAACCGCAGGACGATTCACGCGACGGAAGTATTCAATGGGAAGGCCGGCGACTTTGTGCTGCGCACAAACAGCCTCTGTTTTTCCGCCATCACTTCCATCCTCCACAACAACAATCTGATCGGCCCGCCGAGTCTGGAAGTGAAGAGATTCAAGAGTGGGGCCCAGAAGATGAGCGCGATCATAAGCGGTCATCATAATAGAAAGCGTTTTCTTCATTGAATCACAGGCCATACACTTCCCTCATCCAGTCCCGGGTGCGCTGTAGCCCTTCGGCCAGCGGCACAACTGGAGCGTGCCCCAGCCACAACGAAGCCAAATCGCTGTTCGCAATCTTCGTAGAGAGGTTGGACTTCTCCGCCTCCTTGAAAGTGACCTCAGACATTGTGTCGGGGACGAGCTTCTGAACCTCGGCCCACAGCTCTTCGTTGGCCACGAGCTCGTCACTGCCAATGTTGAACACCGGCACCCCGGACGTTCCGGAGCCATACCACCTTCCGGCTTTGATGCGGAAGATGGGCTCGAGCCGATCAGGGATCCGTGCCATCGTGTCTACCCAATCTCCCGCATACAAATGAGACCGCGAAGAGTCCTTGTGAACCGTGACCGGCATGCTCGATAGCGCGCGGTACATGAATTGGCACGCGACGGAGCGGTAAGGGCTGAAGTACTCGCCCGGCCCGTACACATTGAAGAAGCGAAGCACAATGGCGCGGAGGCCGTCGTTCACCGCAGACGTGTAGATCTGGCGCTCATTCGTCCACTTGGAGAGCGCGTACTCATTGTGGAACTGGGGAGGGTTGTGGTCAAGCAGCTCTTCCCGAAGAGACTCGCCGGGCACCGTGTACTGACTGGCCATACCGTAAGCTTCGCTCGAAGAGGAGAACACAAGCGTGGCATTGTGACGCAGGCAGGCCTCGATAGTGTTCCGAGTTCCGATGCAGTTGGACTTCCACAGCTGCTCGTAGTACTCCTGGCCGTTCTTACGGCCGAACTCCGCAGCAAGATGGAAAACCAGTTCGGGTTGGGCCTTGGCGAACACACGATCAACCTGACGAGCCTCGGCGATGTCGACGCGAATGAACTGGGGGTCTGAGTTATGATTGCGATCGCAGCCCCACACTTCGTGACCCTGCTCTCGGAGCGTATTTTTTAGGACGCTGCCAAGCACTCCCTCGCTGCCGGTAACCAAAATTCTCATAGAAACTCCTGGATTCGAAATAGTTTTTCAAAAGGCGCGTTCGGAAACGTGGGTACGGGCTCGATGTCCCCAAAGTTATGAGAGACCTGTTGAATCTTTTCTGCGCTGTGAATGATGTCCCGAAGTTTTCCGATCTTGTCGTTCAGCATCCCGTCGGGTCTCTTCCCGTCTGGTCTATGATATCCGTACCACCCCATGTGATAGGCCCGGGGCACGTACGGCCAAGCAACGACGCCGTGAGTATTCCACATCACCCTCATGATCAGCCCGTCTTGCTCTCCGAAGTCGGCGGCGAAACGATTGCCGGCAAAGACACGGTTGATGTACTGGCCCATGTCTCGGTAATATTCGTCGGTCGCGTGCTCAACGACGGGGGCGAGCTTCTCTCGGGCCCAGCAGACTCCAACACTCGCATAGTCGCGAGCGGACGTGAAGTACGCCGACGGGTCCACAATGTCCTTGCGGGCTTCAACGTTTCGGATGCACCGATAAGCCACCGAACACATGAAATCACCGTCCGCTTGAACTGCTTCATGCCATTTGAAAAAGTCGGGTTGTACAAGGACGTCATCCTCGATCAGGTAGATGTACCGCACTCCCTCGCAGGCCGCGGCTTCTTTGTAGGCTTCCAAAACATTTCGGCTGTTGCCTTCGAAGTTGTGAGGCCGGCGTCGAATGTAACGAAGGGGCAGCTTCTTCTCCCAATACTCCAGGACCTCAGTCGTCCACTCGATGCCCAGCTTGTTTCGGTGTTCGTCTTCGAAGCGGAAGTCCTGGCAGATCCAGATCTCGGATTCAAGAGGGCGTTCGGAATTGTGGATGCGCTCGAGGCAAAGGAATAGGTACTCGGGACGGTAGTAGGTCGGGACTAGGATGACATCTCTCATGAATGCCCCGCCACCCTCTTGCAATTTTCAACAAACTGCTCCGATGTCAGATCTGATTTGGCTCTGTTACACCACCGGCAGCAAGATACACAATTTTCAAAAACATATCCAACCAAATTATTCTGACGATCTACTCCATTCGAAGAAAAAGAAGATCCACTCGGCCTCTTCGTCATGTTACTGTTCATGGTCCCGCAATAAAAACAAGGGCCAGAAACCAAGAACAAAAACTGATCTTTAGTTAGCTCAAACAAAATTCTTCGCTTCCTGGCTTGACATTTGTAATTGCCGAACAAACTCTCAAAAGCAGTAAACGCTATCTTTTTTCGCCTCTTGCATCCGCAAGATTGCGATCGACGCTGCTGCAAATTATTTCGCAGCGCAATGACTTCCTTCCCACAAACACACCGAGCTCTCCAATAGGATCTATCCCCAGCAAAATGAGACAATCCAAGGATAGTCAAGTCTCCTATCACGTCTCCGGTCAGATTTTTATATACTTTTCCTTTACGAGGCATTCATCACCTCAAGTAATTTGATCATCCTCTGCGTATATGTATGGTTCTTCTTCACATCCTCGTGAGCCAGATTGCGCAGTGTGTTACGTTCGACCTGATGATCGTCGTCGATGAAGTAGTTGATCTTCTTCCGCAGGTCTTCGATGTTCTGCGGCTCGTACGTTACCAGTCCCGGAATGGAGAGCCCGGGTGTCTCAGGCGCGATGAGGAAGCCTCCGCGGCCAATCGTTTCAGGAACTCGGTCTGACCAGTAATTCGGAGCACCAGCAAAACAATGATCTCCAACCACGACGCGAACCGTCGCGTATAAGTTATTGAGCGCAGCTTCTCTAATGCCTTGGTAAACGCGGAAATTTGCGCCATAGACTTCCCTCAATTGATTCACAAGAATAGTTCTAAACGGATATTCCGGATGATAAAAATCGGCGCCAGCAAAACAGAGAGGGGAATTGAACTGGAGGGAGGGGGAACCAAAATAGCAGTCCCTCTCAACGACCGCCGGCTGCATCCAAACGTGATTGACCCCACGGTCTTTGAACTTTTGATCATTACCACCATCCGCGGTAAAAACCATATCCGTTTTCCAAAAAGCGTGTTGACCAATCCTGCTCTCCCGACCATCCAGTGCCTCGAGCCCCCAAAATCTATCGAGGTGGAAAGAACAAGTTTTAATGCCAGACGCGCGAAGCTGATCCAGCATCTTGTAGTTGTCTCCCAGTATGGGCCAGGAATGTGTATGGGTCCAAATAAGCAGGCGCACCCCACGTTCGCGAGATGCAGAAACAACCTCATCTGCTGAAACTTTATTTTCCTGAAGCGTGATCACATCGTGGCCGAGTTTCTCCAGACTCCATTTTACATCATTCTCGGTACTAAAACTTACTTCGAAGTTTCCAATATATGCGATGTTCATCGAGACGCCCTCAAGTGTTTTTCATACGTAAGTCTTCCGAACTTCTGTCCCGACATATCTTTCGCTCTTATTCCCGTCGGCATTACACCCGCTCCTGAATGAATTGCTTCAATCGCTCTTCTCCGACCAAACGGTTCCTTCATAATCAATGTGATTGGTCCCAAGATGTCCTAATCGCAACTGACAGGGCTGCGTAAGTTTATCTGGATTTCTTGATTCACACTGCCTTAGAGGGCTCCATTTACTAAAGGTAAGAATATTGGAGAGAGCACAAGCTTCTTGCTCCGTACACTCTTCCGTAGTCGTGGCAATGACTTCTTGATCCACAGTATCCATCCTACGAACATTCCCTGCTGGGTCCATCCAATACGTAAAACATGTTCCTCGCTCACTCATATCCGCTCCTCAATGAACTTTTTCAACCGTTCCCGAAACTGTTCCCGCTCGAACAGGAACGCCGCACGTGCCCGAGTGCTAATCTCCGCGATCTGCGCATCAGTTAGCCGGTTCATTTTCTCAACGGCCTTCCACACCGGATGCGCGACGACGAGAGCTCGCTGCGCAGAGAGCTCCTGAATCGTACGCTGATAGGGTATCAGGAGTTCCTTAGGCGTGTCAATCTCATTCATGGGGGCGTGGTCAGTGGTGGCAATTACGGCGCCGCAGGACAAGCCCTCGTGGATGTAGTGTCCCCAGCCTTCGTAACCCGAAGGGTCGATGTGGAACAGGTGCGAGTTCATCAGGGTTTTAAGCTCGGCTTCTGACGCGCGCTGGATGTACGTGACGTTTTTGTGGTCTCGGGCGAACTGAATATCCTCAGGATAAGCGCCGACAACGGTGAGAGGGAGTCGCTTTTCGTCAGCTTCGAACTTGGCGAAGGCGTAACAAACAGATGGAGTGTTTTTGTACCGAGACTGACCGAAAACATGGAGGAACTTCCGCTCTCTAGGAACCGACGGATCATAGAGATCGCGTGATTCAAATCCAATATAGTGAACCCTGTTCGCGTGCTCGGGATAGAGGCCTTTGAAGATCTCGACTGCATCTTTCGTTTTGCAGAGGATGTAGTTGACATTTCGAATCGTATTGGCGTGGTCCCAGGGCGCCCACCATTCGGGGTTGGGAATCAGCCATTGCTCCTTTGCCATCGGGAAGAGGGCGGTCTCGAGAACTTCGAGAAAGATATTGACGTCGACTTTTTGGATGCTGGAATCGATGCGCTTGTAATGAACGGGGTGGACAGAGTGGCCCATGCCCTCGAGGATCTCACGCAGGATCCTGTAGTCGCGCTCCAGGCCGACGCCGTTATCGATGTTGGTGCAGATGTTGAATCGCACTACGCCCCCTTCGAAACTAACTGCAGAGTTGCGTGCTGTGGCGATCGGGCCGGATCCACAATAACATCGTACGTGTTTCCATTCTTCAAGATGAGTCTTAAGTCCCCGCTGAACGGCCGACAGTAAAGATGTTCGATCTCGTCTTCAAAAGTATGAAGCCGGCGCAGCCGGCCGGTGACTTCACCCTGATAGAACAGGACATCGTCAGCATAACACCAATTCGTTCCGAGATAAGGGAGCGTGAAGATTTCCATTTTCGTTCCTTCAGATCACCGAGGCGTCTTCGGATATAATCCGAAGCCGAGCTTTGTTCTGCGCTTCGATGACTTCCATAAGAGCCTTCTGAGTCGTCAGAGGGAACGTGTGATTTTTGATGGCTTGGTTAGCCAACCGCTCGAGATCTCTAACCGCGGCGGTGAAAACGCGAAGGACTCGATTTGTGTGCGTGCGATCTTTCTTTGTCATGTCCGCTCCTAAATTATCTCGTCGAGCGCGCCGGCTTTAACAAGACGGCGTCTCTCTTTCTGAAAAACTGACCCGTGGCCAATCTGAGGATATCTCGCATGAATCATCTCGTGCAGCAAAACAACTTCGGCCAGTTCTGTAAAACGTCGAAGGCAGTTGTTGATCGCGATAAAGTAGATGCGACTGCGAGGCCCTATGGAGGTGTATCCACTCCTGGTTTCCAGCCCCCTCTTAGTGTACACAGACTTCATCGGCTCAAAATATACTTCAAGATTAGGACACCGTCCCCCAAAATATTTACGGTTGAACCGATTGTACGCAAACGTCAAGTTCCGACTGTACGCGAGCTTATCGGTATTGATGGGTCGCATCTTATCCATCAGGGCGTCTCCAGAGTCGTAGTCAACATCTGCTTCGCGAGGATGGTACGGCCTCGTGCCTGCTCGAGCGCGATTTTGTAACTCTCAATGCTGTTCTCCAGCTCTTCGAGCTTGTCTTCAATGGCCTTCTCTGCTTTCTGCGCGTCAACGTAGGCCTGGGCGCGAAGCACAAGAGGGTCGGCGGGGGCGGGATTCTTCACAACAACAAACGGAGAATCCGTCTTGAGATTTAGTACCGCTTCCGCAAGAAGCGGTGGATCTCCCGGCCCATCGAGCATTCCTGCCGGCATGGCGGCACGAGCCTGCTCGACTTCTCCGCGCAACTTCTTGTTGCGCTCGATGGCCGCGCAGATCTTGCAGGGCTCGATCTCACCTTCGTGTGTAGTGCAGTAGTTCACCGTAAATCCTTTTCCTTCTCCACCTCAGAAGCAGCAGGGGGATCATCATCCTTGGCTACGGCAACTCTTCCGGTTTCCGAAGTATTTATGATGACTCTGCACTCCTCCGGCCTCTTGCTGCACTCAACGCAGTTGCAAAGGATTCTAATCATCGGGGATCCAGCCGAACGTATCCCAGGTCAACGACGATCAGTCGATCGTTCTCGTCCAGCATGATGTTCTGAAACGCGAAGTCGGAATCTTCGATCTTCAATACGGACTTGAACAGGTCGGTGATGATGTGGGTCGACTTGTAGCTTCCCCGCGGCGTGGGGCGGCATCTCTTCGATACCTGGATGTGGCTCGCGGGGTCGTAGAAGTAGATCGTGGGAATGTGCCGACGGAGGGAGGCGTACTCCGGCCGCGTGTTGATGATCTCGATGTTGCTCATCTCAGCTTCGACGTGGCCCTCGGGAGTCTTCAGCTGGGGCTCATCGGAGTCGTAAGCGAAGTCGTGGACGTCGGGATCCAGTTTGGTTTCCGGAAACTTGATCACGAGGTCGGGGAAGCCCTCGAGAAGGTGAGTTGATCGGTACGACCCCGCGCCAATGATGCGGCCCACAGGAAGGCCCAGGCGTCGCGCAGCGCGCGCATCCACGGGGCGAGTGGCCTGCAGGCTGGCGAACAGCCGGGAGGTTGGGGCGCCGGCCCATTGCTTATCGGCGATCGATTTAAGTTTCTTGGACATAGAGCTCCCTCATAAAATGTGCGGAGGTACGCGAGAATTGCGCGGCGTGGAGGCATCTTGTTGAAAGCAAAAGGGATGGCTCTCCCAGGTCTATAGACCTACCGTCCGAACCCCGGGCGCCGCAAGGTCTATAGACCGGGGCGGTCGCGGAGTTTCGCCAGGGCGGCGACGGCATGACATATACTCTCGAGCGCGCGAGCCCGGCGGCAGGGGTGACAAAAGATGTCGCACGCGAACATCTTCTGGACGATCGTCCGGAGGCACCAGCTGCTGGAGACGGAGGCCGTCCTCATATCGCTAACCTCCTGGTCCTTCCAGTAGAAATGGAGCGGCGCCTCGTCAGTGGTGATTCCGCAGCCGGCGCATCCTTTGAAAAATAGGTAGCCGGCGATAACGTGATGCATGGTCGAGCGCTTGACTTTACGATGGTGGTTGCTCATACCGAAGAGTGTACCATGATCGTGGGCACAGTGTCAAGACCTTTTTTCGAAAAAGTGTACCTCAATGTTGGATGCGAGGTTGGGTACACTTCGAGATTTCGGGGGCCGACGGAAGAGTTGAAAATGTCGATGAAGTGTGCCCAGTGCTAGACTAACAGATACCCCCTAAATATCTCAAATTATAAGTCCTTTAGAATCAACAACTTATCCTCGATTTGTCCGTAAATGTCTTGAAGTGTACCCAAGAGGGTCAAAATTTAATTGCGTAGTAGAGGTACACTTTGTACCTATATAGTATATGGCCAAAGCCATGGGGGGTGTCAGAGCCCCCCTTCGAACTGGCACAATTAGGGTACACTCCACTGTCCTTATATAATATAGGGCTATATGGTTAATAGGCGTCGAAGTGTACCCAAACGTGCTGAAGTGTACCCACTCTCGACAGACTAATAATGAATGCCGCGGATCCGTCGCGACCCTGTCGCGGGGTGGTCGCGAGGTAGTCGCGGCCGGCTCGCGATCCCGGCGCGCGCCAGGGCGACGGAATTTTCGATCATTCGGTGGGCGTTCAGTTTCCGTAAAATTTTTCTGAAAATTTTCGATGTCGAAAGTCAGGTCACCCACCCCCTCGCCTGGAAAGTCTTTGGGGTGGGCCGGGGTGGGCCTAAGGGAGGCGGTCAACACCATAAACCCAATAGAATCAACGAGATACGAGACAAACTCCAGAACGACCGCGCGCTTAATAGTCTCTTAATACACGATTATATGATAAATGGTAGATTATCGGCACACTACCGGACGTGCGAGCTAAGTCCTTGCGAATCAATAACTTACGAGCCCGAGCGATGCGCAAAAGTGTGTCTAAAAGTACACAAAAAGCGTCACATTATGTTGTATTCCCCTCTGATGTAACGTTTCGTTACACACTCCCGGCCTCAAACTGTGTCTTTTATGCCACACTCCCAGCTATCCCGAGCACGGGCCCGGCATGCCTCGCCAATACCCCAGCCCGGTAGGATGCGGAGCCCGAGCCGCTACGGGCCCGCCACTGCGCGCAATCCAAAAGATGATAGCAGGAGCCCGGGCCCGCTCCGCGCTTCGCCGGGGCCCGAGCGCGGTCTAGTACTTTCGTACCATTGACACGTTTTCAACAAGTCTCTATAGTGGGCGCATGGACGAAAAACAAGAAGCGCGCACGTTTCGAATCCGGGCCATTGATCCGGGCCCAACGTACCTTACTGCGGGAGAAACCTACACGGTTACTCGCCAAGGCGGGGAGTTACACTTCCGGAATGAGCGTACAGGCTCCGGCACGTTTGAACGTGTGCGCATGTGGAATGCTCTTGTCAGTATGGGATGCGTTAAAATTGAACGCCTACTGTAGAAAGGAAAAAAGCAATGGACAGAGACAATCTCAAAGGCATCTTCGCGCTATTCGAATCCGGCATAGCGTCCGGCCTCAAATTCCCAAAGGTACGCGTCCAGACTTCGGAGGGCGGGCCCGTTGTGTTGAAACTGGCGGGAAGCAAGTCCCGGCATCCGGGCTGTATCATGGTGACGAACGGCGGGACGTATGGTACAGAGTCCAACGTCTATTATGGGCGCATCGCGCAAGATGGTGCGCTGTATCCCAGCAAAGAGATACAATGGGACGTTCTAAACGTACTCCGAGAATTGGCTAATGATCCGGCGGAGACTGCCGCGCGGTATGGCAAGCTAACAGGCAATTGCTCATTCTGTGATACCGCATTGACAGACTCCCGGAGTACCGCTGTAGGATACGGGCCCGTGTGTGCGAAGCATTATAATCTGCCATGGGGTACGGACTTTCGGGCCAACACTCCCGCCCTCACTGTGTCTATTTTACCACACTCCCAAGCATCCCGCGCGCGCCCGGTATCCCGTGGTGAGATTGGCTCACCTATTCACACCATGCGCCCGCGATGGCGCGCGCGTCTGTGAGCCTGCCGGTCTGCCTGCCGCATGAGTGTGGTACTGGGTGCAGATCAGTACTTTCGTACCATTGACACCATTTTGTGATCTGTTAGTATGGGCGTGCAAGCCAAACTCTCTTGAAAGGATTCACAGACTATGCTCACCAAATGGCAGATGTTAACTCTCACAGCGGTAACAATATTTGCGGCGGGGGTTGGGAAAGGCCGCACGGACGAATCAGGATTCGTGCACCCTCTGTATTCCTTCGTCACATGCGTGGAAAAGGCGCGCGGAATTGCTCAGGCCGTCGCGGATAGTGACCCCACGCGGGACGCGCCCGTCGGAGAATAAGGTTTCGATTCCTACCCTATCCGGCCTTGGGTTTTGATCTGAGGCCGGATACAGAAGGAATTGATACCGACGGGGAGGGAAGCATAGCCAATGGCACACTGTGAGCATGAAACAAAATGCGAGAATTGCGACGGATGCCACGATTGCGGGGAGTGCGATTGTTTCGTGTGCGAGCGTTGCGGAAAGGCCGGGGACGCGGGGACAGGATGCTCCCGTTGTAACAAGGGAGAGTGTTGTTGTTTGTGTCGGCATTGCAATTCGTGTCACACTCCAGTAGAGTACACTTGCGATAATTGTGATCGCTGCGGCGATTGTTGCGAGTGTTGTTACTGTGAAGGGTGCGATACGCGCGTTAATGACACATGTGCGGATTGCGATAGGTGCTCCAGTTGTTGCGATTGCGGCGGGGATGAAGGGAAGGGACCGCGCGCGAGGCAGAGATTCACTATCAGACGCCCCTCCACGCTGGCCGGGTACAAAATCAATCCCCTCAAGCGTCCCATCGCCATTGAATTAGAATTGGCCTCCCTCACAGATGCGGCAGAATTGTTAGACTGGGCCCACGATTCCGGCGCGGGGTTAGTGGAGGATGGCTCAATTCCAGATGCGGGATGCGAAATAAACACGAATCCCGCATCCGGGGACGTGTACCTTTCCGAAATGCGCGCACTAACAAAGGCCTTGAAAAATTCTGGCGCGGTCTGTGACAATTCGTGCGGCCTCCACGTTCATGCAGATGCTTCTGATTACTCGCAATATGACTTGCGACGACTCGCAATGTTATGGTCTCTTGTTGAGCGTGCCATGTTTGATCTGGCCGGGAAGCGACGCATTGAAAGCAAGTACTGCCAGCCATCTTCTAGCACCTACATCAAAATACTGGCCTCCAATACGGAAAAGGCAAAAGATTGGCGTAGGGTGCTGGCCGCAGTTTTGTATGATCTGGAATCTGAAAACGGGAAACTAGGGCGCGAAGTCAGAAGTAACAAACGGGACAGGTACCACGGCGCGCGATATTACGCTTTGAATCTACATTCCTTCTTTTTCCGTAAAACGATAGAGTTTAGATTGCATGAGGGGAGCACGGATTCTGCCACACTGGAAAATTGGCCTTTGGTATGTGGCCACATTGTCACTACGGCTCTTCGAATGAGGGAGGCCGATATCATCGCACTGGCGCGAAGCAAAGAAACGTCGGCAGATATCCTCTGTTCGTTTCTCCCGCCCTCTTTAAGCCAATGGGTTCAAGACAAGATTGCGGACAGACACAAGGCGCGCCGCGCGGCAGGGACAGAAGATTACGTTAACGCGTCCCTCTACACTTTAGATAATGGGCGCCGCAGTTTGGTATCACACGCTGAGAGAATGGAGTTTATATCCTCTCTTCGCGGGGACGCTGGAAACGTCACAGAGTATGAATCCTTTCGGTATCGGGAGGCCGTCTAATGTGTGGAATAGCTGGCTGGAGTCTCAAGGAATCTCCCTCAGAGATGTTCGTTTATTCCCTTGCCTATGGGATGATTGAAAGGGGGGAACACTCGTGGGGGTTTTTTGACGGGGAGAAAATTAGAAAAGACGTGGGCCCCATTACGCAAGGCCTCCGAGCATCCGATATGTGCGTCCCTCAGGCTTTCTTGCATACGCGCCATGCTACCACGGGCGCGAAAACTGCGGAAAATGCGCACCCTTTCCAGATAGGGGGCATGGTAGGCGCGCACAACGGCATGGTTTATAATCACGCTGATTTAAACCAAAAGCACGGGCGCGCGCTCCCTGTTGATTCCATGCATATCTTCCAACACATTGCAGACGGCCTCCCTCTAAAAGACTTGGAAGGGTATGGCGCGATTGAATTTTTCAGAGGGGGCCAGTGGTTTTTAGGCGTCTGCAATGGCGGGGATTTGGAAGTAGCGAAGCTAAAAGAGGGACGCGGCCTTGTGTGGGCGTCTACGCGCGACGCTATCCTTGCGGCTGTGTTCCAAGCGGGATACGAGATTGAACACTTTTTCTCCATTGAGCAAGGCCACCTGTACAGAATAGACGCTGTTGATCTGTGGGAGACCGGAGACGAGTTTAGAATGAGTGTTCATCTTGCTCCCGCGAAGTACAATGGCTCATATTCTCCCCTCACAGACTGGGAGAAACAAGCGGGGAGGGAATACACGCAAACTCAGGATGGGTTCCATTATGGGGAGGCAGAGGCAGAGGGACACGGGGACGCTCCCCCCTTTGGTTTCTCTATCGCGGGCGCATGCGAATTTTGCGACGAAGAACACACGGATTTAACGGAGTATCACGGCTCATACGTTTGCGCTGAGTGCATGGAGATACTACAGTGAAAAATTGCAGCGTGCGAGTAGTCCGATTAGACGGAGATATGTGGCAAATTCGTGCTCAAGACGGGGAGGAAGTTTGCGCGTCCCTCAAGGTACGCTGCTTGTCTGAGTGTACTTGCGTGGGCGTTATTTTCCACCTAGAAACCCTGCTTCCCTATCGGCAACAAGGCCTTGCATTGCGTCTGATGCGCGAAGTAGAAACCCTTGCGGCACGAGAGGGCATATCGCTGTTAGTCTCTACCGTGCGAGCGTCTAACACTCCCTGCCGCGCCCTACACTCTAAGATGGGGTATAAAGTGGCTCAGGCATGGAACAATGAGCGCACGAGAAACGATTTGATTTTGTTCTGCAAGAGACTTCGGAGGCCTCTGTTCCCAGTTTGGTAAAAGAGGCCGCCGGGAGAAAAGGAAAAACCCATGGACGTAAAGTTAGAAGATTTTTCTAACCCCAGCCCTTTCGACCGCTTGCCAGAATCCCATCAAGGCCGCGTTAGGTCCGAAGTGGCGCGCCTTGAGGCTTGCCGGGAGGATGTATCCTTGCCAGAGGATGCATTCGCTAGTGGATTTCGTGCTGGCTGGTTAGACTTTGGATTGGAGCACTGCTCACACTATTCGTGGAATTGCGCGGGGGATGTTGGCAACCCCTACGCTTGCGAGTACGGCAAGGGATACCGCAAGGGATGGCTGGAAGCTTCGCGGCACGCCGCACAACGTATTCCCGAATAGGGCGGGCCCCTGTTTTTTGATGGGGACGACGTGCGGGCGGGAGTGTCTTGGGGCCGGCATGGTCTAAGCCGACGTGTTCGCATGGGCCCACGAGTCCCATTGTTCGCTTAGGCCCATGAGGCTGTTGATTCGCTTAGGTCCGCGGATTCGCATAGCGCCAAGACGCGGGCTGTAAAAATCAGGGAGTCAAATTCGCTTAGTGGAGGGACCGTGATACAATACGAAAAAGACAACACGCTAGGACACAGAGAATGGGCCCGCGCCATCTTTGCCGAAGTTTACGCGGAGCAAAACCAAAGTACTATTGACACTGCGGAGCCCGTCACTGATAATGGGCCCGTGCAAAATCCCGAAGATTTGAGTTTCGAAGAGCTAGAACGATTGACCGCGCCGGACGAAGCAAAAGAGGCCGCCAAGTGATAGCAGTAGTCTGGACCGTGTTCCTCGTTGCGCTGTACAGCGCGGCGGATATCGTGATCTGTTACATTTGGGACAGGCAGTAAAATTCGACTAGCGCCAAGGCGCAAAAGGAGAAGTTATGGAAAACAAAAAGAAAAAATACACCGTAAGATTGCGCGTCCCTACTACAATGTGGGCGCTTGTAGAAGTTGAAGCTATGTCTGCGGAGGAAGCACTTTCAAAAGCTCTTCAAGAAAACGAAGAGGGCGGTGTGTTTTTTGAGTTTTCCGGTTTTGATGCACGAGATGCGGAGTCTGGCGGGGTAGACGAATCAGAATAAGAGAGTCAAATCTTGGAGATTACTGCGGGCCCAAATCGGTTCGGCCAATACACGTTTTTCCATTACTGGCGGGACGATTATCTTCCGCCATCAGGAGTACGCGGACAGATTTTTCTCAAATGCCCCGAAGAGTTTTCGGAAGCACAGAAGAGCGCGCGAGTCATTGATCGCCGGCCAGGAGCAAAGGCTGTAAAATTCACGTAGGGGAGGGAAGCATGGAGAATACGCTGATGAAATTCATGAATGAATCCGAGATTGACCACGCGGTGGCCGTACTGAACAGCGATCCTTTTTTCGGCAAGGCTGTTCGGTTTCTCAGCAATTTTCGCCACGAAGTTAACGAACACAGTGACGGATGGGCATACTGTCCCGCCCCGGCTAAGGCCGCGAGGCAGCTTATGATCCTCGTTGAATCGGGTGTCGCGGCCAAGCGCGGATACTTCGGCTCCGTGCCGGTTGTCGAAATCAATGACAAGGCCCTCGCAAAGGCCCTGGCTCCCATCAAATCTTTTATGACCCGACGCGGGTTTGCGGCGGGTATGAAAATGCCGGAAGCGGCCTAGTACTTTCGTACCATTGACGTAGCTCGCGCGAGCGAGTATTCTTGTGGACGAATGGAGGATTTTATGCAAGGGCTCACAAGCAAGGAACTTGCTACGACGCTGGCGGCTCTGCGGTATTGGCGGCAAGAGATCGAAAAGAACACGTCTCTCAATCTCTCCCGCGGCGCAAACCGTAATGATTTTGGGCCGTATTTTGACGATTATCCTCCCCTCGCCACATGGGAAATTGACAGACTCGTGGACAAGCTGAACGCGCCCGAGCCGTATCTTTTTATCGGCTTGCTCACGGATAGACACATCAACGTGAAGCCGGACCCCGCAGACGATGGGCCCGAAGTAACTATCTGCAAGGAACTTCGGCACGGGCTGGTCTCGCGCGAGGGGGCCGTGGCTTTCATGCGGGACATCCTAAGGTTCCGGCGGATGGCGTGACCCGGCGCCAGCTAACCATTGCGTCGCTGTTGCTCGTGCCCCTGGGCTTTGTTGCTTTGATGGTGTGGTTTGCAGTGGAGAGGGTGAAAAAGATCTTGACAAAGTGTTCGTTTGCTGCTATTCTCAAGCGGAGGAACAATCCATGAGCGACGCAAAGAAGGGCCACCGAGACCGCAAGAATCCACACGCTGCCGAGGCCCACAAGGCTCGCAAGGCCGCGTTCAATGCCTCCCGGCCTAAGCAGTTGACAGTAGTCACACAGGACGACGAGATCGTAGGGCCGTCGCGCGTCTACTCACTGGGAGAGGGGGACGCATGATCGTATTCACACGTCAGCTTGACGGTACGTTCAAGCGCGAGGGCGAGTTTGTTGAGGGCGCTCGCTTAGTGCGCATCATACGAGACGAGCGCGAGGGCCTGAGGGAGTACAAGCCGCGCGAGGCCGTCGAGATCATCGAGGCCGCCATCGCTGCCGGCAATGCCCCGGCCTCGGAGTATCGCCTTGTCGAAACCAAGGTGGATACCGCCGAAGTGGTAGCAGGACGCAAAGCTAATCTTGCGAAGGCTCGCGCCGCCCGAAAATCAAAGAAAGAAGAGATCGAATGAGAGAGTTGACTTTAGAGCAAGCCAAAAAGATTTGCGGGAGTTTGGACCCGAGCGACTATGCTCATTTGAAGAGCGTAGTGGCCGAACGCTCCTGTGTAGACTCCATAAAAATCATTCGAGATATTTCCAGGCTTGGGCTCAAAGAAGCTATGACCATTCGACGGGCTATCCAAATTTGTTCCGAAGAGGGGCAGTGAAGATCACTCACAATGGCGCCCGCTTTGAGCTTACCTTCCGGAATGGTCCCGACTTTTATGCCGATCTAGCCGCGGCCAAGGGCGCCGGATTCACATGGGAACGAGACACTCGAACGTGGTGGACTACGGATGCGGCAGTTGTTGGCCGGCTCCGGGGCACGGGCGCTACGGCGACTCCCGAAGTTATGGCATTGATCGCCGCGGAGTCCGATAGGGCCGCCCAAGCTATTTTGCAATCGCGCGCAACGGACTCAGATATTGACATTCCAGTGCCAGATGGGCTATCATATCTTGCGTACCAGAAAGCCGGCATAGCATACGCCTTGCGGATATTCGGAGATTTGAAATAATGGGATCAATGCCCTTCTTTTCTGAGATTGAGAGTAGAAAAGCTTGGAACCAGTACCAGCGTGGACTTTCTACGCTTGCTTTGGCCCGCCTTCACGGGACGGGAAAGAAGGCGATAAGGAACGCCATCTTACGATCTGGAGGATTTTTTCGACCCGCAAGAACGCCCTTTGTGTTTTCTATTACGGAATCGAGAAAGTTGCGAAGGGAATACGAAACTAGAATAAGACCTGATGGAAGACCCATCTCTTTCCATCAAATGGGGAAAGAACGGGGCGTTTCTGGACAGACAATTCTGGCTGCTGTGAAGCGGGCAGGAGGCAAAGGAAAGCCGCGAGGGGCCACGCTCCAAAAGCATTCTTCTGAGCGATTTCAGATTATTTTTGAAAGGTACGGTTGGATGGAAGAAGAGTATTGGGCGGCGTGGAGGAGACAAAGAGGCAGATGTTTTTGGTGTTCCCGGCGCATCCCCCGAAATAGTTCTTGTGTGGTAGAGCACAGAGGAGGCAAAACTAGAGGATTGTGTTGTCCCGACAATCAGTGCAATTTGGTCGCAGGACATCTAGAATCAAACTGGAAAAAGTCTTTGCGAGAAGTTAAAAAGATTTTGAGGAGGCAATAGTGGTTGACGGAACCCAGGAGAATCCCATCTCAGTTGGCGGTGTCCTCATCGCTGACGAGATGGGACTTTGACTTGGCAAAACTATTCAAGCGATAGGAATTGCCAACGCAGTCCCTCTAATCCATCGAGTGCTGATAGTGTGCCCAGCCTCTCTTAAATTAAACTGGCGGCGAGAGTGGCTGAAGTGGGATACGAAAAAGCTCTCGGTTGGAATAGTAGGATACAAGAAAGACAAAGAGCCGTTCAAGTCTGATGTGGTTGTGATAAATTACGACATTCTCGGAAAGCACTATCAGGATCTTCGCGACATTCAATTTGATCTGGCGTGTTTTGACGAGTGCCACTATCTGAAAAATCCCAAGACGGCACGAACCAAACAGGTGTTTGGATCTAAACGTGCTGGAATCGAACCGATCAGAGCGTATCGTAAAGTATTTTTGACGGGAACTCCGATAGTAAACCGACCCATCGAAATTTTTGGTCTCCTCCAAAGCATTGACAAAGAAGGGTTGGGCGCAAACTTCATGAAGTACGCCTTGCGCTATTGCGCCGCAGTCAAGGGGCGCTTCGGCTGGGACTTTTCGGGCGCCTCGAATCTTGACGAATTGCAGGAACGACTTAGGGCCCGGCTCATGGTCCGTAGGCTCAAGGCGGAAGTGCTGAAAGAGCTTCCTCCCAAGCGCCGGCAGGTTGTCGTACTGGAATCCAATGCGAAGATCGACAAGTTGATCGAGAAGGAAAAACAGAGCTATGAAGAGTGGGAGAAAGAGGGCGGCGACGCAGCAGTGCCGGCCTTTGCCGAAATGTCTGCGGCTCGAAAAGCCGTAGCGGTTGCTAAGGTTCCGTTCGCGGTAGAATATATCCAGGAGGCTTTAGATGAAACTGAAAAAATTGTCATCTTCGCGCATCATCACGAAGTCTTGGACGCCCTCGAAAAATCTTTTACGGAATGTTGCGCTCGAGTTGATGGCCGAGTGTCCCTCGATAACCGTCAGGCGGCAGTGGACCGTTTCCAAACTGATGCGGCGTGTAAAGTATTCCTTGGTGGGATTCAGGCCGCAGGAACGGGGCTTACCCTTACTGCTGCAAGCCTTGTTATATTTGTCGAACTCGACTGGACGCCCGGCAATGTCTCCCAGGCCGAAGACCGGCTCCACCGCATCGGACAACAAGACGCAGTCCAAGTCCAGCATCTCGTACTTGAAGGGTCGTTAGACGAGCGTATGGTCGAGATCATCATCGAGAAGCAAAGGGTTATAGATCAAGCACTTGATACACCCCCAAAGAAAGAGCTTGACAAACCTGAATTTGAAGCAGATAATGAATGTATTCCGAGCGCGCCTCCGGTCTCGCCGCCTGGGCCACAGCGGAGGGAGGGAGTCGGAACAGAGGGTGTCCATGAGCCGGATACCGGAGTGCTGGCACCCTCTGAAATTTCCGCAATTCATGAGGGCCTAAAAATGCTGGCCGCAATGTGTGATGGCGCCCAAGCTCTAGATGGCTGTGGATTCAATAAGCTAGACTCAGCCTTCGGGAAGTCTCTGGCCGGCGCCTCGAAGCTTACGCCTCGGATGGCCGCGGCCGGCTTGAGACTGGTACGCAAGTACAAGCGCCAGTTGTCCCCCGCGTTGCTGGAAAGAGCAGGTCTCTGATGGGGACGGCTATTTTCTTTTCGTTTGTGATCGTGGTTCTGATTGTGTTATGCTCGGGGAGCGGGTTTGAAAGAGTAGTCCGGGCACTAGCTAGGAGACAAGAGTTATGAGCGAACCAAAGGGACCGATTAGCGTGGAGATGGTGCGGGAATTGGCTACGAGAATCGTGCTCGCCTTGTATCACTGCAATCTACCCCAAGCGGAGGCGGAGCCCGGTGATGTGGATGCGGTTGTCGCACTTATTAACTCCGCCCTCGCCCCGCTTATATCCGCTGAGCGAGCGGCGGGAATGGTGGAGATGCGCGAAAAGTGCTGCGAATCTCTGAAGAAATATGCGATACCCGTTTCAATCTATCACATGGCAAAACTGTCTGAAGAACTGAGCGCGCTTCCCATCCCCGGCGAGTCCGCGCTGCGGGAGTTGGTGGAGAGGGCGATTGAGGCGGCGTGTGGAGCTGGCATGGAAAGAGAGATTGCAGCCCGCATTGGGATTGGCGCAGTAAACAAACCCACCCCCGAATCCGCAATTGCGGACTGGTTGAAAGGAAGGCGAGCATGAAAGAGCCACCGGACATGAACTGGGTGAAGCGTGTTCTGGCGTGTGACTGCGCCGAGCACGAGCAGCGGGTATGCGATAAGTGCCAGATTCTAGGCTCCATTGTTGCCCTGCAAGCCCGCGTCGAGAGGCTGGAGGGGGCGCTGCGTCCGATAACCGAGCAATGGGAGACCTACGAAATTCGTCGCAAGGATGGAAAGCCAATGGATTTGCCAGAGCTTATGAATCTCGGCAAGATGATGCTCGACGGTCCACTGGCCGCCCTGGCCGACTCCGAAGCGGGGACGCCCACGCAGAGCGCACCATGTTTCTATTGCGCGAACACGCACAACTTTGGGATTGACTGCGATTGCGTGTGCCATAATCGGACGCCGAAAGGAGTCCCAATGCCATCTGACATCATGGAGCGGGCGAGGGAGTTTCTGAATGAGCGGAATCTAGTGCAACATTGGCACTCGCAGCCATGCGAAGGCTGTGAAGGTCACATAACCGCACTTGCCGCCGAGTTCGACGCGGTGCGTGCGGAGGCGCTGGGGCGGGCGTGCGATGCAATAGACAAACGGTGGAAGGCTAGCAGAAGAATAGATGTGGACGGGAGTTTCAAACGTTCCGGTGAAATCTTCAAGGAAGCAATCCGCGCCCTCACCCCCGACGGGTGGCTCGCGGAGCATGACAGGACGGTGAGGTTGGAGGAAGCACGGACGCTGCCAGACCATACTAGAGATTGCGTGAGGGGGATGATAAAGCCAGATTGCCCGCGATGTAAGCGCATCGACGCACTCTCGACCCCCGCGCCGAAGGAGAAGAAACAATGACGTTGGAAATGCGTTTGTTAATCGGACTGCCCGGAGCCGGCAAGACACAATACGCCACAGATCTCATGGCCGCGGAGCCCGAAAGTTGGGGCCGCATTAATTGGGATGATTTGCGCGCGGCCCGCAGAAGGTCGAGCGAGCGCTTCTCTCGCCAGCAAGAGAATGAAATGCAGGCCGAGAGTTTCCGGATCGCTCGAGGATTTGCTGCGGCCGGCTTGAACATAATCATTGACAATACAAATCTCACTCCTTCTACGCGTAATCGATGGAAGGGGCTGGCCAAAGAAATGGCTATGAAATACACAGAAGTTGATCTGGGCGCTAGCCTTGAGGATTGCATTCTCCAGGACAGCCGAAGGCTCGAGCCCGTAGGCCGTGCAGTGATCGAACGTATGGCTCTGTTCGCAGGAAAGATCGACTTCGGGGCCGCGGAGGCTCATAAAGATCTTGTCCTAGTTGACATGGATGGCACGCTTGCGGACTCGAACCACCGGGCTGCGATCTTGAATGTCGAATCTCCGTGCCCGGGATCAAAGGATTGGGGAAAGCCTTGCGTGGATGGCTATCACTCGTATCGAAATTGCCGCGATACTTTTACGATACGTGATCTCTGCGCTGAATGTAAAGGGTCAGGCAAGAAAATCACGAAAAATTGGGATGCCTATTACCAGAATATCGAGAAGGATAAGCTGGTCGGACCCATCAACGTTCTGGTGTGGGCCCTCTACGCCGCGGGCTACAAAATCCTGATCGTTAGCGGGCGCCCTACGGATAAAGCCGGCAAGGAAACCGTGGCGTGGCTCGAGAAGTATTCCATCCCCTACGAGCATATTTTCATGCGTGGGGGCGGCGACCACCGGCCCGACTACATCGTGAAGAAAGAGATCTTGGACCGGCTGCCGGCCCATCGGATCCTGTTTACGATTGACGATCGAGATCAAGTTGTACAGATGTGGAGAAAAAATGGGCTGGCATGCTTGCAAGTCGCGGAGGGAAATTTCTAAGTGAAAATCTCTTACTCAAAACTGCGGAAGTTGTTAAAGCTTTCTCGTTTGGGCCTTCCCGATCGACGAGTAGCTCGTAGACTGAACATCGCAAAAACAACGGTTGGGTCCTATCGAAAAAAGTTCAAAATAAAGCCTGCTGGCCATGCTTTAAGGCACGCAGAAACTATTTTGAGATCTGTGAACGGCGTGGCCAAGTGCCGTAGATGTCAGCGGGCGAGGGATAAAGAAAGCTTTCGGCTTCCGCAACTGAACGTGTGTTCTGAGTGTCAGAACCAAAGGCAGACTTTTCATCTTCACACCAATCTCGAAAGGTACTTTGGCAGGAAGTTAGCCATCGCAAGACTTTACGCGCGCAGAAAAAATTTGCCTTTTGAATTAACTACCGGAGATCTAGTAACAATGTACAATGCTCAAAAACGCTTGTGTTTCTACACAGACTACCCTATGGTTCCAAATGCCGGTCGGAAAAATAAAAGACAAAGCGTTTCTGTGGATCGAGTGGTTCCTGAGGCCGGCTATACTCTCGGTAATATAGTTTTGTGTACCTCTCAAGCAAATCTCATAAAGAACGATCAAACTTTGGAAGAATTGAGAGATTGGATGCCGGCGTGGCACAAACGTCTAGTCGAGGCAGGAAAAGTCAATGGTTAAACTTTCAGATTTGTTAGACGTAGAGCTGCTCAAGAATCATATCGACAATAAAATGATCAGTGTGCAAAGACACCCCTCTTTGCCTCTTCAAATTTTCAATTACACTCATAAAGCGGCTCACGAGTCGGCGTGGGGGGATGGAACCATCGATTACTGTCGAGGCCTTATTACCGATCTCGATGGCGTTGTTGTTTCTCGAGGTTTTAAGAAATTTCATAATTTGAATACGGCATCGATTCCAGAGACGATGGTAGAGAATCTCCCCAAGGTCACGCCGGCAGTGACGGAGAAGTTTGACGGTTCGCTCGGGATTCTCTACCAATATGAGAAGGAGTACGGGATTGCGACACGAGGCAGCTTCACATCGCCCCAGGCATTGTGGGCCACCGCTTGGCTCAAAGAGCGTGTCCAGCATAACCGAGTGGTATTGCCAGCTTGGGGGAGCATGGAGACGTGGCTGTTTGAGATCATCTACAACGCCAATCGAATCGTTTTGAAATACGACTTTGAGGGGCTAGTTTTGCTTTCCATTCTCGATACTCGAACAGGCGCGGAAACTCATCACGAAGTTACGATCTGGCGTGGACACGATTGCGGTTTCGATGTAACTCAGCTGGTTCGCAACAAGGATATTCGTGAACTGGCCGCGGAGAACAAGCCCAACAAAGAGGGCTACGTGGTGACGTATTCGCACGGCCCCGATCGGCCGCCCCTCAAGGTCAAGGTGAAGTTTGAGGACTACGTGCGTCTCCACCGGATCGTTACGGGTATGAATGCGCGCAGTGTGTGGGAGATGTGCAAGAATGGTACGCCTTTTGACTCGACAGAGATGCCCCAGCATTTTCAAAAGTGGTTTGCGTCTTGGGTGGACAGACTAACAGTGGAGTACTGCGAGATTGAATCTGCGTTGGAGATCGCATGGATCCATCGGCCGATTTACGATCTCTCTGTTCTTAACGCTCGACAGAATCGCGCGGCTTTTGCGCGATACGTTCTGCGGGAGGCCCCTCAGTTGAAGTCTTTAATGTTCTTGCTGGCCGACGGGAAGCCTGTCCATGGCGCGATATGGGATATGATTGAGCCTCGTGGCGACGATCGAAGTTTTAGAGACGAGCGCGAAGAAAAGGGAATTATATAGATGACTCCCTTATAAATCTCTTGACATCTCGTCTTATTTGGAGTATTGTGTTTTCAGACGAATCGGCGAAACTAACCGAAATCTATGGGTCGCATGGCTCATACGGAAAGACGCCGATTCGTCTGAAAACACAATAGGAGCAAACATGAATGAGCGCTCTGCGTTGATTGGCGTAAGTGGTTCGATTGAGCCTACATGGCCGCCAAAGAATGCACCTGCGGGAAAAATTACAGAAGACGGTTCGGTTGTGTGGGTTCTTGTAAATTTGAGGGAGTCATCTATATAATTCCCGAAGAAAACGCTTGACAAAGTTGCTGCCTTAAGGTACACTTAAGAACATGGGAGGAATACCGATGAAGATTCAAACAGTGAAGTCGACCAGTGAATTTCACAGGCGTTCGGGTCGCCAAAGTGGATTGGCGTCGCAGTGTAAAACGTGCAATGCTGCCCGCAATGCCATCTACTACGCCACTCATAAGGAAAAGGTAGCGGCCCGCAAGGCTGCTCGTTATCGAGGAGAAGGACCAGATGGGTTGCTTGGCCGTTTTGCGGGTCTCCTCTCCTCTGCTCGTAGCGACAGTAGAAGAGGGGGTTACGCACCACCCTTCGCCTCTCCAGAAGATATAGTAGAAATATGGAATAGACAAGAGGGGCGTTGCGCCATTACTGGTCGCCCTCTTGATCTCCTCGGTCGCGGCACTCATCTCGATCATGATCACGAGACCGGTGAAGTGCGGGGTTTTGTTCTTCATGATGTAAACGTAATCGAAGGGCGCTTAAAAGATTTTACTCGTAAAGAATGGATAGCGATCTACGATTTTTATCGTCCGGCACCTCTGACAGCAAAAGTTGAACTTCGTGGTAAAATCATAGATCAGAAAAAACAATTGACTCTTGTAGATCGTTATGGTAGTATCGAGATCAAATGAAAGAGAAACTACACTACGATTCGACAGAGTGTCCTCACTGTAAAGCTAATCTTGTTGGCCCCCCCATTCCCGAGAAAGACCAGGAGGCCTTCGGGGGCAAGACGCATTTTAGCCGGCTCATTGGGATCGAGACAGAGGGCTACGACGGCGTTTCGTTTTGGCGGTGTCCGGACTGCGGGGCAGAAGACTCTCGGTGGGAGAAGTAATGAGATTCCGATCACCAACGAAGAAGGAAGAAAAAATCGTAGAGTGGATTTGTTTTGTTCTGTGCATATTGACTGGACTTATCGGTGTAGCTACAGGAATCGTTGCGTGGAAGAAATGACAGTCGCAGAACAATCCGCGATCTGGATGACGCAGCTGCAGGAGCGCAACCGCCGGCCTCTCAAGACGTCGACGCTGAACACGTACCGGTATCTTTTGAACCGGTGGGTGCTGCCCGGCCAGTACGGTCTGGGCGCCCTAGGGCTCGCGGACGTCACCAATCGCAAGATTAAGGATCTGGTGGGCGAGATGCGTAAGCGCGGCCGGTCCCCGGTCACCGTCCAGATCGTGGTCCAGATCATCCGAGACATCATCCGGAGCGATCGAGACCCCGAGACGGGGGAGCAGAGGGTGAAACTGACCTTTGATCCGGACTTCGTGGATCTGCCAGTCATTGACCGACGGAAGCAAAAGACCCCCGTGGCTACTCGGGAGCAAATAGAATCAGCAATCCGCAATGCTTCGAAAACGGAGGTAAGATTTTGAGCGCGCGCAAAGAAATTAAAAAGTTTATTTGCGGAAGCTGCAGCGGTGAGTTTTTTACTCAGACTCCAGGCAAACGTCAGTGCAGACCGTGCGCCAGAAAAGAAAATAGTCTTCTTCGAGTTCGAGTTACAGAGAGAGGAAAGAATCGGCACGGCAAGTGGGGGTTGTCGACGGGGAGCGTCGGTGCGGTATCAGAGCTAGTAGCTTGCGTAGATTTAATGAAAAAAGGGTATGATGTTTTCCGAGCAGTAAGCCCAAGTTGTCCTTGCGACCTTATTATAAGAAAAGGCGGTCTTACGTTTCGGGTGGAAGTTAGAACAGCACAAAAACTGTTGAATGGAAAATTTTCTTACCCCTGTACGAAGAAAGACGAAGGGCGATCTGATATTTTTGCTCTTGTTTGCGGAGACGCGGTAATGTACGTTCCAGAATTATTGCTGGAGGAGAGCGTATGAGTCAAGAACATGCCCTGCTCTATGCTGTCCTCGCCGCCACCGGCCTCCGGATAAGCGAGGCTCTAGCAATTAGGGTCGGCGCCATGGAGACTGTGACGTTTTGGGATCCAGAAGAGCGCTTGATCCGAGTCCAGACCCAGCTTTACCGCGGCCAGGACGGAGCGCCCAAGTCGGCCTCGGGCTTCCGGGACGTTGATCTGCCCAAGAATTTGAACGATTGGCTGGTCGAGGGGGCGTTGGACACTGGCCGGAAGCACAAGCAGAAGCTCTTCCAGGAGAACTCTACATACCTTCGGGAAGGGCTCACGGCGACCGGCATTCAAGGCTTTCACGCCTTCCGGCGGTTCCGCGCGACGCACCTGAGGATGATGCAGGCGCCCGAGGATCTGATTCGGTATTGGCTGGGCCACTCAAGCAACCAGATCACCGATCGATACAGCAAGCTCGCGGAGCGGGTCGACGTCAGGCGAGAGTGGGTCGAGAAGGTTGGACTGGGATTCGAGCTCACGAAGGGAGGAAGTTATGGAACCATCAGTCAAGGGTGAGTTTCAAAAGCAGGACGAGTTGCGAGTAACGATTCGGCTTTCGGATTCGCCCTCGCACTACCATCTCATTGAGGTGATTCAGACTGGCCGATTGTCGGCATGCTTGCAAATTTCCCACGAGTGCGATAAGATGACGGTGTGTGATTTTGCTCGACACATCAAGGGACTTGGGACGATCTGAACCGGAGGCGAAATGAACATTGAGAACAAAGATGATGGGTGCCGGCCGGGAATTGGTTATCCCGATAGTTGCGCGTATTGTCGAAATAGCCCAGGCGAGCCCCGGCACATTCCCGCTGGTTAATGGGGCCCCCAACCGCGTGGGACGACTGCGGGGTTACGGTAATTCGCTTGTCGCGCCGCAAGCCCAAGTGTTTATAGAAGCGTACTTAGAGGTTTTGAACAATGGATAAATGGGACCAAAGATTTTTAGAGTTGGCAAAGGTAGTTTCGACTTGGTCAAAAGACCCATCCACAAAGACGGGTGCCGTAATCGTACGCCCAGATAAAACAGAAGCAGTATCGTCTCAAACGATAGAGAAGAGTTAACAGGGAGTTAAGCACATGAAGCAACTGAGCCCAGAGATTCTAAAGTGGCACGAAGAAGAGTACACCAAAAATCTTCCTTGCAAGCACCTCAAAGACGACCTGGTCAGTGCTTTTGTTTTTCACAAAATGATAACAGGCGAAGTTATTGTGATTTGTCTTCGCTGCCAGAGACTTTATCGGGGGAAGAAAGCCAAAGAACTTATGGTGCTGTACGGGGTCATAGAGGCAGATTTAGTTTAGGGAGAGAACATGAACCTAAAAGAGGTTTTCGAAAAGTTCGAAGACGAATTTTTGAAATTCGACCGCATAGAGTCGCCGCTCAATCCTCGTCCCGATTTGTGCGCGTTTCTTTTGCTGGACTCTATCATCCCACCAAAGAATAACTATTCAGGCAAGCCAAGCGACATGGTTTGCAGCGCGGAACACGACGAAATTTGGCTCGATGTATGCCCCCGCGATCTCGAAAAGATGGCGAGTGAAGAACAGATTAGAGATTTAATCCGGTGCGGTGTGCGGTACGACGATAGCGTAGAGTCGCTTTGCATGTTCGCTTAGGAGTTAAGTTGTGAAGAGTACGATCTATCAAGCTATTGAGAGAATCAATGCCGACGGTAGTACGGAAATCTGTTGGCAGATAACCTCGCTTTGTTTGGATAGAAATAAGAGCATGGAAGAATTAGTAAAGAGACTGAATGGGCAGCCCGGCCCCGGAAAAACTGTCTAGAGGGTTGTTACTTTGAAACGCTTAAGGGCGTCTTAACAATGAGACTAGCCACTCTGGGCATTCTACTTCTCGTGACCACGGGAACTCAAGCCCAGCGGGCAACAGTTCAAATGACGGCCACGATGCCCGAAAGCGTGAGCGTCCAGGCTCAGTCGCCCCTTTTTGGTCCTTTGTCGGTTCAGGTCTCTTCGAACCTCGGGACAGGACGCATCCTGAAGATCAGAGTATGCGATACCAATGACTTCCTGCCACCTGCCCCCGTGGTATTGGCGGCCCGACAAAAAGTGATCCTTGTGATGCCCAGCACTGAGTTTGCATCCATGGATGCAAAGTTGCACACGCAACACGTTCTGGTGATCGTGGAGCCGAAAATATAATGTGTTTCGTTTGAACGGACACAGTGATCGCGGCCGGTTCGACCGCGGCAACGGGATGGATGGCGTGGAGATTTTATGCCCGGAGGGCAGTGGAGTGGTTGAAGAACCATATCGGTTCAGAGTAAAACCACCGGCCAAGTCCAGCACGAGTGTGCTAACGAGTACGCCGGGCGCCATCGCATGTCCCCGATGTGGATGCCGGAGTCTGGGGCTGAAACGAGAGTACGGAGATCGGCCGCCGATAAAGGAAGGATGCAAGTGCGTCTGTCATTCTACCGACAGGCAGGCCTGAGATCTCCCATATCAACCATCGATCGGAAGGTCGCCCAAATCTTGTCCACAGTTAGTGGACGGACGAGCAACAGCGCGTTGACAAATTTTTCAATATTCTCGTCGGTATCGTAGTCTCTCCAGTTCTCGCAGGAGGCAACGAACTCTCGAGCAGCTAGGATATTTTGATCGTTGGTCGGGCCTTTGGTTATGAGTGATGCCGCAAATCTTCGGGCCTTGCCCTCCGCCCCCCAACTAGAATAGAAAACCTTGATTCCGGCGTACTCTACTATCCATACGTCTTCGGTACCCGGCATGGAGTAGATCTTCGGCACGGCGAGGCCGCGCCTGACTACCTTCTCGAAGTTAGAAGTGCCTGAAGTCTTTTCCAAAGGCACTGGGGGGTGAAGTTCAAACCAGCGTTTCTCAAGGGCCTCGAATTTTTGGAGAACCAGTTCTTGGGTGTCCATGTATCTTACTCCTTGGGTAGAATGTGCAGTGCGTCTCGGATCAAATCCTTTTCAAATCTCTTGCAGCCGTCTATGTCCTCGACGCGCCCTTCGACGATCTCGCATTCGTGATTTGGACTGCGTCCCTGCAGGAAGATGCAAATCTGGCAGCGGTGTTCTCGGGGGCAGCTCGAGGGGCCGTAGTCAACTTCGGCCTTCGTAAATTTCCTACCAGGAGTATCCATACGTCCTCACTTAAAAAAGGCTCGCAGCCCCACCTGGGCTACGCGTTCGTGATTGATGCCGCGGACAATCTTTTCCGCAAACTCTTTGGTGCACTCGTTGAGCTTCGCGCTCCAGAGGGCCCCATCGATCATGTCGCGCTGGTCGCCGATCTTTCGGCCCTCGTAGATCGCCGCGGCTTGACCCAAAATGTGGATGAAGAGCTTGTCCCGATATGGGTCTCCGTGTTTTACTAGGCGCCCATCAAGGGGAGGGGAGAAAGATTCCGGATTAAAGTCTTCGATGTTCTTGAGCCAGTCGCCGCCGTGCCAGCCGGCCACGACTCGATTGCGCACCATCACACCGCGCGCAATCATTCCAGGCGTCCCGTCTTCTTGGTCCGACCACATGAGGTCGGCCAATGCGCTTACCACGTAATCTGAGGGAAGCATATTTCCTCCAAAGTTTTATTGCGACCACGATCCCGTAGGCAAACTAACAGGTGACGTTGGCGCGGGCGGATTATTGGCAATCGCTTGACTCAGCATGATCGGGGATACCAGCGCCTTTACCGCAGCGATCCCTCCTGCTTGTTGCGCCTGTTGAATTGCACTCAGCCAGATTTGAATTGTTACGGGAGTACCATCCACGGTGCCCACTATCGTTACCGTGGGGTCAGACGCAGAGCCGGGAACATAAGTCGCGCTTGTTACAACGTATACGTGAGCCATTTATCC
>Ga0153916_10000188_pt1 | contig 38288 bp, 32 predicted proteins | sample Opewatmetagenome_FD_109642 | JGI IMG/M metagenome (GOLD analysis project Ga0153916, IMG submission 109642) | Freshwater wetland microbial communities from Ohio, USA - Open water 3 Core 3 Depth 4 metaG | ecosystem: Environmental > Aquatic > Freshwater > Wetlands | place: USA: Ohio, Lake Erie...
CGATCGCGTCGAGTCGGATGATTATGACCTCATCGATACCCTCGCCGGCATCTATGACGAACCCTATGCCGACAGCTCCGCCTTGCCGACCTATCGGGTCTGCCAGTTGGCGCGCAAGCATGTGACCGTGGCCCTGTCCGGCGACGGCGGCGACGAAAATCTCGCCGGTTATCGCCGTTATCGCTGGCATGTCTACGAGGAGCGGCTGCGCGGTATGTTGCCCTTGATTGTGCGGCGGCCGTTATTCGGCGCCCTCGGCAGCCTCTATCCAAAGGCCGATTGGGCGCCCAAGCCGTTTCGCGCCAAGACAACTTTCGAAGCCCTGGCGCGGGACAGCGTCGAAGGGTATTTCCATGGCGTCTCGGTGATGAGCGACGCCATGCGCGGACGTTTATTCAGTGATCGCTTCCGGCGCGAGCTGCAGGGCTACCGGGCCATCGAGGTGATGCGCGGGCACGCCCGCCATGCCCCCGATCATCCGCTGTCGCGCGTGCAATACCTCGACATGAAGACCTATCTGGTGGGCGATATCCTGACCAAGGTGGATCGCGCCAGCATGGCCCATGCCCTGGAAGTGCGCGAACCGTTGCTGGATCACAAGCTGATGGAGTGGTGGTCCGGTCTGCCACCAGGCATGAAGCTGCATGGGCGCGAGAGCAAGTACATTTTCAAAAAGGCCCTGGAGCCCTATCTCCCGCACGACGTGCTCTATCGTCCCAAGATGGGCTTCTCGGTACCGCTCGCGGCATGGTTTCGCGGCCCTCTGCGCGAGCGGGTACGGGAGGCGGTGCTGGGTGACACGCTGGCCGCGACGGGTATCTTTAATCAGGCGTTTCTGCGCAAGTTGGTGGAAAAACACCAGTCAGGCCAGCGGGATCATAGCGCGGTGTTGTGGTCAATATTAATGTTTGATGCATTTGTACGGCAGCGGTTTTATGTATAGAGATATAAAGTTGGTTTGGAGATGGCAATGACAATTGCGGATGAGATTTGCTTTTTTATTGCGCGGAGGCTCGTGCTGCATCGGCGAGCAGGGGATGCCGGGGCACGCAAGGAGACCTTTGATGAACAGTCTTATCGTGAATGGCGAATAAGTGAACTGCACCGGCAATTTTTAGATAACTTCGATGCTGGCGAAATTAGACAAAAAGATGTACTTGATTTCGGTTGTGGTGAGGGTGGTCTTAGTTTTTTATTAGCCGAGCTTGAGCCGAAAAGTATCACTGGCATCGACATCATACCGACTAGGATATCATCGGCGCAGAAACAGGCTCTGGAGCACGCCCATTCGATACCGTTACGCTTTTTCCTTGCTCGCGATGATGTAAGCATTGATCTCCCGGACTCCACCGTGGATGTGTTGCTGTGTTTTGATGTCCTTGAACACATCATGAAATACGAGGTGATCTTTCACGAATGGTGGCGGGTATTACGACCGGGCGGGCGGGTTCTGATCTGGTGGGTGCCTTGGTTCCACCCTTATGGGCATCATGTAGAAAGTCTAGTGCCTATTCCCTGGGCGCATGTGTTTTTTTCAGACAAAACGATTATTAGAACTTGCGCGCGCATATATGACATGCCGGAATTTATGCCGCGTATATGGGATATGGATGAATCGGGGAAGAAAAAATTGAACAAATGGTATGGGCTCGATCGGCTGCCGGATGTAAATAGGTTAACGATGCATCGATTTGAAGCCCTGATGCGCACCGTAGGTTTTTCGATATCTCGGCGTAAGCCAAAGGGATTCGGAGGCGAAGGGCTCGCAAAGATAACGCACAATATGTTGCATATACCGATTCTAAGGGAGTTTTTTACGGCAAGCACGGTCTATGTGCTGGAAAAAAATTGTTGACGGGTATGAAAATCCTGCATGTTCTAGATCATTCTATACCCTTGCACAGCGGCTATACTTTTCGTTCCCGCGCCATCCTGCGCGAGCAGCGCAAGCTGGGTTGGGAGACTGCGCACGTCACCAGTGCCAAGCATGCCGCTGAGCTGGCTGCACAGGGGAAGGATATTTTCTTGGAGGAGGATGTGGAGGGGCTGCATTTTTATCGCACGCCCTTGCCGACCGGAATATTGGCGCGCGTACCGGTGTTCGATCAACTGGCGGTGATTAATAGCCTATCCCGGCGCTTGTCGCAAGTCGTGCCGATAGTGAAGCCCGATATACTTCATGCGCATTCGCCGGCCCTCAATGGCATGGCGGCGTTACGCGCTGCAAAAAAATTTAAGCTGCCTCTGGTATATGAAGTGCGCGCGTTCTGGGAAGATGCGGCGGTAGATCATGGGACCTGCCGCGAAGGGGATGCCCGTTATCGCGCCACCCGCGCATTGGAAACCCATGTGCTGAAACATGCGGATGCCGTTACCTGTATTTGCGAAGGCCTGCGTGGCGATATCGCCGGGCGCGGCATTCCCCCCGAAAAAATCACGGTGATCCCCAATGCGGTAGATATCGAGCATTTCCATTTCGGCGGCGAACCGGACGAGGAGTTGAAACGACAACTGGGCTTGGTCGGTCGACCGGTGTTGGGATTCATCGGTTCCTTTTACGCCTATGAGGGATTGATGTTGCTACTGGAGGCCTTGCCGAGGCTGTTGGCGGAGCGGACAGACATTCGGGTCTTGTTGGTGGGCGGCGGTTACGAGGAGCAGCGGCTCAAGCAACGGGCTCAGGACCTGGGTGTGGCCGACAAGATCATCTTCACCGGCCGCGTGCCTCATGAGCAGGTGCAGCGTTATTATGATTTAGTGGACGTGTTGGTGTACCCGCGCTTATCCATGCGCTTGACGGACTTGGTCACCCCCTTGAAACCCTTGGAGGCCATGGCCCAGGGGCGCCTGATCGTAGCCTCCGATGTGGGCGGACACCGCGAGTTGATCCGCCACGGCGAGACCGGTTGCCTGTTTCGCGCCGGTGATGCGGCGCATCTAGCCGAGACGGTGTTGAAACTGCTGACGGCGCGGCAGTCATGGCCGGCGTTGCGCGCCGCGGCGCGGCGGTTCGTGGAACAAGAGCGCAATTGGCGGGTGAGTGTGAGCGCGTACCGGCCTGTATACGGGGCATTGTTGCGATGAAGGTAAATCCCCCCTAACCCCCCTTTTCAAAGGGGGGGATTTAATCTTTATCCTGTTAGGGAAGGTGGCGTGGGGGTATCAATATCGACATCACCCCCTTTGAAAAAGGGGGTCGCGCGAAAGCGCGGGGGGATTTTTTCAAAAATCAAAGACACCGTCATGCTCAACTATAGAACTCATCTCAAACCCTATGCGCGCACGTTGCGCCAGGCGATGGCCGATAGTGAAAATGCGCTCTGGGCGCGTTTGCGCAGAAAGCAGATCCATGGCGTGCAATTTTATCGGCAGAGGCCTATCGGAAACTATATAGTGGATTTTTACGCCCCGGCGGCCCGTCTGGTCATCGAGGTGGACGGTTCGCAGCATCTGGAAGTCTCTGGGCGTGCGCGAGATACTCGCCGGGATGCTGCCCTTGAGAGTCAAGGCTTGCTCGTGCTGCGTTTCGACAGCAGCCAGGTATTACGGGAGACCGATGCCGTTGTGGAGCAGATTGGTTTCATTGTGGCGGAGCGATTGAAAGAGAGGGGAAAATGATCGAGAGAAATCCCCCCCTACCCCCCCTTTTGCAAAGGGGGGGGTGGTTTTCTTTATCGCGGCGCGACGGTGTAGGAGTTATTCATATTCCTTGGGCAGAGGGAAGCCACGTGGCGGCAGTACGGCCATCAAAGCAGACTCCCTTTGTAAAAGTGGGTCGCGCGGTAGCGCGGGATATCGTTATCACCCCCCCTTGTGAAAGGGTGTTGCGCGGTAGTGTGGGGTATCGTTCACACCCCCTTTGCAAAAGGGGGTCGCGCGATAGCGCGGGGGGATTTTCGTGAATGAACGCCGCCCGCGCTTAGTGGTATTTACCACCCTGTTTCCCCATCCCGGCCAGCCCAATGCCGGCGTGTTTATCCGCGAACGCATGTTTCGCGTGGGTCAGATATTGTCGTTGGTGGTCGTGGCGCCGGTGCCGTGGTTTCCGCTGCAGGGATTGATTCGGTTGTTCCGTCCCCATTTCCGCCCTGCCGCGCCGCGCCACGAGGTGCAGCAGGGTATCGACGTCTATCATCCGCGTTTCGTTTCCGTCCCCGGCATTTTCAAAGCGTGGGATGGTTTGTTCATGGCCTTGGGCAGTTACCGGTTGTTGGCGCGCCTGCATCAGCAAAGTGGCTTCGATATCATCGATGCCCACTTCGCCTATCCCGACGGATACGCTGCCACCTTGTTGGGCCGATGGTTGAAGTTGCCTGTTACCATCACCTTGCGCGGTACCGAAGTGCCTTTATCTAAATTCGAGGGTCGCCGCCAGCGGATTGTCAAGGCATTGAAAAATGCAGTAAGGATTTTTACCGTATCGGAGTCACTCAAACAACATGCCGTTTCCTTCGGTATTGATGCGGAAAAGATCCGCGTCGTGGGTAACGGCGTTGACATCAAGAAGTTCTACCCGCTGCCAAGAAATGAAGCGAGGAACGATTTGGGATTGTCTGGCGATGCACCGGTGATCATATCGGTCGGTGCGCTGGTGGAGCGCAAGGGGTTTCACAGGGTCATCGAGTGCCTGCCTTATTTGCGGGGGATGTTTCCCTGTTTGCGCTATTTGATTGTGGGTGGTGCAGGTCCGGAGGGTGGCTTGACAAAACAGTTGCGTCAGCAGGTAAAAGATTTGTCGCTGGAAGAAACCGTGGTATTTCTCGGACAGATGCCTTCCGATAAATTGAATGTCGCGCTCTCGGCCGCTGATCTCTTTGTTTTATCGACCCGCAATGAAGGGTGGGCAAACGTATTTCTGGAGGCAATGGCCTGCGGTCTGCCGGTCGTGACTACAGATGTAGGTGGTAATGCAGAGGTGGTCAATAATCCAAAATTGGGCACGATCGTTCCCTTTGGGGATCAACAGTTGCTATGCCGGGCAATAGAGGACGCCCTGCGCAAAAATTGGGACAGGGAAGCGATCATTGCCTATGCGCGCGCCAATTCATGGGATGATCGCGTCGGAATACTGGAGGGAGAATTCAGGCGGATCATCGCGGCTGGAAAGCACATGCCCGTTCCTGGGAAAATAAGCCAGTGACCCTGTAACGCCATGATTCCTTCGATAGTACGAAATATCATTTATCCCGTTCATGAGGCATTGCTGCATAGGCCGACTTTTTCCTATCTGACAGCATTGGAAAAGAGCCAATGGTTGTCTCAGGATGACATGGAGCAGTTGCAATTGCGCAAACTCAAGGCATTACTGCGCGTTGCTTATCACCATTGTCCGTGGCATCGGGATCGGATCGCGAATGCCGGAATCGATTTAAAGAATGATGCGCCCCTATCCATGGACGACTTGCTTCGTCTCCCCATCATGACCAAGCGGGATGCGCTGGATAATCGCGAACAGCTGATATGGCGCGATGTTCCAGGGGGCGCTTTCAAATACAATACGGGCGGGTCCAGCGGCCAGCCGCTGATTTTTTATTACGGACGCTCGCGTCAGGCATCCGATGCCGCCGGGCGCATCAGGGCGCGCCGCTGGTGGGGCGTTGATGTGGGGGACCGCGAGGTGTACCTGTGGGGTGCCCCCGTGGAGCTGAGCAAGACCGATCTGATCAAAACGATGCGCGATCGAATGCTGAACCAGTTGGTGTTGAATGCATTCGAGATGTCGCCGTCGCACATGGACCAGTATGTGACGGCCATTCAAGCTTATGGGCCTAAGTGTATTTATGGCTATGCCAGTAGCATTGCTTTATTGGCGGCTCATATTCGGGAACGTGGCATCCAGTTAAATATTCCCGCTCTAAAGGTCATAGCCACCACAGGCGAACCGCTCTATCCTAATCAACGCGCCTTGATTCAAGAGGTATTCAGTGTGCCGGTGGCCAATGAGTTTGGCAGTCGCGATATAGGCTTCACCGCCCACGAGACTCCGCAAGGGCAGATGCTGCTGATGAGCGAGAGCATCATTTTGGAAATTCTGGATAGTAAAGGTCATCCGGTCGGTCCGGGAGAGACCGGAGAAGCGGTGATGACGGCGTTGTGTTCGGAGGCTCAACCGTTTATTCGATATCGGACCGGCGATATGGTGCGCCGTTCCGACGCGCACTGTAAAGAAGGACGGGGTTTGCATGTGTTGGGAGAAGTGATGGGGCGTACCACTGACTTTATCGTCCGATCTGATGGTACGATCATGCACGCCCTGGCGGTCATCTATGTATTGAGAGCGGTAGAGGGTGTTGAGGAATTTAAGTTTATCCAGCATACCGTAAAGAATGTCGAAATACTGGTTGTTGCCAGCAAGCTTTGGAAACCTGAATCCAGACCTGCGATCATCCAAGGGGTACAGGCACGTCTTGGTAGTGATGTGCAGGTGGTTATGCGCTTGGTGGATGCCATTGCGCCGGAAAAATCCGGGAAATATCGTTATGTGGTTAGCCATGTGCCGCTTCCTTCAGGATTGGGGGCTGTCGGCGTTGACAATAAACGCGAGAACGAATTGCAAGGTAATTAGTGGGTGCAGGTGACGTGAAGCCATTTCAGTTGTTGGCATTGCCTTTCAGATACAAACCATGGCGTCCGCGCCATATGCGGCTTATCGCCGCCGATATGATGGGTTTGGCAAGACAGCCGGAACACGATCACATGACGCACCTCGCGGCCGCAATAGAATGGTTGTGCCGGGCGCAGGATGTCCGGGACAAGCAGTCCGATGCGGGCGGGGTGTCCGCGGGGTGGAGTTTTGAAGACGGCTGGTTGCCGAGCTACCCGGAAACCAGCGGCTACATCATTGAGACCTTTATTGCGGCATCGAGCTATTTCGATCATTTGGATCTGCGCCGCAGGGCGAATCGCATCATCGACTGGGAGTTGTCCATTCAACACCGGGATGGGGCCTTTCCCGGACACTTCGGTGAACCGGGGAGTCGCCCCGTCATTTTTAACACCGGGCAGATCATGCATGGCATGATCGCCGGCTACACTCAGTTGGGACGTGAAGAGTGTCTCTTGGCCGCAGTGAAGGCAGGAGAGTGGCTGGCCAATCATCAGGACGCTGATGGATGCTGGCGGAATTTCGAACATAACGGTGCCCCTCATGTGTACAACACGCGGGGAACCTGGGCGTTGGTTGCCACGGCGCTATTGGCCGGCGATGCTAAACTCAAAAAGGCGGCGATTGGCAATCTTGAGTGGGCGCTTTCGCAGCAAAGGGAGTCGGGTTGGTTTGCCACCAACGCCTTCGCCCCGGATCAGTTGCCTTTTACCCATACCATCGCCTACGCGATTAGAGGGTTTCTCGAGAGCGGCGTGTTGTTGGGCGATGAGCGCTACGTGGCGGCCGCCCTAAAAGCGGCCACTGCCCTGGCGGATGGACAGCGTCATGACGGTTGGCTCGCCGGAACCTACGATGATAACTGGACATCCACGGCATCATATTGCTGTTTGACCGGCGTTGCACAAATGAGTTTGAATTGGACGCGCCTTGCTCAGCACTGCGGAACCATGCGATTGAGAGACGCGGCGCGTCGTGCCTTGGGCTATCTAAAGCGCAACCATAGAGTTGACGATCATGATATGGCGGTTAAAGGCGGGGTCGCCGGGTCGGCGCCGATCTGGGGTCGTTACTCCATGTTCGAGTACCCCAACTGGGCGGCCAAATTTTTTGCGGATGCCCTGATGATGGATAAGGCCAACATAGCTATCCCCCCGGTAATCGAGTGAAGAATGATTTTGGAAACGGTTAACCATGTCTAATTTATCCGTCATGATTCTTTGTGGTAGATCGCCGCGACATCTGTACGTTGCGAACAGGCTGTGTCGAGCCGCGCGTCCGATCGCCATCATTCAAGAAACCGGTAGCCAGTGGAACGCGAAAAAAATAGCTAATCTTCTGCGACCGAAGGTTTTGTGGCGGAAGGGTTGGCGTTGGTTGCGGGACAGAAGACGCTATACCGGAGACAAAGAAGCGGATTTTTTTTTCGGAGGAGAAGCGCCGAGGTTGGATCGTGCCGATTTGCTTTGTGAAGTGCCTTACATCAATCATCCCGATGTGGTGGAGCTCGCCGATCGCCATAATCCCGATGTTATCGCGGTATTCGGTACATCATTAATTCGTGAGCCGCTCTTGCATAAAGGAAGGTTGGGGATCGTCAATCTCCATGGGGGTCTTTCTCCGGATTATCGCGGGGCCGATTGTACCTTTTGGGCCTTGTATAACGGCGAACCGGAGAGGGTCGGTTGTACGCTGCATTTTGTCGATGCCGGGATCGATACCGGGACTCTGATTGCCTATGTATCCCCTGAAGTCAAACAAGGTGACGATGAGCTTACGCTGTTCTGGCGTGCCGTGCGTGACAGCGCCGATGTGTATGCGGAGTTGTTTGACCGTCTTGAGATGGGTGAGCGCTTTGAGCAAAAGCAGTCGGGAAAAGGACGGCTCTATATGGTCAAGAATCGCACATGGAGGCACGAACGAAGATTGGCTGAGCGTATGCGGAATGGCTTGCTTCGCGCTGTGAATCTGCCCAAGAGGGTGCGGTGGTTCTGTAAATAGGGGGGCTGTAGTCCGTATGCGAGATATGGCGATCTGAAAAGTGCATACTATGATTTGTGCATTATTATCTATTAGCGTGAAGGCCTGCATGTGAGAGATCTGTTTGTCACTTTAGTGGTATTTGCCAGCCTGCCGATGATTTTTTACCGGCCTTATGTCGGTATCTTGATGTGGTCATGGATCGGTTATATGAATCCGCATCGCATCTCTTGGGGGTTTGCTACGGAATTTCCCTTTGCCATGATTATCGCCGTCGTAACTCTAACCGCTGTGCTATTCATGCGAGAGGAAAAGCGTATCCCCTGGACGCGGGAATCAGTGGTGCTTTTAGTGTTCATCCTCTGGATGTGCGTCACGACGCTGTTTGCGGTGCACCATGCAGAGGCAATGCAGGAGCTCATAAAGGTCCTCAAGATCGAGCTCATGACCTTTGTTACCCTGATGTTGATGAAGGATCGGTTTCGTATAGATCTATTAGTGTGGACCATCGCCGTGTCATTGGGCTTCTACGGGGTCAAGGGTGGTATATTTACTATTACTTCAGGGGGTATTTTCCATGTGATGGGACCGCCGGGCACCTTTATCGGCGGCAACAATGAGATAGGTCTGGCCTTGATCATGACAGTGCCCCTCATGCGTTACCTTCACCTTCAGGCTAAACGGATTTGGGTCAAGTGGGTACTGATGGCGGCGATGGGATTGACCTTTGTGGCAATTCTTGGAACTCAGTCCCGCGGTGCCCTCGTGGGCCTGGTGGCTATGACCATGATGCTAGTATGGAAGACCCGCAGACGTTTTATTCTCCTATTACTGATGGGCCCAGTTATCTACGCAGGGGTTCAGTTCATGCCCGGGGCATGGCACGACCGCATGCAATCCATCGAGACCTACCAACAAGATCAGTCTGCCATGGGGCGCATCGATGCCTGGCGATTTGCCTTTAATCTGGCCAAGGACCGGCCGTTGCTGGGGGCCGGCAACAATGCCTTTACCTCTGATCTATATGCCATATACAACCCCGGCGCCGAAGGTGCGCACGATGCCCACAGCATTTATTTCGAAGTCTTGGCCGAGCATGGTTTCGTCGGTCTGGCCTTGTTCCTGTTGCTGGGGTGGTTTGCATGGCGCAGCTGTACACTGGTGGTCAAACAGGCGAGATCTCGCCCGACCGGTCAATGGATGGCCGATCTTGCGGGCATGCTGCAGGTCAGCTTGGTCGGATATGCAACGAGCGGCGCCTTCCTTGGCCTGGCCTATTTTGATCTTTATTATCACCTGATTGCCCTGGTGGTATTGATGAAGGTGCTGACTCAACGTCTGACGGAGCAACCCAAGCTCTCCGCGGAACAACAAGCAAAAAATATCGGGGGCCTCCGGCAACAGGGTGCCGCGGTCGGGCGTCTGGCGGCAAAATGACTCTCTGGCGAGCAGAGGCGACATATCCGTGTTCAGGAATAACTATTTTAAAGGCGGACGCTGTCCCCTCGGCCCTGTAGCCACTGCTCCAGCATCACCAGTGCCCAAATCATGACGCCATAGTAGCTGGCGTGTTCGCGATGTCTTTCATTGTGCAGGGTATCGATGTAGCGAGGGTTGATGTACTGTCTGCGGCGCAAGCTTTGTAAGCTGTCGCCGACCAATTCGCGCAGCGGCGCATGTTGGTTGAGCCACAGCCCGAAGGGCAGCCCAAACCCATGTTTGGATTTTTTTATTATTTCCGGCGGCAGAAAATCCTTAAGGCTGTTCTTGAAGAAGTAACGCAAGGTAAGTCCTTTGATCTTGAGGTCTGGGGGAACCCGCCCTGAAAATGCTACCATCGCATCATCGAGCAGCGGGTAACTCACCGTCACGCCTGCCGTCTCGCACATGCGGTTCACCTTGCGCAGATCGTTGTCGGCCAGGGTGTTTTTAAGGTCCAGGTGCAGCATGCGGTGGAGTGCGGTATGCGCATGCGTTCGCTGGTAGACCTCGCGCATATTTTCCAAAGGTTCTTCGAGATCGATCGTCTCCAGGAACGAGCCCTGCAAGATGTCGTGCAGGGGGGTGCGATGGAGAAAGTTGTAACTCTCCAAGCGGTCGGGTAGCGGCACCTTTGCCTGGGTGACATAGCTTTGCAGCTTGCGCAGCGGGGAAATGGCTTTTGCGCCGGGAAGGCGAAAGGCGAGCGGCTCGATAAGGGCATGGCGCAACAATGCCGGCAATTTTGCATAGAGTTCGAAGGTCTTTTGCTTTACGTAACGGGCATTGCCGCCGAACAATTCATCGCCGCCATCGCCGGCGATCATAAGATCGACACCGTCTTCTTTGGCCATTTTTGCGCAGTAATAAGTGGGTACCGCCGAGGCGTTGCCGAACGGCTCATCGTAGGCGCGCGCAATGAGCGGGATGGCCTCGACGACGTCTTGCGGGGTGACATAGTAACTGTGATGGCGGGTGCCGAAATGCTTGACGGCGATGTCGGCGTAATGGGATTCATCGAAACCCTCGGCAGCGAAGCCGATGGAATAGGTCTCGGCAGGGGCCTGCGTGACCTCGGTCACGATCCCCGCCAGGGTCGAGCTGTCGGTGCCCCCGCTCAAGAAATTACCGGTTTTGGCGTGAGGGCGGGCCAGTGACCGGCGTACGGTTTGGCGTAACAGGCCGCGAAATTCCTCCGAAAGTCGCTCTTGCGGCAGGCCGCCTTCATCGCAATATTCCATCTGCCAATAAAAGCGTTTCTGGAGCCGGCCGTTTTCGAGCAAGGCATATTGGCCGGGCAGCAGCTTTTCCACCCCTTGGTAGATGGTGCGCGGGCTGGGAATCATATGAAAGTACAAATAATCATAAACCGCCTGCGGATCGATATGGCGGGCGACAGCCGGATGAGCGATGACGCTGTCGGTGGTGGCGCCAAAGACTATGCCGCTTTCGCCTCGAGCAAGACACAGGGGCCGGATGCCCAGACGGTCGACGGCCAATAGCGCCCGTTTTGCGTTGAGATCGAAGATGGCGGCGGCAAACGACCCCTGTATGTCATTGAGGCAAGCGTCGCCCTTGCGGCGATAACTATCAGCAAGCGCGGCGGCCGCACCGTGATTGGCGGCGATTTCTTGTAATGACGAGTCGTTAAAGTTGGCCGCCCCCTGGCACGCTACCCACAGGAAATCGTTTTGATAAAGCACGCCGTTTTCCCCGCGGGGGGAAACCACGGCCAAGGCGCAATCCACGGCGCTTCGGCGAACGGCCTCCCCTGTCAAAGGGGTATGGAGCGTTCGGCTCATGGCCTCGATGTCGGATGGGGGGGTGGTCGGGCCGGTAGCGAACCAGCCGCAGATGCCGCTCATAATCGTCGCCTATTGATTGCTCTGCCGGCTTGTTGTTAACGCCATTGTGCAGGCCGGGGCCCGTAGTATAACGAATTAATCGGGGTGGCAGCTTAATGAATGCCTTATAATGAATCGGCTGTAACATCATGAGGTTCTAAGCGTGAGCGGTCTGGGAGAAAAAGCGGCAAAAACCTTGCGCTACTACGGCTGCGAGATGTTACGGGCAGTGCGCGGGGCGCGATGGGCTCTTTCCCCTGTGGCCGTCACCCGGCCGGTATTTGTGGTGGGTTGCAGCCGGGCGGGCACGACGCTGGCATATAAAACCTTCTCCGAGTCCGAAGAACTCGGTTCTCTCCAGAGGGAAACCCACGATTTTTGGGCCGAGTTGCATCCCCTTGCCGAACAACAGTGGCACAGTCATGCATTGGCCGCCAAAGACGTCTCGCCGCGCGATCGCGAGATTGTGGCGCGTTATTTTTATGTGCACACCGGGCGGAGACGCTTTGTGGATAAGAACAATCAGAACGGTTTGTGTGTTCCTTATCTCTATGCGCTGTTTCCCGACGCCCACTTCATCTATATCAAACGCAGCCCAGGCGACAATATCAATTCCCTGATAGAGGGTTGGCGCAGGCCCGATGAGTTTGCCACATGGTCCCGTAACCTTCCGGCGACGGTGGCAGTGGACGGGGGCGCATTTGACCGCTGGTGTTTTTTCCTGCCGCCGGGTTGGCGAGATTATCTTAACGCATCTCTCGAAGAGGTGTGCGCATTGCAATATCGCGCCATGAATGAGGCGTTGATCGCCTGCCGCGGCTTGGTTCCGGCGCGGCAATGGACGGAGATTTTTTATGAGGATCTGCTGCGCGATCCGGTGGCGGGGTTCCGGCGAATATTTTCCAAGGCCGATGTGACTTTCTCGCCGGCGCTTGAACATCATTGCGCGGAAGTTTTGGCCAATCCCTATAACGCCTTTTCCGAGATACGCCTCGACAAATGGAGCGACGGGCGCAATCGCGAGCGCATCGAGCGGGTGCTGCCGTCGGTGGCTGAGGTGGCGGCTGCGATGGGATATGGGCCTCGGGCGGCAGTGTAATGGTTATTATCGGCATCTTGCTGGCTTGGCTGCTAATGGCAACGATGACCATCATTTGGCGGCACGGGGCAACGCTGCAAGCGCTATGGTTGGAGCCTGTCGTGCGGCGGCCGATACTCATTTTCGAGAGCGATGATTGGGGGCCGGGCGAAGCAACACACGCGCAGCGCCTACGGCAGCTTGCAGAGACACTGGCCAAATTCAGCGATGCGGGAGGAAGTCATCCCATTGTTACGTTGGGGATGGTGATGGCGATTCCCGATCGGCGGCGGATGCAGGAGCAAGACGGCAGGCAATATGCCGCCTTGACGTTGGCGGATGAGCGCTTTGCCGAGATGCGTGACGTGATTCGGGAAGGTGTACGCCAGGGCGTGATGGCCGTGCAGCTCCACGGCATGGAGCACTATTGGCCTCCCGCCTTGATGGCGGCGGCAAAAAAAGACGAGGCGGTGGCGTCGTGGTTAAATAACGAATTTCCACGCACTGAGGGGCTGCCCGCCCCTTTGCAGAGCCGCTGGATAGATGCCTCGGTGCTGCCCTCACAAACGCACGCGCAGGAACAAATCGAGCCTGCGGTGAAAGAAGAGGTGGGTTTCTTTATGCGAGTATTCGCTGGCGGCCCTTCAGTAGTAGTGCCGCCGACCTTCGTCTGGTCGCGGGATGTGGAACGCGCCTGGGCCCAAAACGGCGTGCGTGCGATCGTCACGCCGGGACGGCGTTTCGAGGGGCGCGATGCGCGGGGTAAGTTGATCTCCTCCAGCATGACCATTCGCAATGGTATGCGCACTGCCGAAGGACTTGTCTATATGGTGCGTGACGATTATTTCGAACCCGCCAAGGGGCACCGCGCCGAGCGTGCCTGGGCGGCCCTGGAGGTCAAGACCCGCTGCGGGCGTCCAACCTTGTTGGAAATGCATCGCTTTAATTTCGTCGATGATCCGGCGCTGGCGGAGCGCTCCTATCAGGAATTGGCGCGCGTGGTGGAGGGTGCCTTGCAGCGATACCCAAGCCTGGTATTCATGAGTACGGAGGCCCTCGTCGGGGCGATGGCCGAGAAGCAAGCGAGCTTGATCGCGTCTGGAATGCTTGCGCGCGTGCAGGCCTGGTGTTGGCGCGTGCGTCAGGAGGCGCTGGTGTGGCGCGCCGCGCGTTTTACCGGCCTGGCCTTGTTGATCTTGTTATTGCAACGTTGTGTCGCCGCTAGTGCGCGGGCGCCTCAGGTAAGGGTGTGAGATAGTCGTGATGGAGGGTCCGCCATTTTCGGTGATCATCGCGGTTTACAACGGTGCCGCCACGTTGGCGCGCGCCATCGACTCGGTGTTGATGCAGAGTTATCCGCCGTTGGAGGTGATCGTCGTCGACGACGGGTCCAGAGATGAAACCGCCGCCGTCGCGCAACGCTACGGAGAGCCGGTGCGGTATGTTCATCAAGAAAATGCGGGCGTATCCGCGGCCCGCAATGCAGGGGTCCGTATCGCGCGAGGGGAATGGCTGGCCTTCTTGGATGCCGATGATTGGTATTACGCCGATCGTTTGCGGTTGCACGCGGAATGGATCATGCGCGATGCAAGCTTGGATTACTTAACCGGAGACTATGATTACGTTCACCCCGACGGCAGTCGGATCTCGGGTTCGATGGAAAAACACCAATCCGGTCGCGCCATGTTGCGCAAGGCCGCCGGTACGCGCGAGGTGGTCATGACGGCGGAGGACTTTCAATCCTTCGTGGCCGACCATTTCGGTGATACGCACACCCTTTCCGTGCCGCGCCAAAAATTTTTGGACCTTGGAGGATATCCTTTGGGATTTCGCGTCTGCGAGGACGTGTTCTTCTTAACCAAGTTGTGTGCCGTAAGTCGACGTGTCGGTGTCGTCTGTACCCCATTGGCCGCTTATCTAGTCCATGATAACAGCGCCACGCGCCGCGATCCGTTGCGCGCACAAACCGATAATGTGCGCACCCTCGTTGCCATGGCGGCCGAGGCGCACACTTATTCCGCCGCGATCCGCCGCGGAGTGCAAGCGCGGTTGCGGCACGGTAGGCTCGATCTGGGCTATGCACTATTGCGGGCGGGCCGTAAATCCGCGGCGATCAGTGCGGTGGCGCCGACGCTGTGGGAAAGTCCGGGGCTGGGCGGTTTACGTGACATTATTTCTATGGTGCGGGGATGAACGAGCCCTTGCCATTGCTGGTCTTGACGGAATTGTTCCTACCCACAAAGGGTGGAACCGCGGTGTGGTTTGCCGAAGTATACCGGCGTCTTGGCGGCAAGGAGATACACATTGTTACTGCCGATGTGTCGGGGGCGGAGGAAGTGGATGCCGCTCATCCCAATACCATTCATCGCCTGAGTTTGAAACGCATTCCCTGGCTCAAGCCGGAATCCCTGGTGATGTATTGGCGGTTTTTCGCGCGCTCATTGCGTTTGTCGCTGCGCCATCGCTTCAAGGCCGTGCATGCAGGTCGGGTGCTGCCCGAAGGATTGATCGCCTGGCTGGTCGCGCGCATGATGCACATCCCGGTGGTGATATATGCCCACGGCGAGGAAATCACCACCTGGCGGCAGCCGGGTAAGTTCAAGGCCATGCGTTTCGTATATCGACACGCCGACCACGTGGTGGCGAATAGTGATTTTACCCGCAGTGAACTGATAAAACTGGGCGTCGATCCCGCGCGCATCGTGCTCATATCGCCTGGCGTAGATGCGGACCGCTTCCGGCCGGATCTACCTTGCGATGATCTGCGTGCGCAGCTGGGACTCAAAGAAGGGCAGCGATTGATCCTGTCGGTGGGCCGTTTGAGTCGCCGCAAGGGTTTCGATATGGTGATCCGCAGTTTGCCCGAATTGCTCAAGCTCAACTCGGACGTTCACTACGCTTTGATCGGTATCGGAGAGGATCGGGACTATCTTGCCGATCTTGCGCGGGAAGTCGGAGTGTCCGACCGGGTTCACCTATTGGGTCATGTCAGGCTTGACGACCTGCCGCGCTGGTACAATGCCTGTGCCGTGTTTGCCATGCCCAATCGGGAGATCGGCGGAGATACGGAAGGCTTCGGTATGGTCTTCCTTGAGGCGGCGGCCTGCGGTAAACCATCTGTCGCAGGACGGGCCGGTGGTACCGGGGCGGCGGTGGTGGAAGGACAGACCGGATTGAGGGTGGACGGCGCTTATCTTGAAGCCGTCGTTGCCGCTATTCATGTATTGCTTGGCCCTGCGGGAGCGAGCATGGGGGCGGCGGGGCGGCAACGGGTCTCGACGACGTTTACTTGGGAAAGCGTTGCGAATCAGACACGGGGTGTGGCGGTGTAAATATACGAGGTAATCCTCCGGCTCTGCCGGTGGACTCCCGAGGTTTGACCTATACGGCGGTCATAATAGAGTATGGTTATTGCGCGTATTGGATACCCCCCCTTTGTAAAAGGGGGTAGGGGGGATTTGTGGTGATAGGGCTGGCAACCGTTGAAAATCCCCCTCGGTCCCCCTTTTTCAAAGGGGGAAGTATGAGTGCCAGCCGCCTTTATGACCTCAGAGGAGGATTAGTCATTGGGCGGTTCATGGGGTTGTTAGCGCCATTGAGGCGCTCACCCAAATAAGCCCCCGGCTGTGCCGGGGGTCATTTAACTGAGCTACTTCAGGCATGCCTCTTCTCGAGGAAACTGAAGAAAGACGGAATTTATAATTGATATAGGCGGGAGGGGGAAGGTCAAAATGGTTACTGACGGCCTGCGCGAAAAATTAAATGACAGAAGGGGTGCCGTGTGGGCCTTGGCGCTGTCGTTGGCGATTGCGGCGCCCAATATAATAAGTTTTTGGCGCATTCCGGGGCCGATGCAATTGGCTAGAGTAGTGTTTGTGGCGGCGCTGGTCATCGTTCCAATCGTCATCTTTAAACTAAGGCCGCGGATTTATTTGATACTTCTATTGCCGCTGCTTCTGTTGGAATATCCAGATTTTGTCCACATGTTGCAGTATGGAAAACATCTAACGGTAGGGGCCGTGGCATCGGTCTTCTATAGTGATTCCAAAGAGGCGACCGAATTTCTTTGGCATACGTCTTCGATAACATTGCCGACATCATTGGGAATTACTATCGCGATAATTTTATTATTCATCATGGCGCCAAAGAATCCGCCCACATTTAAGCCGCGTTATCGAGTAGGGTTGATTGCAGGTGTGCTGGCCATCCCGCAATTTTACGATATTACCGGAACGTTCCCGCTTTACACGGCCAAGCAAGTCTATCGATTTTATGAAATGAATAGCGAATTCAAAACCCAAGTAGCGCAGAGGCGATCTCTGAAATACGAAGTAAAAAAGAATAACTCAGACAAGGACGGTCTATTCGTGCTGGTTGTGGGTGAAAGTGCGTACAGGAGGCACTTAGGCGTATATGGATATGAAAGAAACACGACTCCCAATCTCTCGAAGCGATCTGATTTAATTTTGTTCGACGATGTCTCTGCGCCGGCAAATTTAACTCAAAATAGTGTTCCCCTCCTGTTAACACCGGCAACCGCCAGCGAACCAGGCTTATTTTATAAATACCCCTCAATTGTTAGCCTTGCTAAGGCCGCTGGCTTCGATACCTATTGGCTATCTAATCAAAGCAAGATGAATTCTAGTGACAATGAGGTTTCTGTCTTGGCGGAGGAGGCGGACTTTAGAAAGTTTAGGGATACGGGATTATCCAGCTCTTTAGACGGGAAGTTAATTTCTGATTTGGAGCAAGCCCTGCAGCATGGAGGGGGGAAGAAGTTCATCGTGCTTCATTTGCTTGGTAGCCACGTTGAATATATCGAAAGATATCCGCAGGAATTTAATAAATTCACAGACAGGCCATCGCTTGCAAGGGTGGATGATCCAAAAGTTTTTCAAATGATAAATAGTTATGATAATTCTGTGGCGTATACTGATTACGTCCTTGATCAGGTAATTACAAAGGTAGATAAGCAAGAAAAGCCTGCGTGCGTAGTATATATATCCGATCATGGGGAATATCTTTCCAGTTTTACCACCAAGAGCGGTCACGGTTACCCAACGGCAATAAGGCCGGAGGCAGAAATACCTTTAATAGTATATTGCTCGAACAAGTATCGTCGGCTTCATCAAGAAACGATCAAGTCAATGATCGGAAACAGGGATCTTCCTGTAGTCGGTGAGGATCTGTTTTTTGCAATGGCGGACTTGTTAGGCATAGAATTTCCCATAATGGATAAAAAGCACAGTTTCTTTAATGCGGAGTATCTGCCGCCTCATGTGCGGTGGATTATGAATGGTCAAGAGAAATTAAATGACGTTGAGCATCTAAAGTCGGAGCCCGACTTTCAATGACGCATTAAGTATTGAATCATGGGGCGATAACGTGCAGGGGATTGAATATTGTGGGGATCACTGGATTTGTCATATTGATGAGGGCGCCGAAGATTCACCGCTTGGTTAAGAGTGCTGCCGTTATTTTGCTGGCAACGGCCGCTTATTGCGCCCATGCCAGATTGGAGGGGCAGACGCCGACCCAAACAGAAATCATGCTTTTGCCACCCTACTGTCAGGCTAAGGCTATGCAGGGTACCCCTGGTTATCCTGATTCCGAACCCATACGCTGGGAAAAAATTATTGGGGTAGATCTGTGGCGAAGCTTGCACCATTATTGCGCCGGCGTGAACTCGTTGAATCGTGCATATGGAACTGAAGGGCATGTGCGACAGCGAAATCTTGCAGACGCCCTTGAGCAATTCGATTACCAGCTGAGAAGCCCACCTGCGGGTCACCCTTTAGTGCCAGAAATGTATGTGAATCGGGCCATCGCCCTGAGGCTTATGGGGAGGGACACAGAGGCGATGCGGGACTACAACAAGGCTCTTGAGTCGAATCCCAAGCTGCGCAAGGCTTATTTGGACCAGGCAGATTATTTTGCCGATAAGAAACAGAGCGCCGAGGCTTTGAAGATTGTCACTCAAGGGTTGCGTTATCTTCCGGGAGATAAGGCGCTGCAGCAGCGTTATATCGAAGTGGGAGGCAAGTTACCCTATCCCGAACCTTTAGAACAGTCTGCGGCGGAGGAAGAAAAATCAACGCCGGCGGCCTCTACAACGGGGAACAAAGAAACGGCGTCTCAGTCTGTCGATGCACCAAAGACCGGTTCCACTCCACCTGTGGATAATCCATCACCGGCGCCCAACAAACCGAAGATCGGCAGCCCAACCAACCCTTGGTGTCGGTTTTGCCCGCCTGAGTGATCTTTTTACTCATCCCACTATTTTTCTTTGCATGATATTTCCAGGCGCACTTTTCATGAGGCACTATTTTCTCTGGCTTGTCCGCGAAGAATTCATCAATGCCTTTTGTCGCGCGGGGCAACGCTGATCGAGATATTCATCCCTTAAGTTCCCTATAGATTTCTGTTATGCGTGCCACATGTGCGGGGATGGAAAAGCGCGCTTGAATTGCCTGAACCGCCCGATGGCTTAGCGTTTCCCAGTGTTCGCGCTGGGCCAGAAGGTCTAGGGCCGCGCGGGCGAATTCAACGTAATTCCCTACGTCTATTAGGCGGCCGGTCTCGCCGTCGTCGATGATCTCCGGTATGCCACCGTCGCGACTGGCGACTACCGGTCGGCCGCAGGCCATGGCCTCGATCACGACGCGCCCGAAGGGTTCGAACTGCGAAGGGACAACCAACAAATGGAGTTGCCGCATGATATCCGGAATATCTGAGCGATGTCCCAAAAAGCGGATGTAGCCTGTTACTCCAAGTACCGCAGCGAGTTGTTCCAATGCCATCCGCCGGCCTGAGCCTTCGGTATCGTCGCCCACGATCCAAAACTCCAAATCCTGACGGGATCGGACCATTTCTGCTGCCATGCGCAGGAAGTCCTCGTGGCGTTTGAAGGGGGCGAAGTTGGCGATGATACCGATTCGGTAGGGCGGTCCTCCCGGCCATGGTGTCGGGGTAAAACTATTTAAGTCCACTGCATTATGCACCACATGAGGACGGCTTTGGGGCGCCAAATGGGAGATGACTGGCCACAAGGTGTTCATCATGGCATGGCTGTTAAATATAAACGCCGCAGGTTTGGGAAGACCACGCAAAACCCAGCGCGCGCCAGCCGGATCTACCGGAAAGCGCACATGGGTGATATAGGGGATGCCCAGGCTGCCGGCCGCCAGAGCGAAGGAGCGGCTCAGGTCGAAGCCGTTGGCGTGGATAAGGGTGGGCTTCACGCGCTGAAACAGCCCCCGCCATTCAAGGGTAGTACGCAGTGTATCGAGAGGACGACGCCATTCGATGGGCCGGAAGGGATAGATGGTGTGGGCGATACACATCTTTACAAGTTCGTCCGTGAATTGTCCTTCGCCGGGCACCACGACATGCGTGTTCCAGCCATGGCCGGGCAGATCAGAGAGTAGAGTAAGCAGGCTTTTGCCGCCACCTCCCAACTTGGCGAGGTGCTTGCGTCCCGGTTGTGGACTGTTGTTAATGTAGAGGCACGTTCGTTGATCGTCTGCCATATGAAGCGGTGACCTTGTCAGCGTAGATTGGAGTGAAAGCTAGCGCAACTGAAGAGCGCATTATATTGACTGATCGTGCCGGCTGCTTCGGGTTCCATGCGGATTAAGCCTTTTTCCTCGATGCGGTACATTTGGTAACCCGCGTTGCACAGGCTGTGGCAGAGCGCCACTGCATTGTGGCCAAATGCGGCGAGATAGTTATCCGTTACCTCGACGACAATGCTTGGCTTTTGTTGTTCTATCAACCGCCGCATGCCATCGATTACCAGTTGTTCCGCACCTTCGACGTCGATCTTTATTAACGCGACGGTATCCGAAGCGGTGACAAGCTCATCGAGCGGCAGTGTCTTGACAGGAAATGTTGTCGTAACATTATCTAATGACCGCAAGCTTGACAATCCTTTGTGTCCGGGGGGGCCTTCATGGAAGAGACGCTCGCCGGCGGTATTCGATAGGGCGACATCATAGACAACGACGTTTGTTGCCGCATTGAGAGAGAGGTTCGCCTGCAATTGGCCGCGCATTGATGGTACGGGTTCGAACGCCAATATGCGCCCGCCGGGCCCGACGCGACGGGACGCAAGGAGGGTAAAAAATCCAGAATTCGCCCCGACGTCAATGAAGGTATCACCCGGTTTTAACAGCTCGGCGATGACTCGGGCAGTAGGGGGTTCGTAACACCCTGTGAGATAGACGTACTGACCCAACCAATCGCCAAGGTCGGCTTGGAAGAGGAACCCATATCGGGTGCGGACTATTTTTTCGCCCAACTTTGCCCCATCCGCACGCAATCTTGGCAAAAAATGGCTAATCAAGCGCCATCTCCCCTGTTTAATCGGTACATGGCGCAGGTAGGCAGCGGCGAGGCCAAGTGCGGATTGGAAAAGCATGCTCATATCAACCTTATCATACCGTTTTCCATTTCAGGTTTGTGCGTTAGGTGCACTGAGTCGGGTAGGGCTTCGAGGTGTTGACCGATGTAAAACGGCCCCATGGATCGGAGCCATCACCGGGTCGTCGAGTATCCATGCTTCCAAACGGCTCCACATGGCTTGTGTTAGTTCATTGTGGTGAGCGCTCACGTCATGCGAGCAGGCCGGATCCACAACCATGTCGAACAGCCTGAGCAAGTAGCCGTCTTGGAGCGGTTGGTAGACCAACTTCCAGCGTCCGCTGCGTATCATACGGTCCTTGGCACATATAACAGCCTCTTCGTATTCTGGTTTGATGGAGATGGTGCCCGTTGCTATGTCGCGCACAGTTAATAAATCCAACAAATTGGGATAACGTAGGTGCCCCGCCGGAGTGCCGGGAAGGTCGGTTAGCCAGATGCCTGTCTCGCAGTAAACATCAAGCTTAGGTTCACTTGTGTGATCCAGCATAAAGGGCTTCAAGGAGAAGCCATCCATACCGGGAGCAGGGGCGATGCCCGCCAACTCCAACAAGGTCGGGGCGAGGTCGATGCTGCGTATTGGTTGGGCGATAGTGCGGTGTCGGGATAATTCCGGCGCGAGGATGAGTAACGGTATCCGGTTCGAGACATCGCTGATCGCGGAGTTGCCTTGGCCCCAGGTCTGATGTTCGAAGAATTCCATGCCGTGATCGGAATAGACGACCACAATGGTATTGTTCGCTAATCCGCACTGCTCAAGATGGGACATTATCCGGCGAACTTCGTCATCAAAGCGAGTGACGCAGCCGTCATAGAGATTAAGAATCTGATCGAGGTCAAACTCTTCCCTGGGCTCGGCTTGGCGCCGAATGATTTCCCACGGGTCGGTCACTCTGGCCATCACGAACTTCGATTCACCCTTGTAATCCGGTTCGGCGAAACGCGTGTAATAGGGGAATTCGGAGCCGAAGGGGCCGTGCGTGGTCGAGAAGAAAACATTCAGAAAGAAGGGCCGGTCTCCGGCCGCGAGATGGTTGATGAGATGTCTGGTCTCGAGACCCAACTCATCGGTTTGAGGCACCCCGCCGAGATAATAAATTTCCGGGAGGAAATATTTTCCAAAGCGATTGCGCGCGAACAGCGAGAGAAACAGGCGTACATCCTTCGGACCCTGACGAATGAAGAGTTTGATGTTCCATTGATCTTCCGGAACGTCCGTATAGTCAAAACCCAGATCGAACTTGCCCATATCGGCGCCGCACCAGTCAGACAGGGCCGCCGTGCGGTAGCCGTGTTTCTTCAACATGCGAGGTAATGTGGTGACAGGGAGACGCGCGGCCTCATCGGGCACAAAATTGTCGCGCACCCCCAATCGGTGCGACCAACAACCCGTGAGCAACGACAGCAGGCTGGGGGCGGTTCGCGCGCAGGGTACATAACATTGACTGAACAGGGCGCCGCGCGCGGCCATCCCGCCCAAATAGGGGGCGACGTTCCTACCATAAGTGCCGTCCAAACGATCTGCCCGCAAGGTATCGGAGCCGATCATCAGAATGTTGGGCAATTTGCTTGCTATTGCGGAAGGCTTGATCGGTGCGGGTTCTGGGGCGCGCAACCATAGCCCAAGAACTATGTAGAAAAGCAAAGCGCAGGTATATGCCGTTGCCGATGCGAATGCCCCCGATTCATATAGAAAGGCGATTGTGTAGCTAATGAGGATAGCCGGCATTCCTAATAGGAGATAGGCGGCGCGTTTTAACCCTAAAGGTGAGAGGACTTGCCAGTAGGGATAAAGACGGCTGAGACGATAATGATAGGATGCCGTGATGCTGGCAGGCAGCCAAAGCAGATGACGGCTGAATTGCAATCCCGCAAGCAAGAGGATCGATAGGGTGCCCGCAATCAGGCTGACTCCGAATCGCGGTGTTGAGTCATTAATGTGTGCGAATGCGAAATACGAAACTATCCCCGGCAGAGAAATCATGCACAACAGCACAAAGGCATAGGCGAGGAGGCGCAGGAATGCGAATAGGGTATAACGCCGATAATGCGTGAGGATTTCATCCTTGAGGCGTGGACCCGTATGGGTGAAATCCACGATTGATTTAACGCCCAAGACGACGGTAAATGCGGCGGAGATGAGCATTGGAGTTATCATAAGAGCAGCTTGCATGATATTGCCGATGAAGGCAGCAATAGTGCCGGCGATGCTAAGGGCTGACAAGCAGGCGATAAATGCCGCGTTACGTTGGGTTTCTGCCCGCCGGGAGGATCGTACTCGCCTGGTTGCTAAAAATCCTGAGATTTCGCCCAGCGTGGTTGCGATGCGCACGAGGTAAAAACGGAAACGAACGTTGTCAAAGGAAAAAATGAAGCTGATGATATATTGCGCGAGTTTGCGCCATAAATAGGCGGGAATACCGGCGTGAATATTCCGCGAGATTACAGTGGTACGAGCGCGTTGAAATGCTTTGCGCAGCAAGTAGCTCAGTCGAAGGCGCTCTTTGTCCACATAGTGATATTGCAGCACGCCGGGTATGTACATGAGCTGCTCACCGCACGAAAGCGCCGCATGGATAAAGGCGCTGTCTTCGCCCCCGCCCAAATCATGTCCATGAGGGCCTAACTCAGTCTGAAAAGGGCCAACGTGCTCAAACACGGTTCCCCTCAGGAATAGATTGCCGCCACCCGGGATAGGATCATCGTTCATCAACTCCTTGGGGGATGGACCGCCGTCGCTGCGGGGTATCGGAAGAGGACGGATCTTATATTCGCCTTCATTATGTACCCAGGCGGGTTCGGTCCCATCCCAATCAGGGAGGATGCGGCCGCAAAACATCGAGATATCGGGGTGGTCATCTGCGGCTTTACACACCGCGACCAGATAATTGCTGTCAACGCGGTGATCGTCATCCACGAAGGCAACAATATTGCTGGACTCAACGCGTGGGATTGCGGCGTTAAGTGCATAGGACTTGCCCGAAGTGGGCTCGGCAAACCAGGTCAGGGGTAGCCAGCCCCGACTCTCGGACTGCTGCCGGTAATTATCCAGAAGGGCATGCGTACTGTCGCGACAGGCGTTGGCGGCGACCAGGATGTTCACCTCCCAATCCTTTGGCGGGTGAGCGGCATTCAACGAAGCCAGTGTTCGCTCCAGCAATGGGGCGCGGTTATGGGTGCAAATAACAATTGTCAGGGTTTTCATGTTATCAAATAGAGCCAAAGGGGATTGATTAGGAGCAATTCATTAGGTAGATGCTTTTTAATTCTCCAGTTCAACCCATTCCCAATCCGACGCCTTTTGTGAATTGACCAGCATCTCGAGACGCTCAGTCGGTCCGCCATGGCGCCGAGTGTGCTGAATCGTACGCCGGGTTGATTCTTGAGCCATTCCAGATCCTTCTTAAATCCAGTCAATGTCATTGGGCCAGGTTCGTGATGCGACTCATGGAAGTCATAGTGGTGCATAATGGCGACGATACAGGTATCGAGCCATGATCTCCGTTTTGTCTCCGCATAAGCCTGCCGAATACGGCTTATATGGCTGGTGCGAGGGATTAATCGTATTTCTGGCTTGGACGTAAGGGGAGTGACGTAATTTCCTGAGAGATACGTGTAGCCCAATTCGGAAAGGATATCGGCAGTGTTGCCGTCGTAGGTATTCCAAGGTGGGACAAATCCCTTAATGCTCGTGGAAAACATTGCTTCCAGCACGTTGCGTCCTGCAATAATACGTTGTGCTTGGCTCTCTTTTGAAGTGTTATAGAACTCGCTAGGATCATCGGCGTCAGTTACGCCCATATATTTATGCGCGTAGCCATGTTGGGCAATCTCGATAATGCCGGCTCTATGGGCATCGATAAGGTGCAATGCATTTGTTGGCGATGCTGCGATCAGGTTTTCCCCATCCGGTCTAAATGGCACAACGGCTACCGTTGCCGGAATGCCGACTTCCTCCAGCACAGCAAAGATTCTTTCTTCCAGAGAGTGATCGCTGGTGGCAGAGGGATCATCAAAGCGCAGGATGAAGTCAATCATACAACAGGCCCTCCAGAAGGTCAGAGAGCCTATGGTCGCGGATGAGGATGATTAAACGTGACATGCTCAGCCACCGCCTGGCCGTGGGCCGAAGGCCCAGCCCGATATCAATCCTAGAAAATAGGTGACGTTCATCTCCTTGCGCAGGGTGGCGTTACGGCCCGCTTTGCGATAAACGTCCCAGGCCGCGGCTATGGCGCGCAGCAGCTGGCCATAGAGGTAACTCGGAGGTACGCGAGACCCCTGTCCCCGACGACGGATGGCTTCCATGCGGCCCTGTCTGTAATGCAGGTCAAGGAAATAGGCGCGATTGAGCTTGGCCATTTGAATGCGGTGATGGATGATGGCTTCCGGTGTCCACCATACCTTGAAACCGCCTTGCAGGATGCGGCGATAGAAATCCACGTCTTCGCCGCCGTAGTTGTCATTGCCCCTGCGCCCCAAGGTGACATCAAAATATCCGATTGCATCGCATATCGCCCTGCGGAAACCGAAATTACCCGTGTAGACCTTGGTGGCAGGGTCGCTTAGCGGTTTGATCTCATCGCCCCAATGGAGTTCTCCCAAAAAGCCAAGCAGCTCGTCCGTCAACCAGTCTGGACGAGGATCTTCGAATGACACGCGGATACGTCCGCCGAAGGCGTCGGGGGTATGCTCACGGATAAGACGCTCAAAGGCTCGCAACCAATCCGGGTCGGCGGTTTCATCATCATCCATGAAGATGAGGTATTCACCTCGTGCCTCGATGGTTGCCCGGTTGCGGGCGTTAGCGATGCCCAGTTTTTCTTCGCGAACCACTCTGACGCTCCACCCCTCGGGCCATGCATGCGTGGCCAGGAGCTCCGGCGTGCCGTCTTGGCTGGCGTTATCGACCACCAGGAATTCCCAGCTGGCCTCGGGGGGGCGGATATGCGGAAGATCGCCCAAGGTGCGTTCCAGACGGTCGGCATGATTATGGGTGCACAACGCGACGGTGTACGCAATGCCGCTCATCGTGCTCGCCCCGGAATGCGACTTGCCAGTCTCTCTAAGTAATAGCCGGCCGCGTGTCTCAGACTGCCGTCATTGGTGCCCAGTTTTACCTTGCGCAGCAGCATGCTTGGCGTGTCCGTGCCGAAAATGTCGAGACGTCGAATACGATAATGATCGACGTCAAAGCGATTAAAACCCGGTTGCACCGAGAATGCGGCCGTATAACCCGCCGCCCGGGTTGCGTCGATCACCCGAGTATCGTAAAGACCATAAGGGTAGGCAAGATAATCGATTGGAGTGCCGAGCATGTCCGCAAGCTCCTGCCGTGAACCTGCCAGTTGGTCTGTGAGTTCGGCGTCAGGCAGGTCTGGTAAACGCTTGTGGTGGCGAGTGTGCGAGTGAAAACCGAAACCAAAATTTACCATAGCTTCGATTTCACGCAAGCCCAACAACGGATGGGACTGACCGGAGGGATTTTCGGTTCGGCACCATTCATCGCGGGTGCCGATGAGACCGCTTACTAAGAACACCGTGGCCGGCCAAGCCAACTCCCTGAGCACCGGCAGGGCATAGTCGTAGATACCCAAAAAGCCGTCGTCGAAGGTGAGCAGAAAGCTGTTATCCGGCAGCTCCTTTTTTCGGTTGGCCCAGTTCACGAAATCGTCGATCGATACGGCCCGAAAGCCCTGTTTGGCCAGCAAGTGCATTTGCGCGGCAAAGCGTTCGGGTGAAACGCAATATTTGCTCTCCCATGCATTGCGCGCCTCGCCGATGCGGTGATACATCAATACGGGCACGCGGCTCGCGCCGGAATGAGTATCGCATTTGCGGTTATCGTCCAGCATGGAGTTACCCATCAACACGTCGGATTAATGAGCGGTATAGCCCTTCCGACAGAAGGGCCGGCAATAGATATTTTAAGTCCTTAAGCCGCCAATAGCCCACTCGCAGAGCCTGGCGGAACAGTTTTTGAGAAGACGTTAGATCGCGTTTCCAATAAGCCTTATAGCCTGCATCCAGCAGACAGTCGTGAGTCAGTATATTCAAAGATCCGCGCGGGATATGGGAAACCAGCGCTGGATTGTTTTCGATGAAATCACGCCTGACATGCCAGGCGTCCAATACCTGCTTCCATTTGATCGACGATATCTGCCCCTTGTCGTGCCAGCGGTAAAAGGCCAGCACGCTGGGTACTTGGGTTATGTTTTTCGTGACCGTCAATATCCTCAACCAAAAGTCGTAATCCATGGCGCTGAAATAGCGCTCGGAAAATCCCTTCATGGCATTGACGATCTCAGCCCGGACCAGTGCGGCGTGAATCGGCCATGGACATCCCTTCAGAAAGCGGGACACCAGGTCGGCCTCTTCATATTTGGCTGGAATATAAGGTTGCGTGCCGGGTGCGCCTTGGCCAACGTTTTGCCAGCCGCAATAGGCCAGATCGGCATTTCGTTCTACCAGAGCGGCGTATAACCTTTTCAAGCAATCCTCGCGCCAAAAGTCATCGGCATCAAGGAAGGCGATGTAACGGCCTGCTGCATGCCGCAGCGCCAAATTGCGCGCGGGGAAGGGCCCCTTATTTTCCTGGTGATACACCCTGATCCGCTCCGGATCCTGCGCCGCTAAACGTTCCAGGATTTCTCTTGAACCGTCCGTCGAACCGTCATCGACAACCAGCAATTCAACGCGCTCGTAGCTTTGCCTCATTACCGATAGTACGGCCTCTTCAACAAAGGGAGCGGCGTTAAAGCAGGGCATGATGACGCTGATCAACGCGGGTTTGCCGTCGGTATTCAAGCGACCGGCTCCCGAGCGCCCAATTCGGCTTTGGCCGGACTGTAGAACTCTATCGCATGATCAACGACGCGTTTCCAAGTGAACCGGCTGGCGAAATCACGACAGGCGGACGGATCAAAACATATTTGTCCGCTTAGAAAGCGATCCAACGCCTTGCTGATGGCAGGAACCGTAATCTCTTCAACAAACATTCCGCTTAACCCTTCATTTACCGCTTCCGCCGCGCCGGCCAAGCGCGCCGCCAGAACCGGCGAGCCACAGGCATTGGCTTCGAGATAAGCGATACCAAAGCCTTCATGGCTACCGGGCATAATCGATGATATCAGAACAAAAAGGTCGCATCGTTCAAGGATGTCTTTTAACTCCCCGCTGGAGGTAAAACCCTTAAAACATACGCGATCAGCTAATCCCAATTCCCTGGCAAGCGACTCCAAGGTCGGGCGCAACCAACCGTCGCCGACTATGGTGTACGTGAAGTCGTATTTATCGCGCAGTCCTGAAAGCGCCCGCAACACCAAGTCGATATTCTTGCGCGGCTCGGCCAGGCGAGCGACGCTAACCAGAGAGGTCATTCCCGGGTGGCGCGTGCTCACTCCCGCTTGCAGATACTCGGGCGATACCCCCACCATACCTGCCGAGGTTTTTCCCCGGCAGGCGGAATAGTGTTCAAGGAGTACCTTTTCGGTATAACGACTGTTGGCGATAATGTGCCGGGCCTTAGGCAAGGACTTGCGTACGGTGCGATGAGTCAGCCAGTGCCCTAATGTGGCTTCAATACCGGGCACCCATTTCTTCGACCGCCATAAGCCCGGCAAACGACCCAGGTTAGGCCTTTCCACCGGAATGTAAGGCCGCAAGAAATCATTACCGTGTACTGAGATAATGACCGGCGCCGTTTCCAGTGCTAGCCAACTATAGGCGGCATTCATGACATGCCACACGTCGATTTGATAGCCGCCCAAGATTCGCCGATCCAGATGGCGTCGACCGGCCAGGACGGGTATGACCCGGATGCCGGGAATCTCTGCCTCGCCTGCATCATGCGGCCTGGTGAATACGCAGACTTCGTAACCGCGGCTGGCTAACTCGCGAGAAAACTCCAGTGCATAGGTTTGCATTCCTCCGATCTCCGGAGGAAATTCAGGCGCTACGATACCGATTCGCATAACGCTCCCTGGGGCTGCAACTTGCCGGCGGCGGGTCGCGGCGCAATCCCGGTTACCCACCCGCGGGCGGGAACAACGATAGCTTCCTTTGCCGAGGCGGAGCCGGGTTGAGCTGCTTGCGACCAGGTTAGAGGGACATCCCAACCGGCATCAAGCGAGAGGGCAATGGGTTCCTTGGCGGGGTTGACGACAAGTATCTCGAAATGATCGCCCAGACTGAGGTTGACCAGCCGCATCCGCTTGTCGAGCGGGGAAGGACAGCGGGCCTGTTGCCCGTCCGGGATCGCCTCAGCGTTCGCGCCCAAAATGGACGGCGGCGCTCCGATGCTCCGGTCATCCACCATCAGCAGGGTGTCGGCCAACCAAATACGATAGCGCTGATCGCTGCGCAGCAGGCAAGCATGGTAGAGCGCCTCCGCCCAGAAACCCAGCGCGTAGCGGTGACCGCTATGTTCAAGCCATTTTTCCCGCACCCCGCTTTCCTGGCCATAACGCAGCGCCGACTCGGCGACTTCCCATAATGCCTCATCCGGGAAGCGCCGCAGAAAGCGCAGCAGGTCCATGACATTGACGCTGTGATAGTCGTAGGCCCAGACCATGAGCGAGACTTCCCGATCGACGTAACCGCCGGGCATCACCAATCGCGGCCAACGGGTCTTGATCGCCGGCAGCTTGGGGATGAGGTATTGCCAAGTAATACGTTTTAGCGCGCGGGTTGGCAACGGCAGTCTTTCCGCGATTGCCGTGGGCAGCAACGCCAGACCAATCAACCGGAACAGGATGCGATAGAGCCATTCCGCGGGGCGCAAGGCGAGCACCTTTTTGGCGGCACCGCAGGCGGATGCAACGAGATCGGCGTATTGATTGTCGCCGGTAAGCTGACGGTAGCGGTCCAGCGCGATGCTGGCGTCTAAATGAGTATTCAGCACCAACATGTTGGACTCGGATTTGCCGAATATTTTACTTGGTATCCAGTTGAAGGGACTCTTGTCCATGGTGTCGGCCCGATGTTCCAGCTCGTCATGGAGGAACCACTGGCCCAAGTCGGTCCGATCCGTTTGTCGGGCGATAAAGGACGCTGCTTTCTCCAATGCCGCGCGCACCGCCGGATCTTCACGCTCCGCCAGCGAGTCCATCAACAGGTGCATAGCGCTGCAATGCAGGCGGTAATGCGATTCCATGCCGTCCGTCCACTCGCCATGGCGAAAGCCGCCGTCTTCGCTCTGGCGTGACAACACCGATAGCAGCAGCTGGGTTTTCAGCAATCCATAAATACGCTTGCCCGTGGCGCGCTCCAGGCCGCTGAAAATCAGATGCAGCGCGTGCGCATCGTTCTCAGAACAAATGCGCCGCTTGTGCGGCCAGGCGTAGCGGTCTTCATATACCCAGCCATGAATCAAGTGTCGGTAGAGATCGGCGGGCAAGGTGTAACGGGTATGCGATCCGAGCAGAAAATAGCCCTGGGTTTCGACGGGCGCGAGCACCTGCAGCTCGTCGATGAGCGCAGTGTCATCCAGCTTCCAGATCACCGCGTCGAGCGTCCAGCCCTCGGGGATGGCCGCGAAGGCAATTTCCACGCCGCCAGAATCCAGGGCGAAGTCGCCCCATTCGGCGGTGCGCTCTTCCAGAATATGGCCTTGCGCACTGACACGCCGCAGCGTCGCCGGGGCGGGCAGCCAGTAGCTCGGCGCGGCGGAATCGCGGCTGCGCAGCAGCCAGCCGCCGCCGGCACAGCGTTGCAGCGCATAGTTGCCATTCAGCCGCAAGCGGGGGACGGCATCGGCGCGCAAAAATATACAGTTTGCATCTTCGAACGAATCCTGTGTTCGCTGCATGCCGCCGCTTTGAGCACGGCTGCGCTGTCCGTGACTCAGGCGCAGATACGGATCGGCTTTGGTGAAAAACGTATTGACATCGAATTCGGTCATCGCTATTTGGTCTGTTTCCCGAAAATCCATCGGGTGATTCTGGCCAGGGGATTGTCGAGCAGCAATTGCGCCGCACGCTCCGCCTTCTTCAGCCGCGCCTCCATATCCGTGACCTTCCCGCCCAGGTAGCCTATCTCGGCAGTGGTCTGGAGAAACAGGTCGACGGCGTAGGAACCCAGCGTAGGCGGTGGATCATCAAGCGTTTCTTCGTAAACCTGCATTAGCTTGCCCGTAGAGTTGCGCACATCGAATTCGCCGCTGAACGCCAGCGCTTTCCCGGCTTCGGCAATGCGTGCCCGCTTGTCTGCATCGCGAAGCAACTCCAGCATAAGATTCGCCGTGCCGGCAGCATCGCCATAATCGACAAGATACCCTGTCTCTCCGTGCCGGATCACATATTCAACAAATCCGCCGCACCGGCTGGCGATGCAGGCGCAGCCACAAGCCATAGCTTCGATGAGTACATAGGGACCTCCCTCGGTGCGGGAGGTCAGTACGAACACATCGGCCTCGGCAAGAATATGTGGAACATCGGTGCGGAAGCCCAACAGGTGCATATGGTTAGAAAGTCCCAACTGCTCGATGCGTGCATGCAGGCCTCGCTCGTATTCTGGGGAATCCCCGGCGCCGGCAATGACGAAGTGCGCCTCGGGCATAGACTGCCTGCTCTTTGCCGCAGCCTCGACGAAATACTCAAAACCTTTGTCCGGATTGATCCGGCCAACCCCGGCGATCAATGGGGTATCCGGCGTGATGCCTAGTTCCCTCCTGATTGATCCATCGGCACTATTGACGGCTTTTACATACTTTTGCAGTTCCAGTCCATTGTGGATCACCCGGATCTTTTCTCTGGGTACGGGAGGGGAAAGGCTTGCCGCTACCGGTTCGGCAACCGCAATGAGGCGGGAGGATAGATCGCCCACTAGTTGCGCGAAAGTCGCCGGCTGGATCGGCACACGCTGGTAAATAGGCAGGTTATCCTGAAAGGGGATGTGTACTGCCAGCACATGGCGCACCCCGGCCAACTTTGCCGCCAGCGCGCCTTCTAGGATCATGTTGGAGTTGGTGTGCACCAATTCAATGTTCTCTGAGCAGATGATCTCGATAAGGCGGCGCACCCGTTCAGGCATGCCGGAAAGGAATTTGTACCAAGGTGTCGGGGGCTTCAGCCACCCATAATCCACTTTGACTACCAGACAGCGGATGCCCAAGTCATCCAGTCTGGTCTTGAAAGCTCCTTCCCCGGGCACCACCACGACGGGTGTGAACCGGCTGCGATCGAGATGCCTAAACACATCCAGGAGATAGACTTCTCCCCCTGCAATGTCGCTACGGCTCGCGATGTAGAGAATGGGCAGTGCCCTAGTCATAGATTTTCACTCGATTTAGTTGTCTACCGGAGGATGTCTGCGAGCGAGGCCGATGCGAGTCCGCCACCATGCCAGGGTCCTACGTTGATTCGCTGTCAGTGAGCACCAAGCATAGCGCCGCCAAGCTTTGGTGGACCAAGGCGTGGCGTCTAGAGCACGTCGCAAATGTTGTTTAGCGGTCATGAAATCCTGAGATCGCCACATATACCAGCCAGCTAACTGCCAATTAAGTTCAAAAAGCCGTCTATTAGCGGCCAACCGTAACTGTTTGCGAACGTCAGGCAAATCCCTAAGAATAGAATCAATAACGGCGAGATCAGTTACTGTCATGCGAAATGCATCGTGGCTGACGTTGTTGGAGTGTACGCGATAATGCGCTACAACTTGGTCCAGAAAACCTATCGAGTAATTCCAGGCGATGCGTAGCCACAGTTCATAGTCGTCTCCCCCAGAAGAATGGGCATTAAAGCCACCAACTTCTTCGATTACTGATCTTCGTGCCAGAACGGTTAAAACGGCAATTCTATTTTTATCGAATAAAGCACGGAAGCATTGTCCTTCTACAGGTTCGACGTTTATAAACTCGCTCTCAACCCGCCGGCCTTTGTCGTCGATGTAGCCCTGTCGGGCGTGCACCATAGCACACTGGGGCGACATCTTCAGATAGGCGATCTGGAGCGCGAGCTTCTCTGGCAACCAGACGTCGTCCTGATCCAAGAAGCCGATGTAAAGGCCCTTCGCGACGCGGAATGCCGAATTTCTGGCCGCGGCCACACCGCCATTTGGTTGTTCCAGATATCTGATCCGGGGATCGGCGAGGTAGGGACGGATCACTTCGGCGCTGTTGTCGGTCGAACCATCGTTGACGATGATGAGTTCGAAATCAGGGTAAGTCTGGGCGATTGCCGATTCAATGGCCTGTCCGACAAAGGCGGCGCCGTTGAACACGGGCATCAGGATGCTGACGACGGGCGAGCTCATTGGTTGTGGCCTGCAATCGGCTTGTATGGGGTCGAACTCAACTCGCCAACGGCATCGACCACGGCGCGGCGAAACATCGTGGTCACTGCCGTCATCGGGACGTCCATGCACATGCGCAGTAAAGCAATGCTCGGATACCGCTGCTGAAAAACAAGGGGCGTAGGGTAGTGTTTGGCCGGTTGCATTGATGCAATCCACATCCCCATGCACCATCTCCATTTAGGGGAGAGCCTCGAGATACGCCATTTTCTTTTCAGCCTTGCGCGGCAGCCATTAGCCATCCTGGTCGCACAGGCCGATGTGATCCTCGGTGGTGGTTTCGCGATTGGTATTGCTGGCTGCGGTCGCGCCGGCATTGACTGCTCGGCGTATATAACTCGCCTATCGACGAGGTGACGTTTCATGATCTCTGCATTACTATTAGTTGATAGCATCATTGACGATGATCAATTCAATATGATAGGTATATGTTTGGCTAAACACAAACTCGATGGCGTGGGCGATAAATCGCTTGTATTTGTAATGCCTGCATCAGGGTGCTGATACGTGCTCTATTCATGCCTCTATCCTTTATGCTATGTGGTGGCTGAAAAAGCATCTGACTTGATAAGTCAAGCCGACTGCGTTTGTCGCGTCATCCGCGCTTGCCCGGTTGTGGGCGACGATAGCGATAGGGGGGGCCTTTGCTGCTGAAATAGGGTCAAACAGGAATGGCACTTACTTAAGTCCTCCAGAGGAAGAATTGCTGTCATGCCGGCGGAAGCCGGCATCCAGAATCGGCCTATCGTCGGCCGATATTTTTCAACTCTGGATTCCGGCTCCGCCGGAATGACGACGTAATCACAACGTTTTTTCCTTAAGTAAGCGCCATTCGGGTCAAACAGTTTGTTTTTCTTCTCTTTTGGCAGAGACGGGATAGAAGGCAGTTTCTTAATAGTATTGCTAGGCATCTTTGCGGGCCCCTTCTTGATATTGCTCAGCTTAAAGTTTCACCGGAAGAAACAGTGCCGGACACCCTTCTTGTTGATTAAGTTTTACTTCATAGAACCACGGCCTAGAGATTTGATCTTTTGAAATAATCGCTTAATTAAAGGAGTGTTATACCAGTTAACTATTGAGTTAATCCGATGTAATTCAGATTCATATGAAGAGATTTTTCCTTGTAACTGGCGAATTTCTTCACGCATAGTGAATGCATTGTCACTTTTCAAGGTCGGGCTTTTCAAAGGGCATGCTTTGATAATGAATTGATAAGTATCAGCATCAGGATTCCTGGAATTGATGATAGCTAAAATTTGCTTATCCTCAGAACTGATCGCTGTCGTTTTGAATTCTGTATGTTGTGGCATGGAGCGGACTTTTTGCAGTTCCGCTATCCAATAGCCAGAATTCTCAATGAGTGATAAAGCCGATGAACATGAGAAGAACTTGATATGCGTTGAGTCCAAAAGGCCCTGGGATCGATATTCGAAGCGACCATGCATCATCTCATAAACGATAGAGGCATGTGTAATGTTTGGTATAGAAGTAACCAAATAACCGTTGGGTTTCAGAAATTCCTTGAGCTTAAGCAATAGGGCTTCTGGGTTTCTTAAATGCTCAAGAACGTCGGCGCAAACAATAACATCGAATTTATTCTCCTTCAGAAGATCGCCGATGTTGTCTGTTTCGAGGTTGGCAACATGAACTTCTTTACAATGTGCTCGAGCTTTCTCCGCGCGTGACGGGTCAATCTCTATTCCTACGACCTCACAACCAAGTTGTTCACGAAATACCCTTGACTGGGAGCCTGGGCCGCATCCCACTTCCAATATAGATTTATTTTTTCCAACAAGCCTTGCAACCCTTGAGGCTGAACTGCCACCTTCCAGGTCGAAAGAATAGTCGTAAATGGTTGTAGCCTCGTTACTTGATGTGCCTCTCATTTGTTGGCTGTTATCAAACTGTTCATTCATCATTTTATTGCTCCACAGGCATTGATGCTTGGTGAGATATCACCCACTCAGCATCAAGCGCAAAAAAACCTTCATCTGACGTTGCATTCCAGGCGCGGCTAATACTGTTAGCCGTTATCTGAAAATGAAGAGCGTTGTCCTTATAAAAAAGGGCGCCACCTGATTTTCCCCCAGCAATACCTAAACGAAATGAGTAAACACCAGGAAGGAGAGGTATGGCTCTAATTATAAATTTCAATTCATGAATGCCTGGCTCAATAACGTCTACTTTTAAATGGCCGTAGCTTTGTTCTGTGGTTAAATAAATAAAATCACTTGTGTGTATGCCGATTCCGAATATCGGTTCCATCAAACTTTGATGGACAAGGTATCGTATTTTTAGTGTTGCACTGCTGCCCATTGTTAGTGTGTTAGTGGTTTTGCCATTTGAATCAATAAGAGAAATATCGACTAACTCAATGCTCCCATCCGAAATGGCGCGCCCTGATTTTGATTTCGAATTTTGTTTAATTTGGCTTGCTATTTTTGAATCCATTTCTTCGAACATGCGGTTACATACTGCTTTTGGTTCACCATCGGCAACGATTTTTCCATGATCGATCAATAGCACTCGTTTACAGAGACGTTCTATTTGTCGCAAGTTGTGGCTTACTACCAATACAGTTTTATTCTCCGAGTTGATCAAGTCCTCCATCCGGTCAAAGCACTTCCTCTGAAATGCCAGGTCGCCCACCGCCAGCACTTCATCGACGATCAATATTTCCGCCTCAATACTGGTCGCCACGGCAAAGGCGAGCTTGACCTGCATGCCTGAGCTGTAGCGCTTCACGGGCGTATCGATGAATTCCTCCATCTCGGCAAAGTCGACGATCTCATCGAATTTCTTGTCGATCTCCCGGCGCGACATGCCGAGGATGGCGCCGTTGAGGTAGACGTTCTCGCGCCCGGTAAAATCAGGGACGAAGCCCGCGCCGACCTCGATCAAGGGGGCTATCCGGCCATTCACCGTTGCTGTGCCATGGGTGGGCGTGCTGCTGCGCGCCAGCATTTTGAGCAACGTGCTCTTGCCGGCGCCATTGTGGCCGATGATGCCGACCACCTCGCCTTGTTCTATGGAAAAACTGACATCGTCGAGGGCTTTAAATAGGGGGCGTTCTTCAGTCTTTTTTCCCGTAAGGCGGGCTGCGGTGTGGAGCAGCTTCTGCTTGAGACCTTGCATCGTCCCTAGGCGATATTCCTTGGTGAGATGCTTGACTTCAATGACGGCCATGATAGGGGTTAGGGGTTAGTGGGTAGATAATTTTTTTAGGTAGCTTCGGAGTAGCTTGATCACTTCTTCCAGCTCGCTCCGCAGTTGCTCGAATACCTCGTTCCCGATATATCCTAAGTCCTTTCCTAATGATAGTTGTGTGTCCAATTCTGCAGCGGAGCCTACGGCCACACGCAGGAATTGAGCATATTCTTTTGTGCCGCGCATGTAACCCTCTGCAATATTGGAGGGTATGGATACGGCGCTGCGCCGCATCTGGCTGGTGAGCCCATAAAGTTCTTCGGCAGGGAAGCTCTTCGTCACCTGATAAATTGCCAGAACCAGTCGGTATGCTTTCTGGTATGCGATCAGTTCCTTATGACTGGTCACTACCCCCATTTCCTAATTCCTCTACGCTACTCCCTAACCGCTATCCTCTATCATATTACGTCGGCGAAATACGATTCCGCCCGTTTGAAAAAGGCGTAGCTTAGGGGGAGCAGTACGGCGATCAGGATCGCGCCCGGAACCATGGCGGCAAGGTCCGGCGGTTCGCTTCTAAGCACCACGCTCTGGAAGGCGTCGATGATGCCAGCCAGAGGGTTGAGAGTATATAGGGTGTAGAGCGGGCTTGACCACTCGCCTGCCGCCTGTTGCACCAGCAGTTTGTCCTTTACCAGTTGCAGGGGGTAGATCACCGGTGAGGCGTACATGAGCAGAGAGAGTGCCACGGGCAGGGCAGCGCCCACGTCGCGATAATAGACATTGAGGGCGGCGCCGACAAGAGAGATGGTGAGAGCCGCCAGCACGGTGTAGAGAATGACGAGGGGCACCCAGAGGATGCAAACGCTGGGCAGCATATGGTACCAGATCATGAGCCCGGCCAGTATGACAAAGCTGATGCCCAGTTCTACCAGTTTGGTGATGACAGAGGTGAGGGGGAATATCTCACGCGGGAAATAGATCTTTTTAATCAGGCTGGTGTTGCCTACGACGCTGTTTACTCCATCTGAGGCGGATTCCTGAAAAAACGTCCAGGGCATCAGCGCGGCGAAGGTGAGAATGGGATAGGGGATGTTGCCGCTGTCGATACCGACGAAGCTCTTGACCAAGGTGAAGATCAACATGAGGGTAAGCGGCTTGATCACCGCCCAGGCAATGCCCAGGTAGGCCTGCTTGTAGCGCAATGCGATGTTTTTCCATGCGAGTACAGCCATCAACTCGCGGTAGGCAATGAGATTTCTTATGGGGTTGATCATTGCTCGGTTAGTCGGTGATGGTTAAGTGCCGTTCAGTCGTGTTTGTGTCGGTCGGCGGCGCTAAATCGTTAACTGTGCACGCGTAAACTCAGGGCCGCAAATCATTGTTGCTCATCGCCCTTGTCATTGTATATCAGAATCCCGGTTGATAGGATCGCATTCATACG
>Ga0153916_10000189_pt1 | contig 38186 bp, 33 predicted proteins | sample Opewatmetagenome_FD_109642 | JGI IMG/M metagenome (GOLD analysis project Ga0153916, IMG submission 109642) | Freshwater wetland microbial communities from Ohio, USA - Open water 3 Core 3 Depth 4 metaG | ecosystem: Environmental > Aquatic > Freshwater > Wetlands | place: USA: Ohio, Lake Erie...
AGGCGGCGAAGAATAGGCCGAAGAAAGTGGCGGCTTCAGCTTTTGAGGTCGCTCCACAACACCCACACGGTTTCTTGCAAAGGGTCCAATTGTTGGCGGCCTCGGCGGAGGCGTAATACTGGGGATGTTCCGGTTGCCTGTCGTTAGCCTTTGCGAAGTCGAAGGCCTCTTTCATGGTTACCTTTTTATTGCCGTTTACGTCGGCTGTCTTTGGGTCCGGTGACGTTGGATGGGTACCGGGAAATCCCGACGGGGGATAACCTTCGTACACCGCGGCTGTCCACCAATAGGTAAATTCGCCGTAACCGTCCGAGCCCGCGCCGGGCGGGGATGTAGCGCCCCATGCGAACTCATCGTAATTACACGCCGTAGCCACGACCAGGTTTTTATCCTTCAAAGCCGCGAGGTCGTCGATCATGCCGCCGCTGAAACATTGTTTAAAAACGAACTTCATCTGGCCGGCCTGGGTTTTATTAATTAGACCCGCGAACTCGTCGTCTTTGATGCTCTCGGCGTAATAAAGGCAAATATAGCAGTCTTTGCCGCCTTCGGTCCCGCCGTGGTTGTTTACGTAAACGAAGAGGATATCATCGGGTTTTAGGTTTGCCGCAAGCGTCGTAAGGACACCCACCACGTTTGCGTGCGTCGCCGCGTAATCTACGTCGTTGTCGCCGTCGCCGTCTAGGTCTACGCTTACGCCGTCGGCGTAGATAACGTAGACGTTATCGTCGCCGTTGCCGGTGAACCGTTTCTGAAGGGTGTAGTAAATAAATTTGAGGTCGTTGAGATAGCGAGCGTTATTCATCCAAGAGTTTATGCCGCCGCTTATCAGGACGTGATATTTTTTGTTCTTCGAGGGCCCTTTGAAGGGGTACTTTTCTTGGACCGGGACCTTTATTTCTTTCCACCACTCGTATCCCTTAATGCGGCCTATTTCCTCGGCGGCGCCTTTTGTAACCCCTTCAAACGCCGGTAACATCTTGGGAGGGAAATGGCAGTCGATTACCGAGAGTTTGCCTTTCATGCCGTCCACGTAAACCAGTTTGGCGGGATGGCCCCAGTCCGCCCCGGGCGCTTCGTCTACGAAATATACCCACGAGTCGGTTGCGGGGGCGGCGAACTTGTGGCCCATTACGTCCTCGATGACCGTTCCGGCGCGCACCGGCCCGGGGCTGTTGTATACTTCCCGGTTGCCGATACCTTCCTTGAAGACCTCGGCTACGACCATTTTGTACGCATCCTCGGCCCGGAGTTTGTACTTTTCGGCCGCCAGGAATATGTCTTCCGGCGCGAGTCTCTCCTGGGCGATCGCCGTCGTAATTAGTGCGAGCGCCAAAACCCCGGCGAACGGTAGTATTTTTCTAAACATGTCACGACCTCCGTTTGAAATTAAGATGCGTTAAATTATCCTATCCCCTAAGTTCGTATCGGTTGCCCCCTTCTCGCTGGCTAAGCATCACCTCCTGCCCGGCAGCGTAAAGGATTTATTCGTATAAAAAGGCGAGCGCCTCTTTAGTTACGTCCCAAAATTCGTCGAAGTTCGCGGGCGGGAACTGGCATGCGTATTCGGTTACCTCGTAGGCATCGGTCGTTACGAATACCACCCGGCACGGGTGCCCCCAGTCGGCGGGGGGCGCTTCGTCCACGAAGAACAGCCAACTTTCGGCGTCGGGGCCGCGCAAGGTTTCACCGTATAGTTCTTCGACGATATAACCTCCGCCCACGACCTTAGGGAAAACGCATATACGATATTCCCGCAGTTTTTCCGGGTCGAATAATTGTTTTACGGCGTGGCAGGACCTTCCCCAGGCGTCGTCGGGAAATAGACGATGTATATCCGACGGGGGAGGCGCTGATGACGAACCCGCCATAATAAGGGTCAACGCTACGGACGCGCTGGAGAATAACCGCGGTCTCATAACGGCTCCTTGGGCCGCGGATTGCCGACGCCGATTCTCAAGTTTATTCGTAGCCGTATACGGCTTGCGCCGGCTTGAAATTAAAACCCCGGGCGGGCCTAAAGCCCAACCCGGGTAGATTATCGCGAACGCGTCGACGCGGTTTTATTTACCCCTCGTAACCGTCGGCCGCGGCATCCTCTACCTTGCGGGGCGCCGGCCTGCTCAAGAAAACCTTAATTTATTTAATATAAACCCTCGCGCAAGTCAAGAGGAAAATTAGGTTTATTGACTAATGCGATTGGTTTAGTAGCCTACGAATCGTACGAGGCAGTGATAACCTAAAGAGCCCTACCGCACACGCCGGTGGGCGACCTTTTTTATTTAAAATTAGTTTGCGTTGATATTTGCTCGGACGCCCCGCGCGACGGTCGTTTAACCAAAGTATTTAATCGACGTTGGCCGTAATAAAAGGCCGCCCGGAGGGGCGGCCTTGTTCGTTAATAGCCGGCGTTACTTTTTAGATAACTTGCGCCGGGCGACGATGACGCCGTAGGCGCCGAAGAACAGGCCGAAGTAAAGGACGACCTCGGCCAGCGAGAGCTGCGCGCAATTGCCGCACTCGTCGACTTCCGGGACGCCGGGTTGCAGCGCGGCCTCGCAGTTGATAAGGCCGTAGCCGTACTCGACGTCGTATCCGGGGAGGCCGCGGTCCGTGGCCGAGCCGCGGAGTTTCTTGCGCACGTCGTCGTTGTTCTTATAACCGCTGGCGATAATGAGCGCGGCCAGGCCGGCGACGTGGGGGCAGGCCATGGACGTCCCCTGGAGGAATACGTTGGAGAAGGTGGTCACGTTGGCCAGCGCCTCGGGGAACCCGGGTAACAGGCCCGGCGTATACATCTGGTCGTACGTCATCTGCAATACGCCGTCCGGGTAGCCGTCGTTATTTTTATCGACCTTGGTGTCGCCCCCCGGTGCCACCAACTCCTGCCCTAAGCCGTAGTTGGAATACCAGGTCAACTCGCCGTCGTAGTCGACGGCGCCCACGGCGACGACGCTGTCGTAGCCCGCCGGGTAGAGCACGGAACCGGCGCCGTCGTTGCCGGAGGCCGCGACGAGGACGAGCCCCGCCGCCTCGGCGTCGTCGCAGGCTTTCTTGATTACCTCGGTCCGGGCCGAACCGCCGAAACTCATGTTGATTACGTGGGCGCCGTTCTGGCGCGCGAAGTCGATTGCGTCCGCTATGTCGGCGACGGTGCCGGACCCGGAATTATCCAGCGCCTGAATCGGCATAATGCTGCACAGGTGGCCCAGGCCGGCGACGTGGGCGTTGTTGTTCGTCGTCTGCGCGATGGTCCCGGCGACGTGGGTGCCGTGGCCGTTCTGGTCGTTGGGGTGTTCGTCGTCGTGCACGAAGTCGTGGCCGGCGACGAAGCTGGTCCCGGCCAGGTCCGGCGCCTGGAGGTAGCGCGAGCCTTCGACCTCGCTCTGTTCGTACGAGGGGACGCCGTAATTTTCGTACGCCGCGCCGGTATCGATGACGGCGACGACGACCCCCGGGTCGCCGCGCTCGAGGTCCCACCCCTGCTCGGCATAGATGAAGTCCGGCTTGTTGAAATGCCATTGGAATTTATAGAGGGGGTCGTTGGGCTTCCACAGCGCGCGGAGGATGTAGTTCTTATCGGCCGCCCGCACCGGCCGCGAATTTCGATATCTCTCGGCGTACGATTCTTCCTCGCCGGCCGGCACCGATATGACCACCCGCGACGGCGTGACGGCGCTCCGCGCGACGACCTCGCCGCCGGTCCTCGCGACCGCGGCGTCGATTTGGGCCGCGCTCACGGCGTCCGCGAACCACACCACGATTTCGCCCGGAACGTATTCTTCGCCCGCGCCGGCGCCCGCCAGCTTGTCCGACGCCTTGACGGGCGCGGCGCCGGCCGGGGCAGCGTTCGCGAACGCGCTCGTTAAAAGAGCTATCGCCGCGACGGCGGCCAGCCTTTCGGGCCAGGACTTATTTAACCTGCTGTGCGGCATAAAGACCTCTCTTTTCGCCGCCGACGGGGCCGGGCGGACGGCCGCGCGGCCAAGACGACCAGCGCCTCTCGGGCCGTCGCGAGGCCGGCGGTTCGTTCCGTTACTCGCCCTGTATTTTATATTCGCCGGCATCGGCCGCGTCGGCGGGGGCCCCCTCCGCCGGGAGCGCCCGGACCTTATAGTTCATGTCGGCGGCCCAGACCTCTTCCAGTTTCCGGTACGCGTCCACGTAGCGGCCTTCTTCTCCTTCGGGTACCGATATAATCACCCGCGAAGGGGTGACGCTGCTGCGCTCTATTATCTCGCCGCCCGTCTTCGCGACGAGTTCGTCGACGGCCGCGGCGCCGAGGTCGTCGTCGAACCAGACTATTATCTGGCCGGGGATGAAATCCTCGGTTTTAACTACGCCGGCCGACTCGTGCGGCGTCGCGACGTTCCCGCAGGCCAAAGTGGCGCCGGCGAACGTTATCGCGGCCGCCAAAATGGCGGTTACCGACGCGCCCGGCGCGCGGCCGCGCGCTCGTCCCGATATCGCGTAGGCGTTCATATTCGCGTCCTTGGCGTTAGTTGCTGCTACGCTCTTTATGCCATTTTATAATACCGGATATGTTACGTCAAGTTTGACGTTGGCGGCGCCGGGGGTAATGAACGCCGAGCGGGGGATTATAAGAACATATCCGCCCGAGCGCGGTAAGCGGGTTCGGCAGAAATTACGAGCGGCCCGCGACAAGCGATTGGGGCGTGAATATATCGTGTCATAAAACCTCCCCGCGGGGGAGGTTTTTGTAAAGCTGGCGCCGGTAGGGGCGCCCCGGCTCAGCTTGCCTCCTCGGCCGAACCTTTTTCGCCCTCGGGAAAGGCGAACTCGAGGCCGTGCTCTTCGTCGAGGATGGCGGTACCGGCCAGGTTCAGCTTGACTTTGCCGGTGCTCCACTTTTGCGAGGATGCCAGCCACCCGTCGACGAATTCGACGGTGACGTCTTTGACGCCGTGCCGTATCTTGACGGGAAGCGCCAGGCCGTATCGGACCTGGCGGTCGCCGAACGGCGGGTCGCCGCGGACGCACTTGACGACCCACACGAAGTCGTCGCGGTCGAACTCGTTTTCGTATTGAACTTCGGGGACCAGGGCCGACGCCTCGTCGAATATGCCGGCCAAAACGCGGCCGTCGCGGCTGAGCGCGGCGAAGTAGTTCGTGTCGTCGGGCCGCCCCGTCGGGCCGTAATGGACGACGCGCACGTCCTCGGACCGCTCGCCCATCTTGCGCGCGATCGCCAGCCGGCCTTCGCTCGGGCAGTCGACGCCGACGAGGTCGTCGAAATTTCGGAGCGCGTCGCGGTAGCCCTCCGGCGCGCGTTCGCAGCTTACCGCGGCGAGGATGACGACGAACGCGGCTAAGGTGGTCGTAAATCGAAACACATTACCCCTTCGTACGGCTTTCCAACCATGCGGCGCTAGTCGGCGACCAGGAAGTAAAGCCGCACCGGCGCGCCGCATTTCTCGCACGTCGTCTCGACTACGTCGTAGTCGCCGGCCCGGCCGCGGTAGGTCCAGGTCGAAACGGCGTTTAAGGCGCCGCCGTCGGCGCGGTGGGCGGCCTTCTCGAGCAGCTCGCGCCGTTCGTCGGCGTCGCCGGCGAACGCGGTCTCGAGGGTCCTTCCGGGGAGCGGTTCCGGCGGCTCGAGCTGGCGCGATTTATGTTTAAGTTCCGGGTACTTTTCGGGATGGAACATCAGCGCGTCGACGATGAAGTAAAAAGCCGCCTCGGCGCCGTCGGCCGGGCACCGCGCGTCCAGCACGTCGTAACTATGGCCGTCCTGGCTTATGAGCGCTTGGCCGTAGGAGCCGAAGGGCGTGCCGCAGGTGTGGGCCGTGGTCTCCAAGAAAATATATTCTTCCGTTATGGAGTCGACGGTTATAGCGCTCTGGGGCGAGGGGCAGGGGAGCTCGCCCTCGGGAACGGCGGCCCGCGTCGCCAGCTTGGCCTCGCGGAACGCGCTCAACGTCCCGAAGCGCGGCGTGAGGTCGAAGTAGAAGAAGCGGTCCTCGCGGCAGCTCGCGCAGCGCGTCGCGACGACCTCGTAGATGACGCCCCCCTGGTAGTCGACGTAGTTGTCGTAGGGGGCGTACGCGCCGCCGTCGACGCAGCGCGTCGCGGCTATCAGCTCGTACTCGTCGTCGACGGATGCGGCCGGGGAGGCCGCGGCGTAAGAGGCGGCCTCGTTCCGTTCCGCGGCATCGGCGTAGGCGGCAGCGAGGGCCGTCAATGTCGCGAGCGCGATGGGAGCGAATTTCGTCATAGCCCTTCGTAGGTTCGGATAAAATTTACGAAGGCCCGGCGCGGGCCGGGCCGGTAGGCGGCACCGGGATTCGAACCCGGGAATAAGGGTTTTGCAGACCCTCGCCTTAGCCTCTTGGCTATGCCGCCACAAAAGCCGCCGGCAACCGGGCAGCGCCCACCACCGGCGGCGCTCTATGAGCGGGAAACGGGACTCGAACCCGCGACATCCACCTTGGCAAGGTGGCACTCTACCAGCTGAGTTATTCCCGCTTCGATCCTCGGTATTTATTATCATACCGGCCGAATTTTGTCAAGGCCTTCTAGCCGCCTTCGCGGGCCCGGAGCTTGCGTATCTTTTCTCGCACGTCGAGGTAATCGACGTCGACGGCGTATACGCGGCGGTATTCTTCCAGCGCGCGGCGGTAGTCGCCGAGGCGTTCGCAGGCGACGCCGAGGTTGTAGTATAGGCCGACGGCCTCGTCTTCCGATAAGGTCGGCGTCATTAGGCCTCGTTCGAACTCCTTGACCGCCATATCCGGCATATCTTTCTCGAGGAAGCACAACCCCAGCATGTTGCAGGCGCGGATGCGCAGGTTCGGCTCGTGGGAAGCGAGTTGCAGGTAGTGTATGGCCTCTTCCGTTATGCCCATCTCGAGGTAGGCCAGGCCGAGGTCGTAGCACACTTGCGGGCTTTCGACCACGTCGCCTTCGCCGGCGTCGGGGCGAAAGCCGAGGAGGTCGTCGACCGTTTTAATGGCGCGGCCCGGCGGGAAAGCCGTTTCGCCCGGCGCGGTTTCTTCTTCCGGCTCGGGGGGGGCTTCGTCGGGGGCGGGTATGCGGTCTTTCGTCAGGCTGTCGCCGGTCGGCAAGATCGAGATTACCTGGATGGACTTGCCGAGGCGGGCCTGAGCCTTTTCGTTGCCGGGGTCGATATCGATTATTTTGGAATAAATCGAAAGGGCCCGTTCTTTTTCGCCGCGCTCCTCGGACACCCGGGCGAGGTCGACCATCCGCGCCACCATCTCGTTCTTAAATCCCAATTGGCCGTAGATGTCGATGAGTTTCTTCAAGGCCGCGGCGTTGTCCCTCCTGAGGGCCGCGACGGCCTCGTAGTCCTTGGCCGCGGCTATCAAGTTGCCGGTTTTTTCGTTAACGCGGCAGGCCCGCAGGTAGGCGTCCACCGCTTCGTCTATGGAGTTGCGTTTGGCGTACAGTCGCCCCAGCGCCTCCCACGCGCCGACCTCTTCCGGGTGGGCCTCCAACACCTGAAGGTAGATATTGACGGCTTTTTGCGATTGCCCCTCTTGCTCGTAAAGGTCCGCCAGGCGGTAGCGGAGCGTAAGGCGGTCCGGTATCAGGGTCGTGGCCTGGTGCAGGACGTCGACGGCGTCTTCCGCCAGCCCCTGCGTCAGGAATTCGTCGACCACGTCCAGGTAGGTGGATACGGCCCGCGACTTATTTCCGACGCGGGCTAAAAGTTCCGCCAGATTCTTCCGGGCCCTGAGGTCGAGGAGTTGGTATTCGTCGACTTTATAATAATATTTAATGGCCGTCATCAGGTCGCCGCTCGCCTCGCACTTGTCGGCGTAACGCAAGTATTCGGCGCACGCGGCGGATATGCGGCCGTCGCGCACGTACTCCTGGGCCCGCGCGAGATGGGGGTCTTCCGCCGTTTTTCTTTCGTTATCTTCTACGCCCATTGCGCCCTCACGGCTTCGGCTCGGCGACGCCGACCAGCTTTTCGCCGCGCCCCACCGCGGTAACGGCGAAAACGTCCAGCCGGCTGCAAAATTCCAGGTCGCGTTCGAAGCCGAGGCCGGCAAGGTATCGGCCGTGGTTGCACTTTTTCAAGAGCCGCGCCACGTCGGCCCGATAGTTTTTCCAACCCAGGAGCGCCAACGCCGTCGCGTCGTCGGTTTCGTAAGAATAGACTTCCAACAAGAGCGCCGCGAGCAGGCCGGCGCAGCATACGTCCTCGAGCGAAGGCGCGCCCTCTTTCCCGGCGCAACACAGGATGACGCCCTGGGCGCCGCGGGCGACGGCCGCGGCCGTGGCGCCCGCGTTCACGAACGACGCGGCGTATAAGCGCGCCGCGCCGCGACATCGCTCCAGCGCCGCGGTGCCGTTGGAAGTGCATAATATCACGGGCCTGCCGCTGACCCGCTCCGGGCCGTATTCGAGCGGGGAATTACCCAGGTCGAAGCCCGCCACCTTAAGGCCGCCGCGCTCGCCGCCCAATACCGGCGCTTCGCCCCGGCGCTCGAGCTCGGCGCGCGCGGCGAACGCTTGCTCGACGTCCGCCCGCGGTATGACATAAGCGGCGCCGTGGCCGAGCGCGGCCGCGACGGTGGAGGTAGCACGCAGGACGTCGACGACGACCGCGCATTGGCCGGCGACGTCTTGGCCGGCGGGCGGCGCGCCGGAAAGCCAGGTGCGGAGCGGCAGCGGCGCCATACGCTTACCCGGCCCCCTACGGCCCCTTGCTCTTTATTTCGCTCGCCTCGAGTTCGGCGATGAAACCCGTAGATATTTCGGCGTCTTTAAACATGCTCGACTGAATGACGCGGTAGTGGAAAGGGATGGTGGTCGGAACCCCTTCGATGGTGGTCTCGGCCAGGGCGCGCGCCATGCGGGCGATGGCCTCGTCGCGGCCGGGCGCCCACACGATCAGTTTGGCGATCAGCGAGTCGTAATAGGGCGGCACGGTGTAGCCCGGGTAGATGTGGGTGTCGACGCGCACCCCCGGCCCGCCCGGCGGTATGTAGTTCGTAATTTTGCCCGGCGCGGGCCTAAAGTCGTGTTCCGTATCCTCGGCGTTGATGCGGCATTCGATGGCGTGACCCGCGGAGGGCGGCGAGTTCTTGGGGAGGGCGCCGCCGGCGGCGATGCGGAACTGTTCTTTTATGATGTCGACGCCCGTCACCATCTCCGAGACGGGGTGCTCCACCTGGACGCGGGCGTTGACCTCGATGAAGTAGAAGGAATCGTCCGCTTGGACCAGAAATTCGACCGTGCCGGCGGAGCGGTAGTTCACGGCGCGGCCGCCGGCGACGGCGGCGGCCAGAATTTTTTCGCGCGTCTTCTTCGACAGCGCCGGCGCCGGCGACTCCTCTATTAGTTTTTGGTGGCGCCGTTGGACGGAGCAGTCGCGTTCGCCGAGGTGGATGACGTTGCCCCGGCCGTCGCCCAGTATTTGGACCTCGACGTGGCGGGCGCGGGGGATCAACTTCTCGACGTATAACTCGGGGTTGCCGAAGGCGGCGTCGGCTTCCACCGCCGCGGTGGCGAAGGCTTTCGCCAGCGCCGCGGGGGTATGGACGGTCCTCATCCCCCGGCCGCCGCCTCCCGCCACGGCCTTTACCATCACCGGGTAACCTACTTCCTCGGCGACGGCGAGGGCGTCGTCTTCGGTTTTGAGGGGGCCGTCGCTGCCGGGGACCACCGGGATGCCGGCGCGGGCCATAATCCGGCGCGCCGCGGCCTTGTCGCCCACGTCGGTTATGGTCTCGTACGTGGGGCCGATGAAGGCGAGGTTGGAGGCTTCGCACGCCTCGGCGAAATACGGGTTTTCGGCCAAAAAGCCGTAACCCGGGTGGACGGCCTCGGCGTCCGTCACTTCGGCGGCCGCGATAATGCGCGGGACGTTGAGGTACGATTTGGCGCTGTCCGGCGGGCCGATGCAAAACGCCTCGTCGGCGTAGCGGACGTGGAGGCTTTGGGCGTCGGCCTCGCTGTAGACGGCCACCGTTTTAACGGCCAGCTCGCGGCAGGCCCGGATAACGCGGACCGCGATTTCGCCTCTATTGGCTATAAGTATTTTCGCGAACAACTCGGGGCGACCTCGGTCGTTTTACGCCGGCTTTAAACTGAACAACGGTTGGCCGTATTCCACCGGCGCGGCGTTTTCGACGTGTATTTTAACGACAATCCCGGCGTACTCGCTTTCGATCTCGTTCATGATCTTCATAGCTTCGATGATGCACAGGACCTGGCCGCGCGACACTTTGTCGCCTTGGACGACGAACGGGTCGACGTCGGGCGCCGGCGCGCGGTAGAAGGTCCCCACGATGGGCGACGTTACGACCATCAGGTTCTGTTGGGCGGCTTCGGCCGGGGCGACGGCCGCGGCGGAAGGGTCGGCGCCGGGCAGCGGGGGCGGCCCCGGCCGGCCGGCGGGCGCGAGCGCGGGGTCGACCGGGCCGGCGCTGATGAACGAGACGTTGGCGCCGGCGCCGGCGCGGCTTATCCGGATCGTCCTAAGCCACGAGCGCACCTCGATCTCGGCTATGCCGCGCTCGTCCATGAGGTCAAGAATCTTTTGGATCTTCGCGATGTTCAAGGCGGTCTCCCCTCGCGCGTTTCCCGAGCCGGTGCAGGCTCTATTTGACGCGGTCGACGTACTCGCCCGTTCGGGTGTCGACCCGCACGACGTCCCCTTCGTTAATAAAAAGCGGAACGTCGACGACGGCGCCGGTCTCCAACGTCGCCGGCTTCGAGCCGCCGGTGGCGGTGTCGCCGCGGACCCCCGGGTCGGTGCGGCCGACGGCGAGCTCGACGAAGTTCGGCGCTTCCACCGCTACCGGCCGGCCGTCGTAGAAGACGAGCTTGAGCGACGTCCCGTCTTTGAGCCATCGCGCGGCGTCGCCCAGGTCATCCGCGCTCAGCGCGAATTCCTCGTAACTCCCCTCGTCCATGAAATGGTACTCGTCGCCGCCGGCGTACATGAACGTCGCGTTGCGTTCGTCGAGGCGGGCGCGTTTCACTTTTTCGCCCGCGCGCAGCGTTTGTTCGTGGCTCGCGCCGGTCAATAAATTCTTGAGCGTCACGCGGACGAAGGCCGGCCCTTTGCCCGGTTTGACGTGGGCGAACTTGGTCACCAGGAAGGGCGCGCCGTCGAGTTCGATGGCTTTGCCGGCCCTCAAGTCGTTGGTGTTTATCATTTTATACTAATTATCGACCTTCTCGAAAACGATCGTTTTTTTCGAAACCGAGTATTCGAGCAGTATGGGTTTTTTAACGGTTACGTTGCATTTCTTCGCTAAGGGAATCGGGAAAGACCATGGTTTGAACGAACCCAATTTCTTTTTTAGATTCGGGGAAGCGCCCCCGCCTACGAGTACGGGTTGTATGGCAAAGTTTTCTATCGGCGTAGGGGTATTCGCGGTTGATAGTTGACCCACCCAATACGCGTAGTCGTCTATTTGGGAAAGCGCGCCTTCGGAAACGGCGCCCCTTTTTAATTCTATGACGGTAGCTTTATATCGAACGCCGCGGTTTTCATGTAAACAAAGGATGTCGACTTTTTCTCCGCCGATACCGTACAACACGTTATTACCGAAATACTCTAGTTCTTCGGGAGGGCCTATAGTCTCCGATAATACAGGTACGTTTCGGTCTATATTTCGTATTACCCAAGCTTCCAATGAGCTTTCGAATTTAGTTTCGGGGCCCGGGCCTAAGTTTAGGTCGATCGATTTCTCATTTATTTGTTTGGGTTCTTTATATCTTTTAAACTCGTGACTACCGTAAGATTTATTGGTATTTACCCGCCGCAATAAACGAGCCAGTTTTTGCGCTTCTTCGGTTAGTATGTGCGTGATACTCCGCGCTCTTCCGGCGCCGAAGGTTTTACGAAAAAGCATGGTCCATAACATCCCGTGGTTCGTATGGTTTATATAAGCCGTATTGTCGTCTACCGGGTTTAAATAATACGATACGGCCTCGATCAATACGCGGTTGGGTAGGATGTGTTGGGCATGTTCTGTTTTGCATACAGGGCATTTTCTAGGACCTAGAACGCCCGCCTTCCCGCTTTGTAGTGAGTACGGTTCGCCGCATTTAGGATTAGGGCATTTACCGAAAACCTTTAACCCGCGGGAATCGCCTACGCCACGGACATCGGTTTTATCGAAGAAAGGTGCAGATATCGCGCGGTATATACCCCGGAACCCTCTCTCTTTTCTCGGTTCGTCAATCCGGCTTTGATAGAAAAATATTAAGTCTCCTAGGCGCAAGGCGAATAAATCCGCATATAACCCGTGACGCGTGTTTTCGTTATAAGGATTTTTTACCCCGCAAAACAGACGATCGCGGTGTACGGGGAAGGTATTAGCATCTACTACAAATACGTGCGCGTTAATAGCCATATATTTCCCGTTCGTTTCCTATTTAAAAAGCGGTTTTTTTTCTAATCCCCCCGCGTTATTAAGTTTATCTTTTAGACGCGGCCTATATCTTACCGGTTGGTTGGGTTTAAAGTACTCACTGCCCGTCGGTTTGTAAAAACATAAAATATAGCTATGTACATTCATAGCTTGGTACGGCCGTTTCCCAAAAGGACGGAACGCACCACTTCTGTAATAACGCCAAATGTATAAATCGAAAAGATAAAAACCTATATCCTCTGAAATATTAATAACGTCGGCGTGTGCGGGTATTATTTTCCGGGAAGCACCTATCCTGTAATCCGCTATGAATAAGCAAAAATATTTACCTTTCTTTAATACCCTGTAGATTTCCGAGAACCCTTCGGTAATCCCCTTCAAAAACCCTTCATAATCTAAGTTGCTCAAATCACCTTCGATGCCAGAGTATTCAATCATCCCTGTGTAAGGTATGTCCGTAATTACGGCGTCAACCGTTTCGTCCCCTAGAGGTAATAACCTGGCATCGCACACTCCCGTTTGGTGTTCCGTTTTATTTATTATTCCGTTACCATTATCTAATTCTTTGAGTCGCGCTCGTAATTTTTCGATTTCCTTTTCGTGGTTTACTATTTCATATTTCTTTTCCGCCGTACCTTTTTGTTTCGTAGCTTCTTGGATAAGGAATTTAATAGCGGCGTCCATTTCCGCGCGGTCTAGTCTTTGTAACTTCGTTTTCGTTAATTCTACGGCCCTCGGGTTAATGTCGTAATTAATCGAATGCCTCCCTTGTAGTTTCGCTTCGACGGGAACCGTTCCTGAACCACAGAACGGGTCAAGAATAACGTCGCCCGGTTCTGAAAACCGGTCGATTATTTTCGCAATAACGATAGGCCTTATTTTTGTAGGATATTCCCCTATTCCGTGTACGCTGTAGTTCGTAACCCCGGCTCTGCCGAAATCCCATACGGATTTGTAACTCATAGCGTTTATTACTTCCGGGAGTTATCTAAAAACCTGGTAAGTAAATATCCGCGTTTTAGAATTCCGTGCCGGCCGCGCCGCCGTTTATTTCGGCCAGCGTTGTCGCGCCGCTAATTTCGGGCTTGCGCTGGCCTCGTATTTCCTTATCCAATCCGTGAATCGCCTGTATTCGCGCCGGCGCCCGGGGCGAGCCGCTACAGCGCCCGGACCACTTCGGGGAAGAGCGCCGCGGCCGCGTTCCAAATCGCCGCCTTGTTGCCCCGCCGCGACATTATCACCGCCAGCGTCATCCGGAGCGGGAGGTTCGTCAAAAGTATCGCGCCCTTGGAGTATTCTAATACCCCCTGGACGAATTGGCCCTGTTCAATGTTCTCGACCATCTCGCGCGCCGCGGCGGCGCCGTCGCGGGCGAGGGCCGCGATTTCTTCCACATTTAGAACGTCGTCTTTGACTACCGACTCCAGCGCGAAGCCGTCGCCCGAGACGAGGATTACGGCGCGCACGCCGTCGACGGCGGCAATTCTATTCAGGACATCTAGGGCTTTTTTCACGTCGCTCGACCCCGTTAAATTTCCTTGGCCAATTTGGCGGAGAGCTTTTTTAGCTCGATGCGGCCGCGGCCCACGTTCCCGCCGGGCTTTAATAGGAGACAGAGGAAGTAATCTTCCTGCGTTTTTTCGATAAGGATGGTAATTTTTTCCGTTTCAAATAACAACTCCGCGACGCGTCCCAAGGCCAGGTTTTGCGAGACGTCGGTGATCACTTTGAGCGCCGTCGCGAGTTCGACTTCGGTCACTGCGGTCTCGAGATCCGGATGGATGGTTATGTTTTCGACGCCGATGCCGTCCGTGCCGCAGAAGAACGCGGCGACCGTTCCTTCTACCCGCTCCAGCAAACCGGCCAACATTTGTTTAAAGTCCACTCCGACCTCCGGCGCGCGTGCCGGCCTTCCCGCAGCCGGCTAAAGTTCTTTCAACCTGATGGAGTCTAACCAACTCAGGAAATCCTCTTCCTTTTCGAAGGGTTCGCGTTCGAGCTCGAGCGGCTTGCGCGGCTGATACCGTTCCGGCTTTACCGCCAGTTCATCTTCGCGGGGGGGTGGGCCGGCCTCAGGCGCCGGCGCCGGTTCCGCCCCCGGCGCCGCCGTTATCGCGGCGACGTCAAGGGTGAAGCCTTCCGCGCCCTTCTCCCCGGCGCGTGCGGGGAAGAAGCCGGTTAACTCCAGGGTGTCGAAGCCTCGAGCCGGCGCTTCCGGCGACGCGATGTCGAATATGTCGGTGCCGCCGACCCCCCGGGCCGCCGGCGCCGTCAACTCGGCGACGTTCGTGCCGACGGGTATGTCGAGCGACGCCGACAGCGGTAACTCGTAATCCATTTCGTCGGCCCCTGCCGCGCCCGTCGTGGCCTTTACGCCGGGGAGGTCCAGTTCCCATAATACCCGTTTATCACCCGCGAGGATGAACCTGTCGAACGAGGTCAACCCGGCGGCCGCCGCCACGGCCTGCGCGAGGGTGATTTCCTCGAAGCCGGTCAGCGCGTCCTCCACGCCGGCGGCGACCTCTTCCCACAGCTCGAGTTCGTCGCGTTCCAACAGGCCGCAGACGGCCTCTATTTTTTTGATTAACTGAATAACCGAGGCGCCGGTGGGCGATTCCTCGCCCGCGATCAGGGCGTCTATGTCGTCGCGCGCTTCCTGGGCGGCGGCGTTGGCCGGTTCCCGCGCCAGGACCTTTTCGATTATTTCCCGCGCCCGGACGAAAAGGCCCTGGTCTTCGTAGATCTTGGCCAGTGTAAGGGTCGCGATTTCCTCGGCGGCCGGCGCGGCTTCCTCGGCCTCAACCGCCGCTTCTTCTATCGCGGCCGAGGGAAGGGGGGGCATCTCGAGCGGTTCTACCTCGAGCCGTTTGCGCGGCGGCGCGGTCACCTCGGGCGTGGGCGGCGTTAACGTTTCGACGGCGGCCTCGGCCTCTTCGGCTTCCCGGGCGAACGGGCTCCCGGCGATAAGGGTATTCAGGAGCTCGAGCTTATACGCGTACTCCTCGTTGTCGGGCTCAATTTCGAGGATTTTCAGGTAATGGTCGCGGGCTTCGGCCAGCCGGCCGCGGTTGCGCAGTTCGTCGCCCAAAAGGCCCAACGCGGAGACGTTATAGGGATCGGCCGCGAGTACGTTTTCGAGTTCGTTAACCGCGGCGCCGAAATCGTCCAGCGCGATATGACACCGCGCGAGTAAAACACGCGCGCTGAAGTAGTTGGGGTATATTTTAAGGCCCCGCCGCAGGACGTCCGCCGCCTTGTGGAAATCGAATTGCCGGGCGTAGAGGCTGGCAAGCGGGGCGAAAATCAAAGCGTGAGATTCCCGCCTCAGCAAATCTTCGTATTGGCGAAGCTTCGCTTCCTCTTTAGGCGTCAGACGTGCCATTCAATTCGCGTGCCAACCGAGCGTTTCGTCAATATTTTAAGATATAAGTTATTATAAATCATAATTCCGAAGGCCGTCAAGGTAAAAACGCGCAAACCCTCCTATATTTAACGCTTGGGTTCCTTCCCCCACGGCCTCCCGTCCATTTCGCGCCAATCTAACCCTAAAAAATCGGCCGCCGTCGCCGTCACGTCCTCGAGCTTCATGGGGGGCGCTTTTCCCGCCGGCACGCCGGCCCCGGCGATCAATACCATCGCCTCGAGGGTATGTTCGCCTCTCTTGGCGGCGTTGCGGTATGGCTCGAGGAGCGGCCCGGGCCCCTTTCCCTCGGTCACGACTACGTCGCGGCGCCCCTGGAATATCAGGTGGGGCAAGGCCGCGGTCGCCGGCCCCTCGTATAAATCCTCCCGCGTTTTGACCCATTCCACGGGGCCCGGAAGTTTTCCCGCGTCCGCCAACAGGGCTTTGGTGATATCTTCGGCCGCGGCCGGAAGCTCCGCCGGCGCCACCTGCCCCTCGGGTTGTTCGCCGGCGACGTTGACGGCGACGCCGCCCCAGCGTACGTACAGCGGAAAACCGTACGCCGCGGTGCGGCGCCAGTTCACGGGCAGCGGCCGGCCGGCGCCGAAAATTTTTTTAATTCCGCCCAGGACGACGTTTACCGCGTACGAGCCCAAGTCGGTCCCGACCGATAACAGGCGGGCTTTTTTCAAAAGGCGATTGACGAAGAACGCCTTATCCGGGCCCGGGCCGAAGCCGTGGTCTGAACAGGCCACGAGCGTGGCGTCCGCGCCGAAGGCCTCGTATACTTTTTCGCATGCCCGGTCCAATGCCCGGAAGTACGACGCCGCGGCCGGGGCCACTTCGTCCGGCGTCTCCCAGGCGTAGACGCCGTCGTAGAAGCGGTGGAAGAGGCGGTCCGGGCCGGTGAAGACGACGACGGCGAGGTCGAAGCGCTCCTGGCCGAACGCCGCGGCGGCGACGCGCGCGCGGGACGCGGCCAGCTCCTCGAGCCGCCGGCACAACGCCGCGAGGTCGGCCGGGACCGGTGCGTCGAGGTCGTAGGCGTAGTCGGCCAGGAACTTTCGGAAGGCCGGCGGCCAACACCCCCGGTCGCTGGCCGGCGGCGTGAGGACGCCCGTAACGACGACGCCGTTGAGGGCGCGCGCCGGAAAAGTTACCGGGAGGTTGAGTACGAAGGACCTTAGGCCGGCGTCGCCCGCGAGGTCATAAATGCGGGGCCGCAAGACGTCGGCGCTGCTGACCAACCGCCCGGGCTTGACGAAGCCGTAGTCGGCCAAGTCGCGCCGGCGGAAATCGACGATGCCGTGTTTGCCGATGCCGACGCCGGTAGCAATCGTCGTCCAGGCCGCGGTGGAGACGGGGGGGATGGTGGAGGCCACGGCGCCGAACGCGCCAGCGGCGACCCGGTCGGCCAAGAACGGCATAAACCCCGCGGCCACGACCCGCGCGGTGAAGTCGTAGCCGAAACCGTCCAAACCTATAAGTACGACGCGGGCCACTTTTTACGGACGGGAGGGCGGCCCGGCGGCCAACGCCGCCGCCGCGCCCGCGAGGGCGACGAAGGTCAGGCTTACGAACGGGTGGACGAAAGACATCGAGACGAACATGCGGACCGCGATACCGGCGAAGGCCGCGAGCGCCGCCAGGCCGAAGGCCGCGTCGCAGCCGGCGCTTCGCCAAAGCGTCCGGGCGGCGGCCCGAAACGCGCCCACCAACAACGCGCCCAGCGCCGCGAGGCCGACGATGCCGGTCTCGGCCCACGACAGCAAGTAGACGTTGTGGACCGGGTATTCGAGCGCCCAGGGGTTGTAAAGGCGCGCCAGCTCGAGATAATTACCTCTGCCCACACCCAGCAAAGGGTGGTCCCTGATTATGGCGAAAGCGGTGCGCCAATCGGCCAGGCGGTACGCGGCGGAAAGTTGGTCGCCCTGGACGCCCCGCGCCAGGACCACCCCCGCCGCGGGTAATAATAGTATGACGCCGGCGGCCGTTATGGCCGCTAAGGCCCACGTTGGCGCCCCCACCGCGCGTTTCTTTAACCACGCGGCGACGACGACGACAACGAGCCCCAACGCCGCCCCGAACCAACCGCCGCGGGAGAACGTCGCGAACATCGCCCCGGCCGTCAGGATGAATATTGCCAGGTAAAGGGCGCGGCGCCGGGGCCCGGGCGACGCCAGGAAATACGCCGCCGCAAACGGCAAGGTCATTTGGAAAAATTGGGAGGTCACGTTCGGCTCGAAGGTGCCGCCGCCGCGGGCCACGAGTAGCTGGGCGGCGGCGGGGCTGGCGCCGGTGAAGATGAAGCCGCCCCACCCGGGCTTTTCCCAAAGGCCGAAATTATTTTGGGTGAAAAATTCCAAGAGGCAGAGCGCGCTTTGGGCCGCGCCGGCGGCCAGCAGGCCGACCAGTACGGGCCGGGGCCCGGCCGCGGCCAACTGGCGGAAGAGTACGTATACGGCGTAAAGGCGCGCGACGTCCAGCAACGCGCAAAGGGTGGCCGCGGGCTTAGGGGCTTGGTAGAGCGAGAGGGCGACCGCGACGCCCGACGCCGTTATGGCCCACGAAACGAGGTCCGGTTTAAATATGTTAGCTAAAGCCCGGCCGAACGGAGCCGGCCTTGCGCCGGTTCCTCGCGCTGCCTTCAGGTCCGCGAGGCAAACCCAGGCCAGCGCGAGCAAAATTACAAGGTCCGCCGGGTAGACGACGACGTGGTCGACGTTGACGGCGGGCAGGCCGCCGCCGCGGCCGAGGTGTTTTACGAGCGGCAGCGATAGCGCCGCCCAAAAGAATAACGGGATGAGCCACCGGCCGCGCCCGGCCCAACCGGCCTCGGTTTCCGCAGCGCTTTTAAATTTAGCGTCTTTCGTTTTCACCGCTGATACATACCTTACGGTTTAGGACGTCGCGTTTGGGGCCGCGGCTAGTAACCGCGGCCGCGGCCTTTTCCGCCGGGGTAAAATCTGCGGCTGTCCGGGCTACGGTAGCGGCTATCGCTATAAACGTTAGGTTCACGAGGGGATGGATGAACGACATCGATACGAACATTCGCACCGCCAGCCCGGCGAAGGCCCCCAGCGCCGCGAGGCCGAAGGCGCCGTTGGAACCGGTATTGTCCCGAAACGCCCGCGCGGCGAACCAGAACGACGTGAAAAGTAACGCCGCGAAGGCGAGGAAGCCGACGAGGCCGGTTTCGGCCCAAAATAGAAGGTAAACGTTGTGGACCGGGTATCGGAGGGTCCAAGGTTTACTTAGGCGCGCTAGTTCTACGTAATTCCCCTTGCCCACGCCTAAGAGGGGGTGGTCTTTTATCATCGCGAGGGCTGTCGACCACTCCTCGAGGCGAGTTGCGGTTCCAAGCGAATCGCCGGCGCTTTCGCGGCACGCTATAACGGCGACCGCGGGTAGGAGCAGAATCACGCCCAGCGTTATCAAAGCAACGACCGACCGCGACGGGAATTCGACCTTCTTCCGTTTAAACCAGGCGGCTATGACCAAGACGGCGAGCGCTGTGCCACCGCCCAACCACCCGCCCCGCGAAAAGGTCGCGAACAGCGCGAATACCGTTAGGATTAATAAAAGGAAATATTTGGCGCGGCGTTCATAAACGGCTTTCCCGGCCGCAAGGAAGAAAACGGCGCCGAACGGCAAAACGACTTGGAAAAACTGAGCCGTTACGTTAGGCCCGAAGGTACCGCCGCACCTGGCGACTAAGATCTGCTTCCAACCGCCGATTTTCCCGGGGATTATAAACCGCGCCCACCCCGGGTCCTGCCACAGGCCGAAGTTATGTTGCGAGAAGAGTTCTACGGCGCAGAGAAGGCTTTGGGCGGCGGCGACGGTAAGTAGGCCGAACAGTACCGGCCTTACCCCTCGTACGGCCAGCCGTCGGAAAAGGACGTATACGGCGTAAATACGAGCCGCGTCCAAAAGGGCGAAAGCGGCCGGCGCCCGGAAAGCGGCGGGGTATATGGAGAGTGCCCCGACCGCGCCTGCGGCCAGTATTACCCATGCCATAAGGTCCGGTTTAAATAGTTCCGCGGCGGCTTTCACGAGACCCTTTTTATCGATATAAGCGGTATTCCCGGTTCGAATATTTGAGACAAGCGCCGACGCGAGGCCGATTAATATTACGACGTCGACGGGGTAGACGATTAAGTGGTCGGCATTTATGGCCGGTAGGCCGTCGCCTTGGCCGAAATGTTTTACGACGGGCAATGATAGTGCCGTCCAGAATAATAGCGGCAGTAGCCAGCGGTAGCGCTCCGTTAGCCCTGTAACCGCCGAGACCAGCGTAAAGCCGACCGTTATGAGGGCGATGCCGCCCAGCGCGGCGTGCCGCTCGAGCGCAAAAAGAACGGCTCCGGCTAGCGTAGCCGCCGCTAAAGTAATACCCATTATAACCCGGTATTTACCGCTACTCAGCGGCACGGCCTATCCGCACTTCCCTTATGAATATATCGCGGTTGTAGCCGTACGTCGGGTCGACGAAATCGTTCTCGAACGATAATCCTATTTCGTTTTCCTCCCGTCCGAAGTAAACGCCGGCCTCGTAAATGTTTTCCCCCGGCACGTCGGCATAAAAAGTCCGAACCGGCTCGCCGTTGACCGTGAAGGCGACGATGGGGTAGAGCCCTTTCACGCCGTAGCTTTCGGCTATTATGGCAACGGGCCTGACGCCACTCCCCAGAAATATAAAGGTGGCCGGCGTTTGGCCCAGGGCCAAGCAGTGCTTGGGGAGGCGAAACCCGCTGGTCGTCGCGAGGTCGCTTCCCACGACGTAGACTTCGTAATGTTCTCCGAGGGTGCGCCAAATTTCCCCCCGGAGGCCTTTGTATTTACCGGTTCGCAGCAGGCCGAAAGCGGCTCGGAAATTCGTGCGGTCGGCGTCCCAGAGCTTTTTATAAATGGCCGCTGCGGCCTTTTTCCGCCCCGCCCGCTCCAACGCGAACGCCTCGTAGCGCGCCGCCCGCGGCTGTGGCGGCGTTAGAGAACGGAAAGCCGACGCGGCTTTTTCGTAGCGCCCGGCCCACAGCGCGGCCCACGCTTTATCGAAAGGTCGCGCCGCCGTCGCCGCGAAGAGCTCGTAAAGCTCATCGCGCGAGAGCGGCTTATCCCGGACGGGCGACGTCGGCGACGGCGTGGTCGCGAGGTCGCCGTACATCGCGGCCTTCTCGTAATCGCCGCGCGCCAGGGCCGCGGCCGCCAGCGCGGCGTCAAAAGGCCGGGGCGAGGAGAAGCGGCCGCGGCCGGCGTATATGGCCTCGAGCTCGGGCCACGGCGCACCGCCCGCGCCCGCGGCCTTAAGGCGCGTCAATTCGGCCCGCGGGCCGCCGCCCGCGGCGAGGGCGTAGCGCGCGTACCGGCCGGCGTAGTCGTAGTCGCCCCGGCCGAGCGCTTCTTCGGCCGCGCGGCCCAAAGCGAAGCTCACCCCCCCTTTGGCGGACCCAAGGGCGAGGCCGACTACCAGCGCGATAAAAGCGCCTCGAGCCAGCTTCCCGCCCACCGGCACCGCGCCCAGCGCCGCTAACGTCGCGAGCGGCGCGAGCATTAGATTGAGCGTGGGCGGCCCGGCGAATAGTATCGCCGCGGCCGCCGCGGCGACCGCGCATATGGCGCCTAAGGCGGCGGCCCATTGCGCCGCCGTGGCCGCATGCCCCCCCGCCCGCCGCCGCAAAGACAAGAGATACGCGAAGGCGACGACCGCCGCAAGCCCCAGGAAAACGGCTACCGCGCCCCCGGCCGCCACCGGCGCGGCCACCCGCGCGAGGACCAATAGGCCGAAGGCGACGCTCGCCCCGGCCGCGTATCGTTGCAACGGCGGCGCGGCTGCCAGGGCTACGACGGCGGCCGCACCCCATACCAACTCGCCGTATGAAGCGAGCGCCCCGCCGGCGACCGGCAAAGCGAGCGCGATGCCCCATCGCGCGACGTTTCCCGGACGGTAGCTCATGGCTGCGTTCCGAAGGTAGCATACCGCGTTGCCGGTGTCAATCGAGCGCCGGCGCGCAACCGAGATAAATTGACTTCGGCCTTGTTATGTGATATTTTTATAAGATAATCTGACGGATTGTGACCCCGGAATAGAGGTGGGTATCATGTCCTACAGGCTTTTGGGAACGGCGCTGTGTTTAGCGGCACTGGCCCCGGCGGTGGCGTTCGCGCAGCCGATGACGGTGGACGAAGTCGTCAAACTCCTGAATAAAAATTTTAGCGATAGCATCATTATTACCAACATCGAGGAAACGGATTCCTACTTCAGCCTCTCCACCGACGACCTCATAAAATTGAAGGGGGCCGGCGCCTCCGACGACCTGGTCCGGTATATGATAATGCGGAAGCCGGGCGGGCCGGCGCCCCCCGCGGCCGAGACGGCGGGCGAAACGACGGTCAACGTCACCGGCCGCGTCGCCGAGGAGAAACCGGCGGCGCCCCAGAAGTCGGTGGAGTTGACGGTCAAGGTCGACGGGAAATACGTCGTCACGTCGCCGGCGGACTTGAACGTGTGGTATGCCGGCTACGTCGACGGCGAGAGGGTATTCTACAAGGACCAATGGACGAGAATCTGGTCTTTCACGACGCCCGAGACCGGCGCCAGTACGACTAAGCTCATCCTGGAGCCCGGCGTTTTCTGGGTCAAGGTCCCGGCGGGGCCGCACACCTTGGCGCTGGCGTGTTGGTCCGGGCGCCAGGTCCCGACCGACGACGTCGCGAAGGCGAATATCATCTATTCCAAACAAATAACGGCGGTAGAGGGACAGCCGCTCACGGTGAACCTCGTCGGCGAAACCGACCCGACCTCCAACGATTTCGTCATTGTACGCTGAGGGCCGCTGGCGGCCGGCCGTCTTTCGCGCGATTATGAATATGGCTAAGCAAAACGCAACCCGCGAGCGGGTGCTCGTCGTCGAAGACGAGCCGAATATCCGCGAGATCATAAACTTCAACCTCGAGACTTGGGGTTTCGAGGTCGTCCAGGCCAACGACGGCGAGACGGCGCTGGCGATGGCGGAGGAGTACTCGCCGGACCTTATCTTGCTCGATTTGATGTTGCCCAAAATGGACGGCATCGAGGTGTGCCGCCGGCTTAAGGGCGGCTTCTGGACCAGCAGGATCCCCGTCATCATGTTGACGGCCAAGAAGGAGGTCAAGGACAAGGTCCGGGGGATGGAGGTCGGCGCGGACGATTACATTACGAAACCCTTCAGCCGCGAGGAGCTGGAGGCCCGGGTGAAGATGGTCCTCTCGCGGACCAAAGCGCAGCGCGAGCGAAATCCGTTGACGAGCCTGCCGGGACAGATCGCGGTCCAGGGGTACGTCGAGAAACTCCTCGCCGAGAGCCAACCCTTCACGTTGCTGTATCTCGACCTGGACAACTTCAAAGGTTTCAACGACTACTACGGCTACAAGCGCGGCGACGAGGTCATAAAGTTGTTGGCGGACGTGGTGGTGGAAGTGGTGGGGCGGAAGGGGGCGCGGGGGGATTACGTGGGCCACATCGGCGGCGACGATTTTATGGTCGTCTGCGCGTCGGAACCGGCCAAGGAGATCGCGGACAGCATCATAAGCGATTTCGAGCGTCGGGTGACGTCGCTGTTCGCGCCCGAGGACGTGGCGCGCGGTTATTTCGTTACGGTCGACCGCCAGGGCCGGACCCGTAAACAGCCATGTGAGATACCGGTGACGATCGCCGCCGTAACCAACGACAACCGTCAATACACGTCCTACGTCGCGCTAGTCGACGTGGCGACGGAAGTGAAGAAACACGGTAAGGCGACGGAAGGGTCTATCGTCAGGTTCGACCGGCGGCGCGCGTGACGGCCCGCGGCGGAAGGCAGGAATATGAGGGTCGCACCGGGCATTCTGCTTTTATCCGCCATCGCGGCGGCGGCGAGCGGCGGGCAACGCGGCGCGCCGGCCTTCACGTACCGGTTTCTAGTAGGCGAGCGGTGGGTGCGCGACGCACCGGCCGGCCTCGACCCTCGCATTAACCATAACCTTTCGTTTATCGTTGGGGCCGAGGTCGCGGTTGGCCGTTGGTTCGCCGGTTATAGTTTCTTGCACAACCCGGGTTTTGGTTACCCCCGGCACCCCGCCGCGGTCGAGGAACACGAGTTCTTCTCGGGGTTGTCGTTGACGGAGGGAAGTCGTTTCACGTGGCGACTTCGTCCGGGCGCGATTATCGCCCGCGCGAATTTCACCGAGCGCGGCGTCGAACCCCTTCCGACCTTCGGAAAGTCGTCGCTCTTCGTGCGGCCCTCGGTCGCCGGCGAGGCCGTTTGGCGGGCCGGCCGTCGGGTAAATTTTGAAGGCCGCCTGCGGTACCGGCGGCGGGTCAAACCGGCGAATTGGTCGTATGCGCCGTCGTCGTTCGGCCTTAGTTGCGACTCGTGGGAAAGCATGGCCCCGGTGCGGTATACGCCGTGGCCTATAGTTTCGGCCGACGTCGCCGCGGCCGTCGTTCGCGACGGCCTGGCCCGGGGCTTCGGCTCCGGTTACGCGGGCGAGACGTACCCGCCCGCAACCGAGTTCCACGTCTACGCCGGGGGGACGTTCTATTTGGGGGTATGGGGTGCCCGCTGAGGAATATGCGAACGACTGACGTTTTAACGCCATAATGACTACGGCTCTTAAATATGAAAAAAGCAAAAAAAAGCAAACAAATTATTTGACCTCCGGCTTAATTATTATATCTGGTTTTGGTGTTTTTGCTACGCGGTCGTTTTCGTTAGAGCCGGCTTCGGGGGTTTATAATTTTTATTTTTCTCAGGGTGGGAGTTACTATTATGAGAGTGGAGGCGCAGGTTCGAATAAATTGGAAAATTCATTTCCCTGGGAACTTAGTTTTTATATAGAAACCGGTTTGTCTCGGCGGCCTTTTGGTTTCTCGTATCGTTTTTTCAACGAACGTTCCGTTTTCGGAAGAGGGGACGCTCCGAACGGGGTGCAACATCATTACTTCCGCGGGTCGTACGTTTTTGATAGTAGTCGTAAGGCCGTATTCGCCGTAACTGGGGGCGTCGTCGTCAACAGGTTATTTTCGTATATTTTCCAGTTTCCTTTAGAACGCGACGTTAATTTATATTTCGAACCGATTCTCGGTTCTAAAGTCATTTTATTACCATCAGCGTTATACACGGTTAGTACCGAAATAGGAACTTTGCGGCGGGTCAAACCGCAACCCGATTGGCTCCCGGAGGGCTCGTATTTTTTTCGCAGTTATTCGGCTTATATACGGGTAAAAAATTCGGCCGTTATCGCGCCTTTTTTTACATTCGACGTTACGCCGGCGTTTATATACGACGGCCCCGCGGACCCTTTAAGCAGAACCCCCCGCCGGGATAAATACCCTACGTGCATATATTACGGCGTCGACGCTGGTTTCTCGTTGTATCCTCTAGCTATCCGACGAAATTAATTTAGGTAGGCGTTAAGGTGACTACCCCGTTGATATTTGAGAAGACGAAGAAGGTCGCGATCGCCGACGAGATGCGCTCGTCGTACCTCGACTACTCCATGTCGGTGATCGTGGGCCGGGCGCTGCCCGACGTCCGCGACGGCCTGAAGCCCGTCCACCGCCGCCTGATATACGGTATACGCGAGCTGGGCGCGGGCGCGGGCAAGCCGTTCCGCAAGTCGGCGCGCATCGTCGGCGACGTCTTGGGCAAATACCACCCCCACGGCGATACCGCGGTCTACGACACGCTGGTCCGTTTGGCGCAAGACTTCGCGATGCGCTACCCCCTGGTGGACGGCCAGGGCAACTACGGCTCGGTGGACGGCGACGCCGCCGCGGCCATGCGTTATACCGAGGCCCGCCTGACGCCGCTGGCCGAGGCCATGCTCGCCGACATAGACAAGGACACCGTCGACTTCGTCCCCAATTTCGACGAGACCCTTGAGGAGCCGACGGCCTTGCCCGCCCTCTTGCCCAACCTCGTCGTAAACGGCGCCGACGGCATAGCCGTGGGCATGGCGACGAAGATCCCGCCCCACAACCTCGCCGAGGTCGCCCGGGTCGTCGCGGCCCTGGTCGATGACCCCGATATGACGCCGGCGAAGGCGGCGGCGATGCTGCCCGGGCCCGACTTCCCCACCGGCGGCATCATCGTGGGGCGCGCGGGCATAGACGACGCCTACCGCACCGGCCGCGGCCACATCGTCGTCCGCGCCCGGGCGACGGTCGAAGAGGGACGGCCGGAACGCGAACGCATAATCATCAACGAAATCCCCTATCAGGTCAACAAGTCGCGCCTCCTGGAGCAGATCGCGACGCTGGTCAAAGACAAGAAGATCGACGGCCTAAGCGACATCCGCGACGAGTCGGACCGGGAGGGGATGCGCGTCGTCCTCGAGCTGAGGCGCGGCGCCAACGCCCACGTCATCCTCAACCAACTCTACAAGCATACGCAGTGCCAGATAACTTTCGGCGTCATCGCCATCTCGCTCGTCGACGGCCAGCCCCGCACGTTGAACCTGAAGGACATGCTGACCTGTTATATCGAGCACCGGCGCGAGGTGGTCATGCGCCGGACGGCGTTCGACCTCGAGGCGGCGCGGAAGCGCGCCCACATCCTCGCCGGCTTCAAGAAAGCCCTCGACCATCTGGACGAAGTCATCAGCCTCATTCGCAAATCCAAAGACGTGGACAAGGCCCGCGCCGGCCTGATGGCCACGTTCAAATTTTCGGAAATACAGGCCCAGGCCATTCTGGACATGCGGCTGGCGCGCCTTACGGCGTTGGAGCGGAAGAAGGTTTTGGACGAGCTCGCCGCCACCCAAAAGCTCATCGCCGAGTTGAAGGCCATACTCGCCGATGAGAAAAGGGTCTACGCCATCGTCAAGAACGAGATTACCGAGCTCGCCGCGAAATATGGCGACCCGCGGCGGACCGAGATCGTCGCCGCCGAGTGGGAGGACTTCTCGGTCGAGGACCTCATCGCGGCCGAGGACATGGCGGTCACGCTGACGCACGAGGGGTATATCAAGCGGACGCCGCTCGCGGTCTACAAGCGCCAGGGCCGCGGGACGCGGGGCGTCCTGGGCCACGCCGCCGGTAAGGGCGAGGACATCGTCGAACACCTATTCGTGGCGTCGACCCACGCCTATCTGTTGTTCTTTACCAATCGCGGCAAGTGTTACTGGCTCAAGGTTTACAACGTACCGGAGATAGGGCGCGCGGGCCGCGGCCGCGGCGTCCGCAACCTGTTGGAACTCGCGCCCCAGGAACAGATAAGCGCCGTCGTGGCGGTGAAGGACCTGGACGCCGGCGGCAATCTGCTGTTCGCTACCGGCGGCGGCCACGTGAAGAAGACGCCGCTCGAGGCTTATTCCCGGCCGAAGCGCGGCGGCATAATCGCGCTGAAGTTGGCCGAGGGCGACGACCTCGTCGGCGCCCAGCTCGAGAGGCCGCGCGGCGACGTCGTGCTGGTCTCGGCCAAGGGCAAGGCGGTTCGCTTCCCGGCGAAAGAGGTCCGGGCGCAGGGCCGCGCCGCGGCCGGCGTCCGCGGCATGAAGCTCGGCCGGGGCGACGCCGTCGTCGCGATGCTCGTGCCGGCGGCCAGCGAGGACGTGCTGGTGGTGAGCGAAAAAGGCCTCGGCAAGCGCACGCCGCTCAAAGAGTATCGCCAGATGCACCGCGGCGGCGTCGGCGTCATCACCCTTAAGACCGGCGGCAAGACGGGCATGGTCGTCGGCGCGAAGGCCGTCGCCGGCGGCGAGGACCTCGTCCTCATAACGGAGAAGGGCGTCGTCAACCGCGTCGCGGTAGCCGACATATCGAAACAAGGACGCGCGACGCAGGGGGTGCGGGTGACGAAGGTGGGGGCGGGCGACCGCGTGGCCTCGACCGCGGCGGTGCGGGAGGAAGAGGGGTAGTAAAATCTAGGCTTAAAGATTCATAAACGCGGCCCCGGCGGGGCCGCGTTTTTTCGTAACTCGGGATAATTAACGGACCGGGACTAAGGTGAAATCTACTGAGTAAGGTATGTTCGCCGAATTGTAATCATAAATATACTGGGTATCGGGGTAGTATCCGGCCTTAGACGCTACGCCCTCAAACGTGTGGCCGTTATGGGCCGCTAAGTCGTCTACCGTCCAGATATGATACGCGCCTGAGCGGTCCGTGTAATCGCCGCCGATATTAGCGCCTTCGTAAGTACATTTCCATTCTACCCAAGTCTCGTAGAGGCGGTTTCCCTCTGAGTCTTTGGTTTCGCCCGTAATTACGAGTACCGGAGCAAGAGTAGCCGACGTTACCGGCGAGTTTACATCTCCTGGGTCTTCGCTGCACGTTACGGCCGTTAAAACCGCCAACCCTATTAGCGCGCCGCATACCGGGATTATTACGCCTTTTATCATTACCGACCTCCGGTTAGTAATTTAGATTACCCCATTGTTGTAATTTAATATTTTCTACTCTATCTGAATAACGCTTTAATTTTACCGAAAGACGTTGGCGTAACCATAACCGGCGAATAGCGGAACCACGATACGCGGTTGTTGTCGCGGTCGGCTACGTAAACCATGTTGCCGCTCGGCGATAACTCTACGCTTACTGGCCCTTCGAATTCGCCCGGGCCGGAGCCGCGATTTCCGAAAGAACCCATAAAAGACCCGTTCGCAGTAAAGTATTGTACCCGGAAGTTACCTAAATCCGTGACGAAAACCGTTCCGTCCGGGCCAATCGCGACGCCGGTGGGGTAATTAAATTCGCCCGGGCCCGAACCGTTGTGGCCCCACTGGCCTAAGTAACTACCGGTAGCGGTGAAATATTGAACCCGGTGGTTATCTTGGTCTGCTATGTATACGGTGTTAACGCCCGTTATCGCGATATCTTGCGGGTAATTAAGTTGGCCTTTGCCCGTACCCCGCCCGCCCCACGAACCGAGTATGGAACCGGCGAGGGTATAAAATCTTATCTCGTGTAAAAAAGGGAAACCTAAATAAACGGTTCCGGTAGTGGAGATCGCGATATTAACGGGGCGGCCGAACGGCGTTTCCGGGAAATTTAAAAATTCGCCTAAGTACAAGCCAAGGGGCGTAAAATACTGGACGCGGTAGTTGAGGTTGTCGCAGACGTAAACGTTGCCGTTGGGAGCGAGGGCGACGCCCGCGGGATTTTGGAACTGACCGGGCCCGCTTCCCCTGCCGCCCCACGCTATATAACCGGGGGGCGTAACTAGATACATTTTGTGATTATACGTGGAGGATACGTAAAAAACTTTTTCTTCCGGCGCCGCTACGTCTGAGGGAAGTCCGAACGGAGGGTCAGTTTGGGGGCCGCGGAACTCGCTCTCATATACCCACGGCGCCCGCGCCGCCGTACCCGCAATTATAACCCCGAAACCGACAAATAAAAGCCCGCGGTTTATAATAAACTTCAACATCTCGTTATCCTTCCTCGGGGCGTTACGCATTAATTCCCCTAACCTCTAAATATAATATACCCATAATTTCTGGTTGTCAAGTTTTATTTATAACCGCGGCCGCGCCTAACCCCTGATTGCCCCCCGCAACCAACGCTTTATACCACGCCTCGGTTTCCGCGACCATACGCTCGAGGGCGAACCTCTCGACGGCGCGGCGGCGGGCCGCGGCCGCGAACTCGTCCCGGCGCCTTTTATTTTCCAATAGGCCTGCTAACGCCGCCGCAAGCGCTTCGGCGTCGCGGGGGGGTATGATTATACCCGCCCCCTCCGCCAGGGCCTCGGCGTTACCCCCCACGTCCGTCGCGACGCACGCCAGCGACGACGACATCGCCTCCAACAGCGCGTTCGAAAAACCCTCCGCGTCGGAAGAGAGCGCAAAGACGTCCGCGGCGGCGAGGTACTTCTCGACGTCGCTTGCGCGCCCCAACAAGCGGAGGTACGGCAAGAGCCCCGCCTGCCCCGCGGCGCCGATTATCTTCTCTTTCTGGGGGCCGTCGCCGGCGAGGACGAGGTAAGGCCTATCGGCCGTGGCCAGGCCGGCGTGCACTTGCGCCAACGCCCGGAGCAGTAGAAGGTGGTTTTTGACGGGGTGCAGGTTGGCGACGTTAATTATGACCGTCGCCGCCGCGGGCACGTGCAGCTCGTCGTTTCGTATGGCGTCGCGCGCCGCGGCGAAGCGCGTTCGGTCGAAGCGGCTCGTGTCGACGCCGTTGTATATGACGCGAATTTTTTCGCCGCCCCTCCCGAGTAAGCGGCCGTAGCGTTCCGCCACCCGTTGGGAATTGGCCAGGACCGCCGTGGCCCGCCGCGCGACGCAGCGGTCGGCGGCGCGGTGGTACCATTTCTTCCAGGGGTCCGTCGAGAGGAACGAAATTATTATAACCGGGACCGCCGCGCGCCGGCCCGCCATCGTCCCCCAAAAGTTGGCGGCCGTGAGCTGGCAGTGGAGCACGTCGGGGCAGGTGCCGGCCAGGACCTCTTGGAGCGCGCGCAGGCGGGCGCGCCGCGGCCGGTGGGGCACCAATACCAGGTTCGCGAGGAGGTCGGCCGTGACGGCCGCGGTCCGCCCCTCCTCCGTTATCAGGAGAAGGTCGTGGCCGCGTCGGCGCAGGCCGCGCGCCAGGAGGACGATTTGCCCTTCGGCGCCGCCGACGTCGAGTTGCCCTGCGTAGATGGCTATCTTCAAATCCGCGTTTTCGTTCCCTAGCCCGGGAAGGGCGGCGGTTCTCGGCGCCGCGTCCCTTTGGGGGGCGCGGGCGTTGCGGCGGGCGCCGCTTCCGCGGTCGCGGGTTCGACTTCGGGTTCCGGTTTCTTCTTGGGCAGCCGGTAGAGGGTCGCGATGGCGACGTCGAACGCGCGTTCGTCGGCGCGCTTGCCCCATACCGCGGCGGCGGCTATGATATGGCGCCGCTCGACGTCCCAACTCCCGGCGGCGAGGGTGACGTTTTTCTTTTCGCCCGGCGCCAGCGACGCCACCGTCGCCCGGCTCGCCCGGGTCGTTTTTATGCCGCCCGTCGGCGCCAGGAAGACGTTGACGTCGCGCACCGCCTCGCCGCCTACGTTTTTAAGCGAAACGTTGACGCGCGGGCCGCCGAAGACGCGGGTTATGCGGACCTGGAGCGGGATCGTGCCGTCCCGTTCGCGCAGGCGGGCGAAGGCCGCGGCGCCGGCGACGGCGTAATCCATACAGGTGAACTCTTCGCCGCGGCGGGAATAGAGGGCCCGCTCGAAGTCGTGCCAGAAAAGCCCCTCCACGTTGCCCCGGCCGTAGAAGCCGTTTACCGCGGCCAGGTAGCGGTCGAACATCTCGTACGGTTGGTTGACGCCGGCGTTCCACTTGTTCTGCAGCAAGTACCGGTCGACGCTTATCCCGGGCAGCGCGTTCACCTGGCCTTGGGCGAGATACTCGGGCCACCGCTTGATTAAGTAATCGAACTCGTCCTTCGTCGCCTCGTACAACATCACCAGGCAGTAGTCGACGCCCGCGTCGTTCAACATCAGTATGTCCTGGCCGTGCTGGTGGCCCATCTCCCAGCCGAGGGTAAAGGTGAACAACGGCTTCGTAATGCCGGCCTCCTCCTTTATCCTCTTTACGGTCAGGGCGACTTTGCGCGCGCGCCACCACTGCCACAGCTCGATCATGCGCTCGTCGCGGCCGCGCAACTTGGCCACCAGCCACCACATCCTCCCCTCGAGCGAACGCGCGTTCCAGTCTGCGGGGACGTCGAGGGCGAGGTCGGCCACGAACTCGTCCACCAGCTCGTAGCCGCCGAAGCCGGTCCTGACGTAATCCAAGCCGACGTAATCGTAGTGCGGGTCGTTCTGGAGTTTGCGGGCGAGCTCGACGACCTGGCGCAGGCGGCGCTCGTCATGCAGCGATATATGGAGGGTGTAGTAGAACTGCCCCTCGACCAGGTTGCGCGAGAACTCGTAGGGCAGCGGCACCTGCGTCTTGCCGTAGGGCAGGAAGGCGCCGACCCAGCCGCCGAACTTGATGCCGCGGGCGTGACATTCGTCGGCCAGCTTGGGGGCGAAGTCGAGGTTATACCGGTACCAGGGCTCCTCCATCGTCGGGCCGTGCATCGCCTTCGTTATGCCCACGAGCGAGAAGAACGCGTCGGCGCCCATGAACTCCGCCCAATCGGCCAACGCCTTCCAGTCGTGATTTTCGCCCGGCGACGCGACGCCCAGCCGCTCCCATTTACCGTCCGACTCCAGCGTGACGACGCACAGCGGCTTAGCGGGCCTCTTCGGCTTGCGCGCCGCCACCGTGAAGTCGGCGCCTCCCGCCGCCGGGCCGTTCGGTGTTTCGGCGGCTACCTCGGCGCGGTAGGTGCCGAGCGGCGGGTTCCAGGGGATAGGCCACCGCGCCACGAATACGCCGTCCTCCCGCTCTCGCCACTTCAATTCTTTTATTTTACCCACCGTCGTCACCGCGGCGCCGTCGCGGGTTATCACGCCCCGCAGGTCGTCGGCGGCGACGTCGGCCAAGACGCGGCCGTCGACCTCCACGCGGACTTCGACGACGTCATAGCGGAGGTATGCCGGTTTCGACGTCGTTACCGCGAACGGGCCGCGGGGTCGTTCGGCCGTCGCGGCCCGGGCCCCCTCTTCGGCCTTTTTGCCGCCCGGGCCGCAGGAGAGGGAGGCCAACGCCGCCAGCGAGGCCAGCGCCGCGATGGATATGGTCCGACGGGACGCGGGGCGAAGCGGCCGGCTTATCATTTTTTACCCACCGCCGACCGCGAATTCGACTTCGGCGCCGGCGAGCGTTTTGGGGAGGTAGGCCGCGGCCAGCGCGGCGGCGAGGGCTTCCGCGGCCTCCGCCGGCGGCGCCGGCTCGAGCGCGACCCGGCTCGGGTGGCCCTCGGCGTCGACTACGAACGAGACCGCGGTCGCTTCTTTCGCCGTCAGCAATCCGGGAGCGGTGGCCAGAACGGTGTCGTATAGGGGGAAGGAGTTGTATTGGAGCGCGCGGAAGAGCAGGCGGTATTCTTCTTCCGCGACCGGTTTCCCGGCGCGGGTTGCGCGGAGACGCTCATAGGAGTATGGGACCAGCGTGACGGTGGCGGCGAACGCGACGTTCGACACCTCGGGGGGGAAGACGAAGCGAGCCGCCCTTTCGGCGAAAGAGGCGTTCAGCTCGCCGGGGGCGCCGCTCGCCGCGGCCGCCGCCGTCGAGCCGTCGTCGTTTAACTCGAACTCGAGCCGGACCGTCACCGGGGTGACGAGGTACGGCGGCGACGCGGCCAACGTGAAGGGCCGGGCGATAGTGGGCGCCTGCTCGGCCAACGCCGCGGCGAGCACGGGGGCGAGTTGTTCCGGGGGTTCGGTCTGTTCCGGCGCCCGCACGATAGTAACGGCGCCGACGTCGGCGCGCGGCAGCCGGGAGATGGCCGCCAGGCTCCAGGGGAAAGCGGCCGGGGCCAAAAGTTCCTGGTCGGTGGCGTAGACCAGTCGGCGGTCGAAGCCCGCGACCGCCGGTCCGCCCTCGCTCGGGGGGCGCGGGATCTTCACCGCGACGCGGGTCGCCCGGTGTTTATAAAATCCCCACAGCGCAAGGCCTAGAAGGGTAGCGATGACCAAGCCGTAGCTTACCGCTCTGACAACGCGCGTGGGTATCGGTTTCCGCCGGATTATTACCATGGGTCGGGAGGCGATGGCGCCCCCGAGGACTTAACGGCGAGCGTAAATTTACTCGTATTCCTCTTCGCCGCGTAGGCGCGCGAAGTCGGCGAAGGAGAGGAAGAGGTCGGCGAGGAGCTGCATCAGCGCCAGCCGATTCGACCGCAGCCGCTCGTCCTCGCACATTACCATTACCTCGTCGAAGAACGTGTCGACGGTAGGGCGCATCTTCGCCAGCAGCGTTAACGCCTCGTCGTAATCGCCGCGCGCGACGGCGGCCCTCACCGAAGGCTCCACCTCGCGATATTCGGCCAGGAGCTGCCGTTCCTCGAGCTGGGTCATCAATTCCTCGTCGAGTTCGCCCCACGTCAAGTTTCTCTCGTTGCCCTGGCGCAGGATGTTGATAGGCCGTTTGAAGGCGATGGCGAGGCGAACGTATTCCTCTCTGTTTTCGTAAAAGGCGGCCAGCGCCGACACGCGTTTGAGAAGGTCCGCCGGGCGCCGCTCCGGCAGCGCCAGGACCGCGTTTACCATGTCGTCGCGAAAGCCGCGTTCCAGGAAGTTTTGCCTCAACCGGCTGATTACGAAGTCCAGCACGTCGGCCGCGGCGCCTTGGCCTTGGGCCAATTCGGCGGCGTGCGCGACGGCCTGTTCGACGGCGAGGCGGTTGAAGAGTCCTTCCCCGTCCTCCAACAGCGAGCGGCAGACGGCGATAGCGGCGCGGCGGAGGCCGAAGGGGTCCTTGGCGCCGGTGGGTCGGTGGCCGGCGGCGAAGAGGACGACGAGCGTATCGAGGCGGTCCGCCAGCGCCAGGATGCGGCCGAGCTTCGTCGCCGGGAGCGGGTCGTCGGCGGCTACGGGGCGGTAGTGCTCGCCTATGGCCTCCGCGACGGCCGGCGCTTCCCCCGCCGCTTTGGCGTAGAGCTTGCCCATCGTCCCCTGCAGGTGGGCGAACTCTTGCTCGCGGACCATCTGCGACGTGAGGTCCGCTTTGCAGAGGGCCGCGGCGCGGGCGAGGTCGGCCTTCTCCTCGGCCGTCAAGGCCAAGCGCTCGGCCAGCGCCGCCGTCAGCCTGGTCAACCGCGCCGCCTTATCGGCCAGCGTACCGGCGCCTTCGGCGAAGACGACGCCGTCGAGCGCCGTGGCCATATCCGCGAGCGGCGCCTGTTTGTCGGCCTCCCAGAAGTACGCGGCGTCGGCGAGGCGCGCCGCCAAAACGCGCTCCAGCCCCGCGCGGACGTTACCTTCGGCCTCCGGGCGCGCGTTGTGTATCGCGAAGAACTTCGGCTCGAGTTCGCCCCTTTTATTTTTTACGGGGAACAGGTGGAGGTAGCCGAGCATGGCCGCGGCCACGACCTCGGCGGGGAGTTCCAGGTATTTCGGGTCGAACGCGCCGGCGACGAGCGACGGCCTTTCTACCTCGTCCAGCACGCGTTCGAAGGTCCATTTTACGTGATAGTCGGCCTTCTCGACGTAGTCCCCGGCGCCGCCGATCTCTCGGAGTTGTCGTTTGACCATCTCCCGCCGGTCGTCGTAGTCGATTACAACGCCGAGTTCCGTCTTATAGAAATCCTTCAGGCGCCCGACGTCTCCGTCTATGGTGCCGTCGGCGCCGAAGAGGGCCGCGAGGTCTCTCGGCGCGGGCGCTATGGTCCGGTGGCCGTATGACTGAGCGCCGGCGGTGAGCCCCGCATATTCGAGCGGTACGACCTCGCCGCCGAAAAGGCAAACGAGCCAACGGATCGGCCGGGGGAAAGCCACCTCGGCCTGAGGCCAGCGCATCGTCTTCGGGAAAGACAGCGCGGTAATCATTCCCGCCAGGAGTTCCGGCAAGACCTCCGTCGCGGCTCGAGCCGGCGACGCGACGTCGGCGGCCAGGTATTCGCCCTTGGGCGTTTTGTCCAAGCGGAGGTCCTTTTCGGCCAGGCCCCATTTTTTCAGGAAGCCCAGGCCGGCGGGCGTGAGTTTTCCGCCGGCGTCGTAGGCGGCGCTTTTGGGCGGCCCGACGACGGTTTTGACTTCCGTCTCTTGGCGGACGGGTATATTTTGGGCGAATAGTAGGATGCGGCGCGGCGTCGCGAACACTTCCAACTTCGGTGCGCCGGACGAAAGGCGGGCTTCTTGCAAAGTAGATTCGGCTACTACCGCTAGTTGCCCCAATCCCCCGCGCACCGCCGCTACGGCCGACGGCGGCAGCTCTTCGCAGCCTATTTCCAATAACAGGTCCTTGGCCTTAGCCGTCGTCATTTTTAGCGGGGGGCCCCTTTCTCTTTTTCCAGCCACGCGGCCGCGACGGCCCGGGCGAGGTTGCGCACCCGGGCGATGTAGTTCGCGCGCTCGGTTACGCCCACGGCGCCGCGGGCGTCGAGCAGGTTAAACGTGTGGGAACATTTCAGGAGGTAATCGTGCGCCGGGTAGGCCAGCCCCTTCCGGGCCAGCCGCCGGCCCTCCGCCTCGTACATATCGTAGAGCTTAAAGAGCATCGCGACGTCCGCTTCGTCCAGCGCGTAGGCCGAATGTTCCCGCTCCTCCTCGCGGCGCATCTCGGCGTACGATTTGCCCGCGCCCCAGGCGACGTCGTAAAGGCTGTCGACGCCCGCCAGGAAGGCGGCGATGCGCTCCAGGCCGTAGGTCAACTCCGCCGTGACGGGGTCGCAGTCGTGCCCGCCCATCTGTTGGAAGTACGTGAACTGCGTTATCTCCATGCCGTCGAGCAGGACTTGCCAGCCGAGGCCCCAGGCGCCGAGGGTGGGCGATTCCCAGTCGTCCTCGTCGAAGCGCAGGTCGTGCCATTCGGGTTCAATGCCGACGGCGCGGAGGCTGCCGACATATTGGTCCATAATATCTTCGGGCGCCGGCTTTAACACGACCTGGTATTGATAATGGAGGTACAGGCGGTGGGGGTTTTCGCCGTACCGGCCGTCGCGGGGCCGCCGCGCCGGCGAGACGAACGCGGCCCGCCACGGCGCCGGCCCGAGCGCCCGCAGAAACGTCGCGGCGTGGAAGGTCCCGGCGCCCGACTCGACGTCGGCCGGTTGGACGATGACGCAGCCGCGCTCGGCCCAATACGCGGCGAGGGCGGCGGCGAGGTCCTGCAGCGATGCGGGATTTTTGCCCACGATTACTTCCTCTAGGGAAAAGCTCGGCCCTTGCGACCTTAATATTATATTTTCGTCCGGAGGATTTCAAATAAAAAGGCCGCCGTCGCGGCCTGAAGGGGTGCGGCGTCCCGGCCTTTTTTATTCCGCAACGTCTACCGTCGGGCGTTTTTCGCCTTTCCAGGACTTAAAGGCGTCGACCAAACCCTCCGCCGCCTCGCGCGGCGAACGATGCCCCGCGATGGCCGAGATGACGGCGACGCCGTCCGCTCCCGCCGACAATACCGCCCCCACGTTCCCGAGGGTTATGCCTCCGATGGCGATGAGGGGTATTCTTATCTCCCGCCGCGCGCGGCTCAATTCCTCGAGGCCGATGGGGGGGGCGCCCGGTTTGGAGGGCGAGGGGAAGATAGTCCCCAGGTAAATATAGTCGGCTCCCTCGGCCTCGGCCTGGATGGCCTCGGCGACGCTGTGGCACGAGGCGCCGACCTTGAAGGGCCGGGGCAGGACGGCGCGGGCGGCCGAGGCCGGGAGCGAGTGGCCGGCGAGGTGTACGCCGGCGGCGCCGGCGGCCAACGCCACGTCCGCGCGGTCGTTGACGTAGAGCGAGGCGCCGACGCGGTCGGCGATTTCGCGGATTATTTTGGCGAGGGGAAAGAGCTCGCGGGCCGAGGCGCCCGGGAGGCGGAGCTGCACCGCGTCCACGCCCCCTTCCAGCGCTTCTTCGGCCAGCGTTATCAGCCGCTTCTCGTCGCGTTCGTCCGGCGTAACGAAGACGACGTTCATCGGACCACACCCTCCATCGGGCTCGAGGCGGAGGCATAGGGCTTCTTGGGTATGCGGCCGGCTTCGTACGCCAGGCGGCCCGCCTCGACGGCGTCGCGCATCGCCGCGGCCATTTTGACCGGGTCTTGGGCCTGCGCCACCGCGGTATTCATGAGGATGCCGTCTATGCCCAGCTCCATCGCCCGGCAGGCGTCGGAGGCCGTGCCCACGCCGGCGTCCACTATAACCGGGACCGAGACCGCTTCTAAAATAAATCGGATGTTGAGCTCGTTTTGAATTCCCATCCCGGAGCCGATGGGGGCGGCGAGCGGCATGACGGCGGCGGCGCCCGCGGCCTCGAGTTTCTTGGCTAGCACGGGGTCGTCGTTGGTATACGGCAGCACGACGAAGCCTTCTTGGACGAGGGTTTCGGTGGCCCGCAAGAGCTGTTCGGTATCGGGGAGGAGCGTTTTGTCGTCGCCGATTACCTCCAGCTTGACCATATCGGAGAACCCCGCGGCCCGCCCGAGCCGCGCCGTCCGGACCGCCTCGTCGGCGGTGTAGCAAGCGGCGGTATTCGGCAATATGTCTATTTTGTCGGTGTCGACGTAGTCCAGGATCGACGGCTTTCCGGCTTTGACGGCGGCCAGGTCGATGCGCCGCACGGCGACCGTCACGAGCTGCGTGCCGCTTACTTCGAACGCCCTCCTCATTACGGCTAAGTCGTCGTATTTGCCGGTGCCGAGGATAAGCCGGGATTTATATTCTTTGTCTTTGATTTTTAAAGGACCCATAACGCTTCGCCCCGAAATTTACGTATTTATGAGTAAATTTATCGGCGTTTGAAATAATATCACATCCGCGTCGGCGTAACAAGGGGATTAAAAAACGGGGCTGGGGGGACAAGGGACATGGTACTCACCGGTTTCGGGTTCTACGAGGTCGAGTATGATAGGGGGCGGGGTAAAGAGGTGCCGGGAGA
>Ga0153916_10000190_pt1 | contig 38151 bp, 34 predicted proteins | sample Opewatmetagenome_FD_109642 | JGI IMG/M metagenome (GOLD analysis project Ga0153916, IMG submission 109642) | Freshwater wetland microbial communities from Ohio, USA - Open water 3 Core 3 Depth 4 metaG | ecosystem: Environmental > Aquatic > Freshwater > Wetlands | place: USA: Ohio, Lake Erie...
TGAGGAAGTATGTTCTATGTGTGGAAGGTTTTGTTCTGTAAAAATGAGTAAGCGTGCTATAAATGAAGATTAAAGAAATAGGTGAGTTTGGTTTAATTGATAGAATTACAAAAAAACCTAAAAACAAAAATATTTTAGTTGGTATCGGAGACGATGCAGCAGTTGTTAAAACAAAAAAAGGTTTACAGGTTTTAACAACTGATACTCTCGTTGAAGAAGATCATTTTAGACGAGAATGGTTTTCACCAAAACAAATCGGTATGAAAGCAATCGAAATTAATGTTTCTGATGTTGCTGCTATGGGGGCAGTTCCAAAATATGTTTTAGTTTCTCTTGCCCTTCCTGAGGATCTTGATGTTGAATTTATAGATGGTTTATATAATGGTATGTGGAAAGTCTGCGACAAATACAATATTGAAATTATAGGTGGCAATATGACTCACTCAAAACAAATAGTTATTTCAATTACAATAACTGGCGAGGTTAACCGAAAAAATCTTTGTTTAAGAAGTAGCGCAAAATCTGGAGATTTCATTTTAGTTTCTGGACATTTAGGAAATGGTAGAGCAGGACTTAGAGTTTTTCAAGAGAATTTAAAAGGTTTTGAAAAAGTAAGAAAAAGTTATCTTGAACCTAAAGCTCAGCTTAAGTCAGCCTTAGAAGTTGCATCTTATGCTAATTCCATGGAAGATATTTCTGATGGCCTAGCTTCTGAAATAAAACATATTTGTGAACAAAGTAAATGTGGTGCAATTATCTATAAAGATAAAATTCCAATAAAAGATGATGTTAGAAAAGTTGCAAAAACTACGTCTGAAGATGAATATGATTATGCTTTGTTTGGTGGAGAAGATTTCGAATTAGTTTTTACTGTATCAAAAAACAATCTTGAAAAAGTTAAAGGTTATTTGGTTGGCGAAATAACAAGAAATAAAAAAATTATGCTGTCTTATGCTGATAAAATAAAGGATTTAACCATTTTTGGATATGATCATTTTCTTCATGGTATTTAATAAGATGATTCTTTAGATAAGAGATATCCTAAAAACAGTTATTAATAAAACAACAATTGGTACACATACAATAGTTGTCCAAGTAACAGCATGAGCAGTAGATTTTTTGTCAATACCATATGGAATTAAGAACATATTAGTACTTGTAATAGGTAGAATAGAATTTATTGTTATTACTGCAAACCATGAACTAGTGATTACTCCAAATATAAAAAGTGGTCCAAATATAAGAGCTATTAGTAAAGGAGTTATTAATACAGTTACAATAAAGATATTTCTAACCCATGACCAATGATCAAATTCCTTTTCTGTATTATCAAAACCAAATAATTTTTTTAATTCAGATAGTTTTAGATCAGATGGGTGAATTCCTGATCCGACATAATACAAAGCAGCAGGTATAGTTAATTGAGTAATAAACTCAAAAATGATACCTACGTCACTTCCGAAGCTTTTAGGGGTAACTCCTATTAAACCATGTATTACAATAGCTGCAAAAGCAAAAGATAAAAGGTACCAAGGAAAAAACCTAAGATACCATGGTAAAACTTGTTGCTTCAAATTTTTATCTGATTCTTTTAAATTTTTTTTATGTAAATATGATAGAAAATATGGAATAAATGCAAAGAGAAATATTGCTCCAATGCTCATGTAAATGGCAGCTGGGACTCTCCACTCTTGTATTGCAAGCATTGCTCCACCGATAAAGGCTGAACTTCTACCTTGATTTGTCAAAACAGTCTTAATAAAATTTCTTTTTTCTTCTTCAATTAAATTTGTTTTCTTTACTTTAAATAATGCAAAGGAATAAGCAATAATATACATGAAAGTTAAAACAATAAAGCAGACTGCTGTAAAAATTATTTCATTTTCACGAAAATCCACTCCAAGAAATATCCTAAAAAGTAATAGTGGTACAAAAAAATATAGTAAAATTAGTCCAATTTTTTTCATTACATCATTTATTTTTTGTTCACCAAAAAAATGTGAAAGTATTACAGTTAAAATAAAACCTATGAGAATCCATGGTAGTGTCCATAGACCTTTTATGTATTCTAAAACTACTTGTAGTATTTCTATCATTTTAATTTTTCCTTTTTAAAAAAATGGTTTTATCTTTCAACTACTCTTTTTGCTTTTCCAGTACTTCTTGGAATAGTTTTTGGTGGAATAGTTTTAACGGGTACATGTAAATTCAAAATACGATATATCTCATTTTCAGCTTTTTTCTCAAGTTCTTCAAGATGCCCTTCTCTATATCGTTCATCTGTTGGTTCTACTTCTACAGATAAAGATATAATTTCATCCTTTTTTGTTTTAACTATCTGGTAGTTGTCGCTTATTCCATTTACTTGCATAAGTGCAGCCTCTATCTGAGAGGGAAACACAATAACACCTTTAATCTTCATCATATCATCACTTCTACCTTTTATCCGGGATTGTATAGGTAATGTTCTTCCGCATTCACAGACTCCTTCATTTATTGAGGCCAAATCTCTTGTTCTAAATCTGACAGCAGGAAATGCTTCTTTTGTTAAGGTTGTATACACCAATTCTCCTTCTTCATCTTGTTCTAACGTTTCGCCGGTAAGTGGATCTATAACCTCTGGAAAAAAATGATCAGCATTAATGTGTAATTTTTTATGTTTGCATTCAGAAACAATACCAGGTCCTATGATTTCTGTTAACCCATAATGTTCATGAGCTGCGATATTCCAACGTTTTTCAATGTTACTTCTCATCTCTTCACTCCATGATTCAGCACCAAAATGTCCAAGATGAAGTTTAAAGTCTTTTGAAGGATCAAAACCTTTTTCTTCAGCAACTTCAGCAATATGTAAAGAATAAGATGGGGTACAGGCTAATGCAGTGCTACCAAAATCTCTCATAATATCAATTTGTCTTTCTGTATTACCTGAGCCAATTGTTATAACCATAGCTCCTATTTTTTGTGCACCCTTCTCAAAACCATGAGCACCAGTGAACAAACCGTAACCGTATGCATTCTGCATAACATCGTTTTTTCTTAAACCATTGGCATATAAAGATCGAGCCATTACTTCTGCCCATAATTCTACATCTGCCTTGGTATAGGGTCCAACAACAGGTTTACCAGTTGTTCCTGAAGAAGCATGTACTTCTATAATGTCATCCATTTCTGTGCATACAAGACCAAAAGGATAATAATTGCGCAAGTCTTGTTTTGTTAAAAAAGGTAGTTTTTCTATATCTTTTAATGTTTTTATATCATTAGGTTTTGTATTTGCATCCTTTAATTTTTTGTTATAAAATTTGTTGTTTTTAAAAATATAATGAACTAACTTTTTTAACCTCTCAAGTTGAAGTTCTTTCAATTTATCAGCTGAGTTGGTTTCTATTTTTTTATCCCAGAACTCTTTTGACATTATGAGCCTCCCTTCTTGCGGTTTGAATAAATTATTTAATTATAATGATTTTGAAAAATTAAGAAAGATATAAATTATCTATTTTGTTTTTGCATTTTAACTTTAATATAGATTGATTAAATGAGGAGGAAAAAATGAGTTTGATACTAGGTATGGATACATTAGTATTTTTAGCATGGATTGGTACAATTTTAGTGACGATACTATGTGTAATTTATGGAATATATTATCAGTTTTTTAAGAAAATCCCCGATGAAATACCTCCAAAAAAAGAAGAAGATTCTCAGAAAAAGGAGGTTGATTAAAAAATGGATATAATTTTTTTTATTATTTCAATGTCTCTTTTTGCAGCTATGTTTATTTTTCTTGGATATCTAGGTTACAAAAAAACAAAAACAGCAGAAGATTATTTTGTTGCAGGTAGAACAATGGGAGCTATTCTAATAGCTTTTTCTTATGGTGCAACATTTATTAGCGCTGTTGCATTGATAGGTTTTTCTGGTATAGCTTCTGTATATGGTCATTCAATTTTGTGGCTTGCTTTTCTTAATATTTTTGTAGGTATTTTCATAGCATTTGTAGTTTATGGTTTTAGAACAAGGAAAATGGGGCTTTCACTTAATGCAATGACTTTACCTGAGATGTTAGGAAACAGGTTTAACTCAACGAAATTACAGCTAGTTTCAGGTTTAATTATAGGTATTTTTATGGTGGCATATACATCTGCTGTATTTCTTGCTGTAGCAAACCTCTTCCAGGTTACATTTGGTATATCATACGAACTTTGTGTAGTTATATTCACAGTAATTGTTGGTTTGTCACTAATTGCAGGTGGATTGTATGGAGTTATTTGGACACATGCGGTTCAAGCAGTACTAATGATCATAGGTATGCTTATCCTAACAGTTGGTATATATGCTATGCTTGGTGGTTTAGGGCCAGCTCATGAAGCTGCTGCTGCTTTAACACCTGAGGCATTAAATAGTATAGGTAGCCCTGCAGCAACTAATGCACCTAATGGTTTAACCTCTATGCCCCCATTTTTATCAAAACCATTCATGATGATTTTAACACTTATTTTTGGTGTTGGAATAGGTGTATTAGCACAACCCCAACTAATAATACGTTATTTAACTGCAAAAAACGAGAAAGCATTACGTCTAGCAATACCATATGGAGGAATATTCATACTTATTATGACCTTTACTGCATTTAGCATAGGGCCATTATGTAACGTCTTAATGGTAAATAATGGTATAATGTATCCAACAAAAGCAACAGCAACTGGGCTAGTACCAAATCCTGATGCAGTGGTTCCTACAATAGTAAATCAGCTTTTCCCACCTTGGTTTGTTGTTGTATTTTTATTTGCTATTCTAGCTGCGGCTATGTCAACAGCAAGCTCATTATTTCATACAGCAGGTACATCTATAGGTAGGGATGTATATGAAAAAGGATTAGAGAAAAAACTTACTCCTAAAAAATCCTTATTAATTACAAGAATTGCTACATTAATTATTATATTAGCTACACTAATTCTTACTTTAAGACCATTGGATGTTGTAGCATTTATGTGCGCGTTTTTCTTTGGGCTCATGGCCTGTACTTTCCTTGCACCATATACACTTATGCTTTATTGGAGGAAGACTAGTAGAATTGGAGTCTGGGCAGGAATGCTTGGTGGATTTATATTTACAATGCTATGGTATGTCCTTGTATATTTCAAAACAGCACCACAAATAATTGGGAATCCAATTACAAATGATTATATTATAAACATGTTGGATCCAATTTTTATAGGATTGCCATTGTCATTTATTTTAACTTACGTAATCAGTAAAATTATAAAACAGGATAATGCTGAAATAGACTCTATGAAGAAAGCATTCGAAAATATTTAACATAAAAATTCATTTTATTTTTTTCTTAGGAGGAAACATTAATGGATATACTAGTCCTTGGTGCTGGTATGATGGGTCGTGCAATAGCATTTGACTTATGCAAATACTCAGATTTTAAAGAAATTGCAATATCAGATAAAGATAAAAAAACTCTGCAGTCGGCTAAAATTTTTTTAAAAAAACAAGATATAAATTTTCTAAAACTAGATTTAGAAAATATAAAAATTATAAAAAAATATTTTAAAAATTTTGACATAGTAATTTCTGCAGTTCCTTATAAGTATAATTATATTTTAGCAAAAATAGCAATTGACACAAAAACCCATTTTATAGATCTAGGCGGAAACAATGATATTGTGAAAAAAGAGCTTGGTTTATCTAAAAAAGCAAAAAACAAAGGTGTTACAATAATTCCTGATTGTGGTCTTGCACCTGGTTTAACATCTGTTATTACTAAAGATATTGTAGAACAAATGGATTTTGTTAATTATGTTAAATTAAGAGTTGGAGGTTTACCACAAAATCCAAAACCTCCGCTTAATTACCAGATAGTTTTTTCACCATACGGGCTCATAAATGAATATGTTGAAGATGCAATAATTCTTGATAATGGAAAAATTCTAAAAAAGAAGTCAATGACAGATCTTGAAACAATAGAATTTCCAAAACCATTTGGAGAACTTGAAGCCTTTTTAGCATCAGGTGGTTGTTCAACATTACCATTTACATTTAGAAGAAATATTGGTTATCTAGATTATAAAACGATTAGATACAAAGGCCATTGTGAAAAATTTAAGATACTTTTAGATATGGGTTTTGCTGCTGAGAAAAAAATAAAGATTGGTAAACAATTTTTTATACCAAGGGATATTTTTTCCACTTTTTTAATGAAAAATCTTCCGTTAAACCAAAAAGACGTAGTTTTGTTAAAAGTCTTTGCAGGAGGAGAAAAAAGTGGGAAAAAATTAAAATTTGAATATTCTTTGATAGATTATTATGATGAAAAAAATGATATTACTTCTATGATGCGTACAACTGGTTATCCAGTTTCTATTACAGCTCAAATGATAGAAAAAGGCATTATTAAAGAGCATGGTGTTTTCTGCTCAGAAAAAGTTGTCCCATGTAAACTTTTTTTTGATGAACTTAGGAAAAGAGATATTATAATTAAAAAATATATATAAAAAAATGGAACTGATTTATGTCACTAGAAAAAGAATTTTTGGAATCCAAAGAAAAAGCACTTGAAAATCTAAGAAAAGCAAAAATTTATGATAAGGTGGATAAAAAGATTCTATCTATTCTTGATTTAATAAATAAATCTGATGAATTTTGTACATCAAGTAGTTGCGCTGGTAGAATAGTTTTACTTGAAATACCTAAAATAGGAGATAAAAGAAACGCAAAATTTGTGGGTATATGGCATAGAACTATAAAATCTATAGATTTATTGTCTGCATTAAAAGAAGCAAAAACTGGTCTACTTTGGATACTAGCTCAACCACCAATAATACATATATCTGCAAAAACAAGGAGCGCTGCTGATAAATTAGTAAAAATCGCTAATGCAAGTAGTTTTAAAAACTCAGCTTTTAAATCAATTAGTAAACATATAGTTGTTGAGATTTGTAGTACAGAACGCCTTGATGCCCCAATAGGAAAAGATGGGATTTTATTTTGTAATAAAGATTATCTAAATCTTATTGTGAAAATAGCAAACGAGGTTATAATAAAGTCTGATTTAAAATTAAGTAGGTTTAAAAGGGAATTAAAGAAAAAGATTTAAGTATTCCTAAAACAAACACCATATTGGGTATTTATGGTGAACAGGAAGAAACTACGTTTAATATTACTTATTTCACTAGTAAGTATAGCCATATCTTTTGTGTGTTTTATTTTTTGCTTTATAATCGGTATTAGTAAATCTTTTGTTTTTCTTATATCTATTTTTATTTCAGTTACATTGTCTTATAGTTTATTACTAGCATTTTTCTCTTTACACAAGATTTTTTCTAAAATAAAAAGTGAATTAAAAGTATTGGATGTAAAAGAGAAAGCAGTTAGGGATATTTATAGGTATGATCAGTTTTTAAATCCACCAGATAATGATAATTAGTTGTAATGAAGATGGGTTAGCCAGGCTTCTTTTGGTATTTTTTGATATATCTTGTATTTATCTTCTCTGTATATTCTATAAGCTTCTTCTTTTATTATTTCGTTGTTATATGACCAGTAGTATTTCCTTATGTATTTGCTTTTTTCTTTAAACTCTTCTCTTCTTATTTTTAGTAATTTTTCTCTTTGTAGTTCATAGAATAAGGCGCGTGCGTATTTATCAATACTCATGTCCTCTATTTCTTTTCTACCTTTAAATATACCTTCAACGGTCTTAGTTAAAGCTTTAGCATCCTCGTTTGTCATGTTGTACCTTTTTTTTAAGGCTATTAATAGTAATTTCTTCATTTTATTTTTCACCACTTAATACTTGCTTTTCTTGTTGATTTATTTATAAAGAGTTTGTTGTACAACTGTTTCCTAAATGTCTATTTATTTAATTTTCGAATCATTTAAATCCCAATTTTCTATTCAGTGCTAAAATAGGGGCGATTAATTTATGGATAAACGTGTTTACAATTTTTATGCAGGGCCAGCGACACTACCATTACCAGTTCTAAAAAAAGCACAAGAAGAATTATTGAATTTCCACGAAAGCGGTATGTCGGTTTTAGAAATATCTCATAGAGCAAAACCTTATGACGAGATACATAAGAAAGCATCTGAACTAATAAAGGAACTTATGGGTATCCCATCCGATTACAAGATTCTATGGTTACAAGGTGGTGCTTCAAGTCAATTTTTTATGGTACCGTTAAACCTACAAATACCTGGTAAACCAATGGAGTATGTCAATACTGGTAACTGGGCAAAAAAGGCAATTAAAGAAGCAAAACTCTATGGTGAGGTTAAGGTTGTTGCATCCTCAGAAGATCAGAAGTTTTCGTATATTCCACAAAATGTACAATTTAGTAATAACGCAGCTTTTGCTCATATAACAGGAAATGAAACAATAGGTGGAATCGAATGGCATGAATGGCCAAATGTTCCAAGTGGTGTTCCTTTAGCTTGTGATATGTCTTCAAATTTTATGGATAAAGTCGTAGATGTCAAGAAGTTCGGTGTTTTATATGCAGGGGCACAGAAGAATTTAGGACCAGCTGGAGTAACAGTTTTAATTGTAAGAGAAGATCTTATTGGGAGGGTTCCAGAAAATACACCAACAATGCTTAAATGGAAGACTCATGTAGAAAAAGAATCTTTATACAATACACCTCCATGCTTTGCGATTTATCTTTGTGAACTTGTTTTAGAACATCTAAAAAAACTTGGAGGAATTCCTGCTATTGAAAAACAGAACCGAAAAAAAGCAAAGATGATTTATGACATTATTGATAAATCAAACGGTTTCTATAAAGGAGTAGCAAAGAAAGAGTCTAGATCACTTATGAATGTGACATTTAATTTAACAACACCTGAACTAGAAACTAAATGTGTTGAAGAAGGAAAAAATAAAGGATTAATAGGTCTAAAAGGTCATAGAGATGTAGGTGGTATGAGAGCTTCGATTTATAATGCTATGCAAATTGACGGTGTAGAAACTCTTTGTGACTTTTTAAAAGAATTTCAAGAAAACAATCAATAAAATTTTATTTTTTTTTAATTTTTCATTTTGGCATTTTAGCAAGTTAAATTTATATATCTTCATTGATAGACATTGTCATGATAACATTACTATATAGAAGGTGAAAGGCTTCTATGGATAAAAAAATCATGATAGTTGATGATGAGCAGGATGTTTTATTTTCATTAAAAACCATTTTCGAACATCAAAACTTCGATGTTGTAACAGTAACAAATGGAAAACAGTGCTTAAGAGAGATTGAAAACGGATTTAAAGGAATTATCCTAATGGATCTGATGATGCCTGAAATGGATGGTTGGACAACAATAATCGAAATAGTAAAAAGGGGATATAATAAAAACGTAGCAATATCAATAATTACAGGAAAGGGGACAAAGGATTACCAAAAAATGAGTCTTTTAGGTTCTTACATATTTGATTACCTTGTAAAGCCATTAAATATAGATCAATTAATTGCTAGTGTAGAAGAATGTAATAAGTATTTTTACTCAAGAAACAAATAAACTTTATATTTTTTTTATCTTATATTATTTTTACAATTTGACATTTTGTCATTTTGTAATTTTGACAAGTTATCATTAAATAGATTAAGTGAAGTAATTAGATTTACATCCCATCATGTGAATGTTGGGGTCTGGATAAAAAATAATATTAAAAATTTCGACCAATTCACCAATTACCTGCTTTTAAACATCCAGACCCTATCCCCTCCTCTTTCATAAAATTTTAAAATTTTTATACTAAAATTCATCTAATTTTTTAGTACTTTTATCCTTTAGAATCTTTTTTGATGTATTCCAAGAATGTCTGGTATGAGGCGGTAGTTTACCATATTTTTCAAACCATGATTTAAAAAACTTCTGTGTAATAGGATCAGCCGGATATCCACTACCCAAAGGTAGATTTAGCCTTTTTTCCAGTTCCTGTGCAATTTTTTGTACCTCTTCATCTCTTTTTGTTTTTGCAAGTATCGATGCAGCACTTACAACTGGGTATATATCATCAGCTTTATGTTTTGAAATGATTGTTGGTTTAAAAGTAAGTCCTGATAAAATATCTGTTGCAAAACGCTGCTCATTAACATCAGCTGAATCCACATAGCAAACTTCAGGTTTTAGCTTTTTTATTACTTCTATAAAAGCATATACTTCTATTTCATTTAATGTCATAACCTTTCGCATATCGTCTATATCTGATGCTGGAATAACTAAAATTTCATAATCTAAAGCAATTTCTTTGATCTGTTTTGCTAAACTTTCTCTTCTTTTAGGAGTGCATTTCTTTGAGTCTCTAACTCTGCATTCTATAAGTTTTGTATCATCTTTGAATGTAACACCTGCAATAACTAAGGGGCCGATAACTGGACCTTTAGGCGAACAAGAAACATATTTTTATAAAATGCTCCTATTCTCTACCCGCCTCATCGACCCCACATATTGAATTTGTCACAACATAATCACCTCTTTTTAAATAAAAAATTCTTCATATAACTTTGAAATCTCTGATTTCTTATAACAATCACAAGTAAAAAGATGTTACGGAAAATGAAAAATGATAGGCAATTTTTTATTATAAGACCTGATTCAAACCCTAAATGCCGCCGTAGCTTAGCCCGGTTGAGCGGCTGATTCGTAATCAGCAGGTCGAGGGTCCAAATCCCTTCGGCGGCTATCCAAACTTTTTTTCTCCTGTTGGACACCCCTATTTTTCAAATCCCGCAGAGGGCTCTTTTAATATTTGTTAAAAGCCCTCTATCCTTTTTTTTATAAAAAATATAGTAAAGAAATTCAATTTAATAATAATTATATAATCATCTATTTTGAAGACAGTATTTCAACCGCTACCTCATTTCTCCGTAAAAAACCTGGGGTAAATGGACTATTATACCTCATAAGAACAGGCTGACCTTTCACCTTGATGCTATGTTTTTTTAATACGGTGAGAAGATTCTGAACATATTTTTGGTCTTTTGTATCTGAGGTTCTTCCGCTAAAGCGAAGGACCGCAATTGTCTGTTCTGGTTGAACATTGATGCGTACGAATTGATTCGTTGGCACTGGGACTGTCTCTTTCTTATAAGATGAAGGGAGTATAAAAGCCATGTAGTGCTCATGAGTAATGACCGGTGCTATCATTGGGATTTTCTCTGAGGTAATCACCGGTGCAGTCATCGGGATTCTATGTCGAGTCGTATTCTCCCCGGTAATATACCGAAACAGCAAGCTAAATGCAGAATCATCATCGTTTTTTTCAACGACAGCAAGCAGCAATTCCGGGTACCGACGGAGTTCAACAGAATCAATTTTTTTAATCACGGAATATGAAACTGTTTCAACCATAAATGAAAACACATACCATTCAACTATAAATCATTAACCATATGGTTTATCCTGAAGGAAGGTGAAGCTCGTGGTTATGTCGTATTAAGGGGACGTTGATAATTGACCGAAGAATATCTATAGGCGGGAAAAGCTCTTTGTAACCTAATACTGCGACATAATCTCCGCCCATCTGGTAATCGTCCCAATAATATACATAATATGTACCTGATGTATTCATTATTTGATCAAATTTAGGTCCTTGGTAATACCATTTAATACCAAATGGTTCAAAGAATGTTTCACGATGATGCCCAGGTGGAAGATCTTGTGTTACGATTACACCATATCCTTCTGGTAGATCAAACGGAAGTGTTTGATTAGGAGCTGGAAGTCCAGGGCCCAGGAGCGCAAACCAGGGAGTGAAATTCACATAGTAGTATCCATTGACAACTGGGATTATTACCTCTATATGAATGCGTGTAGGTTGCGTTATAGTAAATGCGTAAACATCTATATCAGTTGAGGGATGAACATTATCTGTCTCAAGCCATGCGTATACTCCTAGCGATTGGGTTATGGATCTTTTTACTTGGAATGGTTGTTGCACTGAAAAATCACTAGGCTCCAAATAGGGAACATGTGCAAAAGCTGTTTGTGTAAGAAAAAAACTGCTGCATATTATTGCATAAATGATTAAGATTTTTCGTTTCATATTTATCACAATTCTTAAAGATTATATAATAAATAAATTTTTGGTTCCAAAAAACAAGAAACCTAAATCATATCATAAATAAAAAATAGTAAAATGAATATTACATTACTATGATAAAAAAAATACAATTACTAACTGTTTTAATTTTGATGATTGCCCTTCTAACATTGGTAGAAGAAGCCTCTGCTCATGCTCCATTATCTGGAGAAGTCGATAACGAAAGCCTCGACAAGGCACTTGTTCTTACAGATCCATTGAAATCATGGGTTATTTACAAAGAGCTTCATATGGCAGGGGAAGCTAATTACTATACTTTTGAGCTAGAAAAAAACGATCATCTCACCGTAAATCTTCTCATCCCGATTTCTGAGAAGGACATATTCCTCCCAGGAATTATTATCATGGGCCCTGGGGTGCCTAACAATGGAACCGCACCAAACTATGTTCAAGTACCGAACGGCACCAATGTGCTGGTCATTGAAGGAAAAATGCCTTCCCAAGCAAGCTACGAACCATTCACACCCGCCAGCTCATATTTTCTGGTTGATATTGAAATGAACGTAACAGGGAAAGGTACCTATTATGTTGTAGTTTTTGATTCTTCAAGCGGTGGAAAATACAGTCTTGCGATCGGTTACAAAGAGGAGTTTACAATAAGTGAATGGTTATTCATCCCATTCAATCTCATTAGCATTCACCTATGGGAGGGACAAAATATAATATTACTTTTTACACCATTAATCTTGACTATTCTCATAGGCATTATTCTTATTGTTTGGAAACAACGACAGTTGTTTACCAAACTTACCGTATGGACTGGAATACCAGCGGGACTGCTGTGCTTAGGGTCAGGTCTGATTACTCTAACTCAGATGTTTTATGCTCTTTCCATTTCACCAGATATAATCGCTATTGTTACTCTAATATTTGCACTTATCCCTATTATTTTAGGGTATGTGATTCTACGAATCCTTTTTAAAAACACAGAAAAAATGTCCGTAACAAAAAGAGTAGTCTTGGTTATATGTGGTGTGCTTGGTTTGGTTTTTTGGGCAGGATTTATTATAGGGCCTGTTTTTGGTATTGTTACTGCTGTTCTTCCTTTCAAGGGTTTTCCTAAAAAATAGATATAAAAGGATATCTTTTATATGTAAAAAATTGAGTGAGATGAAAGAAATGGTTGAAATTAAGATTCAATGTCCAAAATGCAGCCATCAATTTACAGTCGAAGGTAAGCCAAATGAAAAAAAATATATCACTTGTCCCAACTGCAAAACTTATGGAACATTTACATTTCCCGCTGGCGCATGTGATCCAAATAAAGTTGAATGTTTTACGGAAGAGCAAGACTTACGCTTTAAAAAATTGCGGACTTTTAACGGAACCATGGGTTGCCTTCATCTCTTCCAAGCAGCCCTAATGCTTTATTTAAGTAATGCATTCACGTTGCCAATCACCTATTCATATCCATTTTTTAACAACACAACCAAAACTATCAGCCCTGTGTCGCAAACTTTAATTGATGTGCGAATTGGACCAATAGTTGCGTTATTTCTCTTGATTTCAGCGGTTGCACATTTTCTCCTAGCAACTGTACTGTATCGATGGTATATTGATCGTCTGAAGCATCATATGAACCCAGCTCGATGGTACGAGTATTCATTAAGCGCATCTTTAATGATTGTCATTATCGCGATGCTCACCAGTATTTATGATTTGGGAATACTTCTTGCTTTATTCACATTGACAGCGGTAATGAACCTAATGGGTTTGATGATGGAGCTCCATAATCAAACCACTAAAAAAACCGATTGGACGTCTTATATCATTGGCTGTATTGCTGGTTTTGTCCCCTGGGTTGTCATCTTCATTTCCTTGATTGCAGCAATTACTGCTTCTGGTGGAAAAGTTCCAGATTTTGTTATCGGAATTTATATTTCAATAGCGATTTTCTTCAACTTGTTCGCTGTTAACATGATCCTTCAATACAAGAAAGTTTGGAAATGGAAAGATTACCTTTACGGTGAACGCGTCTATATCATACTTAGTTTAGTTGCTAAATCCTTACTCGCCTGGCAGGTCTTTGCGGGAACACTACGTCCTATGTAGGTTCCTTAAAAAGATTATGGGCTTTTAACCATCTATATATAATCCTTCAAGCGGCTAACTTGACTATTTTTTCTACTATTAAATGTAACTTTTGTTACAATAAAATTAATACGGGATTTGAAACAAAAGAGTCAAATATTTTTGAATAAAAATTTATTTGATTATTATTCTATGATAATTCTTAACATAGATTTTAAATACTTCCTATTAGATGATTATTTTACAAAGAGGGAGGTTAGCATGAAGAAAGAATGGTTGGTAAAAACCCTTGCCTTGGGAATTATTTTTTTATTTATTGGTATTAATATTATCCCACAGGTTGGAAGTCTATCATTTGAAAAATATGGTTTAACTAATAATGAATTAATCAAAATATGTAATAAAAATTCTACAGTACATAATAACGATATTGAGTATTGGGCTTTATTGATCGGTGTTGATAATGCAACTAGTAGTGATCTTAGCGCAGAAGCAATGTACGAAAGTCTCCTTTCCTCTCAAAACTGGAAGGAAGACAATATAAAGCTTATAACTGTTAAATATGCTACTAAAACCAATATTATAAATGGATTCCAATGGTTAGATGATAATGAAAATGAAGATGATATTGTAGTAATATATATCGCCACGCATGGTGGTCAATTTAAATTATTTGGCATACCTATTGATTTTCCTCCAATTGACGAAGCAGATCACTGTGATGAATATCTAGTCACCTATGATAGTTTTAAGCATCCATTTTTGGCAGGAATAAGAGATGATGAGTTAAATTTTCTAATAAATAAGTTAGAATCTTGTGAAATATGCATTATTATAGATAGTTGTTTTTCTGGTGGATTTGATGATATCTCTAGCAAAACTTATTTTAAAAGTAAAGTTCCCATTTCAAGATATAATACTAAAGAATATTCATCTAATTCTTTTATTGAGGATTTTACAGAAGAAATAAAAAATGATGGTCGAGTTATTTTAATGGCGACACAAGAAGATGAATATGGATATGCTGAGCCAAATAAAGGACATTGTTTCACTAATGTTCTAATTAAATCTATTGGAGGAGGTCTTGGAGATTTTAACAATGATGGTTTTATATCAGCTGAAGAGGCATTTAATTTTTCACAATTCAGACTTGGATTAAATGATTATGAAATACAGCATCCTAAAATGTATGATGGCTATAGTGGTGATTTAAATCTTATAGTTTCAAAATACGATTTAGTTTTTTTTGATGATTGTGAATCATCAGATGTTGAATGGACAACGATTGATCACACAGGTGGGATTGGAGGTAATTTATGGCATGTATCAGATTTAGATTGTGGTTCTCCAATTCATTGTTGGTGTCTTGGAAACGAAAGCACAATGCGATATAATAATGATATGAATAATAGCCTAGTATCTTCTAGTATAAAGCTTGGGGAAAAACCTTTGTTAATTTTTATTTCAAATATAGAAAAGGAAGAAGGAACTCTTGATTATTTAATGCTTGATATATCAATAGATAATTGGAGTTCATATAAAACAAAAAAAGTTATTTCTTGGGATTTCTGGGATCCTAAAGAGATATCCCTATGTTCAGATCAATATTGGAATTTTAGTGGAAAAATAATACAAATGCGATTCAGAGTAGTATCAGATGAAAGCATTCCATTTAATCCAAGGACAGGTATAGGCTACTTCATGATTGATGATATACAAGTTTATAGTGAAGGGATGGTTGGGTAAATTTGAAAAAGAACCTAATGACAATTATCTTTATTATAATATTATTTTTTATAAGTTTGTCCACTGGATTGTCAGGAAAAATTGTATATAATATAATCTATGTTGATGACAATAATATAAATGGACCTTGGGATGGAACCTTGGAGCATCCCTATAGGTATATTGAGGATGCAATAGATAATGCAATTGATGGGGATACTATTAGAGTTTATAGTGGAGTATATGAAAATCCAAATAATAATGTATATATCATTAAATCATTGAGTATAATTGGAAATGGAAGTTCTGTTACTATCATAAATCGACCTGTTTATATTGAGGCAGATAATGTGCTTTTTCAGGGTTTTACAGTTAATGGATTTGATTATAAAACAATGGAACAGGTAACCTGTGTTAATTTAAATAATACTGATTATAGTAGTATAAATAATAATACTATTTCAACTGATTTTTCTGGTATACAAATTTATGATTCTAATTTTAATGATATTGAAAATAATATATTTAAAAAATCTGAGTCATTTAAACCAGTTTTTTATTTGTTTTCAAGTAATAGTAATATTATTAGAGGTAACAACTATGTTTATACTTATAACTATGGAATTTATCTAGATCATTGTAATAATAACTTAATAGAATATAACAATTTTGAATCTAGTATCCCAGAATTTATTTCTTTTTGTATTTATTTTCTTTCTGGCAGTAATAATACCATCTTCAGTAACAATTTCACAAATTGTGTATGTCCTATTGGTTTGAAGTCTTCAGATTATAATAAAATTAAAAATAATATAATGAAATACTCTGGTACTGTTAAGCGTAGTGGTCTTGCTATGCGTATTTCTTCAAGTAACAATAATATAATCAACGGAAACAATATGACTGAACTATATTATGGAATCCATTTAGACTATAGTTGCAATAATACAATTAATGAAAATATTTATAAAGAAAGTGATGGACCAGGTATTGGTATTTTTGATGCTTCAAATAATAATATTGTAAGCAGGAATATTATAATAAATAACATACAAAGTGGTAGTGGTATTGCTTTAGGACATTCAACAAATAATATAATAGAATATAATGATTTGATTAAAAATAAAGGTGGGGGTATATATATCAACCCTGAAACAAATGATAATATTATTCGCCTAAATAATATCTCTTACAATGGTAATAAAACAGACCCAATGAGTGCTGGAATAACATTTGAAGGTAAATCTAATGGTAATAAAATATATTATAATAATATCATGAACAATATTGAGGGTTTACTGTTATGCGGTAACAAAAATATTATCAGAAATAATAACTTTATAGGAAATGAAATACATGCAACTTTTAAAGATTCATGGTTAAATTCTTGGTATTTAAATTACTGGGATAACTCGATTGGATTTGGTCCAAAAATCATTTTTGGATGTTTTTGGAAATTTGAAAGGATTCCATGGGTTAATTTTGATTGGCATCCAGCAAAAGAACCATATGATGTACTTATATTAAGATAAAAAAACAGTGTTTTTTCTGCAGAATCATAATTTTTCTATAATTTTTTCTTTAAAATTTATTAGTAAATTAAACCATTTTCTGCAATCCCTTCGGCGGCTAACTTGACTATTTTTTCTACTATTAAATGTAACTTTTGTTACAATAAAATCAATATGGGATTTGAAACAAAAGAATCAAATATTTTTGAATAAAAATTTATTTAATTATTATTCTATGATAATTCTTAACATAGATTTTAAATACTTCCTATTAGATGTTTATTTTAAATAGAGGGAGGTTAGTATGAAGAAAGAGTGGGTAGTAAAAACCCTTGCTGTAGGAATAGTTGTATTATTAATTGGCATTTCTTTTATATTAAATACTAATGCTATGACATTATCTGATAAAAAAAGTATTGAAATAACAAAAGATAGTTTTAATCACTTTTTTTGTTTTGTTGAAAGTGGTTATGTAAACCATGAAAATGTCATTATAAGTGGATTCAATCTTAGCTATCCTTTTTCCTTTTGTATTGGTAGTATTAAACTTAATTTAACAGCTTTCCATCAGCAACCTGAGGAGATAAGACTTTCAATTAAGCATATTTTTAAAACGATATATTATGAATTTAATGTTTCAGTAACATTGAAAGGTTTTATTGGTAGAATCCAACCTACCGGAAGTGTATCAGCTGGATTTCTTAAAGGATTTGCATTGTTTACTCAAGTAACTATAATTTAAATTATTTGGGGAAGGAAAATGAAGGAAAACCTGATAAGTAAAATTTTTGCAATTGGAATTATTTTATTATTTATCTGTGTGAATGTTAAATCCTCTTTTGCTATTGATAATTTAAAGAAAAATTCTACAATTGTTTCTGATGGTTATATTTTGTATGTTGGTGGAAGTGGAGAAGGAAATTATACAAAGATTCAGGATGCAATTGACAATGCATCTGATGGTGATACTGTTTTTGTTTTTGATGATTCATCGCCATATTATGAGAATGTGGTAGTAGATAAATCAATAAATCTTATTGGTGAGGATAAGGATACAACCATTATTGATGGCGATTGGAGTGGTAATGTTGTTTCAATTGTTGTCGATTGGGTGAATATTTGTAGGTTTTCTATAAAAGGGGGGGCTATTTTTGGAATTAAAATTTTAGCAAAACACATCATTATTTCGGACAACAACATCTTGGAAAACGAATATGGTATATACTCCTATGATTCCAGTGGCAACAACATCATCATGGGCAACAACATCAACTCGAACAACAGGTCTGGCATCGACCTTTCTACTGGTGAAAATATCATCATAGGCAACACCATCACAAACAACGACGATGGCATCCTCCTAGATAATTCCGGCAGCAACATCATCACAGGCAACAACATCATCTCGAACAACAGGTCTGGCATCAACCTCTGGGATTACAGCTGCAACAACTTAATCACAGGCAACAACATCAGTTCGAACAATGATGGCATAAAACTCCGGTCGTCCAGTGGCAACAACAACATCACAGGCAACAACATCATCTCAAACAACGATTATGGCATACGTATCGATGGTTTCAACAACATCATCACAGGCAACAACATCAGTTCGAACAATGATGATGGCATATATCTCTCTGATTCCAGTGGCAACAACATCACAGGCAACAACATCAACAACAACAGGTTTGGCATAGAACTCTTTGATTCCAGTGGCAACACCATCACAGGCAACAACATCTCAAACAACTACTGGGAGGCCATCTACCTCTGGGATCACAGCTGCAACAACTTAATCACAGGCAACAACATCAGTTCGAACAATGATGATGGCATATATCTCTCTGTTTCCAGTGGCAACATTATCACAGGCAACAACATCAACAACAACAGGTATGGCATATCCCTCGGGTATGGCAGTGGCAACAACACCGTCACAGGCAATAACATCAACAACAACAGGTACAGGTATGGCATATCCCTCGGGTATGGCAGTGGCAACAATATCACAGGCAACACTATGGCGGGCGATGGAATTTTAATTCAGGGTGAAGGGTTGGAGCATTGGAATACCCATATTATAGATACTTCAAACACAGTGAACGGTAAACCGGTCATCTACTGGAAAAACCAGAATGGTGGGACAATACCTGCTGATGCAGGGCAGGTCATCCTTGCCAACTGTACCAATGTGATTGTAGAAAACCAGAACATCACCAACGGTGGTGGGGGGATAGATTTAGGCTTTTCATCCAGTTGCACCATCATTGGTAATACCGCCTCGAATAACGAACATGGTATATACCTCTGTACTTCCAGTGGCAACACCATCACAGGCAACAACATCTCAAACAACTACTGGGAGGGCATCTACCTCGATTATGCCAGTGACAACAACATCGCAGGCAACACTATCTCAAAAAATAGGATTGGCATATACCTCTATAATTCCTGTAGCAACAACACTATCCAAAGAAACAATTTCTTATACAATCTACTAAATGCCTTCATTATCTTTAACACACGTGGTAAAAATGAATGGAAGCAGAATTACTGGAACAGACCACGGATACTACCTAAACTCATTTTTGGAACAATGAATATTGGAAATTTTGCAATTCTATGGTTCGATATTGATTGGCATCCAGCAAAAGAACCATATGATATACCAACTAGAGGATAAAAAAACAGTGTTTTTTCTGCAGAATCATAATTTTTCTATAATTTTTTCTTTAAAATTTATTAGTAAATTAAACCTTTTTCTGCAATCCCTTCGGCGGCTATCCAAACTTTTTTTCTCCTGTTGGACACCCCTATTTTTCAAATCCCGCATCGGGCTTTTGTAGCTAGAGTTAAAAGCCCTCCATTCTCAATTTTTGTGATTATATAAACTATAAAAATATATTTTTCATCAATTCGTGATAATTATTGGCATATCATTTTAAATACATGATAAAAGATTTTATTTTAGAAAGAGGGAGGTAAAATAGAATGGACCAACAGAGGGATTTGCTAAATAAAGCTCTGGTTATTGGAGTGATTATTTTATTTTTTGGTATTACTTTTGATCCAGTTGCAGGAAATATACCGTTTAGTACAACTGAAAATAATAATTTAAGTGGTAGAATCACTTGGATAGAAAAATCTTCTATATATTTGAAAAGTACACTTGATTCCCTTGATGAATTTATTATAGATGTTATCAATCAGATGAACGAAACTTTATATTTAGGATATTTAGAGAATATAACTGATTTTGGACCACGTGTAACAGGTACTAGTGCATGCCAAGAGGCAGGAGATTATATATACACTGAATTTGAAAACATGGGACTAGAGGTACGGTATCATTATTGGAATTACGGTGGATATTCAGATAGGAATATAGAAGCGACGTTATTTGGTACAAATGAGACGAGTGATGCTATCTATATAATTTGTGGTCATTATGATACTGTAGCTAATTGTCCAGGAGCAGATGATGATGCATCTGGTGTCGCTACGGTTTTATCATCCGCTTTTATTTTGAGTAAGTATGCTTTTAATTATACAATCCGCTTTGTAGCATTTTCGGGAGAGGAACAATGGATGTTAGGTAGCCATGAGTATGCAAGAGAAGCTTATGAAAATGGCGATAATATAATAGCTGTTTTAAATGTAGATATGATAGGATTTGCAGTCACTTCTACTCAAGGTAGTTATATTAAAATATATAAAAATGAAGCTTCTAAATGGATAAGTAATTTTACAATAAGTGTTAGTCAAGAATATTATGATTATATTTTTCTTGAGGTCATTCCACTCGGCGAATCACCAAGCGATCAGCTGTATTTCTGGGAGTATGGTTATGATGGTGTATTTTACCATGAATATGAATTTAACTATTACTATCACACTCCTCAAGATACTATAGAGAATATGAATATTACCTATGCTACAAAGTTTTCAAAACTTATTGTAGCTACATTTACCTTACTTGCTCAGTTGAGTTCTTATCCTCCTGATGCGCCAACAATTTCAGGCCCAACTAATGGAGTAGCAAAGCAAGAATACAATTTTACTGTTGTCACTATTGATCCTGATGGAGACAATGTCTTTTACTACATTGACTGGGGTGACAATACTAGCAGTGGATGGATTGGGCCTTATTTTTCTGGTAAAGAGATAATTGCGGGTCACTCATGGGATGATTCAGGGACATATGAGATCAGAGCTAAAGCCAAGGATAATAATTCTTATTTTGAGAGTAACTGGTCAGATCCCTTGATAATTAAGATTGAATACTTAGTTGATATTCAATATATAAAGGGTGGATTATTTAAGGTAAGTGCAGTAATAAAAAACAATGATGCCAAAGAAGTAACTGATGTGCAGTGGAGTATCACTATTAATGGTAGTGCTTTTATTGGTAAAAAAACTTCAGGTAAAATTGATATCCCTAAAGGTGGAGAATCAACTATAAAATCAAAATTGATATTGGGATTTGGACCAATGGAGGTTACAGTTACAGCTGAAGTGCCAGAATGCTTAGATACAATGAAAAGAGGTGGGTTTGTCTACATATTTTATGTGCATGTAAACTCTGGAGGAGAATAAATTCTATGATATCATCAAATAAGTATACTCTGCCGATTCCTGATTCTAAGCATCAGGTAGATCAATTTTTATAGCAAAAAATCAAACTTTTATATCGAAACATTAAATAGATTATCTTCATTTAAAAATTATTATAAAAATATGTGACAGTACGAAAAAAACATTATCAAAATATAATATGTTACATTGATTTTCATTTTAATAAAATCAAAAAATAGAAATTTAGAGAAGGGTCTAGTTTTGGGAGGATAGGAAAAAATATGATAATTAGTTAAACTAAAAATCATTTCTTTTCTATCATACTAGACCCTATATATTTTATATATTTACCAGAATAAATATTTTTCGATAGAAAGGCCTCTATATATTTTATATTTATATATAATATATTACTTTTTCTTATAATAAATTATATATTATAATTCATGGCCGTATGGAAAAATTTTTCAGTAAGAACAAATATAATGTATAGGAGGTTTTTATTATAATCCGCAATTATTCAAGTATCATAATAATTTCCTTTATTTTAATTGTATCATCTTTTGGAAGTTTTACAGCAAAAAATAATTTAGAAAATAATACATTATATTATGGAATAATAGTACCACTTCCAAGTGGAGAAGATACAACAATAGAAACATTTGAAAACAGTAGAGTTATAAATATGATTAATGATCTTTTAAGATTAAATATAACTGTTTATTGGTCAAATGAAAATTTTACTGCATTATCAAAAAGATTTGATTCAAATATAACCGCAGAATTAGTATATAAAAAAGGAACATTTATTATACCATTTTCTAGGGAAAATTTCAAGGATGCAATAACAATTTCAATAATCTTGGATTATAACCAAACACATGAACTAGAAAATCAAAACTTAATTAAGAATGAGGTTTACCTATTAGAAGAAGAAATTAATGTTAATTGTAGTAAACTTATTGAACCAAAGATAGCCCAACATTTTGAAAAATCTATAAGATATGGGTGGCCTAGTTATTTACAAATAGCAGAAGTTGGTGGTTTCTTAACCTATGAGTTATTAATTGAAGGTGAAACTGAAAAAGTTCTAAATAATGAGGATTTTAATGTATTTATATGGCCTTACCTTCCAAGTCCTGCAAAATTTTATGAACAACTCATGACGTTTATGAATATTAAAAGCATTAATACAATCCGACGATTTGTAGGTAATGGCGGAGGCTTCATAGGAACTTGTTATGGAGCATATGCAGCCTCTTCAGGTTATTTTATACCTGGGATTTTTTCTTCTTTAAGATATGCTTGTAATCCCGTTCTTGATAAGGTCCCTCCTGCTTTTTCTCTTTCTATAAGTGATTCAATAATGAAAATAAATTTAGAGGCATATACTAATCTTTATATAACCAAACATAAAGTAGTAAATATTGACCATCCTGTTTTTTATGGGGTAAATGAAACAGTTTCAGATTTTTTTGAAGGTCCTATATTTACTTGGCTAGGAAAAAATACACATCCTTTAACTATTTTTTATGAAATAAAAACCTTAAATGATAATTATACAATTAGTAATAAATTAAAAAAAACGCTTATTGGTAGAACAAGTTGGGTGAATTCTACATTCGGAAGGGGAAAAATAATTTTATATGGTAGTCATCCAGATTATGTTAATAATATAACACCATTATTTAGGGAAGATACATGGGATGGAGATAAGTTTTATGGTAGGCGTATAATACATAACTCAATTTTTTTTGTGATCTCAGATGATAAGCTGGAAATTGATTATGTGGGATATAATTCATCTTTTGTTAATACTATAATAGAAAATACAAACAATTTATCGATAAATGATTCTGCAACTAGTGAATTTGAAGATTTATATAATAGACTTGGTGAACTTTTTAAGGGTATTTATTCTTTTAAAAATACCACCATTGATTTAAAAGAATTATTTTTTTCTTTTGAAAACAAAAGTGATAATTTTACACAAAATATTAAGATGTTAAATTATGTGATTTGGTGTAGTGAAATATACGTGGATTATATAAATAAAACAAAGTTATCAATTGATATATTGAAACGCGTTTTGCCTATGTTATATGAATATAATGTGTCAATAGTAGATACTATAAATAAGTTAAAAAATGAACTAAATAGTCGGCTAAATGAATCAGAAAAAATTGTTCAACAAACAACAAACATAGCTAATAATATTAAAGAAAATTTAAAGGGCTCTAAAATTTCTTTTTTTAAAAAAATTAGGATATTGGAACAAGGAAGATTTATTTTACAGACTTTTGAAAAGGGTTTAAAATATATACCTAAAGTATATTTTGAGATATTAAAATTACTTAGATACAGCTGGTATAACTATGAGGGTTATATTGCTAAAGGGTCTTTAAATGGGGTTTATTAATAAAAATTTAATAAATTAATCGAACCTTGAAGGTAACATTTGGTCGGCTTTGTTCTTAAAGTCCTATCTTAGAAATAGAATAGAATTTTTTGTAGTATAGGAAATCGTTCTACTAATCTCCAGAACAAGATATTATATGTTGCTTTGTCCCTTGGTATAGTAATTGTTAATGTCCCCCAGTCACTAACAGCACCAATGGTATTTCTTGCTTTTATTCTAATTTCAAAATTTCCTTGTTTTAACCATTTATGACTCACACTTATTTCTTCACCTGATTCAAACGGTCCAATCCAATAATTACTTGTATTATCTCCCCAGTCAATTAAATAGTAAACATCGTTATCATCTGGGTCAATAGCTGAAATAAAAAATGTATATTTAACCCGTACTTTTCCACTTGTTGGACCATTTATTGATGGGATACTTGGTGATTGAAATTCACTAATATTTTTAAAAACATATGCAGAACCAGATCCTGGCTCATAACCATCTGTTCCTATCGCACCTATTATTGCATTGTCTCCATCTATTGAAACAGACCAACCAAAACAATCATCTTCTATTCCATCAGGTGCAAGTAATTTAACATGTCTAGACCAGGTTGTCCCATTACGTTTAAAAACATAGGCAGAACCCGCATTTTTACCATTGTCTTTATCCCCATATCCACCGATTATCGCATAGTCTCCTTTTATTGAAACAGAAAAACCAAAATATCCATATGCCTCTCCATCAGAAGGTAATAATTTAACCTGCTGAGTCCAAATATTGCCATCACGTTTAAAGATATAAGCAGAACCTGATCTATCTCCATTATCATCATCTCCCCAAGCACCTATAAGAGCATATTGACCATTAATCGAAACATACATGCCAAAATATTCATATTCTTCTCCATCAGATGGCAATAGTTTTGATTGTTCAGTCCATACAATCCCATTACGTTTAAAGATATAAGCAGAACCAGATCTATATCCATTATCATCGCCACCAGCTCCGATTATAGCATAATCACCATTAATCGAAACATACACGCCAAAACATTCATTGTCCTCTCCATCAGAGGGTAATAGTTTTGATTGTTCAGTCCATACAGTCCCGTCACGTTTGAAGATATATGCTGATCCAGAATAATCTCCGTTGTCATCATCACCCACTGCTCCAATAAGAGCATAATCACCATCAATTGCAACAGAACAACCAAAAGTCTGATCTTCCTTTCCATCGGATGACAATAGTTTTGATTGTTCATTCCATACAGTCCCGTCACGTTTGAAGATATATGCTGATCCAGAATAATCTCCGTTGTCATCATCATGAGAAGCTCCGATTATTGCATAATCTCCATCAATTGCAACAGACCCGCCAAAACAATCGTTGTCGTCTCCATCAGATGGCAATAGTTTTGATTGTTCAGTCCATACAGTCCCATCGCGTTTAAATATATAAGCAGAACCAGAAACATATCCATTGTTCTCATCATGGGAGGCTCCGATTAGGGCATAGTCTCCATCTATAGAAACAGAATATCCAAATCGGTCACCAGTTGCTCCATCAGATGCAAATAGTTCTTGTACATCATTTCTATCCAGCAGTTGGTGATTTTCCACCCTTGCTTTTTGAAATGATTTTTCAAATTCATCTATTGTTCCAACTTCATTATTATCTTTTAATTTATTATTTTCATCTGTCTCTTTATTAACAGCAAATGATGGAGTTATACTCATAAAAATAAACGATAAGATTATTCCAATTACCAGAGTTTTATTCAGTAAACCACTCTGTTGGTCCATTCTTTTTTGCCTCCCTCTTGCAAAATAATCATCTTTTATCAAGTATTTAAAATGTGTACTAGATATTATCACGGATTGACGTATTCCAAACTTTACATTAATTTAAAATAAGGTTTCTATATTATTTTTATTTAAAAAAAACTGCATAAAAAAGACTTTAATTCTAAATTAAAAGTATATAAATAATATTTTTATAATGTTTTATTATCTTATTAGGCATATATTTTGCATAAAATTTATATAAAGATAAGTTATTAAATTTTGTAAAAAAAGGGAATTCTTTAAAGGAGGTAATAAATGAAAAAGAAGGCAATTGGTATATTATTTTGTATGATGCTGATTATAATTGTAACACCTTTATCAAGTGGTATTATGAATAAGTTGAATAATACACAATTTAATAATGTGAATCAGAGTCAAACCGATAATATTGATGTTGATTTGTTTAGTCCAACAGAACAAGAACAGGTAGTTGATCAAAGCCAGGAAATATGTGCTGAATGTAGATTTTTTGAAAATTATGCATGGCAACAGTTTATTCCACAAGCAGATAAGCTTTCAACAATTGACATTTGTATTTCACAATGGTTTAGTAGCTCACCAGATTTAATAATTACAATCGAAAAACCACTTGGTTCAGTTTTGTCATCTATTGCAATTGATGCAAAATCAATTCCATATGCTGACTGTGATTGGGTATCTATTGATATAAATCCAGATATAAGATTGCAGAAAGGAGAAATATATTACATAGTTCTTAGATATGAACCCGGTGGAGAATACGGTTGGTGTGGCACAGAAGGTAATCCATATACACCAGGAGTATCAAATATTGGTTCTGAGTGGGATTATTGTTTTAGAACTATTATTATTACTAAACCAAGATCAATTGATCCCATAAATATTTTTAAGAATTTCCCAATTTTATATCAGTTTTTACTCAAAATATTAAATAATATCCAAAATCTGGAAAAAATACTAAAATATTAAAACTTTTTTTCTTTTTATTTTAACAAATTTAAATTGAATATTAAAGAGTTATAAGTCTGATTTTTTCTCTTGTAAGAAGTTATATTTCTAATATTGTTTTTATATCTTTTTATTACATATATTAATCACAGTATTTAAATTCTAATAACTATTAACAATTTTATTAAAAATTCCGAGAGGTGGCAATTTAAATGAAAAAGAAAATATTTTGTATTTTTGCGTTTTTGAATCTGATTGCAGTTATTATCCCATATGTATCTACAACAAACAACTTTATTTCTTGTCAAAGTAACGTAAATTATTTTTTAGATATAGATCAATATAGTAAAAATAAAGAAATGACCAACGAGTCTATGAACAATTTAAAATTTGAAATTATTCGTGATGAATATGGTGTTCCACATGTTTTTTCAGATACAAAAGAGAAGCTTGCGTTTGGAGCTGGTTATGCAATTGCTCAGGAGAGGCTTTGGCAAGCAGATGTGTTTAGAAGGCAAGCAACTGGTAGACTTGCTGAATTTAATTTAACTTCTATAGATTATGATTTGGGGATTAGATTGAAAGGGTATACTAAAGAAGAAAATACACAGCTATTTCAAGAGTTGGTATCCCCATATAAAGAAATGCTTATAGCCTATGCTGATGGAATAAATCTTTACATAAATGAAACTTTAGAAGATCCTCTTAACAAGATGCCTTTTGAATATTTACAAAGAGGACTTACACCGGAACCTTGGACTGTCGAAGACTCTTTAGCTATTGGTCAAATGATGGTAAGACGTTGGGGCGAAGGTGGAGGAAATGAACTTATGTTTGCAGCTGGACTAGTTGCTCTTATTGAGCGTAATGGAATTTTATATGGATGGAAAATTTTCAACGACCTCTGTTCACAATTTGATCCAGGTTCAGATACTACATTGGATTGGAATGGTACTTATTGTGTTCCAGAAATTTCACGTCTTCCACCATTTATCCCTAAAATTGTTATTGAATCAGCCAGAAAGATTGAAGCAATGAAATTATTGGATAAACAGGTCTCTAAATCATTAGGTCTGTTATATCATTTTGGAAGCAATGGATGGGTTGTTTCTCCTATAAAATCTGCAACAGGTGATTCATTACTTCAAGGTGGACCTCAAATGGGTCATAGTATACCTCAAATTGTTGTTGAATTAGGTATGCATGGTGCAGGAATTAACGCAACTGGAATGACATTTCCAGGAGTTGGACCAGCTATTTGTATTGGAGTCAGTGAGTGGGGTGCATGGACAACAACATCTGGATTATCAGATGGGGTGGATACATATATTGAAATTTTACATCCTCTTGACAAAACAAAATATTTGTTTAAAAATAAATGGTATACAATGGAAAAAAGAATCGAAACAATTTATGATGGGGAAGGTGTTCATCATGAATTTGAGTGTTATAGAACAGTTCATGGTCCTGTTCTTGATATCAGATGGAAACCATTTTTGGGAGGAATTGCTGTGAGTCAAAAAATGACTTTTTGGAAGGCGGAACAAAATACTCTTGAAGGAGTGATGAGTTTTCAGGAATGTAAAAATATAACAGAGTTTGAACAAGGTGTGAGCCAAATTGTTTCCTCTCACAATTGGTTCTGGGTTGATAGAAATGGAGATATTGGATATTACCACTCTGGATGGTATCCAATACGAACGAAATATGGTTTATTTCATAGAATAATTGATGATAGGTTCCCATTAATTGGAACAGGAAAAGAAGAATGGTTAGGAATAGTACCTTTTAATGAATTACCACATGGGCGAAATCCTCCTAATGGTTTCTATGCAAACTGGAATAATAAACCACAACTAAATTGGTCCCATGCAGAAGCCGAAATAGGTCCACTTTGGGGAGAAGGTCATATTGTTGTAAGAATCCAGGAATTGCTTTCAGCAAATGATGAAATAACATTTGATGATATGATAGATATCTGTCGCAACGTAGCATACCATGATGCGTATGGAACATATTTCAAACCATTCTTACTTGATGCGATAAATACTGTTGGTGGTATTTCATTAGATGTTATCGCGGCTTTAGAAGATTGGAACTGTTATTATAATGATGAAAACAAAGATGGATTTTATGATGATCCCGGTTTTACGATATTTCACAAATGGTATGATGAAATTTACGACGTTATTTTGGGAAATGAACTTATTGAGGAAGTAAAGGATTACTGTCATAGTTTGCTACTCCATATATTACAAGGAAAAGACTCAAAGTTAAAACTTAGATATAAAAATTATTTAAATGGGGTTTCAAGAGATACAGCAATTATTTCTGCATTGGAAAATGCACTTACGTCATTAGAAAATGAATTTGGTACCAATAACATTTCACAATGGCTTACACCAGTAGAAATAGTTCATTTTTCAGAAATTGGAGCGCTTATTTCACCTGAAATGCCTTATATGAACCGAGGAACTTATAACCAAATCGCTGAAATGCCGCGATACATTATAAACTTGTCATATTCTCCAATTGCCTGTAATGTACTACCGCCTGGTCAAAGTGGATTTGTTGATAATCTTGGTCAGCCGAATATTCATGCTTATGACCAGCTTGACCTTTATATAAATTGGCAATTCAAACCGATATTATTTAATCTCGACAATATCAATAATTAATATAATTTAATCTTATTTAGAAATTATATAATAAAATTATTAATATGAAATTAATTAATAAATAAATATTATATATGATAATATTTAGAAAAAAATATTATAATTTTATTATTTTTTTATTTTAATTCCAGCACCGAAATTTGAGCCCCAATTTACCGCCAAATTATTGCTTTTCTTATCTGTTGAGTCTTTAACCTTGTTAAAGCTAGTTGAATTTATTTTATATTATAAGTTAAAATAAAAATTAGGTTTTTATTTTAATAATAAAAAAAATTTGAGTTTATATCTATTGAATTATAGCATATTATCTAAGACATATGAAAGAAGATGGTGTCTTTAACTATTATTTATTAAATGATAATAATAACTGGTCCGATGACAAACCCATTGAAAGTTTTTTCTACCTTTGCGGTATTTGTAGCTTCAGCAGAAGTATTTATAGTAATACGCCCAATCCCAAGTATTAATCCTGCTCCTAATGTGTTCTCTGTTTTTATTCCATCAGGTTCAATCTTTGTATCACACGTACCACATCCGCTACATATTTTTTCTATATCAATTTTATTCAGAAGGCCTCCTTTCACTGAGATTATGATTGTGATATTTTCAGCGGTAGTATCTCCAATGTTTTTTATGGTAACAGATACTTTGCCTAGTCCACCTTTCACCTCGATTATATCTAAAATTGCTTGAGTTGGTTGTGCCAATGTACAAGATGAACCAATTATAATGAAAACCAGCATTAACATTACACAAATACTTAAAGCGTTTCGCAGATTTTTTTTCTGTATCATAAATATTATCTCCTCTTGGGATATTATATTGCTGATAAAATAATGAAGTGACATTATTTATACTTTATCCTTAATATAGTCGATATAATTGTGTGATTTTATTAGATGGGAAGGAAATGAATCTCTGCCCTTAAAACTGTACCTTTAAAATAGTGTTGTTCTAAACCTGAGACATTTGTAAGAACCAACGATCCACCACTACTCAATTGAATCCTCATTTGTAGAAAGAAAACGTTGAATTGTTTGTTGGATTGACTCTGCAAACTATAACATAATAATTCATTAGACAATTCCAGATAGTTTCAGTTCAACTTATGCTAGAGGTGTCATAAGGTTCTTGTGCTGGATGCCAATCAAAATTAACCCAAGGGAAAAAGAAAATAAAACCAAAGATTGGATAAGGTAACATCCGTGGTTTACCCCAATAGTTAGACTCCCAAACGTTATAAAAACAGTTATTGAAAAAAGCATTTTGTGTGTTATTCATAAACGTATTTTGTATAATTTTATTAAATCCATGACCAGATATACTTAGACCACAGTAACTATTTTCAATGAAATAATTACGTGAAATTATCTCTGGGTGAGAACGTTCTAATTCGATTCCAATGCTATTTTTTATAAAAGTATTATTAGAAATGCTACCTCCATAAGAATTCCTAAGATATATTCCTCTGAGACACGAATTGATATAATTTTCAATTATATCGTTATCATAAGGACAGTGAAATAACAAAGAACTGAAATATATGCCAAACATTGTATATTCAATATAATTATTTGAAATAATGTTATCATGAGGCAAACCCTCAAAATAGATGCTAGAATGTCTACATTGTGTTATAAAATTATTTATAATAGTGTTATTAAAACAATCTTCTGAAAGTTTAATTCCTATATATTGATTTAACCATATTTCATTATCAGAAATGATATTATTTCCTGCACACCAAAGCTCAATACCACAACCTACGAATATATTTCCACTAATAATATTATTATAATTATTAGAAATATATATTCCAGTATAAAGACCAAAAAATTTGAATCCACTAACCTTAACATTATCGGCATCAAATCCAATACTTCCCTCAAGAATCGTATTATTCTTATCTTCACCAATGAGATTTATAGATTTATCAACTCTAGCTCCACCATATGTTCCATTGTAAACAAAGATTGTATCTCCATCAGATGCATTGTCAATTGCATCCTGAATTTTGCTATAGTTTCCTGGTCCACTTCCACCAACATACAAAATATTACCGTTAGATACAGGAATAGAAGATTTTTTAATATTATCAAAAGCAGTTGATGGAGTGATACTCGTACAGATAAATAATAGGATTATTCCAATCGCAAGGGTTTTTGTTAACCACTCTTTCTTCATAATTTACCTCCCTCCAGTAAAATCAAATCTGATTAATAGTATTTAAATACTGTGTTAAGAATTATCACAGAAATGATGAGGGCAAATGTGATGTTAAATATCCGTTTAATAAATTAATTATTTTTTTTGAATTTAAAAAAAATTATTCATTTTTACATTTTGGGCACAAACTAAGATTTATACTCCAGTAATTGACCCCTTCGATGCCAAATCTTGTTTTGCATTTCTTGCAGATCAATTTTAATCCCCACAACCACTTTATAAAATTATATTTATACTTATTTATTATAAAGGATTTATTATACAATTCTTATCAAAAATATTTTTTTTAGGTTTCATTTAGAATTTTCTTTATACGTATAATAAGATCTTTAACATCAAAAGGTTTAACAATATAGTCCACTGCGGTTAATCCTCCCATGCCAACACTCATTGCATCTCCTTTTGCAGTTAGAAATACTATTGGAATATCTTTCCATTTAGTATTTTCCTTAAGTTTAGCAGCTAAATCCCATCCGCTAACATCAGGCATCATTATATCTAATACTATTAAATCTGGGTTAAAAGATAACCTATATAGCTTATTTAGACAATCTTTACCATCAGATGCTTTAATAACATCGTATCCACTAAGTTCAAGCATCTGTCCAACACTTGATAGTATATCTGGTTCATCATCTACAACCATTATTTTTTTGCTCATATTATTCATTTACTTCTAAAATTCTGTCAATTCTATTTAGCAATGTTTCTTTATCAAATGGTTTCATAATGTAATCTGCAAGTCCTTCTTCTATAAGAACCTGTTTTCTCTTATCAGATATTTCAAGAACACTCATAAAAGCAACCTTAATTTTTGTTGACTTCTTATTAATCCTATTAAAAACATCCCAACCGCTCATGCCTGGCATCATTATATCAAGAAGAACTAAATCGACTTTTTCTTTTTCAAGTAATCTTAAACATTCTTCACCACTATGAGCAGTAACAACTTGATAACCACCCAATTCTAATACCGTCCTAGTTAAATCAACAATATCTGGCTCGTTGTCCACGACCATTATTTTTTTCATCTTCTCATCTCACCAATTTAAAACAATTTATGTGCAATATCTTTTATTGTATATCAATAAAGTGTTTTTAAATTAATGCATTTTAAGACATGTAAAAGGTTTAAATCTAATAATCTCAATTACTAGGTTCTATTGGGGGTCAACCTCACTTGAACTCAAATCCAGGGTTTAACTTAAGAAATAAATTTTTTGCTCATCTAGAAACTTGGAGACTGTATACAGTTGTTTGGTGCGGTCTTGTTAGTTTATCAGGTTCATGTATTGCTTATGGAAGCTTTCCACCTTTAAAGATTGCAATACTTGCTTTATTTATACCAATTATGGGATGGATAGCCGGACTTTATTTATCTGATTTTTTAGATAGAAAATTAGATGCTATACAAAAACCTCATAGACCTATACCATCAGGGAGAATAAAACCAAAAGAAGCACTAGTTTTTGGGGCAATATTTGCAGTATCTGGTTTTATTTTGTCATTTCTACTTAGTACAAACAATATAATTCTTGTTTTTGTTGTTGCTGGTTTAGTATTTGCTTATACTAAATTATCTAAATCCAGAGGAATAACAGGAAATTTAAACAGAGGAATAGTAACAGTTGTTGCTTATTTTTTTGGTGTTTTTTCAATAAATCAAGCTATACAATCAATACCAATATATATCTGGTTAATCTCCATTGTGTTTTTGTTTCACGATACTAACAGTAATTTAGTTGGTGCTATAAGAGATATAGAGGGCGATAAAAAAGGTGGTTACGAAACAATACCTGTAAAATATGGTATAAAAAACTCGATAATTATATCACTTTTCCTAACAATTATTTGGTTTTCACTTGCATTGTTTTTACCTTACTATTACAAATTTTTAAAAATAGAATTCTATTTTATGATGACAATTGATTTATTAATATTGATCTTTTTTTATTTTTATTTATATAAAGCAATGAATAGCTATTCTAGAGAAAAAGGTTTAAAATTTCATGAATTCTTTGTAATTGAACGCATAACTTTAGCATCTGCTTTTATTTTTGGAGTAATTGATATCCAAATAGCAGCAGCTATTTTTCTAATAGCTATTATAATAACAAGCATTTCTCAATATATGCTAAGAAAAAGATATGAATTTGTGGAGAAAAAATGAAATACTCAGTTATAGGCCTTGGTGCAGTTGGAAGTATAATAGGTGGTCTTCTTGCTAAATCTGGTGAAAAAGTAATTTTGATTGGTAAAAAGAACCAAGTTGAAGAAATCAGTAAAAAAGGTCTTAAAATAAATGGTATAAACAATTCAATTCTTTTAGAAAATGTCCAAGTATCTACAGATCTTTCATTAATTAGTAGCTCTGATGTTATTATTATTTGTATAAAATCTCATGATACAAAATATCTAGCTGAAAATTTAAAGAAATTTATTAAAAAATCGACTTTTATTATTTCTCTTCAAAATGGTGTTAGAAACGCACATATATTGAAAGATATTACAGGAAATACAGTCCTTTCTGGTATTATTCTTTTTAATGCTTTATACATTAAACCTGGTGAGGTTACACTAACATTAAAAGGGGGTTTAATTTTAGAAACTGATAATTTATACAAAGAAGCACTTAAAAGTTTTATTGGAGCACTTAATAAATCTGGAATCGAATCAAAATTGGAAACCAATATTGAAGGCTTCCTTTGGAGTAAACTAATTGTTAATCTTCAAAATGCAGTAACTGCATTAACAGGTCAAACAATAAAAGAGTCTATACTTGATAAAGATAGTAGAGCAATAATAATTGCAACAATGAAAGAGGGTTTATATATTTTAAAAAGGTCGGAAATACCATATAAAACCTTACCAGATATTGATCCAAAAATTACAATTAGGAGACTTACAATTCTAAATTCTGTTTTACTTAAATTGGGAAGTCGAATTTTAAAATTAAATGAAACAGCTAGGGGATCTATGTGGCAGAGTTTATACAGAGGAAGACCAACCGAGATTGATTATATAAATGGTGAAATAGTAAATATTGCAAAGAAACATAATCTAGAAGCACCCATTAATAAAAAACTTGTAGAATTGGTAAAAGAAGCAGAAAAAACAAATAAGACAAAAAGTTATGAACCATCAAAATTAAAAGAAATTTTAAATATTTAATTATAAAAACTTAAAATATTAAAATTTTATTTAAAGCATATTATGGCTAAAACATCAATAAAAAAACAAATAAAATCAAAAGTTTCAGCTACTGATTGGTTCGATAGAATTTGGTCACAAGAAAGTACCATAAAAAAGCTTTATTTTTTAAGAAAAATGATTTATCTTTATCTAGAAATTACTGGTTTGTTATCTAAATTTATTAATAAATATATAGAAAAGGATAAACAATATACATTTATAGAGCTGGGCTGTGGTGCTTCTTCTTTTCTACCATATATAGCTAAAAAACATAATAATTTACAGCTTTTTGGAATAGATAAATCACTAATGGGATGTAAATTAGCTGTTATAAAAGATAATGATTGGGATTCATCAGCAGATATTATATGTGGTGATATTTTAAAATGTCCAATAAGGTCTGAAAAATTTGATATAGTTTTTAGTTTTGGTTTAATTGAGCATTTTGATAATCCTAATAACATACTTAAAAAACATGTAGATCTTTTAAAACTAGGTGGGTTACTAATCTGTATTGTGCCAAATGTTTGTGGTTTGTAAGGAAAAATATTTAATTTAAAGAAATGGCATCCAAAAAATTTGCCATTAAAATATTTAAAAGGATGGAGGGGAGGAATGAAACTAATCTCAATAAATAATTTAAAAACTTGGTTAGTAGATTTTGGTTTAAATGATATAAAAGTTAATCTTACTGGAGGAATTTTTCCGTTTCTTATAATGGAGACATATCATACAGGACACCAAACTTTATCTTTTAAATTATTCTATTTTATTTACAGATACTTACTTTTTTTACCTACAATAGTTTTTAACATACCATTGTTATTTAGATTGAACTCATTAAATTATTCACCACTTATAATTGCAACCGGTATTAAAAAGGACTAATTTGTAGTCCTTTTTTATAGATTAATTTTAAAATTCTGAATTTCAACATTTTTTCTAAAGATATATTAAAGTATTAATATGAAGTTATAATTACAAATTAAATTAATAAATTTTGAAGGAGGATACTAAAATTATATTAAAAATCTCTAAATTCTTTTTAGAAAAAATAAGTATAAGGCTTGATGCGCATAAATTAAAAAAAATCAATGATTTAATTTTTATATTAGTTGAAAATATTGTTATCCAACTTGATAAAATTATTCCTATTTATTTAGATTTTTATAAACCTATAATGGAAAATGAGATAACAATCGCAAAGATTTCAAATAAGGATAAAATTTTACATATTGGTAGTGGACCAGTACCAGCGACTCCTATTTATATTGTAAAAAAAACTAATGCAGATGTTACTACAATTGATAAAAATTTGCAATCAATAAAAAAAGCGCAAACATTAATATTAAAACTAAAACTTGTTGAAAAAATCCATATTATTCATGCTAATGCCTTAAATTTTCCTTTAGAAAAATTTAATTTAATCATAATATCTCAAGGAATAAAAAAATATGATGAGGTTCTTAGATATATATCACAGAATATGAGAAGCGATGCTCGTTTGATTTTTAGGACTAGCTCATCTATTGATGGCAATCTTGTTGAAAAAGACCTATTTTTGAAAGATACATTTACGATTGATAAAATAATTCCTCAAAAAAAGAATGGCTTGCTAATTTCAGTACTATTATTTAAAAAATGATTTTATTTTTTCAAGATATGTAAAATAAAAGTGTAAAATATTTAAATAACAACCTAATAGCTTAAGAAAGAACATATTTCCAGGAGGCATATCACCATAATTGAACGTCTTGCACCATTTGTTAAATCAACACTTGAAGTAAAACCATCCAAGAACAGAAGTAATTATCAAAAGATCTTTGGTAATATTTCTAGAAAGACACTTGATAGAATAGAATTATCTAAACTTAAGAAATGTATAAAACATGCTTACAAAAATTCCCATTATTATCATAAGCTTTTTAAGGAAAATGACCTAAAACCAAGTGATGTAAAATCTTTTTCAGACATGACTAAAATTCCTTATACTCCATCTCAGGATCTAGCAAATAATCCTAATCTTTTTTTTACTGTACCAGAAGAAATGTTTATAAAGGTTTTTACTACATCGGGCACAACAGGTAAACCAAAAAAGGCATATTTTACAAAAAAAGATATTGATAGGATATTATATTCTGCGGCTATTGGAGCAAAATTAATGTATGGTATTAGTAGAAAAGACGTTATTCGTATTACATTCGAGGAAGGATATGGCACAGAAATATGGGGCAACCGATATTCTTTAGATCGAGCGTATGGAGACATTATTGGTGCTTTAACTATTGCTACTGGTAGATTACCTGTTGAATATGAACTTGCAATTATAAGAGAATATAAGCCAAATGTTTTTGCAGATGTATCATCTCGTATAAATTACCTAACAAAGGAAATGAAAAAAATATGTGATTTAAAAGAACTAAGTATTGAGAAATTCCTTATAGGAGCCGAACCTACACCAAACTCTATGAGAATAAGTATTGAGGATGCTTGGGATGCTGATGTTTTTATAGGTTATGGTATCACTGAGATTGGCTTACTAATGGCAGGTGAATGCAAAATGAAACAAGGGATGCATCTGAGTGAAACCAACTTTTTTACAGAGGTTGTTGACCCAAAAACTGGTGAACAACTTGAGGACGGTGAAATTGGACAATTGATATTTACAACATATGATAGAGAAGGAATGCCTCTTATTCGTTATAATTCATGTGATCTAGGTCGTATAATTCCAGATATATGTGAATGTGGATTACCCCTTAAAAAAATTGAAATAAAAGGAAGAACTGATGATTTGATTCCTATTGGTGCGGGTGATAATCTTTTTACAAAAATGTTTGATGATGCGATTTTTAGTATTCCAGAAGTTATTGAATACCAAGTTATTTTTGATAAAAAAAATGGACAAGACCTAATAACA
>Ga0153916_10000191_pt1 | contig 38062 bp, 27 predicted proteins | sample Opewatmetagenome_FD_109642 | JGI IMG/M metagenome (GOLD analysis project Ga0153916, IMG submission 109642) | Freshwater wetland microbial communities from Ohio, USA - Open water 3 Core 3 Depth 4 metaG | ecosystem: Environmental > Aquatic > Freshwater > Wetlands | place: USA: Ohio, Lake Erie...
GGCGCCATGAACGAGATCATCACGCACTGGCTGCTCTCCGGTCATCCGAAGTCGATCGAGGAGTCGTACGCGTCGCTGCGCCCGCTGATCTTCCACAGCGTCGGCGCGGAGCTGCCTCCGGAGCACGCCGGCGCATGAAAGGCAACACATGATCGTCCTGCAGCCCCGTCCCGCCGCGGAGGAGCAGCGCCATCTCGCCGAGACAGCGTGCGCGGAGGCGGCGCGGCGCGGCGAGCGACTGCTGCTGGCGCACAGTCGGAGCGGTGAGGCGCCACTGGACGCGCTGAAGTTGTATCGCCGGGCCGTCCGCGCGGGGCTAGACGCCGTGTACTGGGAGCAGCCGTCGCGCGGCGTCGTGCTGGTGGCGGTGGGCGCGGCAGCGCAGGTGGAGCTGCGCGGTGAGCGGCGATTCCCCGATGCGGCGGCGGCGTGGCGCGCGCTGGCCGACGGCGCGGTGGCGAACCGCAAAGACGAACTGCTGGCCCTGGCTGGCTTCGCGTTCGGTGCGCAGAGCGAGCGCGCGACGCACTGGTCGGCGTTTGGCGATGGGGCGCTGGTGGTGCCGGAGCTGCTGTATCGCTGCGAGGGCGATCGCGCCAGCGTGACGCACGCGGTCATAGTGCGGCCCGGCCAGCTCACCGACGACGTAACGTTCGGGCTGGCATCGCTGCTCGACGAATCCGCGGACGATCGCACGCGGTCGCAAGAGACAGTGGTCGCAGGCATGCGTAACACCGTGACCGCGGATGCATGGGGGGGAGCCGTGGCCGCATTGACATCTGCGATAGCCGGCGGAGGCGTCGAGAAGGTCGTGCTGGCGCGCGAGGTCGCGCTTCACGCACACGATGCGATCGATGAGACGGCGGCGCTCGCGAGGCTGCGCGAAGGCTACCCTGACTGCACGGTCTTCGCGGTTCGACGCGGCGGCGCTTGCTTCTTGGGCGCGACGCCCGAGCGGCTGGTGCGCGTCGAGGGGCGCACGGTGCGCGCCACGTGCCTGGCCGGCTCGGCCCGGCGCGGCGCTGACCCTCAGGACGACGACGCGGCCGGCGCGGCGCTGCTCGCCGATGCCAAGGAGAGGCGCGAGCACCAGCTCGTCGTCGGCATGATCGCGGAAGCGCTGACGCCGCTGTGCCGCGAGATCGATATCCCGGCCGAACCGGGGTTGATGCGCATGCCGAACGTGCAGCACCTGTACACGCCGGTCGAGGGCACGCTCTCGGGCGACGTCGGCGTGCTGGAGCTGGCGGAGCGGCTGCACCCGACACCGGCCGTCGGCGGCATGCCGCGCGATGAGGCCCTGCGCCTGATCCACCAGCACGAGCCATTCGACCGCGGCTGGTACGCCGGGCCGGTCGGCTGGGTCGACGCGCACGGAGATGGTGAGTTCGCGGTGGCGCTGCGCTCCGGCCTGATCGAGGGGCGCGAGGCGCGGCTGTTCGCGGGCTGCGGCATCGTCGCCGGGTCTGACCCGCAACGCGAGTACGAGGAATCGACCATGAAGCTGAGGCCGATGCTGTGGGCGCTCAACCAGGCTTGACGGTGGCGGCCGAGAACGCGCTCGACGTCTGCGTCGGCGCGTTCGTCGACGAGCTGGCGCGAGCGGGCGTGACGGACGCCTGTGTCTGTCCGGGATCGCGCTCGACGCCGCTGGCGATGCTGCTGCACGCGCATCCGTGCATCCGTGTATGGATGCACCTGGACGAGCGCTCGGCGTCGTACTTCGGGCTGGGGATGGCGAAGGCGTCGCGGCGGCCCGTGGCGCTTCTGGCGACGTCGGGGACGGCGGCGGTGAACTTCGCGCCGGCCGTGGCGGAGGCGCGCTACGCGCGCGTGCCGTTGGTTGTGCTGACGGCGGATCGGCCGCCGGAGCTACGGGAGCTGGGTGCGCCGCAGACGATCGACCAGACTGACCTGTATGGGCGGCACGCCAAGTGGTGGTTGGAGATGCCACTGCCCGAGGCGACGGAGGACGCGGCGCGCTACGCGCGAATCGTCGCGGCGCGGGCGATACTGATCGCGCGCGAGGCGCCCGCAGGGCCAGTGCACCTAAATTGTCCGTTCCGCGAGCCGCTGATCCCGCCGCTGGAGCACCCGCCGAAGATATACGGCGAGCGCCCGGGCGAGATCGTGGCGACGGCCGCGCCGCGGCGCGTCACGCCGGCGGAGCTGGCGCCGCTGGCGGAGAAGCTGCGCGGCGCGCGCAACGGCATCATCGTCTGCGGGCCGCAGGACGACCCCGCGCTGGCGCCCGCCGTTGCGGGATTGGCGGCTGCGCTCGGCTATCCGGTGCTGGCCGATCCCCTCTCGCTCGTACGCTGCGGGCCGCACAACCGCATGCTGGTCGTCGATGCGTACGACGCCTTCCTGCGCGATGCCGGATCGACCGGGCGTATGCGGCCGGAGGTAGTGCTTCGCCTTGGCGCGCTGCCAACTTCGAAGCCGCTGTTCCAGTTCATGCAGCGGCAGGCCGGCGTGCCGCAGATCGTCGTCGACGACGGCGGCTGGCCCGATCCGATCCACACCGCCACGGGCGTGTACCATGCCGAGCCGGCCTCGTTCTGCCGCGCTCTGGCAGCGGCGTTCGGTGAGCCGCGTGGCGACAGCGAATGGACGCGGGCATGGACGTCGGCGTCGGCGCGGGCGCGCTCGGCTGTTGCATCGCGCCTCGACAGGGACGAGCGTGTCAGCGAGCCGGCGGTCTTCGCCGCTCTGGCCGATGTGCTGCCGGACGGCGCGACGCTGTACGCCGGCAACAGCATGCCGGTGCGCGACCTCGATACCTTCTTCCCATCAAGTGAGCGCGGCGTGCGCTTTCTGGCGAACCGCGGCGCCAACGGCATCGACGGTGTCGTGTCGAGCGCGCTCGGTGCGAGTGCGGCGTCGGACGGGCCGCTTGTGCTCGTGATCGGCGATCTGTCGTTCTACCACGATATGAACGGGCTGCTGGCCGCCAGGCGCCACGGCCTGAGTGCGACCATCGTGTTGATCAACAACGACGGCGGCGGCATCTTCTCATTCCTGCCGCAGGCAGACCACCCGGCGCAGTTCGAGGAGCTGTTCGGCACGCCGCACGGGCTCGACTTCCGCGCGGCCTGCGAGCTGTACGGGCTTGGTTACGAACGTGCGGAGAGCCGCCGCGAGTTCCGCGAGAGCGTGGCGCGCAGCATCGCGTCGCCGGGTGTGCAGGTGATCGAGGTGCGGACGGAACGCGCGGCGAACGTGGCACTGCACCGCGAGTTGTGGCGGGACGTGTCGGCGGCTATCAACGAGGAGGCGTAACGTGGCGCTGGTCGAAGTCAATGGGCTGCGCCTGAGCGTCGAGGCAACCGGCGACGGCTTCCCGTTGCTGCTCCTGCACGGCTTCACCGGCAGCGCAGCCACGTGGCAGCCGTTTCGCGGAGCGTGGCCGGACTTCCGCATGATCGCCGTCGACCTGATCGGCCACGGCGCCTCCGATGCGCCAGCCGACGAGTCGCGGTACACGATGGCGCGCTGTGTCGCCGACCTTGTGGCGCTGCTCGACGCGCACGGCATCGACCGCGCGGCCGTGCTGGGATACTCGATGGGCGGCCGGGTGGCGCTGCAGTTCGCACTGGCGGCGCCGGAGCGTGTAGCGGCGCTCGTGCTGGAGAGCGCGTCGCCGGGGATCGACGATGCCGCTGAACGCGCCGCGCGTGTCGCCGCCGACCGCGCGTTGGCGGACGACATTGGGCGCGATGGCATCGAGGCATTCGTTGGCCGATGGGAGAAGCTGCCGCTGTGGTCGACGCAGGCGCGGTTGCCGGAAGTGGCTCGGGCCGCACTGAGGGCGCAGCGGCTGCGCAACAGCACGACGGGACTGGCGAACAGTTTGCGCGGCATGGGCGCGGGCGCACAGGCGCCGGTGAGCGTGCGGCTGCGCGAGCTGCGGATGCCCGTGCTGCTCGTCGCCGGCGCAGAGGACGCTAAGTACCGGGAGATCGCGCGGTCGATGCAGGAACGCATCGCGGGGGCGCGGGTGGAGATCGTCGAGGGCGCGGGTCATGCGGTGCACCTCGAACGGCCGGCGGCGTTCGCGCCGCTTGTAAAGGAGTTCCTGACATCATGCCTGCAACAGAGCCGGCAGCAACCGGCACCATCCGCCCGGCGATAGCCTGGCAGAGCGCGAAGCAATACGGCGACGTCCTCTACGAAAAGGCGGAGGGCATCGCCAAGATCACCATCAACCGGCCGGAGGTGCGCAACGCGTTTCGGCCGCAGACGCTGTTCGAGTTGAAAGACGCGTTCGCCGACGCGCACGAGGATCCGGAAATCGGCGTTGTGATCCTGACCGGCGCCGGCGACCACGCGTTCTGCTCGGGCGGCGACCAGCGCGTGCGCGGCGACGGCGGCTACGTCGGCCGCGACGGCGTGCCGCGGCTCAACGTGCTCGAGTTGCAGCGCCAGATCCGGACGATGCCGAAGCCCGTCATCGCGATGGTCGCCGGCTACGCGATCGGCGGAGGCCATGTGCTGCATCTCGTGTGCGACCTGACGATTGCGGCCGAGAACGCGGTGTTCGGGCAGACGGGGCCGAAGGTCGGCAGCTTCGACGCCGGGTACGGCGCGACGTTGCTGGCGCGGATCGTCGGCCACAAGAAGGCGCGCGAGATATGGTACCTCTGCCGGCAGTACTCAGCGCAGGACGCGCTGCAGATGGGGCTGGTGAATACCGTCGTGCCGCTGGAGCAGCTCGAGGAGGAGACGGTGCAGTGGGCGCGCGAGATGCTGGCGATGAGCCCGACGGCGCTGCGCTTCCTCAAGGCGGCGGTCAACGCCGACACCGACGGCCTCGCCGGCATCCAGCAGCTCGCCGGCGACGCGACGCTGCTCTACTACCTCACCGAAGAGGCGAAGGAGGGCCGCGACGCCTTCGTCGAGAAGCGCAAGCCGGACTTCTCGAAGTTCCCGCGGTTCCCTTAGCGCGATGACGGCTTCGACGACGACCACCGCAGCGACAACAGCCGCGCCGCCACGGCCCGGGTTCGTGAAGACTTGGATGCTCGCCGCGCGGCCGGCGACGCTGCCCGCGGCGGCGGTGCCGGTACTCGTCGGCTCTGGCGCGGCTGCGGGAGCAGGCGATTTCAATGTGTTCGTGCTTGTGGCAGCAATGCTGGCGGCGCTGCTGATCCAGATCGGCACGAACTTCGCGAACGATGTGTTCGATTTCGAGCGCGGTGCTGACACGGACGACCGGCTCGGCCCGCCCCGCGTGACGCACGCGGGACTGCTGGCGCCGCGCGACGTGCGGTTCGGCATGGCCGCAACGTTCGGCTCGGCGGCCCTGCTCGGGTTGTACCTGGCGTGGGTGGGCGGCTGGCCGATCATCGCGATCGGCGTGGCATCGATCGTCGCTGGCGTGGCGTACACGGGCGGGCCATGGCCGTTCGGTTATCACGGGCTGGGCGATGCCTTCGTCTTCGTGTTCTTCGGGCTCGTTGCCGTATGCGGCACGTACTACCTGCACACGGGAAACGTGAGCGGCCTGTCGGTCGCCGCCGGGAGCGCCGTTGGCTTCCTGATCACGGCGATCCTCGTCGTCAACAACCTGCGCGACCGCGCGACAGACGCGCGCACAGGCAAGCGCACGCTCGCCGTGCGCCTGGGCGACCGGGCGTCGCGCTGGCAGTACGCCGCGCTGCTCGCGGGCGCATACGCGATCGCCGTCGCGATGGCGGTGGTTGCGTCGTGGTGGCTGCTGCTGCCGCTGCTCAGCCTGCCGCTGGCGGCGCGCGTGGCCTCGCTGGTACTGCGCGGGGTCGACGGGCGGGCGCTGAACCTGACGCTGAAAGGCACCGCGCGACTCACGCTCGTGTTCGGCGTACTGCTCGCCGTCGGCTTCATGCTGTGAGGCTCGTCGAGCTGCGCTGGCGGCCGTACGCAGTGCCGTTCGCGGCCGAGTTCGCGACCGCGCAGGGCGGCTGGCGCGTGCGCGAGGGCGCGATCGTGCGGCTCGTGACCGACTCCGGCGTCACCGGCTTCGGCGAGATCGCACCGCTGCCGTCACACGGGACGATGGCGTCGGCCGAGCTGCTCTCCATGCTCGAAGGCATCGCACCGCACCTGATCGGCCACGACGTCGATACGCTGGCGGCGCGCGTGGACGATTTGCTCGGCGAGGGCGTGGCGTGCGTGCCCCTGCGCTGCGGTATCGAGGTGGCGGCGCTGGACGCGACGGCGCGCGCGGCCGGTGTGAGCGCGGCGACGATGCTGTCGCTGCGTGTCGTGCGTGACGTCCGGGTGAATGCCGTCGTCGATGCGGCGGCGTGTGTCGATGCGGTGGAGGCCGCCCGGCGAGCGGTCACGCGAGGGTTCGGCGACATCAAGCTGAAGGTGGGTGTTGCTGCATCGGCCGACTCAGAGGTCGCGCGCGTTGCGGCGGTGCGTCACGCCGTCGGACCGGACATCCGGCTGCGGCTCGATGCGAACGGCGCGTGGACAGAGGCCAGGGCGATCGAGGTGCTGCGCGCTCTGGAGCCGCACGCGATCGAGCTGGTAGAGCAACCGGTTGCGGCCGGCGACGTCGCCTCGCTGGCGCGGGTGCGTGTGGCGGTGCGGACGCCGATCGCGGCTGATGAGGGTGTCACTGGCGGCGGCGCCGTACGCGACCTGATCGACGCGCGCGCGGTCGACGCGATCGTCGTCAAGCTGCCGGTTGCCGGCGGGCCGCGCCGCGCGCTCGAGATGATGCGTCTGGCCGAGCGAGCGGGCGTCGGCGTGATCGTGACGAGCGCGTTGGATACCGGTATCGGCGTCGCGGCGGCACTGCAGCTCGCGACGACGCTTGCCCAGCCGGCGCGCGCGTGCGGCCTGGCGACACTGGATCTGCTGGAGGAGGACTTCATCGTAGAGGCGCTGCGCATCTCGAACGGCCACATGGCCGTGCCCAACGCGCTTGGCATTGGCGTGACCCTCGATGAAAGCGCGCTCGCCCGGCACGCCGCCGGCCCCGAGCGAGTCGTGCGCGCGTGAATGATGCGATGACCGTGGGGACGGACTGGCTGCGCAAGCGCGCCTCACTGACGCCTGCAGCGCCGGCGGTGATCTTCGCCGGTGCGACGGTGACGTGGGCGGAGCTGGACGCCCGCGCCGACCAGGTCGCGGCGGCGCTATTCGCGCGCGGAGTGAGCGCCGGCGACCGCATCGCGGCACTGCTGTCGAACGGGTTGCCGTTCGTCGAGCTGGCGCACGCGGTGCCGCGCGCGGGTGCGATCCTCGTGCCGCTCAATACGCGGCTGTCGCCGTCGGAGCTGGCGTGGCAGATCGACGACTCGGGCGCGCGCCTCGTGCTGCACGACGACGGGACGGCGCCGCTCGCTGCGGACGCCGCGGCGCTAGGCTCAGCCGAGCTGGCGCACGCGGCCAAGACGCGGGTCGCCGGTGCGCGGCCGTCGGAGCACCCGGCCGAAGACCTCGGCCGGGTGCACAGCATCATCTACACGTCGGGCACGACGGGCCGGCCGAAGGGCGCGATGCTGACGTTCGGCAATCACCTGTGGAGCGCCATCGGCTCAGCGCTCAACCTCGGGATCGACCCGGACGACCGGCTGCTCGCATGCCTGCCGATGTTCCACGTCGGCGGGCTGGCGGTGCTGCTGCGGAGCGCGATCTACGGCAACGCCGCGGTGGTACACGAGTCGTTCGATCCGGAGCGCGTCAACCGTGCCATCGATTCCGGCGTAACCGTCGTCTCCGTCGTCGCGGCCATGTTGTCGCGCATGCTTGAGGCGCGTGGCGACGTGCCCTACCCGCGCACCTTGAGAGCCGTGCTGCTCGGGGGCGGACCGGCGCCCCGGCCACTGCTCGAGGCGTGCGCGGAGCGTGGCGTGCCGGTCGTGCAGACGTACGGCCTGACGGAGGCGGCGTCGCAGGTGGCGACGCTCGCGCCTGCCGACGCGCTGCGCAAACTTGGTTCTGCGGGCAAGCCGCTCTTCACGACGGAGATGCGCATCGACCGCGACGGCGGCGAGGCCGCGCCGGGCGATCCGGGCGAGATCCTCGTGCGCGGCGCGACGGTCAGCCCGGGCTACTGGCGACGGCCGGATGAGACAGCGGAGGCGCACCGTGGCGGCTGGCTGCGCACGGGCGACGTCGGCAGCCTTGATGACGAGGGCTACCTGTATGTACTCGACCGGCGCGACGACCTGATTGTCTCCGGCGGCGAGAATGTATACCCGGCCGAGGTTGAGGCGGTACTGCTGTCGCATGACGCGATCGCCGAAGCCGGCGTGTACGGCATCGACGACGACCGCTGGGGCAGCGTGCCCGCGGCGAGCGTCGTGCTGCGTTCGGGCGCGAGCGTCACGGCCGACGAACTGATCGCACACTGCCGCGAGCGGCTCGCGGGGTACAAGGCACCGGTCAGCGTGCGCGTCGTCGACGCACTGCCGCGGACAGCTGCGGGCAAGCTGCAGCGGCGCCTCTTGCGTGAGGGCTACACCGTCTCGCGCTCGCCGTAGTAGGGCATGTTCACCGTGCCTGGTTTGCCCGCCTTGTCCGGGCTGCTGCGCGACACCATCGCCATCGTGATCGGCGCGATCACGTCGGGGTCGGTGAGCACGTTGACGCAGGCCGGCCGTCGCGAGCGGAAGGCGCGGTCGAGCGCGGGCGCGATCTCCGCCGGGTCTTCGACAAGCTCCGCGTGGCAGCCGAAACCCGCCGCCGCGGCGTCGTAGCGGACCGTCCCGAGCTCCGAGACGACCGTGCGTCCCTTGCCGTACATAAGCTCCTGGCCGTGCTTCGACATGCCCCACTGCTGGTCGTTGTTCACGACGACGACGACCGGCAGGCCGTGGCGCGCCATCGTGTCGAACTCCGCGAAGTTGAGGCCGACGGAGCCGTCGCCCGTCAGGCACAGCACGCGGCTCTCGGGATGCGCGATCTGCGATGCGATCGCGAACGGCAGCCCGGTGCCCAGACAGCCGAGGTAACCATGCGAGAGCCAGTGTCCGCCGCGTCGTATCGTCGTGGTCATCTCCAGCCAGAACGCCGTTTCGCCGCCGTCGGCGACGAGCACGTCATCGGCGCGGTCCATGAAGCCGGCGATGTCGCGCGCCAGCCGGTAGGGGTGGATCGGCCGCTTGTCGCCGGCGGCGTGAGGCGCGAACATCGCGTCCATCACGCCGCGCGCGCCCCGCAGCGCGGCGATCCACTGCGAGCGGTCGGGCCACGAATACGCACCGGCGGCGGCCGTGAGCGCCTGCAGTGTGGCGCGGCAGTCGGCGACGACGCCGAGCTGGATGTCGCGGTTGCGGCCGATCTCTTCGCCCTCGACGTCGACCTGGATCACCTGCGCCGTCGCTGGAATCAGTGAGTTCTGCGCTCCACCCGTGAAAAGCCCGAGCCGCGCGCCGAGCAGCAGCGCCACGTCCGGTCCGCCGGACTGGCGCACGCCCGCCAGCGACATGAAGCCGCCGCCGGCGAGGCGATGGTCCTCGGGCAGGCAGCCGCGCGCCTTGCCGTTGGCGAGCACCGGCAGGCCGGTGCGCTCCGCGAACGCCGTCAGCGCGTCGCCGGCCTGCGAGAACCAGACGCCGCCGCCGGCCATGAGGACGGGTCGCTCGGCCGACGACAGCATGCCGAGCATGCGCGCTACGACGTCGGACGGCGGCGCTGCGGCTTCAGTGGCGGCGGGGGCGGGCAGGTGCACGCGCTCGGCGTCCATGTTGGCGAAGAGCACGTCGGCCGGGATCTCGAGGAAGACGGGGCCGGGCCGGCCGCTCCGCGCCGTGCGCAGCGCCTGCGCGATGAAGTCCGGCAGTCGCTGCAAGTGCGTGACCGTCGCCGACCACTTGGTGATCGGCTTCATGAGGTCGACCTGGCTGAAGCCGCCCTGCAGCGGCAGGCGCTCGTCATCGACCAGCGGGCTGCGGCCGCCGATGACGACGATCGGCACGCAGTCGAGCCAGGCGTTCGTCACGGCCGTGACGACGTCGGTGACGCCCGGGCCGGCGGTCACAATGGCGACGCCGACGCGGCCGGTGGTGCGCGCCCAGCCGTCGGCGGCGTGGCCGGCGGCCTGCTCGTGGCGCGTGTCGAGCAGCTTGAGGCCGCGGTCCATCGCGGCCTGGTAAATGGCGTCGAGGTGGCCGCCGTGCAGAGTGAACACGCGGTCCACGCCTTCCGCCAGCAGCATCTGCACGAGAATCTTGCCGCCATCCGTCGTCGTCATGGTCAACCTCCCGATGTGAACTCGACTCTAGCAGGGGTGGCGCGGGCGTCACCGGGGTCGATCGGCCCACCCCCAGAGGCCATCCGGCTCTGAATCCCGGGGAGGCCCTCAGCCATCATTTAGGCACGCGGAAACAAGTGAAGGAGCTCATCATGGTGCGGCAGTCGGAAGAAGTGCTGGTGGCTATGACCGACCGGGCGGTCGAGAAGGCGCTCGCGATGCTACGGGAGCGCGGCGAGGCTGAGATGGCGCTGCGCGTCTTCGTGGCTGGCGGCGGTTGCTCCGGCTACCAGTACGGCATGGCGATCGCACAGGGGCGCGAGGAGGGCGATCTGGCCGTCGAGCACGGGGGCCTGACGCTGCTCGTCGATCCCGAGAGCGCGCCGCTGCTGCAAGGCGCGGAGATCGACTTCATCGACGACGTGATGCGTTCGGGCTTCTCAATCTACAACCCGAACGCTGTCAGCACGTGCGCCTGCGGGTCGAGCTTCAGCGCCGAATGCGGTGGCGGCGCACCGCGAAGCTGTTGCTGACGTAGACGTGGCGACACGACAGGACGTTTCATTCACTAGCGGCGGCGATCGTATCGCCGCCTGGTTCTATCCGGGCGAGGGACCCCACGACCCGCCGCGTCCCTGTGTCGTCCTGGGGCACGGGTTCGCCGCAGTGAAAGAGGCGCGGCTCGATGCCTTCGCTGAGCGGTTCGCGGAGGCGGGGCTGCCGTGCCTCGTCTTCGATTATCGCCACTTCGGCGCAAGCGGCGGCGAGCCGCGGCAGCTCATCAACGTCCGGCACCAGCGCCAGGACTGGGCTGCGGCGCTGGCCTACGCGCGCAGCCTGCCCGGCATCGACCCGGAGCGGATCGGTATCTGGGGCACCTCGTTTGGCGGCGGGCTCGCGCTGGAGGTTGCGGCGCACGACTCGGGCATCCGCGCCGCCGTGCTGCAGGTGCCGCTCGTCGACGCGTTCGCCACCGGGCAAGGTGAAGGGCTTCGGCACATGGCGAAGCTGGCGCTCGCCGGCCTCCGCGACCTGGCCGGCGCGCTGCTTCGGCGTCCGCCCTACACAATCCCGGTCGTCGGCCGTGAGGGCACGCTGGCGTTCATGAGCACGCCGGAAGCGGAGCCCGGTTATCTCTCGATCGTGCGAAACGCGCCGTCCTGGCGGAACGAGGTGGCGGCGCGTATCGTGATCTCGCTCGCGTTGTTCAAGCCGGCCCGGCTCGCGGCGCGCGTGCGCTGCCCCGTGCTGTTCATCGTCGGTGAGCGCGACGCGATCACGCCTGCTGACGTCACGCGCCGGGCCGCGGCGCGGGTGCGCCAGGCGCGCGTCATCTCGCTGCCGGAAGCCGGGCACTTCACGGCGTATCTCGGTGACGCGTTCGAGCAGGTGGTGGCGGCCGAGACGGCGTTCTTTGTCGAGCAGCTCGGCGCCCGGACCACGACGGCGGATGCGGCTAAGAGCTCGGGATAAGACTCCGGTCCAGCTCCTCCAGCGCGTGCGTCAGCGACGCGGCCTCGTCTCGCCCGAGGTGTTCGATCGCGTCGCGGACGGTTGAGATCGTCGACGAGTCGGCGGTCAGAACCCCGCGCCCGCGCGGCGTCAACTCGATGTGTTTGACGCGACGGTCGTCGGCGTCGATGTGGCGGACGACCAGGCCCATGGCGACGAGCCGGTCGGTGACGCCGGTGATCGTCGCCGGGTGGACGTGCATCTCCTCGGCGAGCTCCGTGACGCGGGGAGGCGTCCCGTGGCGGAGGAGCAGGTACATGAAGCGTATCTGCTGCATCGTCAGGCCCAGGCTCTCCCACACGCGCACGCGCCCGTCATCGACGGCGGCAAGCGCCTGCCTGGCGAGCTCCAGCACCCGGTCGGTCGATGTGTCGAGGTGTTGCAGCCTTCCGCCGATCGCCACCGTTCCCATATGTCTTCGCCTCACTCCACGCCCCGCGGCGCATGCGGCCGCGGCGACCTGTTTCAAGGATAGGCAACTAGTGTCCGCTGCCTGAGTGCCTCATGGCCGCCAGATGGCGGGCCGTTTGGCCCATGGGAGTCACATGCAGGCTGGCGGCGACGGTCGCGAAGGTCTGTGGCCGTGCCGCGGCCCTTCCTCGATCAGGGATCGCGCCCTTCGAACAGCCACGCGGCGAGCGTGACTGGGAACGCGATCCAGGTGACGAGCGCCGCGGTGAGAATGGCCGTGGCGCCGCCGACGCCGAGTCGTTCCATCAGGTATGAGCCAAACGGGCCGAGGATCTGCAGGTCCGGCTCAAGGTGGATGATCGCCAGCACCCGCACGATCTCGACCGGGTTCAGCAGCAACGCCAGCATCAGCCCGCCACCGCCGAGCGAGGTGGCCGAGACGGTGCCGATGAGCAGCAAGTCGAACACGAAGACGGCGATGAACCAGATCAGCACAGCGAGGCCCAGCGCTTGCACGCGCGTCTCCGACACGACCGATGCGATGAGCCCCAGCCCGGTCATGACCGCGATCAAGCCCAGCACGAGCACGACGAACAACAGGTAGGTCCCGACGTTCAGCGACGTCGCGAACATGGCGATGACGGCGCCCGCCACGCCGAATCCCGCGACCGTCGCGAGCGCGATCGACGCGCAGAGCCCGGCGAACTTGCCGAGCAGCAGCTCCGAGCGCGACAGGGGTTGCGACAGCAGGTAGGTCAGCGCGCCGCGATCGCGCTCGCCCGCGATGCTGCCGGCGCCAAGCGACAGTGCGACGAGCGGCGCGAGCAGCAGGCACAGGTTGAGCAGGCTGGCCGTCGTCCGGCTGAAGTTCTCGAAGCCGACGCTGCCCAGGTTGCGCTCGCCCAAATACGAGAGCCCGAGCGCGAGCACGGTAAAGAGGCTGGCGTAGAGCAGCAGCCACATGCTGTTCAGCGCGTCGCGGATCTCCTTGCGGGCGACGGTGGCGACGGCCTTCATGGGCCTTCCTCCGCGGCTGGTTCGGGCTGGCGCTTGGGCAGCGATGCGAGCACGTCCTCCCAGCGCGCCTCGACCGGCTCCGGGTGAAGCTCCGACGGGTCGAGGCCCGCGGCACGCAGCGCCTCCACAACCTGTGACGAGTTCCCGTTGAGGCTGACGACGAAGCGGCGGGCGTGCGACCGTCCCGCCAGCTCGTCGAGCGTGCCGTCGAACGCGAGCTGGCCCTCGTCCAGGATCAGCGCGCGGTCCGCGAGCTGGTCGAGCTGGGTGAAGACGTGCGTGGACAGGACGATCGTCTTGCCTTCGCCCCGCAGACGCGCGATGAGACCGTGGAACTCGTGGCGACTCTCGACATCGAGGCTGGCGGTCGGCTCGTCGAGCAGCAGCAGCGGCGGGTCGGCGAGCAGCGCGGCGGCGAGCGCAAGGCGCTGCCGCATGCCGCCGGAAAGGTGGCCGACGCGAGTGTCCGTCTGGGGCGCGAGGCTCACCAACTCCAGCATCTCGCCGACGCGGCCCTTCGTGGCGCCCTTCAGCTCGGCCAGGAAACTCAGTGCCTCTCGACACGTGTCGCGCTCGCTGAGCGGCGGCGCCTGCGGCACGTAGCCGATGCGGCGGCGTGCCTCCTTGCCGTTCTTGCGCACGGACGCGCCGCCGACCTCGATGTCCCCCTCGAACGGCATGACACCGAGGATGCATTTGAGCGTCGAAGTCTTGCCGGCGCCGTTAGCGCCCAGCAGCGCGACGACGCTGCCCTGTGCCACGCTGAGGCTCACGTCGCGCAGGATACGCGCACGACCGAACCGCTTGTTGAGGCCGCTGATGCGCAGCATGGGTGAGGACGTGTCCACGGCGTCGCGCTCCTTCACGTCCATTATCCTACGCCGCGGCGTCTCCTGTTGCGGGGCCCTGCCGTCGCGTGGTGAGAGCTCGCCGCAGCGACTGCCGCGCGTGGGCGCCGGCGCCGGCGAAGATGCCCGCAGCCGCGAGGGCGGCCAGCAGCAAGCTGCAGGCGAGCAAGCGCAGGTTGATGCCGGCGCCGTGGGCCAACGCCAGCCCGCCCGGCGGGTTCATCAGCGGGCCGTCATCCTCGATGATGGCATTGTAGCGATACACCGGAAACATGTCCGCGGCGACGTCGATTGCCTGCTGCGCCGGCGTGAACTGGAAGAGGCGCAGCGTGTCGTCGTTGCCCAGCCTGCCGGCGAACGTTGGCCGCGGCCGATAGGGCTGGTCGCCGACGCCGTCGCCGTTGGCGTCGTAGCCTCGATAATCGCTCCAGTAGTTGCCGCGGCCGCCGCTCGACCAGACGGCGCCCGTGGGGAGCGCGCCGCCGCCTTCGATTGCCGGTGCCGCATCGGCGCCCGAAGCGGTTTCTCCGTGACCGGAGAGGGTGCGGCTGGCCAGATCGCCGCTCATCGCCTTGACCTGCACTGTGTTGTCGATCATAGCGTTCTCGACGAAGGTGATCGGCGCGTTGGACATGGCCGCGACGCCGACGTCGTTGAGCGCGAACAGGTTGTGGCGGAAGATCGCCGTGGCGCCGATGGCCTGCGGCGCGCCGTCGACGGTCATGCCGTACTTGTTCCGGAGCAGCCGGTTGTCCTCGACGAACAGGTTGTCGTCGTCCTTGAAGAGCATGCCCGTGCCCGTTGCGCCCTTCCGGTTGCCGGACAGATTGTTGCCCTTGATGATGACGTCGTGCGAGAGCATCACGACGGCGCCCGCGAGGTTGTCATGGAAGTTGTTGTCGATGATCTTGTTCTGGTGGGCGTACATGAGATGCAGGGCGTACCGGCTCTGATGCACGTCGTTGTCGCCGATGCCGTTGTCGTCGGAGTACTCCAGGTGGATGCCGTCGGCGGCGTTTTGGATCGTGTTCGCGTGTACGGTGGAGGACTGGACCTCCCACAGATAGATGCCGTGGCCCCGCCGCTCTATCGGTCGGTCGCCGCCGGTGTCCACGAGGTTGTTCTCTAGGATGCTGTCTTTGCTGGTCGTGACGTGGATACCGAACCGGGCGTCCTGGAGCCGGTTGGCGCGCACGGTCACGCGATTGGCATTGTCAATCCTGACGGCAGCGGGCTCCCTGGACATGTCGGTGCCGCTGTTGCGGATGACGAAGCCCGAGACGACAACGTCGTCGGCGGAGATGGTCACGACGTCGCCTAGACCCCCTCCGTCGATGACGGGCCAATTGTGCCCGATCAGCGAGATCGGCTTGTCGATGACAACTGACTCATGGAAGACGCCGCCGTCGATGACGATGATGTCTTCCGGAGCCGCCGCATCGATGCGCTGCTGCAGGGTAAGCTGCCCGGCGCCGCTTGCCTGCGCCGCTGCGCGCGCGCCCGGCAGCACGATCGCGCCAGCAAGCATCGCGACAAGCAGGAGGGCCTTCATGCCAGCGTGCCGCCGGGACGGGTGGCGAGCTGGCCGGCGGCCGGTCTGGCCGAGGCGGCCGCTCTGCGCTCCCGCCGGCTCTGATACCAGCGGGCGCTCAGCGGCACGACAGTGATCACGAGCGCTGCCGCCACCATCAGATAAAAGCCGGTTTCGAACCCTGTCTCAGAATGGAAGTTCCAGACCTTCGTTGTGCCGAAGACCTTGGGCGTGAACGAGCCGGTGTTCAGCGGCGCCTCCGGGTCCATGGTGTGGCCGTAGTTGTACAGCCAGTACTGGAGATCGGCGACGAAGAACAGCGGCATCACCCAGAAGCCCAACGTGATCAGCGCCTGCAGCCAGCGGCGCTTCCATGCGACGAACGAGACAGCGAGCGTTCCCGCGATGAGCGCGACGACGCCCGGGATGAACAACTTCATCTCGTTCACGGTGACGATCTTCTTCATGCCGATGTAGTGGTTCAGCCCGTTGATCTCGCGGATGTCGTCGTACGTCGACTTGCCGCTGCCCTCGAACTTGTACCCATAAGCGTGCATGACCAGACCCTTGGGGTACTGGGGCGCGACCAATTGCATCTTCCACAGCGGGACGAACATGGCTCCCGCCAGCAGGACGCTCGCGATGACGGCGGCGGCGAGCCAGGAGCGCTCGGGTTTCCCAAATAGATTCTTCACGACGCGTACCACATCTTCGCGGCGTTGCCGCCTGTGTCTTGCTCCCGCGGCCCACTCGGACGCGGGAGCAAGACAAGCTGATCAGGCTATTGACCGACTGTGCCGGCGCCTGCCGGCTCTACGAGGAGCCAGCCGGCCATCTCCAGGTGCAGCGCGGAGCAGAACTCCGTGCAGTAGAAGTTGAACGAGCCTGCCTTATCGGCGGTGAACTCGAAATTATTCGTCGATCCGGGCTCCAGGCTGGCGTTGATGTTGTAGTCCGAGATGCCGAAGCCGTGGGTCGCATCCTCCGTCTGCTCGATGTTGGTGACGTGGATCTTGACGTCGTCGCCCTGCTTCACGCGGATGATGTCCGGCGTGAAGTGGCTGCGTTGCGCCGTCATCCACACCTCGACAGTGTTGCCGTTGCGCACGGTCTTCTCTTCGCCGAACTTGACCGCGTTGGGGTCGGGCTGCATCGTCCCGGGATTGGTGCCCGGCGCGTAGACGGCGAGCGGCTTCAGCCGGGACGCCTTCATGATCTGCGCGTAGTGCGGCTCACCGATGCCGATGGGCGTATCGGAAATGAGGTCCATCGGACCCTTGCCGCCGACCAGGTTGATGAGCTGGAGATCCTGTGGGTGCAGCGGCCCGATCGGCTGGAAGCGGTCGATTGACCACTTGTCCAGCGCCACCAGGTATTCGTCGGTGGGGTGCTCGGTGTCGCCCTCGGTCGTCGCCAGGTGGCCGATGTTGTAGTTCACGGGGATCGTCTGCACCAGAGTGAAGGGTTTCTCGCCGGTCTTGATCACGTCTTCGCCAAGCGTGAACTTGGCGACCGCACTCGCGAGGAAGAGGCTCGTGTAGCCGTGGCCCTGGCTGTCGAACTGCGTGTGCAGCGGGCCCGCGCCCACTTCCACCTGCCCGGCCACCACGGAGTCGAACTTCAGGACGTGGATCCCGAAGGCGTCGTCCTTCTCGTAGTCTTTGTTCTGGATCGCCGTCTGGATCTTGTTGAAGTCGAAGATCGTGACGTGCGGGTCCAGCTTGCCGCCGACCACGATGTAACGGCCCGATGGGTCGACGTCGGCTCCGTGCGGGCTCTTTGGCTCAGGGACCAGGTAGAGCAGCCCCTCATCGACCGCGGTCTTCATCGAGATGACAGGGATTCCGTTCATCATCGTGGCCTTGCCGGCCTTGACGACATCCGCAGCCTTCTTCCAGTTGATGACATGCAGGTAGTCGAAGTTGTTCTTCGACATGCCGGCTTCGAATGGCTGGCCGCCCTCGGCGTCGCCGCCCGTCGCCATCTCGGTGTTGTAGGAGCCGATGAATCCCCAGCCGTCGCTCACCAGCTTGCCGGCGTCGGCGAGGTCCTGGTTGTAGGGCGGGAGCTCGATCTCGAAGCTCTGCGAGAGGTCGAGCTTGCCCGTCGTCTGATCGATCTTGAGCCAGGCGGAGGCGCTGCGGAACTTCGCCTGGTAATCCTTCAGGTCCGCGTACGTGCCGGGCGGCCACGGCATGGGGTACGTCGCCGACACGTGCACGTAGTCGGAGTTCGGCGTGACGAACATGCCGCCGTGCGACGTCGAGATGTTCGGCACAGCGACGATCTGCTTCGTCGTGAAGTCGCGCAGGTCCACCATCCCGACGCGGCCGTTGGCGCGGTCGTTGATGTACAGGAATCGCCCGTCGTAGTCGCCGTTCGTCTCACTCAGTGCCGGGTGGTGCGTGTCGCCCCAGGTGAGGTCGACGTTTCCCGGGACCGTGGGGTTACCGTTCTTTAGGATGGTGTCGCCGGCGTCGGCGCCGTACCCGTATCCCTGCCAGGGCTCCGGCGCGAACACGGCGATTGACTTCAGGATGCGCATCGACGGGACGCCGAGGACGAGCATCTGGCCGCCCTGGCCGTCCGACGCGAACATGACATAATCGTCCCTTTTGCCGGGCGGGACGAATTGCTCTAGCGCGTGCTTCTGATCCTCCGGTGTGAGGCCGCGCGCCTTGGCGATCGCGTCGAGCTCGCCGCCGCCTGCTGTGGTTTGCTTCTCGCCGCCGGCGCAGCCGACGCTCGCGGCCAGGGCCAGCAGGATTGCGACAAGCGCGAGCAGCCCCGTGATGGGAAACCGTTGCTTCATAGCTGGCACCTCCTCCGTGCCCTTTTCCTCTGTGCATCCGCTAAGCAACATGTTCGTAACAATGCGGGGAGGTGAGGAAGGGCCTGTCGTCCCGTCTTGTGAGGGTTTTCGCAATCGCGGCTCGGGCCGAACGGCAGGTGTATCGAAGGGCATATGTCCAGGCGCGCGTAACCGTGCCGTTCGGTCCGGGAAGCCAGATGTGGCCGGGGGGTCGGCGGGTTCCGTCGCCAGCCCGTACCACCTGGCTTGCCGTCGCCGACCGTTCGGCTCTTGCCGCTGCAAGCGCCGCCGGAGATGCTGCGGGCAGCCTCGGCAAAGGAAGGACAGGTGTGGCATGGCCGGACGGAATCCGCGCGCGGTGCGCGAGGGCAGCTCGGAGCAGGCGTACCGCGACGCGCTGGCGTTTGACCGCTGGGGCTGGGGCAGTCACTGCGTCGATTGCTACCCGAGCAACTGCCCGTACCGCGTCTACGTCAAGGACGGCGTGATCGTCCGCGAGGAGCAGTCCGGCACGCTGCCCGTCATCGAGCCGGGCGTGCCCGACATGAACCCGATGGGCTGCCAGAAGGGCGGCTCGTGGAGCCGCCTGCTGTACGGTGGCGAGCGCGTCCTGCACCCGCTGCGACGCGCTGGGGAGCGCGGCGAAGGCAGGTGGCAGCGCATCTCGTGGGACGAGGCGCTCAGCGAGATCGCGGACAACATGCTCGACGCGATTCAGGCGGACGGCCCGGAGAGCATCGTGCGCATCGGCACGCCCGGCCAGGGCGGCGTGCAGAGCATCGCGCTCGCGGGGGCCGTATTCAACAAGCTCGGCTGCACGCTGACCGACGTGCAGGGCGAGATCAACGACTGGAGCCCGGGCGTCTACGCGACGTTCGGGCGCTTCGACCCCTGCGCGAGCAACGACGACTGGTTCCACTCCGACGTCATCGTCGTCTGGGCGAATAACCCGGCGTACAGCGACATCCCGCTCTATCACTACGTCACCGAGGCGCGCTACCGTGGCGCTCAGGTCGTCGTCATCGGGCCGGATTACAGCCCCTCGGCGATCCACGGCGACGTGTTCGTGCCCGTGCGCATCGGCACCGATGCAGCGCTGGCGCTGGCGATGTGCCGCGTCATCCTGGACGAGGATCTGATGGACGCGGCGTTCGTGCGCGAGCAGACGGACCTGCCGCTGCTGGTGCGCCGCGACACGGGCCGCTTCCTGCGACAGCAGGACCTCACCGCCGGCGGCCGCGACGACATCTTCTGCATGTTCGACGAGACGACGCAGTCGATCGTCGAGGCGCCGCGCACGCTCGCACTCGGCGAGATCCGCCCGGCGCTACACGGCGGGTTCAAGGCGACGCTGGCCGACGGCGGCATCGTCGACGTGACGCCGGCCTTCGTCCGGCTCGAAGAACGGCTGCGCGACTACGCGCCGGAGGCGGCGGGCGCGGTGTGCGACGTGGACCCGTCCGTCATCCGCCAGCTCGCGCGGATGGTGGCAGGCGGCCGCACGCACGTGCTCGACGGCTGGACCTTCGGCAAGTCATACCACGGCGATCTGATGGAGCGGGCGATCTGCCTGGTGCTGGCGCTCACGGGCAACTGGGGCAAGCAGGGCGCGGGCATCCGGAGCTGGGCCGTCGGCATGTTCGACGGAATGTTCACGTGGTCGTCGAAGTCGGCGCCGGGCCCCGAGGCAGCGAAGGCGCTGGCCGACGGGTTGAATGCGATGGCGGCGGCGATGAAGGCGCAGGATCCGTCGCTGACCGACGAGATCCTGGTCCACGAGATGGGCTACAAAGGCGCGGCGCTCGGCGGCAACGTGCCGCCCGCGTTCTTCTGGCTCAACCACTGCGGCTACCGCGAGACGTGGGCGCATGCCGACTGGGGCGATTCGACGATGAAGCGTCCGTTCTCCGCGTACGTCCAGGAGGCGATCGACAAGGGGTGGTGGGACGGAGCGCAGTACCCGGCGCCGGCATCGCGCCCGCGCGTGATGTTCGAGATCGGCGGCAACATGCTGCGACGCACGCGCGGCGGCCAGAACCAATTGCTGAAGCACCTGTGGCCGAAGCTCGACCTTATCGTCTCGTTCGACGTGCGCATGACGACGACCGGGCTGTGGTCGGACATCGTCTTGCCGGCGGCGCACCACTACGAGAAGCCGAACTTCCCGTACACCACGCCTGACGTGATGAACCTGACGCTCTCCGACAGGATCGTCGAGCCGCCGGAGGACACGAAGACGGAGTGGCAGTTCGCGCAGGCGCTCGCGAAGAAGGTCTCCGAGCGCGCCGTGGCCCGCGGCTTCACGGAGTTCCAGTCGCGGCTGGGCATGCCGGTGCGCCTCGACAATCTGTACGAGCAGATTACGGCGGACGGCTACTTCGCCGACGACGATACCGTGATCAACGAGATGGTCGTCGACTCCGCGGTCGCGGGCACGCTGCCCGATGGCACGACGCTGGAGACGCTGCGCGAGCGCGGGCACGTGCGCTTCACCGGCTGGGGCCGCTCGCCGATGGCGCTGGCGCAGGCATCGGACCTGAAGCCGGACGAGACGCACTCGCCCTTCCGCTGGCAGACGGAGAAGAAGGAGCCGTTCCCGACCCTGACGCGGCGCGCGCAGTTCTACATAGACCACGACTGGTTCCTCGAGGCCGGCGAGGAGTTGCCTGTGCACAAGGAGCCGCCATCGCAGGGCGGACACCACCCGTTCGAGGTGACGGGCGGTCACCCGCGCTGGAGCGTCAACTCCACCAACATGACGAACCGCATCATCCTCAACACGCAACGCGGCTGCCCCACGGTCTACGTAAACGACGGGGACGCGCGCGTGAAGGGTGTCGACGACGGGGACGAGGTGCGCGTGTTCAACGACGTGTCAGAGGCGTTCGTGGAGGCGCGTGTGACGCCGGCGGTCCGGCCCGGGCAACTCATCATGTACAACGGCTTTGAGCCGTACCAGTTCAGCGGATGGCGCGACACGTCGAACGTCGAGCCCGGGATGGTGAAGTGGCTGCACTTTGCGGGCGGGTACGGCCACCTCCGCTACCGCGCGATCCACTGGCAGCCCGTGCCGATCGACCGCGGCGTGCGGGTTGACATCGAGAAGCGAGTCAGGCAGGAGGCGTAGCCATGGCCGACCAGATCCCGCAGCCGTACCAGGATTTCACCAACGACTTTCCGTCCGTAGCGCGAGCCTACGAGCGCTTCGGCGCAGCGGCGCATCGGGCGGGGCCGCTCGACGAGCGCACGCGGCGGCTGATCAAGCTCGCGCTCGCCGTGGGTGGCCGGCTGGAGGGCGCCGTGCGCGCGCACGCCCGCCGGGCGAGCGACGCCGGCGTCACGGCGGCGGAGATGGACCACGTCGTCTTGCTCGCAGCGACGACCATCGGCTTGCCGTCGGCCGTTGCGGCGCGCACCTGGATCCGCGACGAGCTGGCGATCAAGCCCGGGAAGCGTCAACCCGCCGCGAAAGTGAAGGCGCCGGCGAAGGCCCGGGCGCGAAGCTCTCCGGCCGGCCGCCGGGTGGCGACGTCTCCTCGGCGAGGCGCAGCGCCGGGACGGGTGCGAAGACGGTGATCGGACGCTGACGCACCAAGCGCGCGGGCGCCTCCTCCCCGGGGCGCCCGCGCGCTGTTGGTGTCACCCTGTGATCTTGCGCACGTCGGCGCGCGTGCCGCGGCAGGCTGGCGCCGGCTGCCACTGCGTCGGCCAGAACTTCAGGTGGCCGTAGCCGCCGGCCAGGTGCAGCCACTTGATCATGCCGGGCTCGATGTCGGATGGGTTGTTCCACTCGGGGAACTGGTACGGCTCCCATCCGTTGTACATGATGATCTGTCCCGGCCGCGCTGACGGTGACGTCTTCACGGGCGTCTGGTACGAGCCCATGTCGTTGAACACTTCGACCATCTCATTGTCTTCGATGTCGCGGGCCGCCGCGTCGTAGGGGTTCATCACCAGGTGCGGCGTGCCGCGGTGCGTCTCCAGCATCGTCTTGTTGACGATGTTGGTGGAGTGCACGCTCCAGCGGTTGTGTCCGCTCGTAATCAGCATCGGGTAGTCGCCGCCCGCCTTCGGCGGGTCCTTGTGGCACGGCAGCTCTTCGCCGGCCTCCATGAACCAGTCATGGTCGATGTAGAACTGCGCCCGCCGCGTCAGCGTCGGGTACGGGAACTTCTTCTCGGTGTGATTGCGGTACGGCGCGAACGTGCTGTCCGGCTCGATGTCCGTCGCTTGGCCGAGCGCGCGTGCGTTCATGCCCAGCCCGGTCCATCGGATGAAGCCCTTGTCGCGCACGGTGTCCAGGCCGGACCCTTCCGGCAGGGCGCCCGTCACGATCGTGTCCTTGATCATTTCATCGGCGATGAAGTCCTCGTTCTCGATCAGGCCGTTCATCGAGTAGCGCTCGTACAGGTCGTCGAGCCGCCGCTCCGCGCCCGTCCCGTCCTTGTACGTGACGAATCCGCGCGCCTTCGCCCGCCTGGCGACGGCCTTGCTCAGCAGCCCGAAGATCTCAAGCTCGTTCTTCGCCTCGTCGATCGGGTCGACGATGCGGTCGCAGAACGTCAGGTTCATCGTGTGCGTGCTGGGGATGCCGAAGCTGATCTTTTCGTACTGGCTGGCGAGCGGCAGCACGTAGTCTGACTCGAGCGCCGTCGCGCTCATGCGGATGTCGATCGTGGCGATCGTCTTGAGCTTCGGCCACAGGTGTTTGACCAGCATCTTGCGGCCGCCGCGCGTGCGCCGCAGCGCGTTGCCGCCGCATTCGATGAACACGCGCGGCTCGAGTGCCTTGCTCGGCGAGCCCGCCCACCAGCCTCGGCTCAGGGCTTCGTCGTAGTACTCCTGGAACGGGCGCGGCATCGCCGGGTCGTTCCACTCCGCCCGCGTCCAGTTCTTATCGAAGCCGGCGTGGTTGTACCAGAGGAAGATCGGCGGCACCCAGCCGCCGGCGCCGTTCTGGCCTGACCGCTTGGTGAACTCGATCGTCGCCAGCTCTTTCGTCATTGTCGGATCTTCGGCCTGGATGGCGCTGACGAAGTTCTGGTACGCGCCCCACAGCGCGTTCGTGATCTCGCGGCCGCCGGCCGGCTTCGCCGCGCCCATCAGCCAGCCGTCGAACAGCGCGGCGACCCACGCCTGCACGCCCGTGCCCTTCCTCCCCCAGTTGCCCGTGAACGCGAGCAGCAGCAGCTGCGACCGCTCGATGAGGTCGCCGTGGTAGTACTTGCCGGCGTTGTTGAGGCTGCCGAGTGTCTTCGTGCGCCCCTTCGCTACCTTGCGCGCGATCTCGCGGATCATCGCCGGGTCGACGCCGCACATCGGCCCCGCCTTCTCTGGCGTGTACTCCTTCAGCCGCGCGACCACGTGTTCGTAGACCGGCCGCGCCGTCACCTTCGTGCCGTCCTTCAGCGTCACCGATACCGTGCCCTTGAGCGCCGGGTCGACGTCGCCGAGCGCCAGCGTGCCCCGCGGCGCCGGCGCGATCTGTTCCGTCTTCGTGTCGAGCCAGAAGAACTGCTCTTCGTGACCGCCGTCCTTCAGGTCCGACTCGCGCAGGAAGTGGCGGTTGTCGTCGCGGACGAGCAACGGCAGGTCGGTCTGATCCTTCACGAAGTCCTCGTGCACCAGCCCCTCTTCGACGACCGTCGCCGCCATGCCGAGCGCGAACGCCGCGTCCGTGCCCGGCTTCACCGGCACGTAGTAGTCGGCGTGCATCGCCGACGGAGAATAGTCCGGGGCGACCGTGATCACCGTCGCGCCGCGGTAGCGCGCCTCCGTGATGTAGTGCTGGTGCGGGATGCGCGTGTACGCCGGGTTCGAGAACCAGATGAAGAAAACGTCGGCGTGGAACCAGTCGTCGATGCTGCTCACTGGGTCGAACTTGCCGTAGGTCAGGTAGTGCCCCGGGGAGAAGTCGTTCATCTCGGCGTTGAGGTCGGTGGTGATGCCGCCGATCATGCCGAAAAAGCGCGTGCGGCCGGTGACGCCCCACGTGCTCATGTTGCAGCCGGACAGCGCGATCATCGACTCCGGCCCCTGGTCCTGGATCGCGTCGATGATGCCGTCGGCGATCTCGTCGCACGCCTGCTCCCACGACACTTGCTCCCAGACGCCGCTGCCGCGCTTGCCGACGCGCTTCATCGGGTGATGCAGGCGCTCGCCGCCGGTCAGCGTCTTGCTCCAGCTGGCGCCCTTCTGGCACCCCATGGGGTTCATGTCCGGCACGCCCTTCTCGATGACGGGCAGCACGCCGGCTTGCTCCTCGAAGACGATCTTCTCGTCGCGGAGGTAGACGCGATACGGGCAGTTACCGGGATAGCAGTCGATACAGTGGCTGCCCCACGCAACCCTGTCGAAAGTGAAGCGGTCGCGGTACTCCGCCTCCGTGGCGTCTCGCCCCGGTTGGGAGCGTCTGGTCTGGGTCACCATGCAATACCTCCAGTGAGGTCGGGTAGCGTCATGGTCGGGTGACGCAATGATCGCCGCAAGAGCCGGATTTCCGGCGACACGGGCCATATGGCCCACGGTGTTCTGACTCGCGGCATGTGCCGTGCGACGATCGGCCCTAGCAGCCATCTCGATCCCGATGGGATAGTGCCACCACGATGGCAGCGATCATCCGCATCATCGGCCGCTCGGGTTCCGGGAAGACGACACTCCTTGCGGAAGTCGTGCGGCTCCTGCTGCAAGACGGTGTGCGCGTCGCAGTCTTCAAGCACGCCCACCATCGCGTCGACCTCGACCGCAAGGGCAAGGACTCCTTCCGCTACGCGAGCGCCGGCGCGGCGTACGTCACCGTCGTTTCGCCGGAAAAGATTGCGACGTTCGAGGCGCCAGCGAAGGAGCCGGCGCTGTTCGACCTCGCCGCGCGGGTCGCGCCCGACATTGACCTCATCCTCGCCGAGGGCTTCCACGGGGTCTCGACGCCGTACCTGCTGCTGCTCGGCCCCGGCGACGCGCTTCCGGCGCGCAACGAGCCCGGCGAGTTGCTGGGTGTCGTGGCCGCCGCCCCCGTCGACGGTGATCAGTTCGACCGCGGCGACCCCGCCGGCGTCGCTCGCTGTATCCGCGACTGGGTGTTCGCCCGCCGAGACGCGGACGCGGAGCTGGAACGGGAGCTGCGGGAGGCGCAGGCCTTCCACGGCCACCTTTGCCCAGGGCAGGTGCTGGGCGTGCGCATGGCCATGGTCGGCGTCCGCGCAGTCGGCATCCGTGAGCCCCGCCGCTCGAAGAAGCTGATCGCCTGGGTGGAGATCGACCGCTGCGGCGCCGACGCCGTGCAGACGGTCACCGGCTGCAAGCCCGGCAAGCGGACGCTGAAGCTGGTCGACTACGGCAAGCTGGCGGCGACCTTCCTGAATACTGAGACCGGGCAGGCCGTGCGCGTCTTCGCGCGCGCGGACTCGCGCGACCTGGCCGCGAAGCTGTACCCGCACCTGGAGCGCCACGACGCCCAAATGGCGGCCTACCGCTCGCTGCCGGACGCCGACCTCTTCGTCGTGCAGCAGGTGTCCGTCGACCTGGGCGAGTACGACCGGCCGGGTAAGCCAGTGCTGCGCGTCCGTTGCTCGGTGTGCGGCGAGGATGTCAACGACCATCGCCACGTCGACGGCGATGACGGGCCGGTCTGCCGTTCGTGCGCCGGCGGTGCGTACTACCGCGTTATCGGGCAGGATGCCGGGGTGGAGCTGCCGTGGTGAAGGCTGCCAGGCTCGGAGTCTCGAACGGGACGCTGCTCGACCCCGAAGCGCGCGAGTGGAGCGGCTTGGAGAAACAGCCTGTCGACCTGCAGGCGACGTTGCTGGTCCTGCAGCCGTCGGAATACATCCAGAACAAGTGGGCGAACCTCCAGCACGGCCTGACGGCCCAGGTGCGGGTCGCCGCGGCACACAACGGCGAGTCAATCTTCTTCCGCATCGAGTGGGACGACCAGTCCGACGACAGCCACCCCACCGACATGGCGGACTTCCCCGACCAGTGCGGCGTCATGCTGCCGATCACCGACGACGCACCGATCACCGAGATGGGGCTGACGACCAAGCCCGTCAACATGTGGTTGTGGCGCGCAGACGTCGAGACCCCTTATTACGTGACGGCGCGAGGGCGCGGCACGACGCTCCGGTACGCAGAGTCACCTCTGACCGGCCGCGGCGTCTGGCGCGACGGGCGCTGGCAGGTCGTGATCGCGCGGCCGTTCCACATCAGCTTGCCGGCGCGGCTCATCGTGCCGCTCGCCCCGGGCATGAAACACAAGTGCACCTTCGCCGTCTGGCAGGGCTCCAACAAGGAGCGCGGCGGACTGAAGGCGTACGGTCCGCTATGGCAGCCATTGGAGATCGAGGCATGACCGACGCACCGCCGATGGCGATCGACCAGGAGACGGCAGCGCGCTCGGAGCTGTACGGGCTCCTCGCGGACGCCTGGGAGTTCCCGACCAGGGAGTTCCACCTGCAGGTCGAGAGCGGCCTGTTCCGGGAACATGCCGAGGCACTGCTGAGCGTGCTGCCGTACCGGTTGCCCGGCGACCTTAATCTCGACGGGCTGGGCGAAGCCGGCGAGTACGTCGACTTCCAGGCGGATTTCATCCGCGTGTTCGACGTCGGGACTGTGCGGCCGCCGTGTCCGCTGTACGGCGGCGAGTGGGGCGGCTCGCGCAAACAGTCGATGGAGGAGACGCTGCGCTTCTACCGGTTCTTCGGGCTAAAGGTGGAGGAGGGGGCGCACGAGCTGCCGGACCACGTCACCGTCGAGTTGGAATTCATGCGGATCATGGCGTTCACCGAGGGCATGGCGCGCGCACGCGGCGCGGATCCGCTGCCGAGCGTGCGCGCCGAGCGCGACTTCCTGGCGCGGCACCCCGGGCGGTGGTGGCCACTGCTGCGGCGCAAGCTGCCGTCGCAGCAACCGGCGCGGTTCTGGGAGAGCCTCGTCTCATTGACGGGCGAGGCGCTGGCGGCTGACCTCGCGTACGTCAGGGGCATGCTGGTCTGAGCCGGCCGTCGCGTCCACCGCCGGAGGGTCTCTCCGCGACGAGTCGTGTGCGCGGCAGTGAGCCCGCGGACCACGAGGCGGGTCGACATCCTGCCGCGAAGGAACATGGTGATGCGCGTTGCAGCGGGCCCGCCGGATCATCCAGCGGGCCCGCTGCGCGCGGTCCCGAAGCCCTACTCCTCCGGAGGTCGCAATGAGGGCGGCACTTTCAGGAAGCCGTAGGTCTGCGCCGTGAACAGCGGCCGCGACCACTTGATGCCGATCTTGAGCGTGCGGCGCAGCATCTCGCGGTACGGGTTGGCTTTACCGACCAGCGTCTCCGTCTGGAGCTTGAGCGGCCCGGTGATCGTGCCGTCGACGTCGGTGTCGAGGCCGTTCTTGATCGTGATGCCCTGATCCTCGAAGAGGACGGTGACGTCGGCTTCGGGCTCGGTCGAACGCAGGCCGAGCTTTCCGTGGATCTTCGCGGCCGCCACGATCTTCTGCGGCTCCGCCGCGACGATCGCGTCGATGTGCTGTTTCAGCAGCCGCGCCAGCACGTTGGCCTGCTCCTCGCCGTCCGCCAGCGTCACCGTCAGCAGCGGCGCCGATACGTCCGCGGATGTCGCTGTAGTCATGGTCTCGTTCCCCTCGTTCTCCCGACCGCTGTCACCTGACGACCTTCTCGATCTCCACCTTCTGCGCGCGCGGCGTGTGGCTTGGCTGGCCGTGGATCGGCCGGAAGCTCAGGTGCCCGTAGCCGCCGAGCATGTGCAGCGGCTTGAACGCGCCCGCGACGACGGTCTGGCTGCTGTTCCAGCCTTCGAACTGGTACGGCTCCCACGCGTGATAGATGACGGCCTGTCCCGGCTGCAGTGCGGGCGTCGGCTTGGCGTGCACCTTGTAGCCGCCGACATCGTTGTGCACCCACACCACGTCGTGGTCCTGGATCTCGCGCTCGAGTGCGTCCTTTTCGCTCATGTAGAGGACCGGCTCGCCGCGCTGCAGGTTGAGCAACGTCTTGTTGGCGCGGAAGATGGCATGGATGCTGTGGCGCGTATGGCCGCCCGTCACCTCGATCGGGTAGTCGCCGCCGCCGTTGGGGTTCTCCTTGTGTACCGGCAGCCCCTCGCCCGCTTCCAGGTACCATGGGTGGTCGAGATAGAACTGCTGCCTGCCGGTCAGCGTTGGCCAGGGCTCCTTGTTCTCGACGAACCACTTGAGCGGCGCCAGCGCCTCGCCGTCCTCAAAGTCCGAGCAGATCGCCGTGATCGGCCCGTAGCTGCCGGGGTTCTTGACGCGGATCGCGCCCTTCTCCGAGATCTCCTTCCACGACACGCCCTTCAGCGGCTGCGACATGCTGATGGAGACGTCCAGCGCCTTCGTGTCGTCGCCCTCGTTGAATTCCCCGTTCAGGCTCCATTCGTCGTAGAAGCGCTTGGGGTCGTGCACGTTCCCCAGCGCGTCGACGTACGTGCCTTCCTCGCGCTCGCGTGCGCGCTCCTGGATCTTCGTGGCAAGCATCGCCATGATGTCGAACTCGCTGTGCGACTCGTACAGCGGCTTCACGGCCTCCTCGCCGACGCAGATGTACGGCACGAGCGACTGGCAGAACTTGATGCCGGCCTTCTCGTGCCAGCCGGCGGCCGGCAGGATGATGTCCGCCTGCATGGCGGAGCTGGACATGCGGAACTCCCACACGGCGATCAGCTCCAGGCTCTCCCACAGGTTCTCCCGGATGATGTGGGGTGCCGGCCAGCGCCGCAACGGATTCATGCTCGTGAAGAGCAGGACTCTTGGCTTTGGCCCCACCGGCATCCAGTCGTTGTCGAAGGCCTCCTTCGCGTATTCGGCGACGGTCTTCGGCAGCGCCGGATCCTGGAACTTCATGTTGTTGACGACGTCCCGGAAGCCCGCGTCGTGCGCGTAGAGCCAGGCCATCGTCGGGGCGTTGCTCGACATGCCGCGCGACATCGTCTTCATGATGTTCTCGATGTCTCGCACCTTGGGACGCTGGTCGGGGGCCGGCGCCTGGCCGATCATCGCCAGTTGACCCTTGTCGTAGTTCAGCGGCATGTTCCACCAGGCGCCGATGCGCAGGCCGCCGCCCTGTTTGCCGGTATGTCCTGCCAGCGCCGAGATCAGGATCATCGAGCGCTGGAACAGGTCCATGTGGTAATGCTTGCACGCGCCCCACGACGCGAAGATCGACGCTGCCTTCGCACCGGCAAAGTCGCGGGCGACCTTCCGCACGACGTCCGCGTGGACGCCAGTCACGGCCTGCACTTTCTCCGGCGTGTAGTCTTCAAGCTGATCCTTCAGCTTCTCCCAGAGCGGCCGCACGGACACGCGCGATCCGTCCTTCAGCGTGACGTCGTAGGAGCCTTCCAGCGCCGGGCTCACGCCATCGAGCGCGATAGAGGCCGTCGCGTGGCCCTGGCTGCCCGGCGCCTCGACGATCGCCTGCTTCTTCGCGTCCCAGAAGTAGAAGACCGCCTCGCTCCCGCCTTCGGACACGTCGGACTGCCGCAGGAAGCGCGCGTTGTCCTGGCGGACGAGCAGCGGCAGGTCCGTCTGCTCCTTCACATAGTCCGCCTTGTAGAGTTTCTCGTCGATCATCACCTTCGCCATGCCGAGCGCGAAGGCCGCGTCCGTGGCGACGCGCAGGTTGACCCAGAGATCCGTGTGCATCGCGGTGGGGTTGTAATCTGGTGCCACGATCACGACTTGCGCGCCCTTGTACCGTGACTCGAGCATGAAGTGCACGTCGGGGATGCGCGTGTAGGCCGGGTTGCCCAGCCAGATCATGATGTAGTCGGAGTTGCAATAGTCGTCCGACGTGCCGTCTGTGTTGAACAATCCCCACGTCTGGATCGCGCCCATCGGAAGGTCGCCCACGCTCGCCCATTCGTCGAGCGACGTCGTGCCGATGAGGCTCGTTAGTCGGAATTGCGCGGGCGTGCCCGGGCCGAAGTCGATGTTCGTCGTCCCCATGTCGTAGATGATCGAGGCGGGGCCGGTCGTCGTCGACACGTCCAGCACCTTGTCGGCGATGACCGTGAGCGCTTCGTCCCAGGAGATGCGCTCCCACTTGCCGGAGCCGCGCTCGCCGACGCGCCGCAGCGGGTACTTGATACGCGTGGCGTCGTACATCAGGTCGGAGTAGACCATGCCCTTTTGGCAGCCGCGCGGGTTGAAATCCGGCAGGTGGTCGCCGGACGCCTCATAGATCGAGTTCTGCTCCTCACGCCAGACGATGCCGTCCTTGACGAAGAGATTGAGCGTGCAGGCGGCGATGCAGTCGGCCTGGTTGCACGTGCCCTTGACGACGCGATCCCACGACCATTGCTCGCGGTATAACGACTCGGTCGAGGTGTAGGGCTCGTTGCCGGCGCGGCGCGCGTCCGCCTTGAGGCGCCGTGTTGCGGGTGGGGCGGTGGCGGACGAGGCGTGCTGAACCATGGCTCCTCCTGTGAAGGCGAAGCCGGGGTCTAGCCCGGTATAGTCGCATCTCCGTGCCGATGAGAAGGGCCGAAGGGCCCCCCCTTGGCCGCACTGGGCCCGCTGCGCGGGAGGCATCCGGACGCCCGCGCCCGCGCGATTCGGGCGGTTCATCCACATCTTCCCGGTGCCGACCGGCCCTTACGGCGACTGAGCTGCAAGAGCATCCTTGCCCATATTGCTCACGACGCGATGGAGGTCCTATGTCCCGGCCGATGAGCCCCTCGCGACAAGACTCAGATCGGGCCCGACGGGTGCCATTCGGATGCGGGGACCGGGCCAGACGGCTCTAGGGCGCTTATTTTAGCGATTGCTAGATTAAGTGCGTTACCTGCGCGGAACGAATCAGAAAGAAGGACCCGACATGGTGCAGACCCGGACGCGGCCGAAGGTCCCGGCCCGAACGTCCTCCCCCGCCCGGACGCCGCGATCCGCGCCGCCCCGCGCGGTTGTGCCTCGTCCCGCCGAAGACTCGTACCGGGAGAAGATTAAGTGGACGAAGTGGACGTGGGGCAGCCATTGCGTCGACTGTTACCCCAGCAACTGCCCCTTCCGCGTCTATGTCGGATCGGACGGCGAGGTCTGGCGCGAGGAGCAGTCGGGCACCTACGGCACCGTCGAGCGCGGCGTGCCGGACTTCAACCCCGCCGGCTGCCAGAAGGGCGTGTCGTGGCACAAGCTGCTCACCGGCAAGGAGCGCGTGCTCAAGCCGCTGAAGCGCGCCGGCGCCCGCGGCGAAGGCAAGTGGCAGGAGGTTTCCTGGGATCAGGCGCTGACTGAGATCGCGGACCACATCATCGATGCGATTCAGGACCAGGGGCCGGAGTCGGTAATCCGCATCGGGGAGCCGGCGGAGGGCGGCACGCAGTCGCTGATCTACGGCAGCGCCGTCGTCAACCACATCGGCGGCACCGTCACGGACGTGCAGGCCGAGATCAACGACTTCTCGCCGGGCATCTACATCACCTTCGGCAAGTTCGACCCCGCCGCGAGCTGCGACGACTGGTTCCACACGGACCTGATGCTCTGCTGGCAGATCAATCCCGCCTACACGTCGATCCCCTGGTACCACTTCATCGCCGAGGGCCGCTACCGCGGCGCCGAAGTGGTCGTCGTGGCGCCCGACTTCAACCCGACGGCGCCGCATGCCGACTACTTCGTCCCGGTGCGCATCGGCACCGACGTCGCGCTGGCCAACGCCATGTGCCAGACGCTCATCGACGAAGGGCTCGTGCACTGGGACTTCGTGCGTGAGCAGACCGATCTGCCGCTGCTCGTGCGGCTCGACAACCAGCGGTTCCTCCGCGCCAGTGACGTCGATGGTGGTCGCGACGACCAGTTCTACTGGTTCGACGAGAAGAAGCAGGAGATCGTCGAGGCTCCGCGCGGGACCCTCGCGCTGGGCAGGAAGCGCCCCGCGCTCGAGGGCGTCTTCAAGGCGAAGCTGAAGGGTGGCAAGACCGTCAGCGTGACGCCGGCGTTCGCGATGCTGAAGAGGATGCTGGACGCGGAGTACACGCCGGAGAAGGCACAGAAGATCTGCGGCGTAAGCCCGGACCTGATCCGCACGATCGCCCGCAAGGCGGCGAAGAAGCGCACGCGCATGCTGATGGGCTGGAACTCCGGCAAGTACTACCACGGCGACTTGATGGAGCGCTCGATGATGCTCGTGCTCGCGCTCACGGGCAACTGGGGCAAGAAGGGAACGGGTGCGCGCTCCTGGGCCGTCGGCATGTTCGACGGACAGTTCTTCTCGCCAAACAAGCCGATGCCAGGCCAGGAGATCACGCGCCAGCTCATGGCGGGACGCGACGTCATGCTGGAGCAACTCCGCCAGGAAGACCCGACGATGACCGAGGAGATCATCGGGCACGAGATGGCGTACCGGGGCGCCGCCATGGGTGGCACCGTGCCGCCAGCGTTCTTCTGGTACTACCACTGCGGCTACCGCGAGATCTGGAACAAGAAGACCTGGGGCGACGTCGGCATGAAGCGCCCGTTCGACGAGTACTTCAACGAGGCGATCGACAAGGGGTGGTTCACCGGCACCATGCAGCCGGCGAAGACGCAGGAACCGCGCGTCATCTTCGAGGTCGGCTCGAACCTGCTGCGGCGCCAGCGCGGCGGCCAGAACATGCTGCTCAAGAACCTCTGGCCCAAGCTGAGCTGCATCATCAGCATCGACACACGCATGAACACGACGGGCATGTGGGCGGACTATGTGCTGCCGGCCGCGCACCACTACGAGAAGCCCAACTTCTGCTACTCCACGCCGCACATCATGCACTTGACGTTCTCGGACCGGGCGGTGCCGCCGCGCGGCGAGTCGAAGGAGGAGTTCGAGATCGCCGTGTTGATGGCGAAGAAGATCGAGGAGCGTGCGAAGGCGCGCAACTTCGTCGAATACACCGACTCGCATGGCATGCCGCACCGCCTCGACGACATGTCGGCGCGCATCACGATGAACGGCTACTTCGATAGCTCCGACAAGGTGATGGACGAGATGGTCCGCGACAGCGTCGTCATGGGCAACCTGCCCGAAGGCACGACGCTCGACACTATGCGCGAGAAGGGCTACGTCCGCTTCAAGGACTGGGGCATGTCCCCCATGGCCATCGGCCAGGCCTCCGACATCAAGGACGACGAGACCCACGCGCCGTTCCGCTGGCACACCGAGAAGAAGATGGTGTTTCCCACGCTAACCCGCCGCGCGCAGTTCTACGTCGATCACGACTGGTTCCTGGAGGCCGGGGAGCAGTTCCCGGTGCATAAGGAGACGCCGGCGCAGGGCGGCGATTACCCGTTCCACCTGACGAGCGGGCACCCGCGCTGGTCCATCCACTCCATGAACATGACGAACAAGCTGATCCTCAACACCCATCGCGGACACCCGTTCTGCTACATGAACACCACCGACGCGGAGCAGCGCGGCCTCGCCGACGATGAGGTGGTCGAGCTCCACAACGACATGGCGTCGATGAAGGTGGCGCTGCGCGTGACAGGCGCCGTCCGGCCCGGCCAGCTCATCATCTACAACGGTTTCGAGCCCTACCAGTTCGAGGACTGGTACGACCCGGCGAATGTCGAGCCGGGCATGGTGAAGTGGCTCGCCTTCGCCGGCGGCTACGGCCACCTCCGCTACCGCGGCATCCATTGGCAACCCGTTCCCATCGACCGGGCGATCCGGCTCGATGTGCGGAAGATCAACGTCGAATCGGGAAAGGAGGCGAGATAAGCATGCTCGCGAAGAAAGTGTCGTCCGCAGGCGCTCTGCTGGACCCGGCCGCCAAGGCATGGAGCAAGGTGGACCGTGAGGTGGTCGACCTGGTTGGCATGCCCGTGCACCTGCAGTCGTCGCGCTACGTCCGCACGGTGTGGGCCGACAAGCTCATCGGGAAGGTGCGCGCGGTGTCCGTCCGCGCCGCGCACGACGGCGAGCGCGTCGCCGTGCGCATGGAGTGGAACGACGACACGCGCAACACCGAGTTTGCCGACCGCCGGTTCCCGGACGCCGCTGCCGTCCTCTTCCCCACGAACGGCGACGCGCCTCTCGTCAGCCTGGGCACGCCTGAGGCCGGCGTGAACGAGTGGTTCTGGCGCGCCGACCTGGAGCAGGGCGAGAGCCTCATCGCGCACGGCCTTGGCACCGACGAGAAGACGGACGTGCCGATCGACAGCCGCGCGGTGTGGGAGGACGGGCGCTGGAGCGTCGTCTTCAGCCGCCCGCTGAAGGTCAAGGGCACGGAGCACGTGAAGCTGACGCCCGGCAAGACGGTTAAGGTCGGCTTCACCGTCTGGGAGGGGAACAACCAGGAACGCGGCGACCTGCGATCGTACTCGCGCCAGTGGCGCGAGCTGACGCTCGAGCCATAGGAGGAGCACGGCGATGGCGAAAAATGGCGGAAAGTCAAACGGAAAGTCGGCCCTCGCGCGCGGCACCAACCAGGTCGCGATGGTGTTCGACCTCAACAAGTGCATCGGCTGCCAGACCTGCTCGGTCGCGTGCAAGACGCTGTGGACGCGCGACGAGGGCACGGACTACCAGTGGTGGATGACGGTCAACACCCAGCCGGGCCGCGGCAGTCCGATGGACTACGAGCAGATGGGCGGCGGCTACCGGGAGGGGGTGCCGCAGGCCGGGGTCCTGCCGACGCGGGACGAGTTCGGGGGCGGCTGGGACTTCAACTACGACGAAGTGTTCTACCAGGGGAAGGGGAACACGGTGCACCTGCAGCCGGTGGGGAAGAAGCCGACGTGGGGGCCGAACTGGGACGAGGACCAGGGGGCGGGGGAGTACCCGAACGCGTACTACTTCTACATGCCGCGGCTGTGCAACCACTGCACGCGGCCGGCGTGCGTGGAGGCGTGCCCGCGGGGAGCGATGTACAAGCGGGGGCAGGACGGGATCGTGCTGCGGGACGAAGAGAAGTGCCGGGGGCTGCAGTTCTGCGCGGAGGCGTGCCCGTACAAGAAGATCTACTTCAACTACGTGAAGAAGGTGAGCCAGCACTGCATCATGTGCTTCCCGCGGCTGGAGCAGGGGGTGGCGCCGGCATGCGCGCGGCAGTGCCCGGGACGGCTGGTGTTCGTGGGGTACCTGAACGACGTGGAGCGGCCGATCCACAAGCTGGTGAACGAGTGGGAGGTGGCGCTGCCGCTGCACCCGGAGTGGGGCACCGAGCCCAACATCTTCTATATCCCACCGCTGTCGCCCTACCGTCTGAAGGAGGACGGCAGCCTGGATACCGAGACGCCGCGCATCCCGATGGAGTACCTGGAGCGGCTCTTCGGCCCGCGTGTGCACAAGGCGTTGCACACGATGGAGTCTGAGCTGAAGAAGGTGCGGTCGGGCGGCAAATCGGAGTTACTGGACACGCTCATCGTGTACCGCTGGCACACGTTGTTTGAACCGTTCACGCGCGACCCCGTGGAGGTGGGTGGACCGCAAACAGCGAGCAAGCGCTAACGATTTCGATAGAGGCCGGGGTCTGAAGCCCAGCCGGCGTCCATACAGGCGACGACGATGAGCGAGAGGTCCGTCCAGTGCGGACGGTGCCAGCGGACGCCAGTAGGGGACGGCGGCTGGGCTTCGTTATACGAGAACTTGGCCGCACAACAAATGAAGAGAGCGGGTCGTACGTCATGAGCCGGGTGAGTCGCCGAACGTTCCTGAAGGGCAGCGGGGCCGTCGTGCTCGGCCTCGGTCTCAGCCGGCTGGTGCCATTGCCCCACTTCGATTCGGTGCTCTCGACCGCCGCCCGCACGTACTCGACCTTCGAGGACGTCTATCGGCAAAAGTGGACCTGGGACAAGGTCACGTGGGGCACGCACCTCGTCGACTGCTACCCCGGCTCCTGTTCGTGGCGCGTCTACACGAAGGACGGCCTCGTCTTCCGCGAGGAACAGGGCGCGCAGTACCCGCAGGTCGAAAAGCTGGTCCCGGACATGAACCCGCGCGGCTGCCAGAAGGGCGGCTGCTTCAGCGAGGTCATGTACGGCGCCGAGCGCATCACCTACCCCATGCGCCGTGTCGGCGAGCGCGGCGAGGGCAAGTGGGAGCGCATCACCTGGGACGAGGCGCTGACCTCCGTCGCTGACGCGATGATCGACGCGGTCCAGGAGCAGGGCCCTGAATCGATCATCCACGAGTTCGGGACAGGCGAGGGCGGCATCATCCACGGCGCGATTCCGAGCTGGCGGCTGACGCGGCTGCTCGGCGGGACCGTGCTTGACAACAATGCGCTGACGTCGGACTTCAACGTCGGCCTGTACGAGACGTTCGGCAAATTCCAGTTCTGCAGCTCGATCGACGACTGGTACCACGCCGACCTGATCATGCTGTGGCACATGAACCCGCTCTACACGCGCATCCCCTCGGCGCACTACATCACCGAGGCGCGCTACAACGGCACGCGTGTCGTATCGATCGCGCCGGACTACAACGCGTCGACGATCCACGCCGACCTGTACGTGCCCGTCGAGATGGGCACGGACGCGGCGCTCGCCCTGGCGATGGCGAAGATCATCATCGACGACGGCAAGCACGACGCCGCATTCGTGAAGGAGCAGACCGACCTGCCGCTGCTGGTGCGCACGGACACCGGCCGCTATCTGCGCCAGACCGACGTCGAAGGCAACGGGCGCGAGGACCAGCTCTACTTCTGGGACACCGTGCGCAACGTCCACGCGACGGCCCCGCGCGGCACCCTGCGGCTCGGCAGCATCGATCCCGCGCTGGAAGGCTCGTACAAAGTGTCGCTGCACGACGGCTCGACCGTCGAAGTACGGCCGGTCTTCGCCGTCCTGCGGGAGCACCTGCAAGACTACACACCGGAGCGCGCGTCGGCGATCACGGGCGCTTCGCCGGAGACGATCCGGCGGCTCGCGGAGATGGTCGCTTCGGCGAAGCGCGTGCACATCCTGCAGGGCTTCAACACGCCGAAGTACTACCACGGCGACCTGATGGAGCGGTCGATGGCGTTGGTGCTCGCGCTTACCGGCAACTTCGGCCGCCAGGGCACCGGGCTGCGCGGGCACAACAGCAGCCAGCTCGTGATGGCGAACAGCATCAAGGGCAAGCCGGGTTTTGAAGGATTCATGGAGCTGGCCACTAACCAACTCGACATCGAGGACGAGGCCAAGAAGCACGACCCGGACCTCACGCCCGAGATGCTGGCGATCGAGGTCGAGCGGGCCGAGGCTCGGCAGAGCAAGCTCGCGCCCGTGCCGATGTCCAACATGCTCGTGCCGCCGCACTTCTTCTGGTATTGGCACGGCGGCTACAAGGACGTCTGGAACAACCGCTCCTGGGCTGACACCGGCATGAAGCGCTCCTTCGACCAGTACTTCACCGAGGCGATCGACAAGGGCTGGTGGGACGATCTCGCCCAGCCGGCGAAGGACCAGACGCCGCAGGTGTTCTTCGGCGCCTGCGGCAACACGCTGCGTCGCACCCGCGGCGGCGGGACCCTGCTGCTGCAGAACGTCTGGCCGAAGTTCAAGCTCGTTGTCACGCTCGACTACCGGATGAGCGCCACAGCGCGCCAGTCCGACATCTTCCTGCCCGCCGCTGCTTATTACGAGAAGACCGACTTTCGCTTCCCGACGGCCCACCTCAACTTCCTCGTCTTCACGGAGAAGGCCGTCGACCCGCCGGGCGAGGCGAAGCCGGAGTGGGAGATCAACTGGCTGCTGGCGAAGAGAATCGAGGAGCGGGCCCGCGAGCGCGGCATCAACGAGTACAAGGACCGGCGCGACCGCTCGTTCCA
>Ga0153916_10000192_pt1 | contig 38048 bp, 33 predicted proteins | sample Opewatmetagenome_FD_109642 | JGI IMG/M metagenome (GOLD analysis project Ga0153916, IMG submission 109642) | Freshwater wetland microbial communities from Ohio, USA - Open water 3 Core 3 Depth 4 metaG | ecosystem: Environmental > Aquatic > Freshwater > Wetlands | place: USA: Ohio, Lake Erie...
GATATCGATGCCGATAAGGTGAGAGCCGAGGACTTCGATGCCATTATCATTCCCGGTGGCTATGCACCGGATAAAATGCGGTTGCATCAGCCTATGATTGATTTGGTAAAAAAGGCTCATGATTTAGGCAAGGTGATTGCTGCCGTCTGTCACGGACCACAACTTCTTATCTCGGCTGGTATCGTGAGCGGGCGACGTCTTACTTCGTGGCCTTCGGTAGCCATAGACCTTAAAAATGCGGGGGCAATTTGGGTTGATGAGCCTATAGTCAGGGACGGGAATATTATCACATCGCGCCGACCGTCTGATTTGCCGGTATTTAACAGCGCCATAATTCAGGCGCTTGGAGGCTGAATTCCCCGTGACCGATAGAATAAAAATCGAGGAGGATGAAATGAATTATAGCCGGGTACATTTGGGTGGATTGCCTGTATTACTTTTTATTGTTTGTGTCTTACTTATTCCAGCTGTTATGTTGGCTGCCGCCTGTGCTGCTCCACAAGTGCCACCGGCACCACCGGCACCACCGGCACCACCGGCTGCTCCCACGGAGCCGATACCAACTCCACAGACGCCATCGGAGCAGCCACCGCCGGATACCACCATGCGACCGACGGCCACATGGGCCGCTGATGGCGTCATCAGTTCCGGGGAATATACCAACACCAATACTTACGGCGACTATGAAATCAATTGGAAAAGCGATGAGAAATATATCTATATCGGCCTGAACGTCAAAACAACGGGATGGGTTGCGGTGGGCATCCAACCGGGGTTTATGATGAATAATGCCGATATAATTCTTGGCGATATCAGTGACGGCAAAGTTACCGTTTATGACCAGTATTCCACGGGCAATTTTGGCCCTCACGTGTCCGATGAGCAACTTGGTGGCACCAATGATATCCTCGAGTTCGGTGGCAAAGAGATGGCTGGGAACACCATCATTGAATTCAAGCGGGCGCTGGATACCGCCGATAAATACGACCATCCGCTGGTTAAAGGAGTGAATAAGATTATCTGGGCTTATGGTTCGGATGACCAGATTACAGTAAAGCATTTCAATCGCGGTTACGGAGAGATCGATCTTTAGCCTTTAATGTCGACGTTATTTGAAAGATTTGATGAATGAGGACTGTGGTTTCTAAAACTATCGCTTTGTTGGCGCTGCTGTCCATAGCGTTGACAACAACAAGCGGCTGTGCGGCAGCCGGCACCAGCCGCCTGCAACCTGTGGAAATCAAGGAATATCAGGGGGAGAAGCTGTCATCAATTAATGATTTTCGAGAAAACTCCATTGCTGGCCCGCAGCATGTAGATATCAGCAAATACAGGCTGCAAATCACAGGGCTTGTCAATAACCCGAAAGAATATACCTACGAACAGGTTATCGATAATCACCAAAGCTATGAGAAAGTTGTCCAGCTGGACTGTGTCGAAGGATGGAGCGTAGTTATTTTATGGCAGGGTGTATTGATTAAGGACTTGCTGGCAGAAGCCAGAGTTAAACCGGAAGCAAAGGTGGTTATATTTCACGCCTATGATGGATACACTACTGAGCTGCCGGTCGATTACTTATTAAACAACAATATTTTGATGGCTTACAAGATGAACGGCGTCACTCTGCCTCCGGAGAGAGGATTTCCTTTCGAGCTTGTAGCCGAAAGTAAATGGGGATACAAATGGGAAAAGTGGGTAACACAGATCGAACTGTCCGACGATGTTAATTACCGGGGTTACTGGGAAAGCCGAGGTTACTCCAACAGCGGCGATCTAAACGGAGATATATTTGAAAAATGAGAAATATATTAAAGGAGAGCATAGCTAAACAAGTAGTGCACTGGTCACTGTTGGCTGTGCTGGTTCTTTATGTCGTAACCGGTTTCGGCATTACCGCATACCGTACAGTGGAGTTTTTAACTTTTGGATTGCTCGGCAAGGCACTGGCCTTCAAAATTCATGACGATTTGATAATTCCCTTTATGGTTCTTATAGGCTTGCACATTTATCAGCAGACCGGAAAGACCTTAATTAATAACAAGTAAGGCTGTAAAAGATACAGCTTTTAAGGACTGCAATGTCAGGTAAATAGCGGGATAGGAGGTACAGATGAGCGAAAACTTTCAGCGGAGTTTCTCGATGGCTTTATGGGTCTCCACAATCGTCATTCTGGTATTGATAACTGTGCAAGCTTTCAGTGGCAACTGGATTACATACTTTCTCATTTTGCCGGGAGGTCCGGCGAATTTGAGTCAGGGCTTCATTGACGGACTCGCAAAGTTGGCCGTCTATCATAAAATTATGGGTTTTGCAACAGGCCTTGTCTCCATACTGGTGCTTATATTCGCCTTCATACGCCGGTCAAGTATCTATGTACGCATTTTTGCAGTCCTTGGGTTCATAATAACCATATCAGCAGGCATCGGCGGATACCTGTTCGTGAAGTCGGGACTTCAGGACCGGTGGGCTCTGGGGCAGATGGCAGACAGCTTTGTCGGTGCCTATGCCGCCTATTTCCTGCAACTGTTTTTTATGAACAAAACTCCCCGGATTTCCCTGGATTCCGAAGCATAACTAGAGAAAACACACGCTTTCCGGCAGTAAACGCCTGATCCATCACCATTGAAGCCGCCCATAGCTTCTACGTGATGCCGGCTGCTAATCTCTTGACATCGGCTGTAAAAGGTAGTAGAAATAGCCAGTGCGATTAATTCCTGATTGCCCAATATAGTCATCATTCCTCGTTCAGGAGGCTGAAGATGAAGGGTACCCAAAAGACAAAAAAACAGCTTGCAAACGAATTGGAATCCTTAAAACAGCGCGTTACCGAACTGGAGGCAGTAGAAGCCAAATACAAGCATGTCAAGAAAGAATTAAAGCAGCGCAACAAGATTATAGAGAGAACTGTCCAGGTTTGGGAAAATGCTGCGTATCCGATATGTATTCATGATGCCCAAGGTAATTTCATTTACGCTAATGAAGCGTGTGCGAAGTCGCACGGCTACACGAAAGAAGCATTGCTGAAAGTGAATCTACGGAAGTTAGAGGCACCCGATTCTGCAAAATTGTTCGAGAGACGCATGAAGAAGATTAGGGAAGAGGGTGAAGCCGTTTTCGAGGTTGAACACTATCATAAAGATGGCTCGAAATTGTCATTTGAAATGCATACCAGAGCTGTGGAACTGGACGGAGACCTTTTCTTTTTCAGCGCCGCGTTTGACATTACCGAACGCAAGCGAGTTGAGGAAAAGTTGCGAGAAAGTGAGTCCAGGTACAGGTACCTTTTTGAGCACAGCCAGGTGGCTAATGCCTTAGTAGGTTTAGACGGGAAAATATTAGATGCCAATGAAGTAGCCGCGCAGCTTTACGGATATGACAAGAGCGAGATAATTGGGAAAGCTTTGCTGGAATTCGTAGCACCGGAGAGCCTTGAAAAAGTAGCTCAAGCCTTTGCCGGCGGTTTGGTCGGTATCCCTCCTGGACCAATGGAGGTCGAAATCGCTACAAAAAAAGGAGAACGCGTCTTCTTCTTTCCTGGGGGTTACCATATGCTATTTGAAGGCGGTAAGGAGAAGGGTTTTTTAATCAGCGCCATCGATATCACAGAACAGAAGAAGGTAGATAAAGCTTTAAAATATTCGGAGGCGAGATACCGGGCCATTGTTGAAACTGGGGGTGCTGGGATTCTTATCGGAGATTTAAACGGAAATTTGACCTTTGTGAATGATTCATTCTGTAAAATAATAGGTTACTCTAGAGAGGAATTGGAAGGGAAACCTTTTGCCGGTTTCCTTCATCCTGATGACAAAGAAATGGTGATGGAGGAGTTCGCAAGAGGTCTGGCATCTCCTCAAGCACCGTATCAACTGGAGTTCAGGGTAATTCATAAGTACGGGCGTGTAGTCTGGATATGTCCCTCTGTGGCACCTATTCTCTCTGGAAATACCCTCACTTCAGGCATTGCAATCGTCTTCGATATCACTGAGCGCAAGAAGATAGAAGAGGCATTAAAACAGTCGGAGGAGAAATATCGCACCATTCTGGAAGAAATGCAGGAGTCCTACTTCGAGCTGGACCTGAAAGGCAATTACACTCTTTTTAACAGCGCGCTGTGCCGCCAATTAGGTTATTCCAAAGAAGAAATAATGGGAATAAACTATAAATCTACCACGCCATCCGACAAGCAAAAGGAGGCATTTGAAGTCTACAATCGTATTTATCGTACCGGTGAACCAATTCAACTTTTCCAAGGAGAACAAATCAAAAAGGACGGAACCCTCATAAATGTTGAATACTCCGCCTCTCCCATCAGAAACGATAAGGGAGAAATTGTTGGATTCAGGGGAGTAGTACGTGATGTCACCGAACGCAAGAAGATAGAGGAGGCATTGAAACAATCGGAGGAGAGATACCGCACTATCCTAGAGGAAATGGAGGATGGCTACTTCGAGGTCGATTTAGCTGGAAATTATACTTTCTTGAATGAAGCTAATGCTCACCAGCTTGGTTATTCAGTGGAAGAGGCAAGGGGCTTGAACTACCGGGCTGTTATTGCCAGTGAGGACATTGAGAACATCTACAAAGCCTTCAATCAGGTCTATCGGAAAGGTCAGCCGGTAAGAAATTTTACTGTCAAAAGTGTTCGAAAAGATGGTAACACCGGACTTGGCGAAATTTCGGTTTTCCCTATTCGAAACGAGAAGGGCGATATTATCGGCTTTCGTGGAATCGGACGGGATATAACAGAGCGCATGCAAATGATTGAAGATTTGAGGCGCTCGGAGGAACGATACAGAACTGTTCTGGATGAGATGGAGGAGGCCTATTATGAGATAGACCTTGCTGGCAAGTTCACTTTTGTAAATGATGCCCTAATTCGAAAGTCCGGCCGTTCCAGAGAACAGTTTATAGGTAACCCATATCAGGGTGGTACAGCCGAACAGCAGGAACGTTTGGCTAACGCTTTCTATCAAGTCTATAAAACAGGAAGACCTCTGGAAGACTTGAAACTAAAGTCTCTCAAGCCGGATGGTACATTCATATTCAGCGAGGAGACAATTTTGCCTTTGAGAAACAAGGCGGGCGACATAATTGGATTTCGTGGTGTTGGCCGCGATGTCACCGAGCGCAGACAAATGGCTGAAGCTTTAAGACGGTCAGAAGAGAGATATAGTACGATTCTGGACGAAATGGAGGAAGCCTACTATGAGGTGGACCTGAAGGGCAACTTTACTTTCTTTAGCGATGCATTGTGCAAACAGTTGGGGTATTCTAGAGAAGAGTTAACGGGATTGAATTACCAAGCATACATACCTCGTGAAAACCGCAAGAAGGTATTCGAGGTCTACAATACCGTGTTTCGTACTGGTGAACCTCGCAAATTGTTTACGTCGTCGCAGATAAAAAAAGATGGAACATTAGTATATACAGAGGACTCAATTTTCCCTATGCGAGATGAAGACGGGAAAATCATTGGATTTAGAGGTATTAGCCGCGATATCACCGAGCGCAAACAAAGGGAAGAGGAAAGAAAACAAAGGGAGGAGGAAAGAAAACAACTGGAACAGAAGGCCCAGTTTGCCAGCCGACTGGCTTCTGTGGGAGAGCTGGCTGCTGGTGTCGCCCATGAGATAAATAACCCGCTCACCGCAGTAATAGGTTACGCCCACCTGCTGCTCGACAGGAAAGATATACCGGTGGATATTAAACGAGACATCGAGGTTATCAACGAAGGTGCCCAGCGCGTCTCAGGAATTATTAAAAAATTACTTGTCTTCGCCCGCCAGACCAAGCCAGAGCGAACATATGTTGATATTAATGAAATCATAAACACCACGCTTGAACTACGAGGCTACTCTCTACGAAATGCCAATGTTAAGATAATACTTCAACTCGACCCCGATTTACCTATGACCGTAGCTGATCCAGGTCAACTCCAGCAAGTTTTTCTAAATTTGATAATGAATTCCGAGGCAGAAGTTAAATTAGTCCACGGCGGCGGCAAGCTGGCAATTAAAACGGAGCAAGTAGGCGATAACTTGCGGGTGTCTTTCAAAGACAACGGCCTGGGCATAGCCAAAGAAAACCTGGAAAGGATATTTGACCCGTTCTTCACGACCAGAAAGGTAGGTCAAGGGACAGGCCTGGGACTGAGCGTATGTCATGGAATCGTGACCGAACATAGAGGTAGGATATGGGCTGAAAGTCATCTGGGCAAGGGAGCTACTTTTATTGTGGAATTGCCCATAGTCAAAGAAAAGAAACAGCTGGAGTTGCCTGAACCCGTCATCCGAGACGCTCGGAAGACGACTAAAGCCAAGATACTGGTGGTGGATGACGAGTTAATGGTCAGGCAGTTCGTGAGCCAGATATTGGTCGAGGAAGGTCATGAGGTGGAACTTGTAGACAGCGCTGAAACCGCTCTAGAAGAGGTTAATAACAAGGAATATCAGGCCATTATGCTGGATATCAAGATGCCGGGAATGAGCGGTATCGAATTGTACCAACACTTTCAGAAGACATCCCCGCTACTGGCAGATAGGGTAGTTTTTATCACTGGCGATGTTATGGGAACGAGCACTATGAACTTTCTGTCCAAGACCAAGGCCCCGTACGTTATCAAGCCTTTTGACGCTAGCCAGCTTAAGGCGGAGATAAATCGTATTTTAGCCAGCGGGTGATTCTCGAAAAGGTTATTTGCAGCAGGTCAGACGATAAAGCTATCAGCTGTGGGCGAGTAACCTGTAGAATACCTATTTATGTGCGGCTTCGCTCTTTAGCCGGTCCAGCCAGGCAGTCGATTTGAGCTGTTTTTCCAGAAAGTACTTGATATATTCCCGCATCACCTGTTCTAACTCTATAGTCAGCCCCCTATTTACTCTTACACACCTGGCTGCAGTGAAATCACAGTTCTGCCAAAGACGTAGTACTTTTAAGGCATTCAGGGAGAGAGGGCGTGCCATGGGCTCATTGAAACCGCAATTCTGACAAAGAACACCGCCAAGTCTTGAGCTGAAAAAATTGCCATCCGGCTTCAATGGTGAATTGCAATCCGTACAATGTCGAAGCTGGGGACGGTAGCCAAGGTGGTCAAGCAAATGCAGCTCGAAATATCGGAGCATAGGCTCGTAGTCCTTTGATAGGGACATCTGGTTAAGTGTTTCCAGCACTAAACCGAAAAGCTGCCTGTCTTCGATATGCTCGCCAGTGAAAGAGTCAACCAGTTCTGCAATATAGAGGCCGCGCGATATACGTTCCAAATCATCTTTTATGGGCAGAAAGTTATCGATGGTCTGCGCCTGGGTGATGATATCCAGATTGCGGCCGCGGGCGAGCATCAAGCGACTGTGTGTCAGTAGTTCTACATGACCTCCGAGCTTGCTTTTGGGGCGGCGAGTCCCTTTGGCTACTGCTTTGAACTTACCCAGTTCAGGTGTAAAAATGGTGAGGATTCTGTCGGCTTCGCCCAGCTTAATTCGTTTTATGATAATAGCTTCTGTTTGATAAGTACGAGGGGCTGTCATGGCCTGTATTTGTTCACATTTCCTGCCTGCCTTCTAGGGCACGGCTAAGGGTAACATCGTCGGCATATTCCAGGTCGGCACCGTAGGGTAAACCGCGGGCCAGACGTGTGATTTTAATATCCAGTGGGGCAATCAAGCGCTGGAGATACATGGCGGTGGCTTCACCTTCAAGGTTTGGGTTGGTTGCCAGTATCACTTCTGTCACCATGCCATCATTAAGGCGTGACAGCAACTCCTTGATTTTAAGCTCGTCAGGGCCTATGCCATCAGTTGGAGCGATGACTCCATGAAGCACATGGTAAAGCCCTTTGTATTTCCGGGTACGCTCCAGCGGCAGTATATCTATAGGCTCTTCGACGATGCAAATCTTGGAGTGGTCGCGCTCTTCATCGCGGCATATGGTGCAGGGGTCGGAGTCCGTGATATTGAGACAAACAGAACATAGGGCAAGTTTCTCCTTCAAATTTCTAATGGCATCGGCCAGGGCACTGACTTCGCTGGCAGGCGCTCGGAGTAAGTGGTAGGTAAGTCGCTGGGCGCTTTTTGGCCCTATGCCCGGCAGCTTACTGAATTCTTCTATCAGCCTGCCTATCGGCTCAGCAGTGGAGGTGGAATCTGCGCTCAATTTCATCCCTTAAAACATACCCGGAATTTTTAGCCCGCCGGTTAAGCCGCTTAAATGGCTGGCGGCGAGCTCCTGTGATTTCTGTATAGCTTCATTCACTGCCGTCATGACCAGGTCTTGTAGCATGTCAACGTCTTCAGAGTTTATGACTTCAGGTGATATGCTTACCGAGCGAATTCTTTGCTGGCCGTCAACCACTATCTTGATGGCTCCGCCTCCAGAGCTCACTTCAGTAGTCATCTCGGCTAACTCATCCCGTGCCTTAAGCAGCTTGGCCTGTAGGTCCTGCGCCTGGCGAAGTACAAACTTGTTCATTCCTCCTCCATTCTTGGTTTCCTGCCGACGATGGTGGCACCATAACTTTCTTTGGCCGCTTTTACTAGGGGGCTTTCTACTTCTGTTTTAGCTTTAGCTTTGGCGGCGGTCAAAACGCAGCGCACCTGGTAAGAACGGCCAAAAACTTCGTGCAGTTTCCTCTCTACCAGATGTTTATATTTGGGGTCTTCGATATATTCCTTGTGGAATTTATGATAAAAGCCGAGCGTTAAAGTGTTGTCTTCAATAGACAGAGGTTCGCAGGAGCTTCGTAAAAAGGCATCCAGGTTGCCTTTGGAGCCTTCGCCGCGCATAGCATTGACGAAGTCTTTCCAGCGGCTGCGTATATCATCCATCTCGGGAGAAGGTGGTGCCTCCGGAGTTTTGACGGTTTCGGCTGGCTCAGCCTTGGCTTCTGCGCTTTTAACCGGCGCCGCCGCTTTAGCTTCGGTTTTAACTCCGTGTTTGGCTTCCGTAGCCTGCCTGGTTGATTTAGCAGGTCGAGTAACCTCCGCCGGCACTTCTGGCTCAGGTTGTTTGGTTTTGACCGGTTCCTTGGCTCCAGTAGTAGCTAAAATACAGTCAACAAAGGCCAGTTCCAGAGGCAGCGATGAGTAATTGTCCAGGCGGAGGTCTATCTCCCCAAAGCGCTTTACTGCAACTAAAAGGTAATCCAGGCTGGCGCCGGCTGCCAGCTCTTTTATCTCAATTAAGTCGTCACTGGTAACATCGACGACTTCTTCCGAGCCGGACTTAACCAGAAGCAACTCCCTGAGATAGTCCACCAGCTCGCGGTTAAACTGACGGAGGTCGAGCCCGTCACTGGCAACGCTGTTTATGGTCTTAAGGCCGGCGGTGATATCCTTATTGACGATATGCCGGGCCAGCTCTCTGATTCGTAAGTCTCCGCTTATGCCCAGCATCTCCTGCGCCTGATTCAGCTCAATCTCATGTCCGTAATATGTAACTAGTTGCTCCAGCAAGTTTTCTCCATCGCGGAGGCTGCCGGTAGTTACTTTGGCGATAAGCCTCAAAGCCTCAGGCGCAATTTTAATATCCTCTTTTTCGCAGATCCGGTTCAGCTTGGAGATAACCGATGATTGGGATAATCGATGAAAATCGAATCGCTGGCAGCGCGACATTATGGTGGCCAGTACCTTATGTGGTTCCGTAGTAGCCAGTATAAAAATAGCGTGTGGAGGCGGCTCTTCCAGTGTCTTAAGGAAGGCGTTAGATGCTTCCTTGGTTATCATGTGGACCTCGTCGATGATATAGACCTTATAGCGGGCCAGGTTGGGGGTGTAATTGACCTTTTCTCTGAGGTCGCGAATTTCATCGATGCCCCGGTTGCTGGCGGCGTCTATTTCTATAATATCGGGAGCGCTGGCTTCGTTTATAGCTTTGCATAGGGCACAGCTATTGCATGGTTCGCCTTGTTCCGGATTCAGGCAATTTATGGCTTTGGCCAGTATGCGTCCGGTACTGGTCTTGCCGGTACCTCTGGGGCCACAGAAAAGATAAGCATGGGCTACCCGCCCACTGGCCACGGCGTGGCGGAGCGTCTGCGTAACATGCTCCTGTCCCACAACTTCGGATAAACTTTTGGGGCGCCATTTGCGGTAAAAGACCTGGGAGGACATCGACATTATTATACTCCATGTGGGCTTGTTGCTGAAAGAATTTGTAATAGTTCTCTGTGTGGTTTATCTGAAAATATAGCAGGTATTATGAAGAATTTTTATCTACGCTTACTTGTTTTGTGGCTCACTATAAATGGCGGAGCAGGATTCGATACTAAACTTGCCCCTTGCCGCCGCAGTTGGGACATTTTATCTGGCCAAGTCCCTGGCACACGCTGCAGGTCACATTACTTATCACGCCCACTAGTTTGCCATGGCCGCCGCATTTATGGCACCTTATAACGCCTTTACCTTTACATGTGGGGCATATCATATATGTCTCCTTTCAGTGTGAAAATGCTCCAAACAATACCGCGAAAAGAAACCCGATTACAACTACCGAAATTAAGAGCTGTACTACCAGAGTAATGGCAACGATGGTCAGAGATGCCACCAAAGGCAGACTGCACAGTAAACCTATTACCACTACTATGAAAGCCAGTATATGCCCTTCTCCTTTTGCCTGCTTTAACCCTCTAGAACATATAAGCAGCAATATACCGAATATGTTACCTAATAAGCTTGATATAACAAGTGGAGAGATATTATTGCCGATCCAGGATATAACTGCGTTGAACTGCTCGCCGAGTATGAAGAAAGCGTCTGCATCCAAAGGGATGGCTTCAATGGGCAGGAATAAATATACACATAGTGATGCGGCACAAAGTGCTATCCCCCACCAGGCTGCTCGGCGTAGCGCTGGTGAAAACGGTGCCGGCAGGCTCTCGTAGGTTGTGCTTCGTTTCAGGAACTGAGAGAGGCTGATTGGTGGCACCCGTCCATAATTTATAACCAATTCACCACCTCCAGCCGGTGAGGATGAAATACTGCCATAGATTTGTTTGCGGCACGTTGACGGTACCCAATACCAGCGGATCCAATAGCAAACCACTCGAGGCAGCTGCAGCCAGGAGACCGATGGGCAGCACAGCTAATCCGAGCACGACGGGACCTAAATAGCGCCCTAGCGTTAGGGGAGCCTTCGGAATCTCCAGCAGTCCGGAAGCAATGCGCCCCAAGGTGTCAGAAAGGCGCACCGTGCTCTGCGGTGGCGGCGGCATTATATATTGCATTATATTGCCTTTCCAGCTTCCCTTGGGTATTTCATGTACTATGTATGTTGCTGGGAAATCGAACACCGACAGCGCCTTGTGTAGCTTCGCCTGGTTTTTCTTGGGTATAGGGAAAGCACCTCGGATATAAAGCGGGTCAAGCGCGGTTGGGAAGATGATATAATCAGTCTGCTTTCCGGGTACCACCAGTGGACGGTCCAGTAGCGGTGATGGAGAGCCAGCGGGCACAACCCATTCCAACCCCCAGCTTCTGAAAGACTCCAGGCAATAATTTCGGTGTTCCGTATATAGCGATGGGAGGTTATGTTTATCGACGGGAACCGGCAGCCAGTCTTCGCGAATCAACATAGCCTCGAAGGGCGCCGTATTAATACGCTGGTAATTGTCGTCTCTAACTACTGTCATTTGTCGCATGTTATACCTACCTGCGGTATTTCGTTCGTCTCCGTTCGCTGTTCTTTCCATTTTTAGCCTCCTCTATATATTAAAACTAAACTGATACATGAAATCTTTCATCTCTTGCAGTTTTTTAGGCGGGGTCAGGAGCAGGCCCTCCTGGAGTCGGCGTGTATGGCAGTGGAATTGGAGGTGGTGGCCCCGCCTCAGGACGAGGGGCAGGCCCCACTGGAGTCGGCGTATATGGTAGCGGCGGTGGCGGCGTGATAGGACAGTGACAGGGCCCTCCCGTGGGCGGCGCAGGCGGCTCTGGAATTGGAGGTGGTGGTACCGTGACAGGATAAGAAGTCGGTTCTTCTACCGTAGCCGGCGTATTTGACTGTGGCTCCGGAGCCGGAGGTGGTGGCGTTGGAACAGGAGGCGGAGCTATAGGAACGGGCCCTTCCACTGGAGTCGGCGTAAAGGTAGCGGGACTGGCGAAAACAGGGACAGGCACTTCCGGACTTGGAGCAGACCCTACTCCCAGAGTTAGGGTATCACTGGTTCCCGTTGGTGACGGGATCATTTGGTGCGGCTCCGTCAGGTTGGGAATAAGAAATATGCCTCCCACCACCAGAATGCTGAGCAGGACACAAGCCGTTATCCAACTCCAATTGCTGCCCGATGACGCCCGATGGGACAGTGTGCCTGGATTTATCTCCGGTGACCAGTCAATAAATCCCTGGTCGTATTGTGGGGGTGGTGAATTAAAAAAGTCCGGCGGCATCTGGTAATCTGTTTCCTCAGACATTCCGTCTCCTTTCTTATGATGCTTACCCGGTGGCTCCGGTAAAGTAAGTCGCCCCCAGGCAGGAACCGTGGAAAACGAAGAAGAAAAGTATCACGCCCATCAGCAGCCACAACCAAAATCTCCTGATAATCCACACCCCCAGGAAGATGCCGACTATGATCAGGATAATCTGTATGATGCCGGCGCTGTTCTCCATAATGTTCCCTCCACCATATATAAACGGTGATTCTGAGCCGAATCTTTCATGCCGAATGGCTTAAACAGCAGGAGGGACGGATACACAGAGAGACACCATTCCGGGTTATGAATTTATGGTGTGGTTAAAGGCGCCGCGGAGCCTTTACAAAAGCGAAGAAGCCACCTGACGGTGGCTTCTTAGTCAGTACAGCCCTTACAGGGATTCAATCGATTTCTACATCGGCGTAATATTCAAGCGATGGGGGCCATTGTTTCCATCCCTTACAGGGATTCAACCGATCTTCACGTTATTTTGATCACTGCACATAGCGATCGTCTCTTTCCGTCTCCATCCCTTAGAGGGATTCAAGCGATTTCCACTACGATTTGGGAGATTTCAAATGGCTTAATCTAGTTTCGTTTCCATCCCTTACAGGGATTCAAGCGATTTCTACTTATAACACCCACTATAAAGACCCCAGGGTTTATATGTTTCCATCCCTTGCAGGGATTCAATTGGTCCCCACAAACCTCAGGATTGCGGATCTTGAGGAATATAGATTGTTTTCATCCCTTACAGGGATTCAATCGGTTTCCACAATCTGCTTTGAACAAATGTATCCAATGGTTGCCCAGTTTCCATCCCTTACAGGGATTCAACCAATTTCCGTGAAGTACATTTAAAATAAGTCAAGTGCTATTTGTTTCCATCCCTTACAGGGATTCAACCGATCTTCACGTTATTTTGATCACTGCACATAGCGATCGTCTCTTTCCGTCTCCATCCCTTACAGGGATTCAACCGATCTTCACGTTATTTTGATCACTGCACATAGCGATCGTCTCTTTCCGTCTCCATCCCTTACAGGGATTCAAGCGATTTCCATGAAGTACCTTTAAAATAAGTCAAGTGCTATTTGTTTCTATCCCTTACAGGGATTCAATCGATTTCTACCTGGAAAAAGCGGTTAACTACGTCTGGAGTAAAGGATTTCCATCCCTAAGAGGGATTCAATGCATTTCCATGATATTAGCAGTAATACTGCATTTCGTTCCATGTTAGTTTTCATCCCTTACAGGGATTCTATGCATTTCCACCCACCCCCTTCGGTAGCTTCGGGCTTTAGCTTCGGCAGGGGTGGTTTTCCGCTAACCTCACGTGTGGCACCATGATAAAACAGGGTTAGCGGATTTGTCAACGCCCTTATTTTACCATATGGGCAAAGAAGCCTATCTCCCTGGCCAGACGGCTGAAATCCCTCTGCGATTTGAAACAAAAATCTCCCGTGGCTGCGGCAACTATTGCCTCAACGGCACAGCCGGGGATCCAGTTCGCCTGAAAACCGGGTAAGGCAGGATAAAATCTGGAATTGCCAATCCCAACTGCCGCCTTGTAGAAGAGCATGCCCTCCGGTTGCTCTTCCCACTTAATCTTGGGATGGGTGTCATCAATAATGATGGCGCCATTTTTGAGATGTGGGATATAAGGTAAGAAATCGCTCCCCTTCGGCGTAAGCACGATGACGATGTCGGCAGTCCGCAACATAACTTCACTATCCTGCCGTAAAGCGACTCCGTGCCTGGTTATAACAATATCTATTCCAGCTACGTTGTATCCCTCATCTTGAAAGGCATTGAAAAGCAGCCCGCCGACATATCCCACGCCGACAATGGCAATCTTCAGCCGGCTCGGGTCCAAGCCATGCTTCATAATAATCTGGGACAGCGTTTCCATAACGCAGAAAACCGCGCCTTTATCTCCGGTGACGAACGGCCTGGCAAGCCGGTTACCCTTTCGCACGAAGATACCGGGGAGCTGACCGGCCAGGGCGATAGCCTTAGCCCCGCTCATTCGGCTGATACCGAGCAGGCGCTTCGAGACCTCCTTTCTGGCAGCATCGCTTGTGGTAAAATCCGCGACGGTATCGGGAACCACAAGAAGCAGGCCGCGCCCGCCGGGACCTCTGGATACGTAGCCGCCCAGGGTCGGTTTACGGCGGAAAAGTCCGGATTCGGCCAGCTTTCTGGGACAATAGCCGTCAAGGTCGCTCGCCGAGCCGGGATATACCAGGAACAGGTATTGAAAGAGATGAAATGGTCTGGTTAGAGCCAGTAAAGTCCACACCAGTTGCCTCAAGACCAAATTGACTGTCAGAAATGCGGACTGGCGGAGGATTTTCAGCACCTTTTTCTTTGAGGTCATGGCCTATCGCTCGAGCCGGGCTTAGTGCAAATAGCCACGGCGTGGATTCGGTGAGGTTCGCAGATGATTCGGCAGTGCTCCGGGGCGAAACCGGCTTCGATAACAAGCGCAGCCAGCTCCTCCGGCTTTCGGTAAATCATGCGCCAGTTTAATATCCAGTGCAGAAAATACCGCTCCGGATTGGAGATTATATTGGCGGTGAGGAATTTCCCTCCCGGGGGTAAGAATTCATAAATTCTTTTTATCAAACGAATCGCCTTGGTACGGGGACGGTAATCAAGGAAGCCGACCATCTCGATTATGTGAGGCTTCAACCCGCCACCGGCTCTGTCAAAATGGCTGGTGCTGCCGACTATGAAACTGATCTGCCGGCTCACTCCATATTCTGCCGCCAGCCTTTTGCTATACTCTACGGCTGTGACATCCAGGTCCAGCAAGGTAACCTTCAGGTTGATATCCCTGGTCTCAGCCATAGCCTCGATAACGCCCTGCGCCGAGCCACTGGCCAGCGACAGCAGGCGGACTTCGCTTTCCCGCTGAGCCACCTCCATGATAGCCCCGACCAGCTCCCGTTTCACCAGCTTCAGGCGGTTGCGAACTGCCTGCGCGTTCAGTATCGCCAGCCAGTAATCGTTGAGCCTGCCGGTAAAACCGACTTCCTGTCCGAATTTATAGTTATATATGATATCCAGTGCCCGCCATGATGCCGCCCCCTCCTTTATCCCCCGGGCAGGCAGACTTATACCATCGACCCAGAAGGTGCTGAATTTCGTTTTTAAGCTGATGACTTTTTTCAGGGCAACCCAGGCGGTGAGCAGCAAATTCCAGGGCAGGGTCAGATGGTATAGCCATCGCCTGTTCTCGTAGCCAGCGTCCCGGCCTGTGTCTATGGCGATGTCTTTCATCGGCTTAGTTTTTTTCTTCATCAAAAAGGCTGCCTTTACTGCGGTTTCGTGTGGTTCCATAAAAATATGGCGCTGTCAAGCGTCACGCTAATATAAACGGCATTAAGGTCTGAAATATTTCACGTGTATCAGTCACCTAGCAATCTTCTTGACAGCCGCGCCACTCGTGGTCTAAACTTGACTCCTATAAGAAGTTAACAAGGGCGGAAATCGATTGAATCCCTGTAAGGGATGGAAACACACCAGGGAGAATGTAGTAAAATTTGAAGTGTGTTTATCTAAATAGACTGAATCCCTGCAAGGGATGGAAATACTGATTTGGGGTATTCAGTTGTGCCGATTTACTGGGTGGAAATCGATTGAATCCCTCTAAGGGATGAAAACCTATATCTCGTAACTGTCCGGTATTTTGTGACGGTATGTGGAAATCGCTTGAATCCCTCTAATGGATGGAAACTCTCGGCGATTCTTCCAGACCACCTTGCAATCTACCTGTGGAAATCGATTGAATCCCTGCAAGGGTTACTTATATCGCTCATCCTGAGCCTGTCGAAGGATGTATGGATTTCCTTCCACCACCGAGATTCTTCAGGCGTCGTTCTACATTTGGGAAGAACTTCTTCAGAATGATAAGCGGATAAATCTGGATGGCGCTAGGCTGTATAGCGTTGACAGTTGAGCTGAATTTGTTTTATTCTTGATCTGCGAATGGGTGTAAACAGGTTGAATCCCTGTAAGGGATAAAAACTCCAACCCTCCGTCGTAGCGCCCACTCAGGTCTTTGCTGAAAATTGATTGAATCCCTATAAGGGATGGAAACGAATCAATAATTAGTCTTTTCCCCACAACTTTCTCCGTGGAAATCGATTGAATCCCTGTAAGGGGATGGAGCCATGACGAAAGCAGAAGCCACCCTAAAGGGTGGCTTCCTGGCTAGAAAGACGGCTAAGTTAAGTCAAGTTCAATACCGCGCTGCTTCTGCCGTGGGAAACTTGATAGTAGAGACGGCCGGTTCAGTGGCTTCAACTGGCAGATACGATCGCCTCTTTTATATACTATGTTTTGATGCCGTTTATTATGGCTGGATTTTTAGTAGATGAGGGCATTGACTAAACCAGCTTTTGTATCTTGCCGGCTATTTCCTTTATGGCTTCAAATGACAGTGGGTATTCATATGTTTGTGGTGGTTTATTGAAACGCATGTCGATTATCTTTGCCGCCAGCTCAAGAGCTATTTCGCCATCCTTTTGTCTGGCAAGCTTCCGCTGGTGCACTATTTCGTTTCTTCTAATTCTTAAAGCATCAACGGCATTGTCATTGGCGCCAGCTTTCAAGAAAGCTGAGAGTGGCTCTTTGATGTCCGGGTGTAAAAGTATCTGCCTCGCTGCCCGGTAATCGAAATATTTAGACGGCTCTACGTCAATGCCTTTGAATTGCTTTCTGATGCTGATAGCTTCGGGTCTACCGCTTTTTATGAATTTGTCGAATCGTCCTGGAGGTATGATAAAATCGTCTGCCAGCTTGCAATGACGGTGAATAGTTAGTAAAGCATGGGCTGCAATTATACTTTCGCATATATCCCAGCAATAGACGACTGCCTGGCGGTGGTTGTTAAGCTGGAACAGCATCCGCGCCCGGTGATAAAGGTCTATGGCGCCCCACAGTTCATCGCCAGCGGCGATTTGTTGAAGCGCTTTCACCTGACTTGCCGTTGCCTGGGAGAGCTCATCGAAGGCAATATCGCTGCCTGTCAAGTCCGAGTTCCTTATTTCATCCAGATTGCGTACAAATTCTTTTAGCTCCTTGTGGGCATCATCGAAATAGAACCTTTGCCACAGGTCATAGGCGCCTAGAAGCCGGCTGAAAAGGCATGCCATCCTGTTTCGGTTGGCATTGCGCGTTTTGTTGGCTATATCCATGAGAGCACCTTTAGCGGTGATAAATACAGCCTGACTGGTGAGGCTGCAGGCAAGCTTGAGTAGATCTGACTCGAATAAAGGTGCCATTTTTACCGGCTCAATCACCCATCTTTTCTCATCGCTTCCCGGCTGTTTCACCTTTACCGACTGCAGAGGCGTCGCCTTGAGAAACCCATAGTTTATGAAAGAAAGCCACGTTATTTGCATCTGCGGGGTACCTGGATTGACGAAAACGAAGTACTCGTTATCAGAATCGTTGTTGTCCTGGAGAAAATCGCTGACCGCATTTCTCATTGCCTCTACCACTTCATCGAGATCGGTAGGATTGTTTATGTGCAGCGGCAGGTGAACGAGCTTTGCCGTATGGTTTTCATTCAGTATTTTTACAGTGGCTTCACCGGCGTGCTGCGTGGGATTATCGGCTCCTTCTTTATCCAGCGTGGACAGCAGATATATCCTGTCCGGATAGTAGCCGGCGTCTGGATTAGCCCTGGCGTAATCCATGAATGTCAGTATTGGCCCCGGTTGGCCCTCTTTGTTTATGGGGTCATTGTTGCCAACGCAGGCAAGTACTATTCTCATTTTTGACCTCACTCGTACGTTCGGTTTGATCCCTTATAGGGATTCAAGAGATTTCATTTAAAAAAGACAGAGTTGGCCTTCTCTTTGAAATACCGCGCTTGTTGCCTATCGCCTTTCTTTTCGAACAGCCTAGCTAAAGCACTCAGCGTATAAGCATTCGCCGTGTCTATCTTTAACGATAAATTCAATAGTTTTTCGGCCCGTTGCAGTTTTCCAGCCTCCATCTCAACATCTGCCCAGGAGTTTAGAGTAATCACGTTCTTGGGTTCCAGCCTACGGGCTTTGCGGAAGAAGTCCCGTGCCTGCTTTAGGTTGTTTTCGGCTTTTGTCTGTGCCAGAGCCACCAGGGCCGGGACGTTGGCTTCATCCATTGCCAATCCCTTCCAGAAGCACTCTTCTGCGGCTACGAGATTGCCTTCAACGGCATATATCCTGCCTTCATTAACCAGAGTATAGGGGCTTTCCGGCTCTATCTTTGCCGCCAGAGCCAGATATTCTCTTGCCTTTTTCAATTTGCCATCTCTTCGATACAGGACGGTCAGGGAGATAATAGACTCTATGTTATCGGAATCTATGGAGAGAACTTTTTCAAGGTGACTCTGCGCCGTTTTATAAAGACTACGGTTGCCCCTCACGCGCGCCTCTTCCATGGCGATCTCACCCAGGGCGTGTAAAGAATGAAGATTATCCGGATACACTCTTAGCACATCATTGAATATGCCGCTGGCTTTCTTCAGATGCCCCCTCTCCTTATCCATCTGTCCCACAGCGTGAAGCGTAGGCACATTACCCGGCTCTGTAGAAAGTACGCGGTCAAAGAGGTCTCTGGCTTTATCATATCTCTTGAGCCTCATTTCCATTACGCCAAGGGAGTTGAGGGCGTAGGAATTAGACGGCGAAACACGGCGCGCTACCGTTAACTGATGTCTGGCCTGTTCCAAATTTCGCCTCTGCATTAAAAAGTTGCCGTAAGAGACTCGCGTATAAACATTTTGTGGCGCTATCTCCAGGGCACGGTTGAACATGGCTTCAGCCTGACGTATGGCTCCCTTTTTAAGTTGAATCTCGGCCCATGACTGCCACAAGAAAACGTTTTCAGGCGATAGCTTCTGCATCTGGTTGAATTTGCTATCCGCCTGGTCGTATTTGCGTTCTGAAGCCAGAAGCCGCGCATAACCATGAAGCAGAAAGGTATTTTCTGGGTCGGCTTCAAGGCCTTTATTAAAGGCTTGCTCGGCCTGCCGGTAAAGGTAAAGATCGTGGAATATTTTCCCCCAGAGCAAACGCTCGGTGGTATCGCCCTTACCGACAAGGCTGGCCAGTTTTTGATTGTGGCGGTAGAAGAGATCACGGCATAATGAAAGCTGCCCCCTGAGCATTAAAGTGTGAAACATTCTGATGAGGACATAGCGCTCATGCTTCAGGCCGGAATTTGCGGCTTCGACTATCCTGTTGAAGCCTGTCTCTTCCACTTCCATGGATAACGCATCTACCAACCGCCTGGCAATAATATCGCCCATGGTGGTGAAGTAAGTTATGCTGGAGCCAGGAATGTCTGATTCGTATATCAAACTCTGCTCCACGGCGCCAACAATATCCTTTTCATCGGCCAGATTTTTCAGTAATGATTCAGGTGTCGGAATAGCCAGAGAGTCCAGCAGGGCCACATATAAGTATGCCGTGCCGGCACGTTTCAACGCAGTGATTCTCTTGAATTCGCGCGTGAACTTTCGCTGGAAATGCTTTCTTTTATCCGGTGAAAACCGTAAAGAATATATTTCATGGTTGAAAGGCAAGCTGGTCTCACCCCATTCATCTTCCGGCCAGCCGGCCAGGGAAATAAGGTAGGATTGGCTTGCTTGTTCCAGTACCTCCATGAAGTTGACCAGATGATTCGCCTGCGGCGCTATTAAGAAAAGAGGTCCGGAGGCTTTGTCCAAGCCAGCAGCCGGTAAGAGGGTTTGCTCTGGCGATAGTAAAAGGTCTATATCTTCACCCTTTGCTCTAAGGTAGGCGCTGACCCTGAGCTGTACGGTGTACGCCACTTTCTCCAGTGATTTTTCATATTTTAGGATGAAAACCTTGCAGCCATTATTCCTAGCTTCTAGTGCATTTCTTGCCATATCTTTGACCAGTCTGTTCTCGGTCTCAAAGTCGAAGACAAAAGGTCCCCAGAGGGGCCGCTGATAGAGGAATATTTTCTTCTCCCTGAGTTCCTCTTTAACGTGTGCTAGGTAAGAATCAAAGCAGGCAGGACACCGGAAAAGATGTTCGACGAACTCTTTTCTTTTTTCCTCAGCCAGCGAGCCGCTTATAAAATCGCGGAGAAGCAACTGGCATTCTCTACAGTTTAGTGCGTTTGTCATTTTATACAACTAATCTAAATAAACGATTCCCTCAATTAGATTCTATCAAGGGCCAGTATTTTACTGACTCGACGTATTAATTCCATGGCGACCTCTCTATCTTCATTGACCTTCCTGTCTTTTAGGAATTTCACAAACTGTTCATAGATGCGATTTTTATTTACATATATATTGCCGCGTCCGCTAAAGCCTAGTTTGCCAGCGGCTTCATTGGTTGAAATAACGCTTTGACCTTCCTGCTCCTGTAATCTGCGCAATCCCACGAAAAGTTTTTTACGCTGTGGAGAGAGGCAACCTTGAAATTCTTCAAGTAACCTGTCTACGTCTGCGAGTTTTTCTGCTTCGATGGCCTGCTCTTCGGGTGTTTCTGCATCCGTATCCGGTATGGTATCGGAGCGAGACATAGTATCCCCACTCTCACCAAAGATTATTTCCTCGTCAATGGAAACTATGACGGGCGGCCTCCTCTTCTTTTTTTCCTGCTGCCTCTCAGAGGTTCTGTAAAAATAGTCGCTGATGCGACATAACAAGTTATATTCAAATAATGATATAAGCTGTTTGGCTGGTATTTCACCCCTCTTCACCTTTTTCTGGATGTTAGCAAAGTTTTTATAGAAGACGTCTATCAGGTCGTCGATCCTGGGGTTTTCAGATGTATATAGGTCCCGGCCCAATCTGGCTATTAATTGCGGTATTTCACCCTCTTCATAGTCCGAAGAATAGCTCTTATAAAAGTGTCTGGAATAGAAGTAACTTAGAAAGTGATTTCCGGCTTCACGGCTGCATCTCTGCCATTTGCCAAAAAGGATGGTGTCGGCTCTATTCATTACGTCTATTATTACTATACATTATCACAGGTAATTCGCTTTTTGCCCATTTAACTTCGTGACCTGTCCCATGCCCATGGTGGTCTTAGCTCCAACGCCGGAATAAAAGGCAAAATCGCAAAGAGCATGGAATATTCTATCCCATACGTCACCGGTAACGACCGGTATAATAAACTCACAATGACCAATAAATCCGATCTCGCGGTGGGCACCCAGTTGGAGCATTTTTGTCTTTAGGTTGAGACCAGATACGCTAACACGCTCATCAATAACGTCGGCAATGGTTGAGCCTAAATGTATAGAGGAGAACTGGTTCCATTTGGCTGCTAGATGTGAAAAGAAAAGACGTGGTACAGGTAAAGGCGTGTTTTTTATGCCTCGCCGAAAAGTTGTCGGCGTCATAAAAGCCATAGCGACTTTTCTTGGTACCGGTTCAGTTACCGGTACCCATCGATTATATATCTCCTCATACGATGACTGGGCAGCCCACTCGTGCTCATTTGGCTTGCTGCATACCCTGATTACCTCGAATCTCTGGTCTAAGACTGTAATTTCCTTGCCAATGAATGATGGCGAAGATTCAAAAAGAAATTCAGTTAAGCCCCTATTGAGGCTGGTGAAACGGATCCAGTAAATTTCATCCTTCTTTAGAAAAGCCCGACGGCCAGCATAGCTGAAATTACCGAATACCGGCGATGTGGTAAATGGCTTTTCTTTGTTATTGCTGTGTAGTTCTTCAGCCAGTTCCGGTTTTTTTTCAGCCACCAAATTCATAAAGAGACCATGTACCGCATTGCCTATAGTTAGCGGCAGGCTGTTTTCATTGAGCGGCTTAAGCTCGAGAACCAGACTCAGCAGCATTGACCTTTTCCAATCTGGCCCAACCTAATTCCCCTTTCTCTCCGTCTTGAATAACGATTTTCCGTGTCATGGGGAATTCGCTGGATCCAGCACCAACAGCTCTCATTAATTTGTCTCTATCATAGCCTGTTACTTCGTTATAAATCAGGCTTAAGATAGTTTTCGAGAAGATGCCGGTGCCCCAGCCTAGTCTGAAAATATATGGCTCTTTAGAGATTGGTGCTCCTTCTTTTGGTATTGAATCTGCAGCATACGTATGACAGAATTCAAGCAATCTGGTTAGCAGTTGCTCAGGATTTTCTGCATTTTGGAGAATATACTTCCCCAGGAATAACGAGCCGGGAAAACCTCTTTTAGGCGAGTTGCCAATTTGTTTGAAAAGCCAGAGATTGATGCCCAAATTTATGCTAATCTCTTTTTTCGAGTTAATACACTCCGCATAGATATTTAAGGTATCCTGTTGCTTATCTTTCTTCATTCCACTGACCGTTACTTCCTCCACGTTGATAATGTCATCATCCAAGTAGACGTCTTGAACCTCCACAGCTCGAAACAAATCGGTGTGCGGATCGCCAGAGGTCCATTCATCCAGAACAAAGTTCTGAAAATACTTTTCAAGAAAATTACCTAATTCCTTTGGGTTTCGCCTCGGTTTATTTAAATTGTTGCTTAATTCAGTCAGAAGATCTGACTTCAATCTTTCATTTGTGGCAAGCATCTCTTTTAAAGCACAGTATAGAGTCGCTGTTCTGATTGCGCCTTTTATTGACGTGCCCGGAATAAATGGCTTGCCGTAGCCGTCACGGATAAACGGAAGATAATCACCCTTTATATCTGTTGGCGATTGACACGAATAAGCTTTAACTTCTTCTAAAAACTGCTGTAAATCGTTATCATTAAGAGAAAGTTTATCTACTAAGAAAGTCTTAATATCGAATTTGGTAGTTTGCGCGGCTATCAGGAACTCATCCATTTTTTTTCTAAGAACCAGCTGCCTGAATAGCTTGTCCTCGTGAATGACATGGTTCATATTATGGTGAACGATAAAGTCGATATTCTTGTGCAGATTCTTCTGCCAGTTGCCGACATGAATTGGGCTTAGCGGGAAAAGTTTAATTGTGAATTTTGGAACCATGTCATTTATCGTCCTATTGTTATGATATACCCGACAAATTGATTTTTACCGTAAAAGGAATGCCATAACGGTATATATTATGTGGCATGTTTTGTCCTGGGCTAACATCGACTAGTCTTCCACGCGGCGGGGAAGAGAAACGAAATACCGCACCTTCACGGAACATGAAACATCTTCTTTTTTTCTGCGGTGCTCCGATGAACGGGGAGTCTATCCATCCACCGCGTTGTATCAGTCCGTAAAAGGCCACATCTTTATTTTTAGCAATTTCCATTAATTCTGCTTTACTGGGATTGTATAACGATAGACATAGGTAGGCATTGGCATTTTCGTGCTCCTCAAAGAAGTTACTCGTTAGTGACTCCGGTGTGATCTCAAATCTTCCGTAGCCGATGTTCCTCTCCCCACCGATTCCTGAATCACCCAACATTTTTAGAGCAGCTACAAACTTCTCCCATAATTCGTTGGTGGAACTTACCAGACAAAAAAGGCCTCCTATATATTCGGTATTATTTCGGCGTGAATTCTGAAAATTCACAGATTTAAAAAAGTATAGCTGCGATTGTTGAGAGATTCTGTCCAGGGTTACTCTTGTGCCCATCTGGTCTCTGTAGATGAGGGGAAATAGGCCATCTTCTTCGGCTGAAATTGCACTGGCGAAGTCATGCCACTCTTTGGAGCCCAACAGATAAGGACCTTTAATCCAATTGTTAAATACTTCCCGTTCTATATATTTAGCATCTTTCATTAGCTCGTCAGCCTTCTGTTTAAGCTCCTCATCTACCGGCGGTTCCTTTAACGGCGGGGCCGGAGAATAGGGCTTTGGGAAGAAATAGTATTCTTTCGCTGACTTTTCGCCATCAAGTACTGTGAGCATGGAAAACGCTGAGGACAGTGCCAGCGGTGGTTCCGTATTCTGTATATCAGCGGTATTAAATCTTTCCAGCATATCCTCCAGGCTTTGTCTGCCGTGGATTAAAGCCCAGGCATTGCAGACTGCAGCGAAAAGGGTATCAGATCGAATATAACTGGTACAGTTTTCCACCCCAACACCAGGTTCCCCGATGTGCAGGGGTGAAAGCGGTTTAATTTTTATTAGTTGAAGCACCATATCAATCTTCTAGTTCGGCTTGAAGAACTGAGCCAGGCTATCGAGAATTGTATTTAGTTCATTTTTGAACGTATCGAGACTCATCGTTTGGCCATTTCCTGATTTTGGAATGAATACCTTTACATATTTGCTTTGCTCCGGGTCAGTCTCCTTATAATACTCAACTCTTTTCCCTTCAAGGTTCTTGACTTTAAAGGTTACTTTGCCATAACCGCGGGAACCGCTACCGCCGAGGAAATCATCTTGGAGTAAACAAAAAGTGGAAACGAGATTCACCATATCTTCCTTCAAGGTATCATGATTGGACACCGTGTAAACAAACTCGAAGCCGAATTCTGCGCCCCTGGGCACTCTTTCAATATCTCTCGGGTTTGAAAAAGCGGTAATTCTGTCCAAAGCATTTTCAGACTTCCATTCAGTATATTTTAGCGGTGAGAATAGCTTATCTTTTAGTTGCTCGTCGTTTTCGAGGGGAAGGTCGCGTACAATTAGAGGGGATGGGATATTGTCGCCTTTCTCCCCTCCCGGGACAACACTGCCGAACAGACGACATATGCGGCAACTTTCATTGGTACAGATATGAATTCTTGGAGGTCTTCTTCCCTTTAGAAAATTAGGGTCATTTGGTATTTTGCCCTCAGCCATCTCCTGCATCGTTCTTCTCTCAAAAAGGCTGCGCAGCTTCCCTTTTAAGGAACTTCCCGGGATATAAGGCTGCCCGGATAGTGGATCTTTAACTACGGGGGAATCTATGCCACCAATTCCCTGAGCGGCACTGGCTATCCCTATATGAAGCCCAGATTCACAGGTCAGTGTTCCCGTTACGCTAATTTTCCCATATATTGGATTTGAATCTCGCATTTCCTATCTCCTCTCCTTTACTTCGTAGTACCGATGAAAGGCAACAATAGTCTCCACAAAATTGGCGAAATGAGCGAACTCTTTTTTAAGGTCGTCGGCTGAGCCTTCAATCATATTTTTCCCTTTGAACCAGGGCTCAAGAACCTCAAGCAAAGGTTCTAGCTGCTTATGGCGAGCTACACTGTAGCTAAGGCGGGGGCGTAAAAGCGCTATTTTCCCGGCGTCCAAATCCCCCACCTGCAGAGATTTCACACTATCTAAGAATCCTACGACCTGGGTAGTGGTTGCCCCTCCTGCAGCCAGGAGGATACCTATGGCCTCTCCCGAATCAACTAATTCGGCACTGCTCTTCTTCTCTTTGATAAGCTTCTCCACGTATAGGACGATTTGTCTAGTCAGCTCGGGAGACTTGTTCCGATAATTCTCAAACCGGTCATCTCTCAGTACTCTGTTCTTGTTTGCTTCAGACAACAATCTGATTACTTTTTCTTTAAATTTACTACCTCGTACTTTCGCACAGTAAACCAGAGCTGCTTCCTCAAGTATTTTTTTACTTTCCATAGTTTTTTGGATGATTGCTTCTGTCATATCAAGCTCCTTTGTCTGTGAAATTATTTTTCTCTTGCCAGCAGTTCTATCCATTTAACAGCGGGGTGCAGGTATTTTATAGTATTAGCGTCAAGCAACTTGTTTTCTAGTCCTTCACTTATATTTGTTCTGGCTAGAGTATATGCCAGCGCTGGTAAATAGAGCTTACCCCGTTCTCTTTTGATGTCAATTACGCTTAGAAGTTTATAGATAAAAGCCCTGGCACCCGCTTTCAGCTCAAAGTTGCTTTTATTATCCCTATTACCAAATTCGTCAGCGATTTCATGGGCGAGAGTAAGTATATTTTCGGCACTTATATCATTATCGTTTTGCCAAAATGTGGCTGCTCCGTGTCCCTCGGTGGAAAAAATATAGCTTTCATAGAAAGGTGCAAAACTGTCCTTTTTCCGACCATTCTTCTGATTCTTTTTTGCTGCTTTCTCTGCCCTTTTTGATTCCTCGGCAAACCTGTATAGAGGATAATCCGGACTTGATAGTATAACGCCTGCAGAAAATGTAATATCCGGATTTTCGCCGACATAGCCCCTAAAGGCATGATTGATGTCAAATGCGAGTTCTGCGATATCACTCCAACTGCCCACGAGAAAAGCATCATCACCTCCTGAATAAATGATGATGACGTTTCTCGCTGTATTAGCGTCTTGTGGAATGATTCTTACCTGTTTTCCGTATTTGGCAGGTAGAGAATTGCCTTCGCAAAATTCCTTTATATAAAACTTGAAGAACAGGGAAAGACTCCGTGATAGAGCGGATATACGGAGCATTGATTTATCTATCTCCGATATTGCATTGCCAGTTATTATATTGCCCAGATTGTCCATATCCAGCCTTAATATTCCTAGTCTGTTGGTGCCAATGCTTTGCTCAGCTAACCATTCGAAAGTGAGGTCTTTACCCTTAATATTTCGCGGTCTAAAATTGGCCAGAAGCAACGGGATGGTATTTTCATATAACGTATAATTTGGTACATCAAACTCATTAATAAGCCACACTGCTTCGGCATTTTCGAAAAGCTTATTTCTTTCGGATCCTCGTGGCAGCAGAATATACCAGGCATCCTGTAACTTCAGGGCAACCTTGGCTAGTTCTGGCCTGCTCGTGCTGCGCAAAATATATTTCGTGTCTGTAAGATGTTCACCAATATGGAAAAGGTCGCAGCATGAGGGACAAGCCGTAGGAATTTCTTCTCCCCCATCTTCTTCAAATCTTTCAAATGGATATGGGAGAGCAATGGTATAGTCTTCCTTATAGCATATACTGCATTCATCAATAGTAATTTTATCGGGTAAACAGACTTCGCAACCCCAGACTTCATAGCTATCGATATCCCACTTTATTTTAGGGCTGTTTTTTTTACCACAACGAGGACACTCGTCTTTCCAGGTTTCTGTATATTTCTGAATTTCAGCATTCTTAGTTGCTGCTGCGAAGAAAAGCTTTTCCAAGTTATTAGCAAACTTTTTCTTCTTGTGTAGATTGATTTTGTGTCCCAGCTCTTCATATTTATCTGATAAACCTGCACCCCTGAAATGTGCTTCCATGAACTCTACATATTCTAAAACGAGATAAAGTTTGATATCATGGTCTTTTCTGAAATAGTCATTAACTCCGTTCTGGAGTTGTGCAATTATTTCTTTTGTTTTCGATGTGTTAGGTAGGAGGAGGTTGAATCTGGCGCCACCGCAAAATAGTAGGTTAGCCCTGGATAGATTTAGCTGGTGTATAATTTCATAGATAACGTGTTCGGCAAAGAACTCAAGGAAAAAGGACCTTCCTCTGAGGCCTTTCAGAGCTCCTTTAGTGGATATTGTGTATATAAATTCTTGAACACCAGAAAAGTCACCGCCTAATAACAGAAAAGGTGAAATTGAATCCAGACCTTTGAATTCCAGGCAAGAGACGATTGCAGCCGTCATCTTGGCCTGGTCATATAGTGAGATATCCGGGAAAGAAGAATGATATGGGATAAAGGAGCAATACTTTTCCAGGAGCACCAGGACATTTTCAGGATTAAGGTGGTCCTTTAAAGATATGAGGTCATTTTCAAATTGCTGCCAGAGCTTCATATATTGTGCTGAAAGCTTATCCGCTACTTCCGGCTTACCTAGAGGGAAATTAGCTTCTTCCGAAAGATGTGTCAGCTTGTAAAAAGTTTTGCTTGGCTGTTTGGTGAGTGAAATCCTGGAAAAAGTGCTCTCTAAAGCTATAGGTGCACCTGTTTCGTCCGGAAGCTCGTTACGCCCCAAGGACAAACAGGCCGCCTTTTGGAAAACAGAAGCTGATTTATCTAAGTCCAGTGCTATTTGAACTAGGTTGGGAATCCCCAGAGAGGATAACCAGTTTCTACAAGTTGCGACGAAATCTTCATCAGATTGAATTGCTCTCTTCTTGAATCTACCGATCTCAAAGAAGAGAGAGGCCAGAATTGATTCCGTCAATATTTGCCCCCTGTTAACCGAACGGCCTATTATAGCAAATCACCGTTGTGTATACTAGAGGCTTCATAGACGTAGCACGCAGTCGAATTTCGTCTTTATATTCATGCGTTACAGCCCAGTTTAATTATCAATTCCCTACTGCTATGTTATAAGTGCCGTTTGGTCAAAATTTGTTGTATGCCTTTGCTGAAAACTAACGCCAACATAGTTTACCTGAGCAATTGTGCATAGATGCTGACGCTATGTTATAATTGTGCGTTACGGAGATAAGGAGAATAAATTTGGATAAAGAGAAGAAGAGCGCTATCGTAGCGGATTACAAGGTTCACGATGGCGACACGGGTTCCACACAGGTCCAGGTAGCGCTGCTAACGGAGAAGATAAATCAGCTCTCGGAGCACTTGAAGGCACATCCTCATGACCATCACACCCGGAGGGGGCTTCTTAAGCTCATAGGACAGCGAAGGCGGTTGCTTGCCTACGCTGCAAAGAAGGACATTAAGAACTATCGCAGCTTGATTTCTAGGTTAGGCCTGAGGAAATAAGCGATAGTATTCGGGTGGATTATGTCTGAGTCTGTTCAGGGAGAAATTGGGGGTAGACGCCTAACTATCGATACGGGCGAGCTGGCGGTACAAGCCGACAGCGCTGTTACTGTTCGGTATGGCGATACCGTCGTTCTAGTTACTGTTTGTGTTAGCGATGAGCCCCGCGGAGACGGCGATTTCGTTCACTTGACTGTGGATTACGAGGAGCGCCACTATGCTGTGGGCAAGATTCCCGGCAGCTTCATCAGGCGAGAGGGACGACCCAGTCAAGAGGCAACCCTGGCCGGTCGGCTAACCGACCGCAGTCTACGTCCGCTTTTTGACAAAAATTTACGTAACGATGTTCAGATTGTGATTACTGTCCTTTCCACCGACCAGGAAAACGACCCCGATATACTAGCGGTCAGCGGGGCTTCGGCTGTGATGACCCTTTCTTCCATCCCGTTCTATGGCCCTGTAAGCGCGGTTCGTGTAGGTTATCTCGGTGGTAATCTGGTACTGAATCCCACGTTGCCTCAATTAGTAGACAGCCTGTTGGACCTTGTCGTTGTCAGCACCAAAGAAGCTATTGTTATGGTAGAAGCCGGGGCCAAGGAAGTATCCGAGGAGATAGTACTGGAGGGTATCAAGTTCGGTCATCAGGCGAATCAGGAAATCATCAAACTACAGGAAAGTTTACGACAGGCTTACGGCAAGCCCAAGATGGAAGTTAAGGCCCCCGAGACCAGCACAGAATTACCGGACTCCATATATTCGGAATTCGGAAACATATTGAGTGAGGTAGTCGGATCGACACAGCGGGCTGATCGGGAAAAGGCGATTGAAGCCATAAAGCGCGAAGCCCTGGAAAAATTCAAAGAGAAGTATGCTGAAGATGAAATTAATGCCGCTCTGGAAAATCATATCAAGAAGGCAGTCAGAGCCTATATTTTGGAAAAGAGACTACATCTTAATGGCCGCCAACCCAAAGAGATACGTCAAATAAGTGGTGAAGTCGGCTTTTTACCGCGTACGCACGGCTCGGGCCTGTTTAACAGAGGCCTGACACAGGTATTGACCATTACTACGCTGGGTTCCCTTCGCCAGGAGCAATTGATTGACGGCCTGGGATTGGAAGAGACAAAGCGTTTCATGCACCATTACAACTTCCCACCATTCTCGACAGGTGAAGTGAAGCGTCTGGGCTCGCCGGGACGGCGTGAAATAGGTCACGGCGCTCTGGCAGAGAGAGCGCTGACGCCGGTGATACCTTCTGTAGACGAGTTTTCTTATACCATACGACTGGTGTCCGAGGTGCTTAGCTCCAACGGCAGCACCTCCATGGCGAGCGTATGCAGTTCGACCCTGGCTTTGATGGATGCCGGCGTGCCGATTAAATCTCCGGTGGCGGGTATAGCCATGGGGCTGGTTACCGGCGATAATAATGACTATATTGTTCTGACTGATATTGAAGGCATGGAAGACGCTTACGGCGACATGGACTTCAAGGTTGCTGGTACGGTGAAAGGGATTACGGCACTTCAGCTGGATATTAAGCTTAAAGGTATAAGCTACGACATTTTAGCTGAAGCTGTAAAACAGGCAAGGGAAGCTCACACCGTGATACTGGACAAGCTGGCACAGATTATTAGCGCCAGTCGTTCTGAGCTTAGCCCTTACGCTCCTCGGATGTACAAGATGACCATTGACCCGGGTAAGATCGGTGCCGTAATCGGACCCGGAGGCAAGACCATCCGGTCCATAATTGAGGAAGCTAAGGTAACCATAGATGTCGAAAATGACGGGACAGTTATTATCGGTTCACCCAGCCAGGAAGCCGCTCAGAAGGCAATTGAAAAAATAGAGAGCCTGACCAAGGAAGTAGAAGTCGGAGGTATTTATACCGGTAAGGTAACGCGTTTGACCAACTTCGGCGCATTTGTCGAGATTCTACCAGGGAAGGAAGGGCTGGTTCATATTAGTGAGCTGGCTGACTATCATGTGGCTAAGGTTGAGGATGTGGTGAAGGTCGATGATGAGATTATGGTTAAAGTTATCGAGATTGACCATCTGGGAAGGATTAACCTGTCGCGGCGGGCAGTTTTTTCCGAGGCGTCGACACCTAAAAGCGGTGCGGCCACCGAACCTTCTGTAACACGTCGTCCTCCTCCCAGACAACAGAAATATCGGTCTGGCAGCCAACAGCGCGATAGCAGGGACAGCCGACGCCATACTCCCAAATGGCACTAAAGCCTGTACTTTAATCAAAAATAGAGGGGTGGGAAATGGAACCGATAACAGTATTGGTACATGGTGCCTTAGGCAAAATGGGTAGGGAGGTGGTGGCTGCCATAAGTCGAGATCCCGAACTTGAGTTGGTTGGTGCCGTCGACATTAAGGCAATTCAAGACCAGCTGACTTTGCCAGACGGTTCAAAGAAAGTGCCTCTTTCAGCCGATTTAAGCTCGCTCCTTGAAAGCTGCCATCCAAAAGTGCTTTTGGATTTTACTATTGCTGAGGCAGCGATATCGGCAGCTCGTGTTGCTCTTAAGCGCGGAGTCAATGTTGTTATTGGCACGTCCGGACTTACAGAAGACAATCTCAAAGAGATTGATCAACTCTCTAAGGCTAATAAAGTAGGTGTTGTGGTAGCCCCTAACTTCACTATCGGTATTGCGGTGCTACTAAATGCGGTTAAAGCCGCTGCCAAGCACTTTGACTATGTTGATATTATGGAGATGCATCATCATGAGAAGGCTGATGCACCATCGGGAACTGCACTGGCTACGGCAAAGGCTATGGTGCAGGCGCGCGGCAAGCCCTTCCTTTATTCAAAAACCAAAAAAGAAACGCTCAGCGGCACTCGGGGTGGTGAGATTGACGGGGTGGCTATCCATAGCGTAAGATTACCTGGATTCGTTGCCAGTCAGGAGGTTGTGTTTGGGGGGCAGGGGCAAACGCTAAGCATTCGCCATGATACCATAGGGCGGGAGTGCTATATGCCGGGCGTCATTTTAGCTATAAAAGAAGTTGTTAATCGGAAAGGATTGGTTTACGGACTGGATACCCTGCTGAATTTAAGAGGGGAGTAATGAAAACATATAACGTGGCTATTGTCGGTGCCACCGGAATGGTGGGGCAGGAGTTCATTAAGGTGCTCCAGCAGCGAAGTTTCCCCATGGCATCTGTTAACCTGTATGCGTCCGACCGGTCAGCGGGTAAGAAGCTTTATGTCGGCCATCAGGAGGTTGAAGTCAAGGAGACTGCCCCCGAGTCTTTCCAGAATATCGACATTGCACTTTTTTCAGCCGGCTCCGAGATCAGTCGCTATTTTTCGCCTATTGCGGCTAAGTCCGGAGCTCTTGTCGTTGACAATAGCGCGGCTTTCAGGATGGAGCCCAAGGTTCCACTCGTCGTTCCTGAAATAAATCCTGAAGACATAAAGTCACATGAGGGCATAATCGCTAATCCCAATTGCTCTACCATTCAAATGGTAGTGGCTATGTATCCGCTGCACAAGGTAAACCCTATAAAAAGGGTTGTTGCCTCCACATATCAATCTGTGTCGGGTACCGGTGCCGCGGCTATGGAGGAATTGACCACTCAAGCCAAGTTAGTTTTGGAAGGGCAGAATGTGGTTCCTCATGTCTATCCTCATCAGATTGGATTCAATTTGTTGCCGGAGATAGACGTTTTCCTTTATAGTGGCTATACCAAGGAAGAATGGAAGATGGTCGAAGAAACTCGAAAGATAATGCATGCTCCCGATATGGCCATCTCTGCAACCTGTGTCAGAGTACCTGTTTTTATCGGACACAGTGAAGCCGTAAACATTGAATTTACCGACCCTATGAGCCCCGAGGAAGCTAGACAGATATTGGCTAAGGCTCCGGGCATTAAGGTGCTCGATGACCCCAGTGTCAGCCTTTATCCCATGCCCTGGCTAGCTGCCGGCTCTGACGATGTTTATGTAGGGCGAATTCGAACGGATGTCTCGCACCCCAGAGGTCTGATAATGTGGGTGGTGAGCGATAATCTTCGTAAGGGTGCCGCTCTCAATGCCGTCCAGATTGCCGAGGAGGCAGCACGGCGGGGTTGGATTAAGAGCGGGAAATAAACCATTTATAAGGAGGCTGATGATGAAGAAGTTTGGTCGATTGCTCACAGCAATGGTTACCCCCTTTAACGCTAAGGGCGACGTTGATTATGCACAGACAAAAAAACTGGCTAAGGCTCTGCTTGATTCCGGCAGCGATGGCGTTGTAGTCTCAGGCACTACCGGGGAAAGCCCAACGCTAACGCATGAGGAAAAGCTTCGTCTTTTTTCTGAGGTAAGAGCGGCAATTGGCGACCGGGGTGCAGTTATTGCCGGCACCGGTAGTTACAACACGGCAGAAAGCATAAAGCTGACAAAGGAGGCGGAGAAGACCGGCGTCGATGGCTGTCTTCTGGTGGTGCCTTATTATAACCGCCCTACCCAGGACGGTTTATACGAACATTTTAAGGCCATTGCCGGGGCTACCCGTCTACCATGTATCCCGTACAACGTGCCCTCACGCACTGTAACCAGCCTGTCCGCTGAGACCTGCATCAAACTCAGCCAGATCGACAACATCATTGGAGTTAAGGAAGCCAGCGCTAATTTTGAGCAGATAGCCAAGATAATACAGGGGGCCAAAAAGGGCTTCCTCGTTTATAGTGGTAACGATGGGGACACATTCCCAATACTGTGCCTGGGCGGCTATGGAGTTATCAGCGTGATTTCGCACCTTGTTGGGCTTCAGTTTAAGCAGATGATAGAGGATTTCGTCCAGGGTAAAATCGAGAAGGCGGCAGCGGCTCATCGGAATTTGCTGCCTTTTGTTAATGCCATGTTTGTCGTGGCCAATCCGATACCAGTCAAATATGCCCTAAATTACGCCGGTTTTCCAGTAGGTAAGACACGTTTACCACTGACAGAGCCTGACGAAAAATCCAAAGCCGTTATTGAGCAGACCTTGAAGAGCTATAAGATTGACTTACCGATAGGTCGTTAAAGCTTAAATTTGGATTTGCAGTCACAACCTCTGCAAGGATTGTTCGAAGTTTATAACCCTAGGCGGTTTCCTACTACTATTTAAATCGATAAGGTGCCCTTCTTTTTCCAGGCGAGTAGCTTGTGCTTGTGTGCCGCCCGGGAATTTAATATTTAAGCTGCCGTCCGACTTTAGCACCCGCCAGTATGGCGTTACTTCCGTTTTCCCATTTTTTAGATCCTCCTCTGCAACCTCGGCGACAATACGAAGAAAAATTCCGGTTGTCATGGGGCAGGCACAACTGGCATGTGCGTCTTTGGCTAATTTCCCCATTATCTGACTTACAGTAACAAGCTTTCCCTTTTGGACCTTGCGGATTAATGCATCTACATCAAGCGGTCTGGCGATAAGCATTTTCCCAGTCCCAAATTTTTTCTGCATTTTTTGCGGAACCTCAACTATTTTCCCGTGGGCGGGATGTTCTTCTTCTAGCTTCTGCCGCCATGTTTTATGCATTTTAGGCATAATCTCGCCCCCTTTTACAAAGGTTTTGCCCCAAACCTTTGCAGGTCTTATATAACCTGTTTGACCATTATTGACTGGTCACGATTGGCACCGACGGAGATAATGCTGACAGGGCAGGAGAGAAGGTCCTCAAGCCTGGTGATATATTGGCGGGCTGGGTCAGGTAGTTGCTTGTAGCGACGAGTGTCGCTTATCGGTGTCCTCCAACCTGCTAATTCCTCATACACCGGTTGACATTTATCCAGAATATCAATATCGCCGGGAAAGTCCTTTATGATGCTTCCGTTTAATTTATAGCCGGTACATATTTTCACCGAGTCCAGTGTGTCCAGAACATCCAGACGGGTCAGAGCTACACCGGTAAAGCCGTTAACTTGAGCGCTGAAGCGCCCGGCTACGGCATCAAACCAGCCACAGCGACGTGGTCTACCAGTAGTAGCACCGTACTCATGAGCTCGTTCCCTGATGAATTCACCGATTTTATCCTTGAGCTCTGTCGGCATAGGACCACCACCTACTCTTGTGGTGTAAGCCTTGAAAACACCTATGATTTGGTTGATTTGTCTAACATTTATCCCAGAGCCTATAGAGCTACCGGCAGCCATAGGCGAAGATGAGGTGACATATGGATATGTACCAAAATCAGGGTCCAGCATAGTACCTTGAGCTCCTTCTAATATAACAGGTTGTTTCCGGGATATTATGTCCTGTATGACAGGTTCGGTATCTCGAATAAAAGGAGCCAGCTGTTCTGCATAAGAGCAGTATTGTTCATAAATCTCTTCCAGCGATAACGGCGCCACGTTGTATATTTTGGTCAGAATGGCGTTCTTGGTTTCCAAGATTTGACCAAGACGAGACCGAAAGTTCTTTTTATTAAGCAGGTCACAGGTTCGAATTCCAAGGCGAGCTATCTTGTCAGCGAAAACAGGCCCAATGCCTTTACGTGTGGTCCCTATAGCTCCTTTGCCACGTCGTTCCTCTTCAAGACCGTCCAGAAGCGTATGATATGGCATTATCAAGTGTGCTCGGTCACTGATGAACAGGTGGTTGGTATCGACGTTATGTTTACGGAGGTTATCAATTTCTTCAAGTAGTATGACAGGGTTAACCGCTACGCCGTTGCCTATGATACAGACTACTCCCGGGTGGAATATACCTGAGGGAACGAGATGAAGTTTAAACTCGCCGTAAGGGTTGACTACGGTATGTCCGGCATTATCTCCCCCTGAAAAGCGTACTACCGCTTTTGCCTTCTCCGCCAGGAGGTCGACTATTTTCCCTTTACCCTCGTCTCCCCATTGGGCGCCAATGATCGCTACTACCGACATTATCTTTTTACTCCTTGATATACAGACCCGCTCTTACATTCACGATATTAGTTATTGACCCCTAGAAGTAGAGCAAATCCGCGCTAAGACTAACCCAGACCACCAAGCCCATAACTATTAAACCGTCTACCAGACTTGGTTCGAATAACTTATCGCTCATGACGTTTTTATTTGTCAATAGCTTTATTGAGCCTTTGTTTGCCGCCAGACATACACAAGCCGTTGCACCACAGTAACCAAGCCAAACACAACCAATAGCAGTAAAGCGATGAAAAGACTATATTTATATAAAGGGCTAAAGAGCAGCCCGAGCGCCAGTATTATAACTCTCTCAGTTCTGGTAAACAATCCGCCTGGGCAGCTTATTCCAATCCCTTCAGCTCTGGCCCGTACGTAACTGGTGAGCAATGCAAAAACCAAGGCCAGGAAAACCAGTAGGATTTCGACAGCGCCTCCGCTCTGCAAATAAAGAACCAGAATTCCCAGAAGAATGACTGCATCCGAAATCCTATCGAATGTGGAATCAAGAAGAGCACCGAATCGGGTTGACTGGTTCGTCAAGCGAGCTAAGGCTCCATCGAGTATATCGAACAACCCGGATAACAGGACTAGAAAGCCGCCGATGAGGACGTGATTCGTAGCAATAGTGGCAGCGGCGATTAAACTTATGGCCAGGGCGCACCAGGTCAATATGTTGGGCTTAAGCCCGCTTTTAGCCAGAATAACACTAAGTGGCGCGGTGATCCATCGGCCGACGATTCTGCGTAATTCCGCCAGGGTCATCAAATATATTCCTCTATCTAGCTGCTGAGCAAGAGGTTATAGTAATTCATAACCTGTCGGGTAATATTCAGCCAGCTATATTTTTCAGCTTTTATCAGTCCTTTATTTCCCATTTGCAACCGCAAAGATTTATCATGCAGAAGTGACAGCAGGGCGTCGGCCAGGGCTTCTTCGTCTCTGGGCGGCACCAGCAACCCTTCTTCGCCACCAGTTAACACGCTGGCGTAGCCCTGAATCCTTGTTGCAACTACCGGCTTGCTACAGGCCATAGCTTCAAGCAAAACTATACCGAAGCTCTCGCCACCTGTAGCCGGGGCACAAAAAATATGGGCACTGCGGTAGTACGAGGGGAGTTCAGCGCTGGAAACAAATCCGGTAAAAACTACATTGTTAGTCAGGCTCATATCCTCCACCAATTTTTCATACCTAAGGCGTAATACTTTGCCTGGCCCGACTACAATGAGGCGGAAGTTTGAGAAACTGCGCTTAATTGTGGCGCATGCATTAAGTAGGTAGGCTAAGCCCTTTCGCCTTTCTAGTCGGCCGACGAAGAGGATGTTTATTTTTCCGTCATTGAATTCTTCGCGCCCGGAGCCGTTAAGGCAAAAGTGTTCGGTGTCTATGCCGTTTGGGATAATGCAGTATTCACCCGGTAAATGGCGGCTAACGTATTCCAGAGCAGGTTTTGAAACAGCGATTTTGCCATGCAGTCCGGTGAGCCATCTCCTGAAAATGGGCTTTCCCAGCCAGTAGATTCTGGGTTTAGCGTGGAAAGCGTGAAAGGTACCAACATTTACTGTGTTTGACTTAAGCAGCGCACTCAGGCAAACCATCGGTGCGAAAGGCTCGTGTAAATGTAAGATATCGAATTTTTCCTGAGCCAGGATTTCACCTACTTGGGCTGGTAACCAGGGAGATATAGGCACCCGTGCTATAGCGCCGGCGTATGGAACAGGTAAAGGCCTTCCTACAGGTTCAACTTCTTCTTCGAAGTAGTGGGCCCCTTTTTTTGTGCAAGGAGCAATAATTTTGACCTGGTGCCCTGATTGGATTAAATAATGTGCCAGATAAGCAATATGATTGACGACACCACCCGGGAAGGAATAATCATATGGGGAGACTAATCCGATTTTCACTGCTCTTATCGCCTTATCTCTCCGAAGTTGATAGCTTTAATATCGGCCTAACTTTCCTTTACCTTGTTACTGGCTATCTCGGGGAGACAAATCGGAGTCTGTTGTTCTTTGCCACTAATGTAGTTCTCTACCCGTCTATGGGCTTCGTCGTCTGAATATTGGATGGGCGGCGATTTCATAAAGTATGAACTGGGAGCAACTATGGTTCCACTTAAACCTCTATCCATAGCTAATTTGCAGCATCTTATGGCATCGATAACAACACCGGCGGAGTTGGGACTATCCCACACCTCCATTTTAAGCTCTAAGTTTAGAGGGACATCGCCAAAAGTGCGC
>Ga0153916_10000193_pt1 | contig 37961 bp, 35 predicted proteins | sample Opewatmetagenome_FD_109642 | JGI IMG/M metagenome (GOLD analysis project Ga0153916, IMG submission 109642) | Freshwater wetland microbial communities from Ohio, USA - Open water 3 Core 3 Depth 4 metaG | ecosystem: Environmental > Aquatic > Freshwater > Wetlands | place: USA: Ohio, Lake Erie...
AGGGCAACGCCCTGGGTAAATGGAATCTTGTAGACAAAACGCCCTGTAGGGGCAAAACAATATCAAATAATAATCTTGGTACCGCCCCTTATTTGGAGTGCGCCTTGGAGTGCGCAAGCTTGCTTGCGCTTTAGTCCCCCGAGGCTTGCCTCGGAGGCAGCGAAGCAATCTTCCGCCTAGTGGCGGAGCCAGTCTCTGGCTTTTACCTATCGTCCCCAAGAATATGTTCCCACCAGGTTTCAAATTCCGCCGGCGTAAGCCCCCTCAAGCGGTCGGAATGTAACCTGGCGGGCACCGAATCTCGGACTGAAAAGTCCTTGACTTTCTCGCCAAATCTGCTTAGATTTGCTCATTCATCGCATCCTATTCAATTATGGAATCCCTTTTCAGACTTCAGAAGACCTATAGAAAGGTCAACCTGCACGACCGAAATAGCGATTTCGCCTATTGGCAGTCGCTGCCTTACGAAGTGCGTCTGGAAGCCTTAGAGCGGATTCGTCAGGAGTATCATCATTGGAAATACGGTGCTGAACCAAGATTTCAAAGAGTTTATACAATCGTTAAACGATAATCAGGTTCGATATCCGATCATTGGCTGTTATGCGGTGGCATACATGTGCCGCAAAATGACCTCTCCCCGATAGAAAAGAGCAATTAGGGCATAATATGAGTCAAATAATTTGATGTGCCGCAGGGTGTCCTCACCCTGCGGGAATATATTGAATAGGACGTCGAATGAGTGAACTAATTCCCACTGAACGAATTGAACAGAGAATTCTCTTGATTCGAGACCAAAAAGTCTTACTCGATAGTGACCTGGCTGAGCTTTATGGCGTGGAAACAAAGCATTTGGTTCGTGCTGTGAAACGGAACCTCTCTCGATTCCCTGATGATTTTATGTTCCAACTGAACCGAGAGGAATTTACCAACTTGAGGTTCCATTTTGGCACCTCAAGTCAATGGGGCGGACGCAGATATCCGCCATATGCCTTTACCGAGCAAGGCGTGGCAATGCTTTCCAGTGTTTTGCAGAGCGAGAGAGCGGTGCAGGTCAATATTATCATCATGCGCACCTTTGTCAAATTTCGACAGATGTTGTCCACTAACGAAGAGCTTGCTCGTCGTGTGAATGAGCTGGAGAAGCGCTACGACTTTCAATTCACCGTTGTCTTCGACACGCTCCGGAAGCTGATGTCACCACCAGCCAAGAAATTGCCTGGTCAACTTGGATTTCGGACCCAAGCTCACGGCAAGGTTAATCCAAAGAAGAGCTGAACACTAAGGTCCCGGAATTGGCATCGTTAATTTCATGAGGTGAGTAGGTCAGGTTCCTTGCGAACCTGACATCTGCAGGGTGAGAACACTCTGCAGCACAAAAAAACTTGACCTACTCTCAAGAAAGATCAAAAGCCCTCAATATCTACCCCTCCCTCAACTGTCCTTCGTGGTGCGGATTTGAATAACTGTACATATGGTGCCATACGAGTCATTTCTCCAACTGCGATAGCATTCCCCTGACCTTGAAAATGCAGGCATGGTTCCAATAATGTCACATCCAGAATCCTCATTTCCTGAGCCAAATGTTCTAAGTCAGATCGGGAGTTCATTTTCATGATAATGGCATTATCGCATTCACCAAGCAATCCGCGTTTTACCTTATTGGGACGCTGGCTGGCCAGAATCAGATGTAACCCATATTTTCTACCCTCTGACGCAACCAGGTGGATCAGATCACCAAGAAGTCTCTCGTGAGAGTTGTCGGCATGATCTGGTGCAAATTTATGCACCTCATCAATGATAATAAAGGTATGTTTCAGCCCCTTTAGGGCTTGATCGTATTTGTCTTCATGATTTCTTCTAGGCTCGACTTCTCTACATTTTTCGATAGCCATTCGACCTCTATTGACAAGCATATGCAACAAATAGATAAGAAATCTGACCTGGTCGTGCATGTCTTTGATCTTCTCTATTTCGACATAATTGACTCTCCCCTCAGAGAACAGACGCTGCGGAAGCCCCACTGGGTTCTCAGTTCCCTGCCAATATCCAGCGGCAATTTCCCTATAAAGATCTGCAAGGAACTCAAGATAGTCTGTCCTAGTGCACATGTTGAGGTTTGCTCTTGGAACATCCTCGACAATATATTTCAGCTCATGTTTGGGGTCTCTGATCAAGTTGAGTATTTCAATTACTGCATACGTCCAGTGCTCGGGATCGCCTTTATATTCCCCTCTCATATACGCATTTGCATTAAGCGCGGCAAAATAATAGCCACTGCTATGCGATCCCGCTTTCAAGTATTTCAGAAGGCCTGGGAATCTATTTACGAGCAATTTCCAAGAAAGATTGAAGGGCTCACTTCCTCCAAAAACCTGAAAACTCTTGACAGACTTGGTAGATTTTAGAATTCTTAAGTATTCCATCTCCAACGAACGGAAGTCTCTATACTCGAGATCCAATAGCCCTGTTTGATACTTGCCCAGGGTTCTGGAGAATTCGCCCTTGGATTTGAACACAGTGCCGTGACAAAAATCTGAATTGGAGTCAACAACAAGCACTCGTGTCTTATCTGTTGATTGTCTCACAATCTCCTCGACAAGCCGTCCCAACAAGAATGATTTTCCACACCCGGATTGCCCGACGACAACTAATCCTCTTGTTAGGGCATTTAAATCCACACTAAATGGACTCAGGTCGCTATTGACCCCAATGTAGAGATCATTCTCTTTCTTAGCCATCTTCGCCTCCCGGAGTTTTCCATATTTGGACCACCGTTATCCCCACCCTTGTCCCAACTATATAAGCCTCACCTGATTTCCTTTTCCACAAAGCAACCAAATCTATCATCCCCGCATCAGTTTTGCCTGAAAGTCTGACATCTATCATAGCTCTGCCGACGGGCACAAGTCCGCCACCGGGCAGATCTTGCATTTCGGTTTGCGGGCGACGCAGATTTGCCGTCCGTGCCAGATCATCTGATGCCCGAACGCCACCCACTCACCCCATGGAACCAACTTCATCAAATCCCGTTCGATTTTCTCGGGATCAGCTTGCTTGGTCAACTTCAATCGACCGGACACCCGCTTGACGTGCGTGTCCACTACGATCCCGCTTTCCACCCCTAACGCCGTCCCTAAGATCACATTCGCAGTCTTTCGCCCCACCCCGGGCAACTTCACCATTTCTTCCATCGTATTGGGCACTTGCCCGCCGTAGTTGTCAATCAAGGACTTGGCGCTTTCCTGCAACGACTTGGCTTTGTTTCTAAAGAAGCCCGTAGAGCGGATTGCCTCTTCGACGTCGTTGCGTGCAGCTTTCGCCAGAGCCTTTGGATCCGGATAGCGTTTGAAGAATTCCGGTGTCACCTTGTTAACTCGTTCGTCGGTGCACTGAGCGGATAAGATCGTCGCTATCAGGAGTTGGTAGGGATTTTTGAAATGCAAGGCGCAGGTGGCATTCGGATAGGTCCTGGACAGGATTTCCAGGATGGGCCCGATGCGCTTCTTGGCTGGGTCTTTGGGTGTCATACTGTAAGAATAATAGATAGTTAGTGGCTAATCCGATGCCGTCGTACCGGCTCTCATGCGACGATCCCGTTTGACTTTGGCGCTGCTGGGTTTGGGAGCGAATTTGGTGAAGATTCGCGTCAAATATACCGCCAGTAGTTCGCGGTTGAGATTTCGATGCAGGAAACGACCCTCGTGCGCCAGGGAAATCCTGCCAGTTTCCTCTGAGACCACAATGGCGGCGCAATCGGATTCCTCCGTGATCCCTAAGGCGGCGCGATGCCGCATCCCCATAGTGGTTTCCACGTTGGGATTCTGGGTCAGAGGCAATATGCACCGAGCCGCTTCGATCATCTCGTTGGCGATGATAACTGCTCCATCGTGCAATGGCGACCTCGGGAAGAAGATACTGACCAGCAGTTCCGGCGTAACCTCCGCTTGCAGCCGAACGCCGGTTTCGGTGACACCTTTGATTCCGGTATCGCCCTGGATGACGAACAGCGCCCCAAACCGTTTGTCCGAGAGTTCTTCCGCAGCTTTTCCCAGTGCGTCCAGGACTTGCGACACCGGCTCGATTTTCAAGAATCGGCGTACCAATCGGGATTGACCCATTTGTACCAATAACCGCCGCAGTTCCGGTTGAAACAGAATCACGAACGCGATGACCCATACCGTAGCGACGTTCTGGATAATCCAGGTCAGTCCGCGCATGTTAAGGATTTGGGCGAAGAACGCTCCGATCGAGATGATGAGCAATCCGGCGAACATCTGACTGGCTCTGGTGCCCCGCATGATCTTGTACAGATTGTAGAACACGAAGTACACCGCCAGGATGTCCAGGATGTCGATGATCGTGATAGGGATAAAGCCAATATGGAACAGCACCATAATTCAACTCCCATTTCCCCCCTGCTATTGCAGGGGGGAAGAAAAGGGGGGTCACCGCGAAAACGACTTCAAATAATAGGGTTCCAGATCAGGGGCGGCGGGGTCGTCGCCGTCTGCGATCTGCGCCTGCGCAAGCCTGGCGATCGCCGAAGCTCGCAGCAGGAAAATATCCCCGCGCTGGATTGAGTGCCCTTTTTCTAACAGAGGTTCGATGTCCTGTTGCAACGCCAGGGCGCCTTCCCCCCAGATCCAGGTCGGTCTGGGAAGAGGATCATCGTGCTGCGGGGTGTCCCCACCCGGCAGCCTGTTGGCGGTCAGGTGTTCGACAAGCGTCCCTGCGTCAGCCACAAAGGGCGGCTCCACTTCCTGAAGCTCGCCCGACACATTGGAATAGAGAGCGGCATAGCATTCGCCTTTCCTGGCGAAGGTGGTCGGGCACAATAGGTGGTTGGTCGCAGGGATGCCATGTGCCATGGCTTTCAACGTTGGCACCGCCCACAGCGGGATGTTCCGCGCCAGGCAGATGCCTTTCGCCAACGACATCCCGACCCTGAGACTGGTGAAGGAACCGGGACCGATCGAGACTGCCACGCCCATCAGTTGTCCCATGGATATGCCAATTTCGTTCAACCAATGACTGATCCAGAGCGGGAAGCTGTCCTTTTGCTGCACCGCAAGACTGGTCAGTACTTCGCAGACCAGCCGATCTTCATCGAGAACCGCAAAGGACACCGTTTTCCCCGAGGTTTCCAATGCCAACAGGCATGCCTTCCCCCCTGCTGCGCGGGAGGAATTCTTGGCAGCATTCCCCCCTGCTATGCGGGGGGGAAAAGAAGGGGGGGTCTGTTTTCCTGTCATTGCGAGGAATCCCATCTTAGGGGATGACGAAGCAATCTTCTTCCCGACTATGCACCCGACCACCATTCCCCCCTGCTTCGCGGGGGGGAACCAAAGGGGGGCGACTTTCAAACTTTGTAACCTTCCAACTTTCTAACCAGCCCGCCTTCCCCCATACGTAATCTGTCGCTGGTCAGGATGATCTTTTCCCCAATCGATGTAGATGCGTCGGCTATTATCGGGCAAGATGTCCTCTATTTTTTCCGCCCATTCGATTATTAGGATATGCTGACCGTCCATGTATTCGTCGAGCCCCAATGCTAAAAACTCTTCACTGCCATGTAATCTGTAGAGGTCGATGTGGACTGCAGGAATCCGGCAGTGGTATTCCCGCGCCATGATGAAGGAAGGGCTCTGGACGGTTTCCTCGACGCCCAGACCTTTCAGTATTCCTTGCGCCAGCACGGTTTTTCCGGCTCCCAATTCCCCGATAAGGGCGACCACCTCGCCCGGCTTCAAATTCTTTGCCAGTGATTCCCCCCATTGCCGAGTTTCGTCGGCATTTTGGGTGACGATGGATTTCTTGTCATTCCAGCGAACGCTGGAATCCAGAGTCTTCGGACCTGACCTTTCCAACTTTCTGACTTTCACACTTTCTCACTTCATAAGCACCAATTTCCTGACATGTTGAAATCCCCCCGCCTCCATACTGCAGAAATAGACGCCCGATGCCAAGTCCCGAGCATCCCAGGTCGCAGAATACGTTCCCGGCGCCAGCGTCCGGTCAACCAGCGTGCCGACCTTCCGCCCCAGGAGGTCAAATATTACCAGTTGCACTCGTCCGCGTGTTGCCACAAAGTACGACAATCTGGTGGCAGAGTTGAACGGATTGGGATAAGCTGGCAGCAGGGAAAAGTCGCGAGGCAACTCCATTGATGTTGACCTTGGCACCGGCACCGCCTGGGAATAGTCGAATATGTCGAAATGGAAGTAGTCGGCGAGGTACGCATAATTGCCCGATACCGCCACGCCATGCGCTTCATCTGTGATGTCATAGTACCCGGTCTCCACTGGATTGGCGGGATGACTGACGTCCACCACTCGAAGACCGGAGGTCCAATCTGCCACCAAGGCGTAATTCCCCAATACCGCCACTCCCAGAGCATCACCGGGCGTATCGTAATAGCCGACCTCCACTGGATTGTCGGGAGAGCTGACGTCGATCACCCGGAGACCGGCATCTCGGGCTGCCACATAGGCGTAGCCGTCAGACAGCGCTACGCCATAGGCGGAAGCCGGAGTAAGCCAAAATCCCGCTTCCGCCGGATGAGCTGGATCGATTACGTCCACCACACGAAGACCATCGGTTCCATACGCTACATAGGCGTAGTGATCGGAGACTGCTACACCTCTGGCACTACCCGGAGTGCGATAATGACCTACCTCTACCGGATGAGCGGGATTAGCCACATTCACGACACGAAGACCGGAATCACCATCAGCCACATAGGCGTAACTGCCCGCTACGGCTACACCGTAAGCATAGCCCAGTGTATTGTAGTAACCCACTTCTACCGGCAGCGCGGGATTCGACACGTCCACCACTCGAAGACCTGCAGTCTCATCCGCCACGTAGGCGTAACTGTTAGATACAGCTACGCCCCAGGCATTACCGGGAGGATTAACGAATCCCACCTCTACTGGAGCGGCGGGATCAGAAACGTCAACCACCCTCAGACCGTCGTAGTAGTCCGCCACGTAGGCAAAGCTGTCTGACAGCGCCACCCCATAGGCGCTGGACATGCCAAGGCTTCCTACCAGGCTGACATTCAAGCTGTCCTGGGCAAAACAAGCGGCGACGCCCGAAAACACGACCAAAATCAGAATTCCACCTCGTTTCATGACACAACCATCCTTCAGTGAGTTAGAAAGTTGGAAAGTTCGAAAGTTCGCGTAGGTGCCAGCTTCGCTGTGCACTATCTCTTTGGCGTGCGGTAGCCATGCTACCGCTTTTGATACCGAAGTGACACTTCGGTGTGTCTTTCGGGAAGCGTGGCTTCCCAATCACAAGGCGCCCTCAAGGGCGCACTCCAAAAGAGCACTCCGAAGTTATCGTTTCCCCGTCATGGTAATCACCGGCAGTATCATTTCTTCCATGGTCATGCCGCCGTGGTAGAAGCTGCCTTTGTACATGTTGACATACTGGTTGAAATTGGCAGGATAGACGAAGAAGTAATACTCCTTTGCGATCAAATAGGTGGTATTCAGACCTCGCCTGGGAAGGCGATATTCCTCCGGATTTGATATTAAAAGCGCCTGCTTGCTGTCGCACTTCAGGTTTCGCCCGTATTTGTAACGGAGATTAGGCGACGCCTCGCGGTCGGAAATCACCTTCGCGCCCCTCATGCCCCTGACACTGCCGTGATCGGAGGTGATAACCACCGTAATATCCTGACTGGAAAACGCTTTCAGGATTTGCAGGAGAGATGAGTGTTCCAGCCACGACCTGAGCACGGACCGATACGCGGCTTCGTGAGGGACCATCTCTTTCAAGACGTCCGATGACCCGCGGCTGTGCCCTAACATATCCACAAAATTGAACACCATCGACACCAGGTGGTAGTCGAAGAAACTGGTGACCTGTTTCGCGACTCGGCTGCCTTCTTCGTGGTCGATGATCTTGACGTATCGGGGTTCCGGATGGAGGCGGATGCCTTTCTCTTCCAATTGCCGATCCAGGAATTGCCGTTCGAAGCGGTTGGCGGACAATTCGTCGTCTTCCGAACGCTGCCACAATTCAGGAAACTGCGTTTCCATATCACCCGGGAATTTGCCGCTGAATAAGGCGTTCCGGGAATAGGGCGTGGCGGTGGGCAGAATCGAATAATAATAGTCTTTCTGAATCTGGAAATAGTCATACAGCATAGGTTCAAGTGCCAGCCATTGATCTAGCCGCAGGCAATCGATCACGATGAAGAGGACGCGCTTCTCCTGACGGATCAGCGGAATAATGGAATTGCTGACCACGTCCACCGATAGAGGTGGACGGTCTTTGGTCCGGTTCCAGATCCAGTCGGTGTAGTATTTTTCGACATACTTGGCGAACGCAATATTGCTCTGGGCTTTCTGGTCGATCAGCGGTTGGTCTAAGCCCAGATCCGGAAACCGGTCCAATTCCACTTCCCATTGGGACATCCGGACGTGCAGGTCGATCCAGTCCTTCCAATCAGGATTTTCGGACGCCACCTGGGACAGTTTTTGGAATTCCGCCACATAGTTTCTGGCAAGCCGTTCCTGGGATAATTTCCGTAGTTCCGTCGCTTTTTTCAGTGCCGACAAAATCTGAGATGGGTTAACGGGCTTGGTCAGGTAGTCGGTAATCTGCTGCCCAATGGCTTCTTCCATGACGGTTTCTTCTTCGCTCTTGGTAATCATGATTACGGGAATGTCCGGTCGGATGTTCTTTATCACCGACAGAGTCTCCAGTCCAGTCTTGCCTGCCATCATTTCATCGAGGAAAATGACATCGAAATCTTCGGTCTTGACCCGTTGAATCGCATCCTCGCCGTTGGTGACGGGGATAATCTCGTAGCCACGTTGACCCAGGAAGAGGATGTGCGCCTTCAGCAGGTCGATTTCGTCATCCGCCCAAAGAACTCGTCGTTTGTCCATAATTGGCTCTTTGGAGTGCGGTGGCTTGCCACCGTTGTTTGGTGCCGCAGGGTGTCCTCACCCTGCGGATGCCACTGCTTTGTGTCATTCCAGCGAAGGCTGGAATCCAGAGTCTGTAGGTCGGGTTCCCTGGAAACCCGACACCTGTCATTGCGAGCGAAGCGAAGCAATCTCCCGTCTGTGCGGGCTCCCACCTGCACCATCTCTATGGAATGCGGTCGCTTGCCAGCGCTGTTTGGTGCCGCAGGCTGTCCTCACCCTGCGGATTCCGCCTCACCGGTCTTCGAGCAGGTCAAGAATCCGCTGGTGATTGTCGCCGATGTCTTTGACCAATGTCGTGATGATGTATCTCGTCATGTCCCGATATAATCGGGAGTATTCTGGATGCTGGGTCGCCAGCGTTTCCAGATGCCTCCGGATAGTGCCCAGGTCGCCTCGCATGGCAGGACCGGTCAACGCCCCTTCAATTCCAGTACGTTTGATCTGGTCGATGGTTCCCTGGATTAGCGGTTCCAGCATTTGCAGGCTCTGGCTGCGATCGCGGCTGATTTCGTCCATCAAAGACGCTGCCTGGTCGATGAGCCCTTCCAGGAAATTCGAGGCCCACACCGCCGCCAGGTGATAACTCGTCTTCAATTCAGTTGGAATCTCAACCGGCACGGCTCCGATGTCACGAGCGATGCGCATCCCCAATGGTACTGCCTGGGGCTCGCCTTCAATGCCGATGCTCACGCCTCGCAGCGACGGTTTCCGCGACCCGCGTGGGAAAGACATCATGGGATGGAAGGACAGGAGACTCACGCCGCGGGCGCGCAGAGGTGACATGACGCTGGCAGGTAGCGCTCCCGAACAGTGGATGGCAGTACAAGTCTCATCCAGAAAACTGGACTGTGCCAATTCCACTGCTACCAAGACGATCTGGTCATCGGGCACAGCCAGAAACACGATCTTGACGCGCTCTGGGACATAGCCAATTCTGTTGCCCGCCAGATCGGCATCCAGTTGCCTCTGCATCCGGCAAGCCTGCGGCAGGTTTCGACCGATCACCGCCGAAATGGGATAGCCGGCATGGTGCAACGCCCAGCCCAGGCTTCGACTTACCGGACCAGTGCCGATCAGAGCCACAGGCGGCATAGGGTTGCGCTTTTGCGATCTGCTCACTTTGGTCATCTGTGTCATTCCCCCTAAGGGGGAATCAATCCTGTGGAGTGCGGTAGCTTGCTACCGCGCGCAAGCAAGCTTGCGCACTCCACAACCTCAGCGTCAAGATAACCACAAACTTGCCCAAAAGCAAGACCTTTTTGCACGATGTAGGTTGGGTTAGGGCTCATGCCCGTGGCGCAGCCATGGCTTGCGCCATAACCCAACAGCACAGTCCGGTCAGGCGACTGAAGCGCTTAAGTCGTGTTCCCACCTGACCGCCAGAAGATATTGCCAATCCTCTCCAATTCCGCCTTGACAATCACTATAATATTTCTTACATTGACAATCTGAGAATAGGCTGTCAGGTGAGGACACCTGACAGCACAGAGAATAATCCTCCCTGCTATTGCAGGGGGGAACAAAAGGGGGGTCGCATTTGGTGTGCTGTCCTCGGATGACACCATAGAGACAGGAGGTTTTCTTGCGCATCGTTCTAACTGGCGGAGCCGGATTTCTGGGATCTCACCTGGTGGATCGGCTGCTGGCTGAAGGGCATGAGGTCATCTGCATCGACAACCTGTCCACGGGAACCATCGACAATATCGCCCACATCCATGACCCCCGCTTCTATTTCATCCATTATAATGTGACCAATTACATCTACATCGAGGGTCAGGTCGACTATATTTTGCATTTTGCCAGTCCCGCCAGTCCGATCGACTATCTGGAATTGCCCATTCAGACGTTGAAGGTCGGATCGTTGGGAACTCACAAGGCATTAGGACTAGCCAAAGCCAAAAATGCCGGATTCTTGCTGGCATCGACGTCGGAAGTATATGGCGATCCTTTAGTGAATCCCCAGCCGGAAAGTTATTGGGGGAATGTCAACCCGATCGGTCCTCGGGGTGTGTATGATGAAGCCAAGCGATTTGCAGAAGCTTTGACCATGGCGTATTATCGTTATCACAAGGTTTCCACACGGATCGCCCGCATTTTCAATACTTACGGACCCCGAATGCGTGCCCATGATGGACGGGTAGTGCCGACCTTTATCAACCAGGCGCTACAAAACGAGCCGCTGACCATTTTTGGGTCCGGCAATCAGACCCGCAGCTTCTGCTACGTGTCGGATCTGGTCGACGGCATCTACCGATTGATGATGTCTGACGTTTGCGAGCCTGTGAATATCGGGAATCCTCACGAGATGAGCATTCGGGAATTTGCGGAACTGGTGGTCAATTTGACAGGTTCCAAGAGCGAGGTGATTGAGAAATCCCTGCCGATTGATGATCCTCAAGTGCGTCGTCCTGATATTACCCGCGCCAAGAAATTATTAGGCTGGGAACCGAAAATCCACATCAAGGACGGGATGCGGGAGACGATAGAGTTCTTCAGGAACAAGACCGCGTAACATTTTCCCCCCTGCTATCGCAGGGGGGAACACAAGGGGGGTCACTCTTGATTGCTTGTGCCGCAGGGTGTCCTCACCCTGCGGAGTGCCCGGTGTCATTCCAGCGAAGGCTGGAATCCAGTTTCCTTCCCCCCTACGGCAGTAGGGGGGAACAAAAAGGAGGTGAATGTGCCATGGGCATCTTGCCCATGAACACGGGCTGGAAGCCCGTGCCACTTTTCGTGCTGTCAGGTGTCCTCACCTGACAGCAAACTAACTCCCCCTTGCTATGCGGGGGGGAACAAAAGCGGGTCACTTGTTAACTTGCCAACTTGTCAACTTTATCCGCCTCAGGCGGATTGCTAACTTCATATACGGAGCAACTATGAAAGGCGTCATCCTTGCCGGCGGTTTGGGAACAAGGTTGTATCCTCTGACGAAAATCACCAACAAGCACCTGTTACCGGTGTTCAACAAACCGATGGTGTTCTATCCCATTGAACTCTTAGCGAAGGCGGGCATCCACGAAATGGTACTGGTCACCGGCGGCAACAATCCCGGCGATTTCCTCAGGCTATTGGGAAACGGCAAAGAGTTGGGGATGAAGAATATCAGCTATGTCTATCAGGAAGGGGAGGGCGGTATCGCGGAAGCATTAGGACTGGCCGAGTTCTATGTCCGCGGTGATAATATTGCGGTGGTGTTGGGTGATAATATATTCGAGAACGAGATCACCGATTATGTAGCCTCTTATCAGAAACGGGGGAAAGGCGCGAAGATCCTCTTGAAAGAGGTGTCGGATCCTCATCGGTTTGGAGTGGCAACGATTGACGGCAATCGAGTGGTGCGCATCGATGAAAAACCCAAAAATCCTGCTACTAATCTGGCGGTAGTAGGTGTCTATATGTACGATTCCAATGTGTTTGACATTATCAAGACCTTGAAACCGTCCGGTCGAGGGGAACTGGAAATCACCGATGTCAATAATGCTTATATCCAGCGGGGCGAGATGACTTATGATGTAGTCAAAGGCTGGTGGACGGACGCTGGGACGTTTCCGTCCTTGTATCGAGCCTCCCGGCTGGTGGCGGAAAAAGTAGACCCTTCGCTGAAAGATATATTACTGGATTGACTTCCCCCCTACGACAGTAGGGGGGAAAAGAAGGGGGGTCACTTTCAAACTTTTCAACTTTCTGTCTTTCAAACTCTTTTACGGAGGGTCCAACCATGAAACGTTATGGAGTAGTGGTCAGTGGGGTGGCGGTCTTAATGACGCTGGCATGTCTTGTTCCATCTGCGGCTCAGGACAGCCTGAATGTCACCATGCTGGGGAGATTAGATCCTCCCTGGAACATTACAGTAGGTGTTGCGGTGGCGGGCATTTATGCCTATGTTGCGTCCGGCGAAACAGGGCTGAGGGTAGTCGATGTCCTATATCCGAGAACTCCCACTGAAGTAGGATTTTATGACACGCCTGGGATAACCTGGGGCGTTACCGTGCGAGGTAGTTATGCGTATGTAGCGGACTTCGTCAATGGACTACGAGTAGTGGATATTTCCGATCCTACGACTCCCATAGAGGTCGGCTTCAATGATACACCTGGATTTAGCCAAGGTGTTGCGGTGGCAGGTGACTACGCTTATGTGGCAGATGGTGACTCCGGATTGAGGGTGGTGAATGTTTCCAATCCCACAACTCCAACCGAGGTTGGGTTTTGCTATACCCGTCCCTATGCCTGGTTTGTTGCTGTGTCGGGAAACTACGCGTATGTGGCGGCTGACGAGGCGGGGTTGCGAGTGGTGGACATTTCAAATCCAACAGCTCCAACCGAAATTGGTTCCTACGACACACCGGGGTTTGCCTTCGCCGTCGCAGTAGAGGGAAACTATGCCTATGTGGCGGATGACTTTGCTGGCCTGCGAGTAGTGGATATCTCGAATCCTGCGACTCCGATCGAAGTCGGTTTCTACCACAGCGCTGACGCATCCCAGGGTGTCGCGGTGTTGGGAAATTATGCCTACGTGGCAGACAACAGTGCTGGGTTGCGGGTGGTTGATATCTCGAATCCGGCAAATCCCTATGAAGTTGGGTTCTACAACACACCGGGATTTGCGTGGGCCGTTGCAGTGGCGGGAGATTACGCTTATGTAGCGGACTTCTTCTATTTTGAAATCTTCGACTGCTCAGCCGCCCTTGGAATGCCAGCCTCGACGCAGTTCGATATTCCTCGAATCTATTCCCTGCTGCCCGCTTATCCAAATCCCTTCAACTCTGTCACCAGATTATCCTATTCAGTGGCAGCAGATGGACGGGTGCAACTAGTGTTGTTTGACTTGCTGGGTCGTCAGGTTGGCACATTGGTTGACCGCACCCTGGCACCGGGCACATATTCCGTGAGCTGGGATGCCGGGAATTTGGCGTCAGGGATGTATTTCTGCAAGATGTCCGTATGGACCCTTGAGGGGGAGGCAGGCGGATTCCAGCAAGTCCAGAAGCTGACGTTGTTGAAGTAGCACCTTTGGAGTGCGCAAGCCATGCTTGCGCCTTCACAGGGGAAGCCGTGCTTCTCCGGGTAAGTTTGTAGGTCGGGTTCCCTTGAAACCCGACAAAGAGATTTGCTGAAGCGTGGCTTCAGCACGGGCAAAGCGGTGGCAAGCCACCGCACTCCAAAACAAGATATCCACGGGCGTCCCGCCCGTGCCACTTTCAGACTTTCAAACTTTCCAACTTTCAAACTCTTTGCCTATGCGAATCTTAATCACCGGTCACAAGGGCATGTTGGGGTCGGAATTGATGCAGACCCTGCGCCGGGAGCACGACGTCACCGGAGTGGACCTGCAACAAATGGATGTGACTGACCTGGAATGGACCCGCAGCACGGTTCAGGATGCCCGCCCGAAATTGATCTATCACACCGCCTCCTACAACGCCGTCGATGAAGCCGAGACCGAAAAGGACCTGGCATTCAAAGTCAACACCATCGGCACCCGGAATATCGTCCTGGCGGCTCGGGACGCCGGCGCCAATCTGGTATTTTTCTCTACTGATTACGTCTTCGACGGCGCCAAGGGCGCTCCTTACGAAGAATGGGATACGCCCAATCCGCTGGGCGTGTACGCCCGTTCCAAAGCCGCTGCGGAATGGATAGTGCGGACCTTGCTTCGCCGACACTACATCGTCCGGATTTCGTGGCTGATCGGTCACAACGGTCCCAATTTCGTGGAAACGATTCTGAAGAAGGCGAAAAGCCGCCAGCCCTTGCGAGTGGTCAATGACCAGACCGGTTCTCCTACCTTTGTCACAGAGCTGATTGACCAATTGCAGCGCCTGGTGCCCACGCGTGCCTTCGGCACCTATCATATGTCCAATAATGGCATGTGTACCTGGTACGAATTGGCGAAAGCGGTTCTGGAAGAATCGGGATTGGATGTGCCGGTGCGCCCCATCACCACCCAGCAATCCAGACGAGCCGCGCCTCGACCGCGATATTCGTATCTGAGAAACGCTATGTTGGAATTGACCATCGGCGACCGCATGCTTCCGTGGCGCAAAGGGCTCAAGCGCTATCTTGCGAAACGAAAATAGAGAACGAGGGCATTATGGCAGCTTCGAAGTATATCGAAGGGGTGATCGTCAAAGACCTCCGGGTCGTTCCCGACGAACGAGGTCGGCTGATGGAGATTCTGCGCAATGACGACCCGTTTTTCCGGAAATTCGGGCAGGTCTATATGACGACCAACTACTCGGGCGTGGTCAAAGCCTGGCACGCCCATAAGGCGCAGACCGACCATGTGGCGTGTCTTTCCGGCATGATCAAATTGGTGTTGTATGACGGTCGCGAGAAATCCCCCACTTTTCAGAAAATCAACGAATTTTTCCTCGGGATCCATAACCCGAAACTTGTCGTGATTCCGCCGGGGGTGTACCATGGCTGGAAATGCATTTCCACGGAGGAATCGGTGGTGGTGAATATTCCTGACAAAGTGTACGATTACGACCATCCCGACGAGTTGCGGGAGCCGTACGATGCTGGACAGATTCCCTATGACTGGGATATCAGGATGAGATGATATTTTGGAGTGCGCCCTTGAGGGCGCCATGCATCCGGGAAGCCATGCTTCCCGAAGTGCCGTCAAAGCATGGCTTTGACGGAAGCCAAAGCGGCAGCATGGCTGCCGCACTCCAAAAAGCTGGATTCCCGGCTGCGCGGGAATGACACTTGAGGAGACGGAGGCTGAAAGAATGAAGCGGATTCTTGTCACCGGCGGCGCCGGCTTCATCGGTTCCAACTTTGTCCGGTATTTGCTGCAGAAATATCCCGACGTCCATATTGTCAACCTGGACGCCTTGACCTACGCCGGAAATCGGGATAATCTTGCCGATGTGGCAGGGGATTCCCGTCATGTGTTCCATCATGGCGATATTCGCGATCGGAAAGTCGTGGATCAGCTTATGGCTGAGGTGGATGCGGTGGTCAATTTCGCCGCGGAGACCCATGTGGATCGGTCCATCCACGAAGCCGGCGATTTCCTGACCACCGACGTCATGGGCACTTTCATCCTCCTGGAATCCGCCAAAAAACACAACGTCGAACGTTTCCTGTATATCTCCACGGATGAAGTCTACGGAAGCATTGAAAGAGGCTCGTTTAAGGAAACTGACCCCTTGAGTCCGTCGTCCCCATATTCCGCTTCCAAAGCCGCTGGCGACTTATTGGCGCACAGTTATTTTGTGACTTACGGTCTGCCGGTGCTGATCACCCGTTCTTCCAATAATTTCGGACCCTACCAATATCCCGAAAAACTGATTCCCTTGTTTGTGACGAATGCTATTGACGACAAGCCGTTGCCCTTGTATGGCGACGGCAAGAATGTGCGGGATTGGCTGTTCGTGGTTGACAATTGTGCTGCCATTGATCTGGTACTTCGTGAAGGCACCCCTGGGGAGGTGTATAACATCGGTGGCGACTGCGAAAAGATGAATATCGAAATCACGCACCTGATCTTGGACATCATGGGTAAACCCAGCTCGCTGGTCCAGCCGGTCAAAGACCGCCCGGGTCATGATCGCCGCTATTCGGTGGATACTGCCAAGATCCGCAAACTGGGCTGGTCCCCCAATCCCGATTTCGAGAAACTTCTGGAAACGACCGTCCAATGGTATATCGACCACCAATCCTGGTGGCGCAAAATCAAGGAAAAACAAGCCGAATACCAGCGCTTCTACGACGCGCACTACGGCAAAGGCGGCATAGCGGAAGCGGTGAAATAATCTTCCCCCCTACTATCTGTAGGGGGGAATAAAAGGGGGGTCATTACAATTGCTATTGCGAGCCTTGCTCATAGGAGGGCGACGAAGCAATCTCGAGTAGCGGCGCACGAATGTAGGTTAGATTAGTCCCGTATCCGCGGGACGTAACCCAACACAATTTCAATAGATGAGGATGCGAACATGGACTGGAAGAACTACTCAAAAGAAATCAAAAACCTGCTTGGGCTCAAAGGCAGCCCCATTGCAGTGACCTATTCGATGGACCCGGTGGCGAAATCCGTCAAAGGAAAATATCGGGTCTGCAACGCCCTGCTGCAAGCACGAGACGGCAAAGTTATCGACCTGACGGTGAAGAACTCCGCTTGTAGCGGCGGAACCTGGCACTTAGGATTAGCTGAACGCGAAAAAGGCGAAAGCGAGAGCGCCCTGAAGGATTTCCTGGTCAACGGCGAGAAACTGTTTTGCTCGGTGGCAGTATTCCACCGCGCCATGGCGTTAGGCACCACGCCCCCTTTGGGATTAGCCGACCATGTCATTTTGTCGCCCATGGACAAAGCCGAATTGCGCCCCGATATCGTGGTGTTCGTCTGCAATTCCCAGCAAGCCTGCCGATTGGTGACGTTGGATGAATACGGCACCGGCATTCCCCCGAAGATCGAAATGATCGGCGCCACCTGTCATCAGGTGATTTCTTACCCCATCGTGACCGGTGAACTGAATGTCAGCCTCATGGATTACACCAGCCGCAAGATCAAGGGCTACACGGAAAACGACTTATTCGTGTCGATTCCGTATCATCGGTTCCTTGGTGTAATGCAAAGCATCCCATATTGCACTGCCGGGACTGCCAAATTCGAGGTTCCGGAATCGTTTCGACGGATTCGCGGTACGGCAGGGTTGGAAGATCTTCTGGAGTAAACCGCTTCGCGTAGGGGCGGGCTTGAGCCCTGCCCTGCTGGCTTTCCCCCTACGCAAGTAGGGGGGAACAAAAGGGGGGTCAAAGTTCTGTGGTGTCAGGTGTCCCCACCTGACACACATGCACACGGGCTGGAAACCCGTGCCACGCTCCATTCCCCCCTGCTATTGCAGGGGGAAAAGAAGAGGGATTACCTTTCCTTCCCCCCGGTACCCGGGCGGAAACACAAAGGGGGGACTTTCCGACTTTGTGACTTTCTAACTTATCCGAGGGAGATTGTCATGAAACGGTGTGGAGCTGTAATTCTGGTTGTGCTTTCAAGCGTCGCCACCTGTCTTGCCCAGGATAGTTTGAATGTCACCAGAGTAGGAAGGCTGTATGACCTCTGGGGATCCGCCCACGGAGTGGCGGTATCCGGCAGATTCGCCTACGTAGCTGATTGGGATGCGGGATTAAGGGTGGTAGATATCAGCATTCCCGCCAAACCAGTGGAAGTGGGGTATTATGATACGCCGGGCGATGCCCGGAACGTTGCAGTATCGGGCAAATTCGCCTATGTGGCGGATGGGAACAGCGGTCTTCGAGTGGTGAACGTGGATAATCCCTACCATCCCCGGGAAATGGGGTATCTTGATCCATACAGCATGTCTGCCGAGGATGTGGCAGTGTCCGGTGACTATGCGTATATAGCAGGAGCGCAAAGTGGACTTTGGGTGGTGGATATTGCTGATCCCGCAAAACCTATAGAAATGGGGCATCATAGTTCCAAGGGAGATGCTTCTGGTGTGGCTATATACGGTGACTATGCCTATGTAGCGGATGGCGACTCAGGTCTCCTGCTCGTGAATGTAACCAATCCCGCCAATCCGGTGGAAGTGGGACATTTGAATACGCCGGATCCTGCCTATGACGTGCAGGTGTCCGGCGGCTTCGCCTATGTGGCTGCTGGGGAGTCGGGTCTCAGGGTGGTGGATGTCAGTAATCCTGCTCAGCCAGTAGAGGTGGGCTATGTCAAGACGCCACGCTATGCCATGGGCGTGGCGGTGTCAGGCAATTATGCCTATGTTGGGGATCCTAGTTGCGGTCTTCGAGTGGTGGACATCAGTATTCCGTCCGATCCAAAGGAGGTCGGCTACTGTAGCACTCGAGGACAGTTTGGGGCATTGACGGTATCCGGCGGATATGCCTATATGACCTGGGAGGCAGAAGGGCTTCGAATAGTGGACGTGGCTAATCCCGCCCATCCAAACGAAGTGGGGCATCTGGGTCCTTTAAGTGAAGCCGAAAGCGTGACGGTATCGGGTACCTACGCATTTGTCGCCTGCCAGTACGCCGGGTTTAAGATCGTGAATGTAGCCGATCCCGCTCGTCCCTTCGAGGTCGGGTACTATGACACGCCTGGACGTGCGTATGATGTGGCGGTCTCGGGCAACTATCTATATGTGGCGGATATGGATTCAGGTTTCCTGGCGTTTGATGTGACAGATCCTACCGATCCGATAGAGGTGGGGCATTTTCAGTCGCTGAATTTCGCAGCGAGCGTGGTGCTATCCGAAACCCTTGCCTATGTGACGGACATCAATCAGGGTCTTCGTATTATCAATATTTCAAATCCCACCAATTTGGTGGAGGTGGGATACTACGATGACTGGAGCTCTCCCAACGGCGTAGCGTTGTCCGGTAATTACGCGTATTTGACGGTTAGGTCAGACGGTCTCCAGGTTGTGGATATTGCAGATCCTACCAAACCGAGAAAGGTTGGACAATACAATTATGATCCACCAAGTGTAGCCTGGGACGTGGCATTATCTGGCAATTACGCCTATCTTGCATATGGAACCCTTGGTCTTCGAATAGTGGATATTAGAGACCCCACCAATCTAAAGCAAATGGGGTATTATGATACACCGGGCTATGCCTATGACGTAGTCGTATTCGAAAGCTATGCTTATGTGGCTGACGGAGATTCGGGACTTCGGGTAATAGATGTCAGTAACCCCGCTCGCCCAATAGAGATGGGCTATTACCATACTCAAAGCGAGGCTCGGGGTGTAGCAGTGTCCGATAGGTATGCCTATGTGGCAGAAAGACTTCAGTTCGAGATTTTCGATTGTTCCCAGGCATTGTCAATTCCAGACAGGGAGGCTCGAAAAGTGCCCATTAGATTTTCCCTGCAACCAGCATATCCCAATCCATTTGACTCCACTACAGCCATCAACTATGAAGTGCCGGTGACCGGTAGAGTGTGCCTTACCATTTTCGATCTGCAGGGTCAGCGGGTCGCGACTCTGGTGGATCGCGCCGTTGTCAAAGGAAGCTATTCTCAGGTGTGGAACACGGGTGATTTGAAGTCTGGTATATATTTCTGCCGGATGTCCGTAAGGACCCCTGAGGGGGAAGCAGGGAATTTCCAGCAGGTTCAGAAGCTGGTGATCTTGAAATAGACCCTACTTTGGAGTGCCCAAGTGATATTTGCGCGATAGATCGGGTGGCTGGTTGACTAGCAGGAGGGAATTGCTGCAATGGGGCGAGAATTATATGATCGTTAAAGTCAAGGGTACAACTTATGATGAGGATCAAGCCATACTATGTAGAATATGTTTTGGAGAAAAAATCCGTAAACCCGACTTTTGCCAGATACCGCGAACTGATATGCATCAACTTCTCGCAATTGTCTGTTCATTAGATGTGCAAAACCTTTAGGTTCAGAAGTCTGATTCCAATTAATCGGATGGCATCTTAGCCCTGTTGAGTGATCTGAAAGTAGCTCGCGCTTTTTCCATTTACATAATTCGCTGATTCGTTTCAGCAGATTATGAAAATATATGGTATCACAGCTGCTGGTGTCAAACTTCGAGTGATCTAACCGCAAGTATTTTAGAGAGAATAAAACCTCATCTGGCGGGCGCAACTCGGGAGTTGGAATTGGTCCTTTGGCAGGTAGGGGTCGTGGCTTTATTTTCTTATTCTTTGGCACTGAGACGCTGCTTATAGAATATTTTCATGTCCTCTAGGTTAATTTCTCTTTGAGAGGCAGTATCTGGCGCCAATCCATTTCTTGCTTTTCTCCACGGATCTTCTTCGTGGACCATTCTCTCGAGTTCCCATGCGGTGAAATTCCAGAAAGCCCCTATAACATCTTTGAGGTGCTTTTCTGCTCTGGATGGGAGTTCAGGCTTTGGTGGTTGTTCAGAAATGGGATCCGCACCGTATTTCCTAAAGCGCCGGTAGAGATCCGGTTGGACAGGACCAAAAATCCAAGCCTCTATGCGATCCGTAAAAAGAGGCTTATCATATAGCGCGAGGTGCCAGGCTTGTGCGTAGTAGACAAGCTTCTGCAGCTTCTTGTTCGTGATGCAATCTCCATGCTGGTGTGCAAATCTAATGAAGAAATCGGCTACAGAACCGGCTGTAACAGCTTTTTCCATGTCTCTCTCCATGTTCAGTAGAATCTTTCACGTGAAACCACTCTTACAATATAAGGCTAAATGCCCTATTTGTCAAGCCTTTTTCTGGGCGCAGTTGCAAAACCACACCAGCTTGGATCCTACTGGGGAATCCATGGAAACTTGATTGCCCGTCCAGCTTTCTTAAAAATGATAGAATAACTGCCGCACTCCAAAGACTAGCTAAGGTAGCTTATTATGCGTGACCCGGACTTATCCAGCCAATGGCTGAAGTATGGCGCAGATTTCTGTGGTGGATTCGCCGGCAAGAAGATCCTGGATGTGGGGTGCGACCTCGACGGTAAATTGATCACGGAAATCCATGACAAATACCAGCCATTGGAGGTGATCGGGATCAATCTGGCAGCGGAACCAAAGCAGCTTTCCCCCAACTGCCGAATGGAAGCCGGGAATATCCGCCACACGCGCTATTCCGATAACACGTTCGATGTGATTGTATCCGCGTCGGCATTCGAACACATCCATCAGCTTGATCTGGCGTTGCAGGAAATCTACCGTATCCTGAAGCCGGGAGGATTCGTATATGCTGGCTTCGGACCTATCTGGTCCACCTGCTACGGTCATCATCTGTGGTTCGTTCATCAGGGACAGTTGATCAACTACTGGAATACCATCCTGCCCGCTTATTGCCACTTACTGATGACGCCTCAGCAGTTGTTCGACCATTGTGTTGGTCAATATGGGCAGGCGCTCAGTGAAGCGATAGTTCAGTACGTGTTTTTTTCCAAAGATCAGAATCAACTCTTTTATGAAGACTACGAGCATATCATCGAGCGAAGCCGTTTTGACGTTCTATACTTCAAAGGCTATGACTACCGCGAGCTTCGCGCATTATATCCCATCACCGGCGAGACACTGGATGCGCTCCGGTACCAGTACCCCCGGAACCGGAATTTTCTATACGACGGGATTATGATTCTGCTTCGGAAATCGTAATCGGATGCGGTTGGAGAGCGAGCCATGAAGAGCGTAATGTCGGGCATGTCGCAATCCAGACTTGGCTGCCTGGCAGGAATAGCGATGACGTTGTTGGTCGTCGGCTACGCAGCTCTGACCATGATTCACAAAGCCCGAAACACGCCTCCTGCGTTCTACGAACCTGCACCTACCCTGGAACGGTCCACCGTCCAGTTGAATGGCGCCACCTACCAAATCCCGGGCGGGGTGGCATATATCGATGGTCGTGATTTCATGGTCGATCCGCCGGTGACTGTGATGCGGATTTCCTTGTGGGATACCCCATCCGAGTTGATCGAGATCGCCGTCATGCATCACGGCGACGAAGTGACCTTGATCGACCATCGCCAACTGCCGGACGGAAGAACCTATGCCAGAGTCAACTTCGGCGGCTTTTCCGGCTGGGTGCAGGACAAATATGTTAGCCCGGAACGGATGAGGACGGTCGGGGATGAAATCTTTAGATGATTCGTAGAGTAAGCTGTCACGGCTATCTGTCTAATCAAATTTACGATGCCGGCGCTGACACGCTATTTCTATTCGGTGAATGCAATTAGCTCGAGGGGAGACGATATCATGAAATCCCGATCTGTTCTTGTCATGGTTGCCGCTCTGGTGACTTTGGGAAGCGGAATCATCAACCTGGTTTCGCTCATCGGTCCGGCTCTGCCGCACCGCACCGAGATTCTGCAGGACATCTTCCCGCTGGAATTCATTCACCTCTCCCGATTTCTGACCCTCCTGATCGGTTTCGCCCTGGTCGTCTTAGCGGTCAATATCTACAAGCGGAAACGTCGTGCCTTCTTTGCCGTTCTGATTCTCTCCTGTTTTTCTATCATTTTCCATCTCACCAAAGGTCTGGACTATGAGGAGGCGTCGGCGTCAGTCCTCTTGGTGGCTCTCCTGGCAGTCTCCCGCAAGAATTTCACCGTGCGAAGCAGCATTCCCAATTTGTCGTTGGGACTCTTCCGTTTCGGTCTGGCGTTCGTCATTGCCATCGTGTACGGCACCGCCGGTTTCTGGTTCGTGGAACACCACCATTTCAAGATGGATTTCCATCTGATCGATGGGTTTCGGGAGACCTTGAAATATCTGGTGCTGGTCGGCGATCCGCAGTTGATGCCTCAGACTCATTATGCTCGGTGGTTCCTTGATTCGTTGTATGTCATGACCGTGGTCGCCATCGTCTATGCGTTGTATTCCTTGTTCAGACCGGTACTTTACCGATTCCGGACTCATCCACGAGAATGCGAATCGGCTAAGGAAGTGGTGGAAAAGTATGGTCGATCCTCCCTGGATTTCTTCAAGTATTCGTCGGACAAATCCTTTATTTTTTCCCCCTCCCGGACCAGTTTAATCGCCTACCGCGTCGGCGGCAGTTTCGCAGTGGCTCTGGGCGATCCCGTGGGACCTGACGACGAAGTTCGCACTGCTGTGCAACTATTCAAGGAATTCTGCCGGGAAAACGACTGGGGAGTCGGCTTCTACGAGACGTTGCCGGATTTCCTGCCAGTGTACGAGGAATTGGGCTTCAGGAAACTGAAGGTGGGCGACGAAGCGATTGTCGATCTTGCGCAGTTCAGCCTGGAAGGCAAGCAGCAGAAGTCATTGCGGTACTCGGTTCGCAAATCGGAAGAATCGGGGCTTGGCTTCGCCCGGTATGACCCGCCGATTTCGGATGACATCTATTCCCAGGTCAAGCAGGTCTCCGATGAGTGGCTCCAGATTCCGGGTCGCCGGGAAAGGCGATTTAGTCTGGGGATGTTCGAGGAGGATTACGTGCGTTCCACCGTCCTATTCATCGCCCGCGATAAGAATGGGATTGCACAGGCGTTTACAAATCTAATCCCATCCTATCGACCGGGCGAGTCAACGGTGGATCTGATGCGGAGACGGCTGGAATCGCCGCATGGGATCATGGACTACTTGTTTGTGAAGATGTTTCTGCATTTGAAGGATCAGGGATACCAACGCTTCAATTTGGGTCTGGCGCCGATGGCAGGTTTCCGTGAAGATGAAGATGCCTCCATCGAGGAAAAAGCCATTCACTATTTCTTTCAACATCTCAATTTCCTGTTCAGCTATCGCGGCTTACTCCAATACAAGGCGAAATTTGCCAGTATCTGGGAACCTCGGTACGTGATCTACCAAACCCCTCTGGATCTCCCGCGTCTGGCAATCGCGATTCGGGAGGTCTCCGAAATCAAGGACTGAAGTACTATATGGAGTGCGGCAGCCATGCTGCCGCCTTCGATGCCGAAGCCATGCTTCGGCAGCTTGTAGGTCGGGGTGTAAGCCCCTCAGCGGTTCCCTTGTCCGAAAGGACGCCCATGGCGAAACCCGACAATCAACTTTGGTAGGGGCTTAACATGTTAAGCCCCGCAGTCTTGTAGGTTGGGTTAGGGCTCCTGCCCGTAACCCAACATTTTCGTGCCGCAGGGTGTCCTTACCCTGCGGAAGATAATGGTCTCGTTGTGAGCGCAGCCGTGCAGATATTTGTCATTGCGAGCGCAGCGCAGCGATCTTCTCCCCCCTACTATTGTAGGGGGGAAAAACAAGGGGGGTCACGCTTGCCGTGGTGTCAGGTGTCGGCATCTGTTTTTGGAGTGCGCAGGCTTGCCTGCGCCTTAACACCCCGAGGCTTGCCTCGGGGAACCGGAAGCGAGCGTAGGTCAGGATCCCTGCGATCCTGACACCTAGCGATTTTTCAAGGTGCGGGCACCATGCCGCACTTTCCCCCTACTATTGCAGGGGGGAATACAGGGGGAGTTGTTCCTGCCAGGTTTCAAGCGAAGCGTAACCTGGCAGTAGAGACTAGCACCCGCCAGGTTACATCCCGAAGGGGATTTGAAACCTGGCGGCAACAATGTCATTGCGAGCGCAGCGAAGCAATCTTCTCCCCCCTACTGCCGTAGGGGGGAAAAACAAGGGGGGCGCCATCGCGCGTGCACCCAAGCAGTCTCCTCCATACCTGACGGCATTATACAGCCACGACAATGGAATCTGAAGGCATACCGAGTCATCGCGACGAGAACGAAGCGATCCCTTCATCAGCAGGCAGACGGGGACGGTGGATCCGGCGGGCAGCCGGATATTTTATTGCCCTTGTTTGCCTGGTCTGGGTGTTCCACGATATCCATTTGGAAAGGATCCTGCGTCAACTGGCTGGAATCAAATGGGGCTGGATTCTCATGGCGGTAGTAGTCGATACTTTGACATACCTGAGCCAGGGACTCAGGTGGCGGTTGCTTCTGCAGCCCATCGGGAACATCAAGACTTTGAAAGCGACTCAGGCTGTGTATGCCGGGCTGTTTTCCAGCGAAGTGCTGCCGTTGCGGATCGGCGAATTGGTGCGCGGTTACCTGGTTTCTCGGTGGCTGTCCACCGAGTTTGTAGCCGTCATTCCATCGATGGTAGTGGAGCGGCTATTCGATGGGATCTGGCTGGCACTGGGAGTCGCAATCACCGTGATTTTTCTGCGCCTGCCCAAAGACTTGATGGATGCAGCCGATATCCTTGGATTCGTCATCTTGCTTGCGGTCGCGTTATTTATCTACATGGTTCTGCGAAAGGAAAGATCCATTACGCAGCCGCACCAGGCTCGTGCTGCCGAGACATTCCCCCCTACTATTGTCCGAATGGACGCCTACGGCGTAGGGGGGAAAAGAAGGGGGGTTGCATTTCGGAGAATGTTTCGTGCCGTCGGTCACTTCGTCGATCAGCTCGCCGGTGGGATCAAAGACATCGGCAGATCCAGGGCGTTCTACTTGTCGCTTCTGGCGTCATCGCTGGTCCTTATCTGCCAGATCGCCGCGTTCTGGATGGTGATCAAGGCGTACGGATTGCAGCTATCGCTATGGAGCAGCGCGGCAACGGTATTGATCGTCGTTTTGGGGACCGTGATCCCCAATGCGCCTTCCAATGTCGGAACCTATCAATTCTTCTGCGTGGTCGGACTGTCGCTGTTTGGCATCGACAAGACCACCGCTACCGGATTCTCGGTAGTCGTCTTTGTCGTCTTGACCGCACCCTTGTGGCTGATCGGAATCTACGCCATCAGCCGTACCGGCATGACATTGAAGGACATTCGGCGGGAATTGTCCTCTGCGATGAAGCGGAAGCAAGCGGACAACGGTAGCTGACACCACAACCCGAGTGCTGCAGGGTGTCCTCACCCTGCAGTCTTGTAGGTTGGGTTAGCCTTGCGTAACCCAACGTCTTCAACTTTGGAGTGCGGCAGCCATGCTGCCGCTTTTGGTGCCGAAGCCACGCTTCGGCACATATGTCGGGAAGCATGGCTTCCCGACGGATAGCGCAAGCGCGGCTTGCGCACTGCAAAGTTGAGTTTGGCATTGGAAAACACCCACGCTACGTTTTCTCATCATCCTTCTTCTTCCACCGTTCCCCCATCAATATCGTTTCGATTCGGGTCACGCTGAGCTGAATCCCGTGCAGCTCGTTGTATATCCTGGTTTCCAGCCCCCTTGCCCATTCCCGGTCCACCTTGGTATCCTCCAGATGCTTCAGGTCCATCTTTAGTCTCCAGAACGCCGCCACCACGGTAACCAGCAAGATCCCCATATATAATGCGTCTTTCCACACGATGGTCATCCGCATTCTCCTTGATCGTCCCACGGGCATCTTGTCCGTGGAAAGCCATGCGCAAGATGCGCATGGGACTTATTTCAGTGCTGCAGGGTGTCCTCACCCTGCGGTGGTGATAGCTGTCGGGTGAGGACACCCGACAGCACAGCGCTATTCGGCGATTAGATATGCCTGGTGCCAGCGCCCTTTCAGTTTGATCCGAAGCCATTTGCCTTTCAAGTCCCGGGCAGGAAATTCGCTGTTGTTCGCCATGAAGCCAGTTCCGGGGGTGGCGCCTCGGAATACAATTGATCCCTCCATTACTCGTTCCACGCCGTCATAGTAGAAGAAGCACGTATGCTTGCCATATTCCTCGCCGGGCCAGTGATCGCAGCGCCGGATGTCCTCTCCGCAGATGGAGCAGGTGGGCTTTCGAAACATGAAGGCGATGGAGGCTTCGTTGTAGATGCCGCCGTCTATATTCACTCTGAGGTCTTCAGCCGCAGAATGGGCTTTCAGCCAATAGAACTTAGGAACGACATAATGGTGTCCTTCGAATTCCTGAATCTGCCCCCCGAAAAACCGCCCGATTCCCACGGTTTGACGGTTGTGACCGATCAAGGTCGGCGCGCCCCAGGTCATTTTCAGCAGTTTGGGCAGGTCTTCTGTGCGGAAACATCCCCCATGGCTGTCGATGACGTCGCCTGCCAGACGGCAACGTCTGACGTGGATATCATCCTCCTTCAACGGTACCAAAGGTGGATTTGGCAGATTGTGGATCAATTCCATGTCCCGACTGCTCACCTTCCCGTTGGCGGCGATCACCCCGCCGGATAATTCCTGAGTAATCATCTATTCCTCCCAAGTCAACTATTTTCCGGTTGATGTCCTACTACAGTACGCAGTTGCACTCAGGGTCATCGGCACCCTCTGTCCGGATGCTGCTGCGCGTTCCCCTGGATGAGCTGATTAGTGGGGATTACGCCAGGCGAATTGGAAATCATCGCCTGCCAATCAATGAAACCTGCCAACCCGCGATGGAATACCAGGGCTCCGCACCGATGGCATTGGATCTTCAGCGTCAAAGGAGATATCCAGTATCCCTCACCGCATTCGGGACAGATAATCATGTGTTGTTCCATGGTGACCTCGTTTTCTATGGGTCTTGTCCTTGTATTCGGACGGCTGGTTGTGCCTATTCCTTCGTGTACGTGCCGGGGTATCCAAGCTCTCTGGCGCCTTGGTCTTTGGAAATGTATCCGCGCTGCACTTTGCCGTCCACTACCTCGAATTGTATCTGTCTGGCTCGTTCGCGTTCTACCATGAAGGGATCCTGGTTCGGGGCGAATCGGTGGTGCGGGATTGCCAGATTTCCATGCAATCTGAGTTCGGTGATACGAATCCAATCCGCCAGGGAAATTCCCCAGGATTGAATGGAATCCACGATCTGCATGAGAATATTGAATTGTGCTTGAACCCAGTCCTTGGTGGTACCGTGAGAGCGTCCCACCACCCAGGGGAATAGTTTGAGTCCGGTGATGACGTCCTCGATCACTTGTTCCCGGTTCAGCCGCCAGGAATAATTTCGCCCGACATCGCCTCCGACAATCCGGACTTCCACGTCCGACCAGGTGAAGAGATTATCGTCGGGTCCGATTTCCCGCATTTGGCTGACCACATCATCGAAGTAACGATTGACCCGGCTCACGTATTCCGGCGATCCCTCGTTTTCCATTTGCTGTGGCGGCGTGATGCGGATTTGCAACCTCGGTGTACCGGCGTTGTGGGAACTGCGTGCCATGTCGTCCAGCATTCGCTGCTCGATTTCGGTCACGAACGGAATCGCCGCCAGAGGATCTGGACCCCGGGGATTGAACAGGTCATGGCTCAAGGTGGCGTAGAACAACCGCTCCTTGGGAATCTTGACCGGATTGTCGTCTTCGTCCTTGAAAGTCGGTTCCCAGCGGTCGGTGAATTGCCAGTCGATACGGTTAGGATCGATGGGTCGGAAGTGCTCGATACCGCTGCCGTCTTTAAACAGGACAATTTCGCCGGCAAACCGACCCACCGTGAATAGCTCCAGAAACATTGCTTCGGTCAGTCTAGCAATCCCATCGCCCCGGTTCAAAGGATTGACCCCGATTCGACGTTCCAGATCGCTCAAGATTGTCCGAGCTTTCTGGACGTCCTGTTCCGGTCCTTCCAGGTCGCAGGACTGCGGAGTCGAGCACAGATGCACCCAGGTCCAGATCGCGGCAGACACGATGGGGATGTGGTCCCGAAGATATCGGTAGTACGCCGCCTGATTCAATCCGGTGTATTGGAACCATTGGGCGTCGCCCGGAGCTGCGGTCATGGGCGGGCGAATCTGGGGCCAGGTGCGGTATTGGTTGGCGCTCGACTTCGCAATGGTTTTCCGTTGACCGGCAATCCTGGGGCTCGGTTGGGTCGAAGTGGATTTCTTTCGTTTGAAGATCATTGTATTTCCTTTCCTATGCTCGAGGGATTCCTAAAGCCCGGGGCGGGATCAAGCCGCCACGAGCCTCCCGGGCAAAGTAATTTACGACGAAGTACCTCAGAGCATCCATGGAGTGATCGACCACGTGATCCTTTTCCGGTTCTTCGCGTCCGGGACGCCAACGGTACAGTTGCATGTGCTGGATGCTCTGTTCCGCTCGAGGGGAAAACATCAGGTTGATGCGCCCCGAAGCGTCTTTCAATTTGGATTTGACGAGGTCAATGCCGTCCCGGATAGCTGAGTTCCTGAAGCGCACTTTGACCCCGGCATGCACCAACCTTTCCACCGGACTGATCCCCGATTCTCCCCTGGATTTTCCTGCCGGATCGCAGGACGTCCACGCGACTTGCCTTTCGGAAAACCCGTGCCGTTCATCCATTCGTCGGATGGTGGTGATCATTTCCTCGGTGGTCTGGTTTAGTCCTTCCCATTCGTCGAACAGCATGATCGTCCCTTCCGGAGTCACCTGAAACCATTGGACGAACGGATGGCAATAGCCGAAATCTATCGATCGATACGTGGGGAATTCGGGATGCCACGCCCAGTCTTCCGCAAGCAGATGGCGAACCGGATCGAATTCGCAGTACACTCGATCCGCGATCCCGGCAAAGGAAATCTCCTGCTCGCGGTCCCATCGTGTCTGTGACATGCCTTTTCTGGCTTCCGCGATCCAGTCACCGTTGCGCAAGGGGTGCTGACTGTAATGCACGCGGTGGATGTCGAATCCGTCGGTGCGTCCTCTGGTGACCAATCGGTAGAAGAGGTTGTCCGGTCCGCCGGAGGACGACACTCCCAAGAAGGTGCCTCCGGAATCCAGTGCCGGCTTCAACGCCGCCCAGAGGTCCTCATCCCACGGAGTGAACGCCATCTCGTCCCAGAAAACGCCGCTGGGAGAGTGCATTCGGGGTGCATCGCTGGTAGCGGGCAGAGAGATAATCCGGGAGCCGATTTTCTTCAACTCCAGCTCTTCCCGGCGGTCCCGACCCAACGAAGGCTGCATCCATCGCGGGAGATGATCATAGATGAAACGAGCCCTCAGCAAGAGTTCCATCGCACTGCTTTCCCCGCGGGATAGGAACAGAATCAAGGACGGTCCCGTATAGATCGCTTTCCAAAGAAAATAGCCGACCGCAGTCCACGACACCAGCATCTGACGCGATTTCGGCACCAAGAGCCGTTTGCTGTGCTGCATGGCAAGAATCAGATTGCGCAGATACGGGTAGCCGGGGTAACCCATGACGCCAAGCACAGGATCCTGGGTGAAGACATATCGAGTCAGGAAGAACCAGGGGGATTCCGCGCATTGTATCAGCTCCCGGAATCGCTCGTCGTCGAGGACGTCTTGCCTCGCTTCAGGTAGTCTGAGATCAGGGTCAACGCCTCCTCCAGGGTAATCCCCCTGGCTGTATCCGAAGTCAGATTCATATCCCTCATCTGCAGCAGCAATTTCGCCGCTGGCACGTCGCCCCCTAACGCCTTCTCGTATAGTACCGATTTTAGCTTCGCCCATTCGTTCTCCATGTGCGTTGCGGATGGTTGGGGAGTTCCTTCCAAGCTTTTCTGCCGTTCCCAATTCCGGAGGGTGGCGGTGCAGACTCCCAATTCCTTCGCCATCTCTTTCTTTGTTAATCGGCAGTTGGGATCGAGAAGCATTGCTGCATAGTCTTGTTTCTTCTGATTTCTCACCATAGGGGCAAAGAGCTAATTCGGTACCTACCTTCGACCTTGTCCGACCGGTCGGATTCTCAGCCGAACGAACCGACCTTAATCGTCGCCGCCATACGACATGTTCGCCTGCACCGCGGCGCTGCGCAATTCGCAAGACGCCAGGAACTTACTCAAGGTTTTCCATGCTTGCTCTTCGAAGCTGGCGCAGAGTTTCCGCCACTGATCTGCCACTGATGCCGCCCGTGACGACGCATACTTCCGCATCGCTTCCGCCGCCATTTCCCTGGAAATGATTGATAGCGCAAGCTCCGTCGCGCCGGTCTTCAATCCCTGATCCGTAGAGCCACCTGAGTAACTCGATGACAGCCGGTCCAGGATCTTCCCTTCCGCTTCCACGATCGCCTGAGAAATGAGATTGTCGGTCAAAGTGACTGCCGAAATCTTGTAATCCACCCACACCTGACTTCCATCGGCGATTCCACTTCCGGCAAGCCTCACCACCGTGCCTGCTTCGTAATCAATGGAGTAATCAGTGCCCCTGGCTTGGACAGTGTAGAACTGGTACCAAACGTACACCGTGCCCTCGTCCGGGATGGAAGTGCCTGTCACGCGCTTGATTTTCCCGGCGGCATAATCCACCACGAAATCCACCCCTTCGACATAGATAGTGCTGAGCAAGGTGTTGGAAGCCGCCACAAAGCTGCCCGGAACGAGATGTGCGTGATCGAGGCTCTTCCAGGATGTCCCCGACAGCTTATTCGACCCATCATAATAGGGCGTAGCAGAATCGATGGTCTTGACGGTCTCGCTATCGGTGGTGATATAGGCGTGTCCAAGCTGCTCAACAACTGTACCATTGAGAACGTGGTATTCGTCCGTGACACTACCTACCTCGATGCCACAATCTTGTAGATGCTTTTTGATGATTGTCGATGATGTCCAACTCATGATGTCCTCCCTCGTGCGATCAGGAACGTTGCAGGCTTAGAAGTACACAGGCGAAAATAGTCGTGTTGTCTTTGACTCCGGAAATCGTGATGGAGGTGTCGACGTCGTTGATTCTCAAGGTCAAGACGTAGTCGGTGCCGGTGTGTTGCGCGAAAACAGACACCCTGTTACCGGCACTCACCGAGACAGAACTCAGCTTCTCGCTGCCATTGCTTCCGTCCCAGACTCGCATTCCGAGGATCTCCCCGCCAAGAGGCAGAGGAAATCCGTCCCCCGCGCCGTCTCCAGCCCCAGCCAGGTACCTGGATTCCGTGGTCAGAGCTGCGCCGAACGTCATCACAGATACCGAGAGTTTTTCCAGGAGATAATTCAAGGTTGGATTAAGACTCATGTGAACCTCCGTCGTGACCGAGCGGCAGGGGTTTAGCATGCTAAACCCCTACAGCTTCTGTATTTGCCCTGCGATTCGAGTCTTGCGACCCCGCCATTGGGATTCTCTGGGGTGGATGGTCCATACCATGCCACCGGACTTGAAAGCGTCCCGGTAGGGGCTTAGCATGCTAAGCCCCTACAAATTCCCCGTGTCAGTATTCCTGCATCAATAGTCGCTGACGTACACCGCCTCATCGACCATGATGGTATATACGCTCTCCTTGGATACCACCGCCGATTCCAGCTTCTGGGAAATGACCTTCTCGGCTTCGATCATCAGCGGCTGCGACACCGATTCCCGAATGGCGAAACGGCTGTCCAACGCTGCGAATTTGGTGGCAGTGGCGTGCGGCGCGACGACCAATTTCGCATTGACCGGCATGAAGGAATTCAATTTGCCGGTGCGCTGGTACAATTCGTTCGCCCGCCATGCCATCGCGTCCTTGAATTCCGTCAAGTTAAGGATGACTTTGATGTCTGCTTTGGTCCCCAGGATGTGGGTCATCCGGCTCGGTACATCGAATGCCATCGCCAACGTGACCATGTCGGTGTAGGCGAAAGTCCCCGGGGTTCCGCTGAACACATTGGTAGCGGCGGGTGAGGTGCCATCTCCGTTCAGGATGATGTTGTAGATCTCGTCGATCTCATCGTACGCCATCTGAGCCCCGATCCACCACAAGAACACCCGGAATTCCGCCAATTTCTGATTCTTGACCACCCGGTACGAAAAGTCGAATCGCCGTCCCCGATCCAGGATCGCGGCTTCCTTGTCCCGATACATCAAGTTGACCGCAGGGTACGACGCCCCTTCCGACCTTTCCGCCAGACTCTTTTGAGCCTCGGTCACCTTGATGTAGATCGGCTTCACGGTGGGACCCTGCACCGGCACGCTGGCAGCGATCAACTCGCTGGGATCCTGCACCATGGTGTAACCCCGCCGAATCTCCCGCAGGATATATTCCGGAATCAAAATCAATCCGGAACCCACGAAGAACTGCTCCAGGGCGATCGCCGAATTGCCCGACGACGCAATTCCGTTCAAATACAACTGCCTCTCGAAGGCGTCCAATTCTCCCAGGATTTCCCCCTGGTCGTTGCGCGGAGACGGGTCCATTTCCTCTAGAAGCTCCGACAAGGTAATCCCGCGCTCCTGAGCTTCGGAATACAACGCCAGGTTACCGGATCGGGAATGATTCTGGATCATCTCTTTCAACGATTTCGCTTGCTGAAAATCTACTGACATGATTTGTCCTCCTATCTTGTAATTTCCCTGTAGGGGTTCAACATGTTGAACCCCTACCGTAATTACCGCTGAACCCTTACATTGATTACCCCAACCATACGTCGCAGGTCGTGTTGGTGGAATCGACCGCGATGACCTGTCCCCTCATCAAGTGACCACCGGCGGCGATGTCGGCATCCGCCGACGCCTGACGGACTTTTCCTGCGCCATCAACCTCGACCATTTGATTGACCAAAGGCGCCGGAGTCACGTACTTGAACCGTGCCACCCCTCGTGCCTGAACGGTGCAGGTCTGAGGAATCGCGGTGCCGGTCTGGTAATCGGAAGATACGGCGACCACCTTCCCAAACAACTTGTCCCCGGCGGTCCCCATGCCCACCTCATTGTTGTCGGACACGATGCACGCCGTCAGGTGGTTGTCCAGATCGGTTTGAGTGAAGTCTTTGCCGGACGCGGCATCCACCTTGAAAGTCAAAAGCGGATGCATGCCGATGCCTTCGTTGTCGATTTCGAATTGACTCGCCATGATGAGCCTCCTAAGCAGTTTGAGAAAAAGTGGGTTGGAATTCGTAAATTTCGTATTAAATATGCGTCGCAACTGCACTTATTGCGTGATATTCTACGTAATACGGCAATGGATTGACAGAATCCGAGGACGCACGCCGTTATGATAGGCGGAGAAATCGCGCCAAAGATTTGTCGATGGCACAATTCCAGCGCTTTTCGCTGAATCTGCCGTCGACTTCCGAGTTTCCTCCGTCCAAATGCGAAGAAGTTCGTTAATCTGATCCTCGGTAAACCAGCCCATCCGAATGGCGTTCTTTGCGATGTCCGATGCCGCATTCAACTCCATTAGCGCCAGGATCTTGTGCCGCTTTTCTTCTATTCTCCGATCGACACATGGCGCGGATTCCGTCCCATCAAGACGGTGTTCCGGACTCCCGCCGAGCAAAGTGTCGAGGATAGCATCCAGATCCAGACAGCCCTGGTCAAAGTACTCGGATAGCAGTCCTTTTCGCTGTGATTCCTGCTTCATATCGCCGGTCCTCCATGATTTTGATGGTTATAACAGACATTAGTACGTCGATTCTCACGACACATCTTATCTCCCCATAATCCTGCTGTACCACGGACGCGATTCTGGATCCTCCTGCCCGCAACCGGCACCGGATTCCGATGAGTCGGCAAGACAGCCAGGAAGGAAATCTCGGGGCGGATTGAGATGCGAGCCTTTGAAGGCTTGGCATTTGTAGTTGAGATAGCAGTTGGGCTCGTAACACATTGTCCAGTGTCCGATGGAGATCCCACACGGCAAAACCTTTCCTCGTGGCTTTCGGGGCACGCATTTTCGGTTGGGTCGACAGTTGGTCCCGTGTTTTGGATTCATGGAATACCCATGGATTCTACGTGGTGTCGCGTCAAGATACTGATAAGAATGGCGTAATAAAACATACAAATATAACCTATCCTGTATATAATATAAGACAAATTCGCCTATTTGTCAAGAAATTATTCGCAAAATTTCATAACCTCAACATCCGCGACAAATCTTTCGTACATCTTCGTCATTGAGATTAATTCCTAAAATAATAGTTGACAATAAATAACAAATGCATTATATTATGGCATACGATTCCCCCACCACTGGAGGTTGCCGTGAATATTGGACAGCGCATCCGGGAAGTCCGGAAAGAACTCGGACTCAGCCAGGAAGAACTGGCGGAGAAGACCGGTCTTAACCGCTCTTATCTGAGTCTGGTGGAAAATGGACGCAGTTCTCCCACCTTCGAATTCATCGAACGGGTATCCCGGGGGTTGGGGATGGACATCCGGACCTTGATTCTGGGAGAGCGCTTCGAACGATACGAGGATGACGGGGGGCATGAGTCCTGGATTTATCCGGGATTGAAGGATTTCCTGACCGACGAGGATACCATGATTCTGATGAACCCCACCGAGGAAGAGATCCTGGCGTTGAAGGGAATCCGATTCGCAGGCAAATTCCTGCCTTCTAAGGAATTTTTCCGGCAGGCGTTGCTGGAGTACCGCAAGCACAAGCGGAGTCATCTTGGAGTTCATTCGGAATCTGGCGAAGGTTCATAACCTTCGTATCATCATCAAACGTCTCGATGAAGGACTGCGCGCCTATTTGATGGACGGCGTGGTGTATTTGCATGAATCTCTGCCGCAGGAACGGATGAATTTCGCCTTCTGCCATGAGCTGGCTCATCACCTGTTGAATCATCATAATCACCAGGTTCTTTCCGAAGAAATGGAGCGAGAAGCCAACGAAATGGCGGCTGATCTGTTGTTGCCGCCCGAGACCTTCCGGCAGGATGCGTTAATGTATCCTCTGGATCAACTGAAGGAGCTTTATCCCCAGGCGTCTTGGGAAGTGATCGCCCGATCGAGGCTCCGGTGGGTGCCGGCGATTCTGACCATCATCGACAACGGTCAGCGGACCTTGCGCATCACGCCGGATGACTACCAATTCCCGTACCATTTGCTGCCCGTCGAGGAAGAGGTGTACCGACGTTGCATGGAAACCCGAGGGCATGTCTCCTCCGAAGGGATTTCCGTGCAAACGCACGGTTATTTCGTTGATAGCGGCGAAGGCGTCGCCAGAGTTATCCTCTGGACTGAGATCGACCAATGACCTGTCTCTTCCGTCCATATTTTTCATTCACTGCTAATTTTGCCCCGAATTAGCTCTCCTAAGCCATATTTTCGCCTGCATTTCGATCAAATTCCCCCGACGGCTGACCACCACAGATTTTGCAACATCTTGCCCCGGGATTCGTCCCATAGGAATGCCTGTCTTGCCTGACTTTGCATGCGCACAGTCGTTTGATCTAGGGTAATCAATAATATTCAATATCTTATGTTCACAAGATTCGCTAATATATTACGTAGATTGTGCCAATTTTTGCTGTAATTTTCCCTTGACTTTGACTTTCCTTTGAAATATATTAGGGGCAATTCAAATAGATATTGTGAAGATGTTAGCATGTCTCCTTCCCGACTCATGCGAGGGGAGAGTGGCAAGTTACAAGCGGCAAGTGACAAGTTGGGAAGAACTGCGCATGTTTCCTTCGAAAGCAAGGGCAATTCACTAATCACCTAATCCATCAGGAGGAGTCAATGAGTACGAAAACCAAAATGTTGTGTATGGTGCTTCTGGCGACGTTCTTGGCGACCACGACATTCGCAGCCGAATTGGAGGGCGTGAAGATCGGCGTCGGGACTTTGCGGATGGGAGGAATCTTCCAGGCTTGGCTGTACGCCACCAACTATAACAACAGCATCAACTACCTGGACGCAACCAAGTACACCAGTTTTCAATCCAAGCGCGCACGGTTCCTGTTCTGGGGCAATATCATCCCGGACAAGATCAGCTACTTCGTGCAGTTGGAAATGGTGAATTCTCCAGCTTTTCTGGATTACAAAATGATGTTCACCGACTACGTGCCGCGTACCACGATTTCCGTCGGGCGTTTCCTGCCGTACTGGACCTTGTTCATGTGGAAGCCGGTGTCCCAGTTAGAACTGATCTATTATCCCCTGGTTGTGCAGCGGACAGCCGTGCCAGGAGGCAACGTAGATCATTTTGCGATGTGGCGGCAGTGCGGTGTGCAGACCGCGACCAAGTTCGATGCGTTCAGTGTCTATTTGGGTCTCTTCAACGGCGCGGATATCCCGGACAACACCACGGACAACAACAACGCCAAGGATTTCATGGCTCGTTTGGACGTCCATCCTGCCATGGACAATATGGAGCTGCTGGTTGGTGGTGAGTTTTGGCTGGGTCGGAATCCAAAAGTAATTGGATATAATTTTGCAGGTTATCCAATCCTTGACCCAGATCGTAACGAGAACAATACCACTTTTGGCGGCTTCCTCTCGGTCGACTACAATCAGATGCTCAAGTTCCGTGGTGAGTATCTGATGAGGACCAAGGTGAATGGCATCGGAACTTTTAATGACTTGACTGAAGTGTGGGAGTGGACTGACCTGAAGGATGCCGGCTTCTATGCCATGGGCGGCTATACGCCGATTGAGTGGCTGGAAATCCTGGCTCGTTATGACTGGTTCGATCCGAATACTGCCAACAGTGCGGATGACGGCACCGACAAAGACGCTGAGAGCTGGATCACGTTCGGTGTGAACTACATGTTCCTGAACTACAATGCGGTGATCGGCTTGAACCTGGTCAAGAAGACCGAGCAGTGGAAGATCCTGGACAACCAAGACGCCGAGGTCAACTTCGATAACAACGAAGCCATTTTGCAGTTCCAGATTGCGTTTTAAGGAAGAAGTTGTTGGGTTACGGGCGGAGCCCTAACCCATACGATTGAAGTGAGAGAAGCCACCCTATCTCAGGGTGGCTTCTTCATTGATAGTGGTGTCAGGTGGGGACACCTGACACCACGGATAATTCACGGGCAAGATGCCCGTGGTACGATATTGCGCCACCCCCCTTTTGTTCCCCCCTCCAATAGGCGGGGGGAATCTCAAGGACA
>Ga0153916_10000194_pt1 | contig 37958 bp, 35 predicted proteins | sample Opewatmetagenome_FD_109642 | JGI IMG/M metagenome (GOLD analysis project Ga0153916, IMG submission 109642) | Freshwater wetland microbial communities from Ohio, USA - Open water 3 Core 3 Depth 4 metaG | ecosystem: Environmental > Aquatic > Freshwater > Wetlands | place: USA: Ohio, Lake Erie...
ATCGTTCTGGTGGTCGCCGGCAGCTTCCTGGCCATCACGGCCTTGACCTGGCGTTCATTTGAAAAAAAGGAGCTCACGGGGCTCCGGGAGAGCCTTGATCAAATCCCCGCCTCGTCTCGGGTCCTGGGATTGGATTTGGTCAAAGAGAGCGAGCTCATCAAGGGCCGGCCCTTCCTCCAGCTTTTCGCCTATGCCCAGGTCTTCAAAGGAGGGGAGCTGAATTTCTCGTTCGCGGAGCATTACTCGGGCCTTGTCGCCTATCGGACAAAACGGGACGTTCGCTGGTCTTCCGGGCTCGAATGGCACGGCGAGAAGGTCAGAAGAACGGATTTCGCATTCTTTGATTTCATCCTCGTCAACGCGGATGACAAAGATCACGGGACGCTTTCGACTTTCGGCGAGGTTTCTCCGGTGACGATTTCCGGACGTTGGCGGCTCTATCGCGTCAGGAAGTGATCGGCATATTCCCGCCCGGGGACTCCCCTCAGCTTTTCTGACCCAGGGCCCTGCGGCAGAATCCGATCCTCTGTTTGGCTTCTTTGCTCTCGGAGTGATTCCGGGCCAGCTCGAGGCTCCTCTCGAAATAGGGAAGGGCCGCTCTAAAGTCTTTCAGCGAGAGGGAATGGTTGCCGAAATAGGCCTGGATGAGGTAGTTGTCCCTGTAGCGGGCCTCGGTCCTGAAAAAATCAACGTACCTCGGGATGTCCGGATTATACAAGTTCGCGTTGAGGCGGAACTGGGTCTTGTTGATGCCCCCGATGATAACGCCTATGAGGAAGATGCCCAGCCCCAGGAGGATCCGGCTCTTCAGGGTCTGCCAGCCGAACGAAGTTCCAGACTCTGGCCCGGACGCATCCTCCAACGCCGCATGTCTCTTTCTCAGGATTCTCCCGGCCAGGAGATAGCAGGCGACCGCTAGCATAAGCCCGGCCAAAATGTCCGTCACGTAATGGTCTCCGGTGTAAACGATGGCGAAAAGGACGGAGAGAGCATAAAGGTAAAAGGGGATGCCTTTCCACCGGTAGAGCCGCCATAAGAGAAAGCAGCAAAGGATGGGGAATCCCGCATGGAGCGATGGCATGGCGGCGATGGGATTCGTGTCGAATCCGTTCGAGAGGTCCGGGATGGCGACGTTGAAAAGCTCGATATTGAAGTGCGTCAATGGGGACAGGAGACCGAAATGGTTGGCGGCCATCCAAGGCGGAACCGTGGGGACAAGGGCATAGAAGAACACGCCGATGAAGACGAGAAGGTAAAAAGAATTCCTGTACAGGGAAAAGTCCTTCGGCCGAGAGAGCCAGATGAGGAATCCGACGAGAAGAAAGGCCAGGAAATGGGTGCCGTAACTTACGGTCAGCCCCTTTTCGAGCCAAGTGAAGTTGCCGGCGGGGTCGGGGTGGAGGAGGGCTTTCTGGAGGACGGCCGAGGGGACGCCGCCGAAGAGGCTCTTTTCGATGTTCAGGACATAAAGGGCGTAGACGGGCAGCTGAAGCTTGCAAGTCAGGAGGTAGATGATCCCCCGGAGGCTGTCGAAGAGGTAGATGAACGCCAGAAAAACGAACCAATCCCTGACGAGAGGCTTGATCTTGCCCGCCAGGACGGCGGCCAGGAGAATCAGCCCGACCATCAGGATCTTGGGGAGGAAGAGAAAGCGCTCAAAGACGATGAAGACGACCATAAGGACGGCCAGGGACAGAAAGACGACCCGGAACATCCGGGCGTTGGCAGACCGGAACTCCAGCGTCATCGGACCCTCTTCAAGTAGCCCTTGGGATGGAACGTCAAGAGGAATTTTTCCCGCCCCGGGTCGCATTTGAAATCCTTATTCTCTTTCAGGAATTCCTCGAGAGCTTCCATGGGGCCTTTGCCGTAGGTCGTTTTGAGCGGGTGCCCGTTGTGGGCCGTGTCTTGGACGATGAGGTAGCTGCCCACGGAGACAAACTTGGAGTAGAGGCGGAGTTCGTTGAGGACGTGGCTCATGCGGTGGTCGGAATCGAGCGTCACCAGCACCCGGGCTCCCTTAATCTTGGCGGCGATCCGATTGATGACCTCTTCCGAAACGCTGCTGCCCTCGATGAATTCCACGCGCTCCTGGAAGATTTTGAGCCTGGCTGCCTCTTCGAACTGAGGCTTGATATCGACGGTGATGACTTTGCCTGCCGGATTGACGTTTTGAAGGACAGTCGCATAAAAGGCAGCCCCGCCGCCCTTGAACGTCCCCGTTTCAACGATGTAATCGGGCTTGGTCTCGGTGATAATTTCCTGGATTGCCCACATATCGCAGGGGTTTTCGAGTGTTGAGATTCCCAGCCATTTTGTTCTGTAATGGATGCCGAGCGAATAATACAAGCGGGTGAAATCGTTGATCAGGCGCTCGCCGGGAGTGTCACTATCGCCCGGGCGCATGACCCGGCTGTAAAACAAGATCCCAGAGGCCATCACGAGGATCGCCAGAAGGATCACGATTCGCCGATATTTCACTTTAACCTCCGATCACACAACGATGCCTGTCGTCGGCCGAAATTGCCTCCTGTCGGCTTTACTGGCTGATCCGCTTGAGGTAGCCCCGCGGACAATAGGTGAACATCAGACGCTCCCTCTGGCGATCAGACTGGAACTCCCTGTTGACCGCCAGGAACTCATCAATGGCTTCCCACGGGCCGCCCGCCATTTCGTCCTTCACGGGATGGCCGCTCAAGATCCCATCTTGGACAATCAGGTAGCTCCCCGGCGTAACGATGGGGGCGTAGGCCCTCAGTTCGGCCAGAACATGTCTTTGACTGTGATCCGAATCGAGCAGGACTAAAACACTCTTGCCCGCAACCCGGCGTTTCACCTCGTCGACGATCTTCGGGTCAGTGGAACTCCCCAACAGAAAATCGACACGCTCTTTGAAGAGCGGCAATTCTCTGGCTTTTGCCGTCCTGTCCACGATGTCGATCGTGATGACCCGAGAGTCCGGATTGACCTCTCGCATAATCATGGCCCAAATCAACGCACTCCCCCCGTTCTTGGTTCCGGTTTCGACGAGAATATCGGGCTTTTGTTCAACCAAGATCTCTTGCGTGATCCAGGCGTCGTTCGGATTCTGAGATGTTTGAATTCCGAGCCAGCGATTCGCCAGCCATGTCTGGCCCTTCTTCGCATAGAAGATCTCGTGGAACCGATTGATCACCTTCTCTTCCTGGGCGGTATCGTCCCCACGCAGGTTTTTTTGGACGAGCTGATAGATAGAGATGATGGAAACGAAGAGCAGGGCGATGAGCAAGACGGCTAGCCTTTTCTTCAAGATTGGGTCCTCCTCAGTACCTGACATCGAACAATTCCTGATAGTGACTCTTTGATGTAAAGTACCAGTTGCGTTGGTCAAAAAGAAAATATTGATCCAGGCGAACATAGTTGTGTTTCGTGAAGTAATCAAGGATCTGATTCCTCACCTGGCGGTGGGCCTCGATGCAGACCAGGTCGGGCCTGTATTTCTCGATATCGAAGCCGGCAAGGGCGTGCGGCTCCCACAGCTCGATGTCCAGGCTGAGGAAATCGATCTTTTTGACTGCGAGCTTGGCGAGGAGGTCATTCAGGGTGATGGTGGGCACCTTGATCTTGTCAGTTTTTCGGCCGGTGACGAAGCCTGGGACGCCCGTGGATTTCGTGAGGTGCCCCGGGTCCCGGACGACGAAAAAATCGGCCTGCTCGTCCGACTTGTCGGAGACGAATAAGTTGAAGAACATGGTTTTCGGCCTGTTTTCGTGGTATCCCCTGGCGAACTCCGCATTGGCGTCGATGGCGATTCCGCTCCAGTCCAAGTTCTTTTCCAAATAATAAGTGTTGCTGCCGTTCTTATAATGGTAAGCTCCGACGTCCAGGAATATGCCGGTCCTCCGATCGCTGAAAAAATGTCTGATGATGGCCTCTTCGTTTCTTTCGGAAAAGTGTTTCGGGGCGTAGCGGTCAAGCTCGGTGCTCAGGCCTTCAGGCCGGGACGACTGGGTTCCGGCTCCCTTGAGCCCGGGAAGGAGGAATTTCCCAATGGCCATCCCCATGACCAATGCCAGGATGATGAGCAGGAATTGGATTCTCTTCATTTCGAGATTCCTCACATGGGAATAGGTCCCATTGTGCCAGACCGGGGTTGGCCTGGCAATAATCACCATCGATGAATCCGGGGGGTGATATTGCCTTTCGATCCCTCCCCTCAGGGGGGGATGGGCGGCTGTCCCCGTCTAACGCCGCCATGCGCCTGGGTCGGCTCCTGTGCTATAATCTTGCCGGTTCGCTTGCATGCGCACGTTCGTCCTGGGCATTTTCTACTCGGTCCTCCTCATCCTCATCATACCCTTTCTCCTGATCTGTTTCTTGGCGGGAATGAAGGACCCGCTGATCCGCTTCGGCCAGTCGGCCGTCCGCCTCGGCTGCCGGTTCCTCGGCATCAAGGTCGCGATCTCGGGTCTCGAGCGCCTGGACCCGGCGACGGCCTACGTGTTCATGGCTAATCATCTCAGCTTCATCGACGGCCCTATCGCGGCCACAGCCATCCGCCGGCCGGTCCGCATCATCCTGAAGAAATCGATCTTCCGGATCCCCGTCCTAGGAATCGGGATGCGGTACGTCGGCTTCGTCCCGGTCGATCGGAAGGGCGTGAAGGGCGGACAAAAGAGCATCCGCCGGGCCGCGGAGCTATTGATCGAGAAGGGATACTCGTTCCTGGTTTTCCCCGAGGGGACGAGGAGCCGTGACGGGAATATCCAGCCCTTCCGGCGGGGTGGATTTTTCCTCGCCTTGGACGGCCGGGCGCCGATCGTCCCCATGACTATCAAGGGATCCTTCAAGATCATGCCCAAGGGGCAGTGGCACGCGGAGAAGGGGGTGGTCCGGATCGTTTTCCATGATCCCGTTCCGGTCGAAGGATACACGCCAGAAAACATGGGAGAGCTTATGGAGAAGGTGCGGGCGGCGATTGTTTCCGCCGGCGACTGAGGAGGACGACGACCCGCATTCAGAAGGCCCACCTGGTCCCGTTCCATTTCCTTGCTGAAGAGATCGAGAAACGGCTCGGCTAACTCCAGGCGAACGGGAGGGTGCTGCTGGGAACCCCGCTGGCTATTCTTTTTGGCCCAGGGCCCGGCGGCAGAGTTCGATTCTTTTCTCCACCTCCTGCCTCTCATTCGCGCTTCGGGCCATATCCAGGCACTTTTCAAAATGGGGGATGGCCGCCCGGGGATCATTCCAGGCGAGGAAGTGGCTTCCGAAGTAAAGCTCCACGGGGAAGCTATCCTTGTAGCGGTCCTCGTTTCTAAAAAAGTCGGAATATCGGGGGACGTCCGAGTCGTAGAAGTCGACGCCCGGAGTGGCGAGGGCCTTGTTGATCAAGCCCGCGCCGGCTCCGGCCAGAAAAATGACCAAACCCGCGAGGGCCGGCTTTTTCAGCTCGGCCCGGTCGGGCGGCCTCGTCATTTCGGCTGAATGCCCGTCCGCGAGTCCGCCCTTCCGGCGTTTGACGAGGTAGGCGGTCATGAAGAGGCAGAAGAGGACCAAAACCAGCCCCCCCAAAATGTCCGTTACGTAATGGTCTCCGGTGTAAACGATGGCGAAAAGAACGACCAGCGAGTAGATGTAAAAGGGCAGCGCTTTCATGCGATAGAGCCCCCAGAGGAGCAGGCAGCAGAGGATCGGAAACCCGGCATGGAGCGACGGCATTGCTGAGACGGGGTTGAGATCGAAGCCGCCGGTGAGAACGGGGATGGCGGAGTCGAAGAGGATCCTGTTGAACCTGACGAGCGGGGGCAGCAGCTCGAACTTGTTGGCTGCCATCCAGGGAGGGACGGTGGGCACGAGGGCATACAGCGATACCCCGAGAGAAACCAGGAGATAAAAGGATGTCTTATACTTGGCCAGGGCTCCAGGGCGATAGATCCAGATGAATAGTCCGACGAAAAGGAAGGCGACGAAATGGCTCCCGTAAAAAACGCTCAGGACGTCCTCGAGCCAGGAAAAATGGCCCGAGGGACCCGTCCTGAGGAGCAGTCTCTGCAGGGAAACGGATGGAACCTCTCCGAAGAGGGCCCGTTCGAAATCGAGAACATATAGGGCGTGGACAGGGAGGTGGAGCTTGCAGGTCAGGACGTAAACGGTTCCCCTCAGGACGTCGAACAAGAGGAGAAAGGCGATGAAGACGAACCAGTCCTTGAGAAGAAGCTTCAGGCGGCCGAGAATCGCGGCCGCGAGGATGATCCACAAAACAATGAGGACTTTGGATAGAGGCTGAGCGCGTTCGACGAGGAGGAGAACAGCCAGAAGGGTCAGGAACGACCCTCCGAGAAAGGCCATGGAAACGTGCTTCGACGATCCGGGAGAAATGGCTAGGTCTCCCCTTTATTTTGCGATGGTTTCCCTGATGACGTCCGCCCCGGCCACGCCGCTGTTGAAGAGGAAGCACTTGGCGACGTCCAGGAGGCGACTGAAGAAGGCCTTTTGCGCCTCCAGCCGTCCGGAATTCACTCCCACCCCGGCCGCTTCGGTCACGCGCCCGGCGAGCAGGTGCGGGTTAAAAAACGGCTGGCTTTTGGCCGACAGGGTCCTTTGCGCTCCGGCCGCTTCTCCCGCCTCCAGGATCCTCAGGGCCTCGTCCTTCGCGATTTCGACCACGGCCGGCGACGTCGCGTCGTTCCGGAGGAGGAAGACCCACTTCAGATTCGTCCTCCTGGCGAAGGCCTCGGGCCCGCCGATCCAGCTCGGATTGAGCATGGCGTGCGCCTCCTTGGAGGCCTTGTAGCAGTAAGGCGAGCCCCGGTCGAGCCGGCAGTCATCGGCGCGCTGACACGCATTGTCCGTGCAGTCTTCCTTGCGGGTGACGACGTTCTCGCACTTGCTCTTGTCGAGGAGGGGCGCCAGCTTGCCGTTGAGCTCGACCGTGTTCGTCGGGAGGTAGAGCTTTCGCTCGACCGAGTCGGCGCTCGCCCGCCCCCCTGCCAGGCGGACGAAGACGATCTCATTCGTCTGGAGCCTGAACCGGACGTCCCGCAGGAGTTCGAAGAAGAGCTCCGTTTTTTTCGTGCCCGGCGGACCGACCAGGATGAGCCCGTCTCCGTTGAATGCCGCCGACATGCCGCGAATGGCCCCCGCCCCCCCGGTCCCGGCCGTGCGCTCGGCGATGTCCATGACCAGCCCGAGCGCCAGGCTACGCAGGGGACCGTAGTTGTCCGTGTTGACGAGAATTCCCGTTCTGGTCTCGGGGCTGTAAAACGCCCGGGGCTCCCGGCCGGCGATCCCGTCCACGGCGTAGATCGTGCCGTGGGGCTCGAGGTCGGCCTCGAGCTGGGCCGGGAGCCAATTCTCCGTCCAGAAATCGTTGAGGTGTCCGACGTTTGTCCGGAGCTGGATGACGGCGCCGTTGATCGTCACATTCCATTCGTACCGGCCCTCATAGCCCAGGTGGCCGTCCATTTCGGCGACGAGGGCATCCCGCATTCGGAGGTCGACCCCGGGCTCGACCGGCACGGCTTTCCTGACCCTGGTCACGGCGTTGTTAAGGGCCACCTGCTTGACCTTCCTGGCCGTCTTGAGCTTGCTCAGGGCCTCGACGATGCGATCCAAGCTCTTTTCCAAATTCTCCATGGACGTGGCGTAGGACAGGCGGATATAGTCGTCCGCGCCGAAGGAGTCACCGGGCACGATGGCCACCCGGGCTTCCTTGAGCAAGTAGTAGGCCATTCCGTAGGAGTTGCGGATCCGGGCGCCGCCGAACTCCTTGTCATAGAAAGATTTGACGTTCGGGAAGAGGTAGAAGGCGCCCTGGGGTTTGAAGCAGGCGAGGCCGGGTACGGTGGCCAGCCGCATGAGGCAATAGTTACGGCGGCGCTGGAATTCGGCGGCCATTTTCTGGACCTCGTGCTGGGGGCCGACATAGGCCTCGAGGCTCGCCTTCTGGGCGATCGAGCAGGCGTTCGACGTCGTATGGCTCTGGATCTTGGACATGCCGCCGATGATCTCCGCCGGCCCGGCGGCGAACCCGATCCGCCACCCGGTCATGGAGTACGACTTGGAAACGCCGTTGACGATGATGGTCTTCTTCTTGATGTCCTCTCCGAGTGAGGCGAAGCTCGTGAACTTGAAATTGTCGTAGACAAGCTTGCCGTAGATCTCGTCGGCGATGACGTAGATATCTTCGCCGCGGATGACGTCGGCCAGGTCCGCGAGCTTCTCCCGGCTGTAGGCGGCGCCCGTCGGGTTCGATGGGTTGTTGAGGATGACGGCTTTGGTCGCCGGCGAGATCGCGGCCCGGAGCGCGTCCGGCGTCAGGAGGAAGCCGTCTTCCTCGCGGGCGGGGACGATCACGGGTTTCCCCTTGGCCAGGTTGACGCATTCGGGGTAGGTGACCCAGAAGGGGGCCGGGATGATGACTTCCTCTTCTTCGTTGACCAGGGTCTGGACGAGGTGGAAAAGCGACGCCTTGGCTCCCGCCGAGATGATGATCTCCTTGGGGGCGTATTTGAGGTCGTAATCCTCCTCGAGACGCTGGGCGATGGCCTTCCGGAGCGTTGGGATGCCGTCGTTCTCCGTGTATTTCGTGAAGTTGTCGCGGATTGCCTTGATCCCGGCGTCCTTGACGTTTTCAGGCGTCGGGAAATCCGGCTCGCCCACGCTCAAGTCGATGACGTCGATCCCCTCGGCCTTCATGGCCTTGGCCTTGGCCGAGATCTTGAGCGTGGGGGAGGCGCCGATCTTCTGGACTTTTTCCGAAATCATGGTTCACCTGCCTCGACCGAAGACGGGGCGGTCACTTCTTCTCGTCTTTTTTGGCGTCCGGGGAGAGTTTGGTCTTCAGGAACTGGGTGATGTCGGCGCCGGTCAGGGACTTCACGACCTCGGGCATCTGGGCTAGGATCTGGGCGACCTGGGCCGTGACCTTGGTCGTCCCGAGCTCCTTGTCGCCGCCGACGATGACGATCTTGTCCACCTTGGAGAGGGGCTCGGAGACGGCCTTGGCCAGCTCGGGCAGGACTTTGATGTAGGTGTCGAGCACGGCCGCCTGGGTATATTTCTCCCAAGCCTGGGCCTTCTTCAGCATGGCTTCGGCCTCGGACAGTCCTTTGGCCTTGATCCGGTCGGCCTCGGCCAGGCCCTCGAGTTTGAGAGCCTCGGCCTTGCCCCTGGCCTCGGCGGCAATCCGGAATTCCTCGGCCTCGGCCTCCGCCTTGATCTGGTACTTCCGGGCGTCGGCCGGCTTGAGAACCGTGGATTCGAGTTCTTTCTCCTTGCGGGCGATCTCAAGCCCTTCGATCTTGATAGCCTCTTCCTTCTCGACCTGCTTGACCTTGGCCTCTTCCTTCCGGATTTCCTGGTTCAAGCGCTGCCGTTCGAGCTCGTAGGAGAAATCAGCCTGGGCCTTCTTCGTGTTGACGAACACCTGGGACTCGGCCTTCTTAGCTTCGTTATCCCATTGGGCCTTGGCGATCTGGGCGTCGGATTGAAGGCGCGCGACCTCGGCCTCCTTGCGAGCCTGGGAGGACTTGATGACGGCCTCTTTTTCGGTTTCGGCCTGGGCGATGGTCGCGTCGCGCTTGGCGGCCGCAATCTGGGGCTTGCTCAGGGCGTCGATGTAGCCCTGGGTATCGCTGATGTCCTTGAGGGAGAAGGACAGAATGACCAGCCCCATCCGGTTGAAGTCCTCGCGGACGGCAGCGACAACCCGGTTGGAGAATTCCTGTCGGCCCCGGTAAATGTCCTCGACCGACATCGTCCCTATGACCTCGCGGATCTTGCCCTCGAGGACGTTCGTGGCCACATCCCGGATGCCGTCCTGGCCGATCCCCAGGAACTGCTCGGCAGCAAGGTGGATGGTCTCCTCCGAGGAGTTGACTTTGACCTGGGCCGATGCCTCGGCCATGAGGGGAACGCCGCTGTGGGTCAGGACCTCGGGCGTGCGGATGGACATGGAGATCACGTCCATAGGCAGGATGTACACTTTTTCCAGGCCGGGCCAGACAAATGTCCCGCCTCCCAGGCGGTAGCGATAACCCAGCTTCTTCCTCGTTCCGTCGGCCATGGTGTACGCCCGCTTGCGGCCGCCGGAGATGATCAGGGCTTCATTGGGACCGACCTTCCGGTACCGGACGGCCATGACGATGATGACAAGGGCGAAAAAGACGACGACGGCGCCTGCGACGATAAGCCAGGACGTTAGATTCATGACGACCTCCTTGGAGTCAGCCCCCGGGCGCCGGGGGCGCGCTGGAGAAAAAAACCTCCTCCATAAACGATCAAGGGCCTTTCTTTCCGGGGTTACTAGGGCTTGATAGTATTTAATTTAGGGGCGGCATGTCAAGCTGGGGAGGGGGTCAAACCCACACTTTACATTTTTCACCGAGAGGCAACCTATGGCTGCTCGGATTTGTGGGATAAATGAAAAGTGTAGGTTTGAGCCCTAGCGGCCGTAGGCCATGAAGAGGATGCTCTTTTTCTTCAGGGCCGCCTTCTGGATCTGAACAAGCCTGGAAACTCCTCGGTCGGCCAGCTTGAGGAGGTCCAGGAGCTCTTTGCGGGAGAAGGGATTTCTCTCCGCCCCGGCCTGGACTTCCACCAGCTCCCCCCGGTCGGTCTCGATGACGTTCATGTCGAGTTGGGCCTGGGAATCCTCGTCATAATCGAGGTCGAGCAGGGCTCGTCCCTCGACGATCCCCGCGCTCACTCCGGCGACGAGGTGGCGGAGGGGCATGTGATCGATGAACCCTTCGTCGAGCATCTTCTTCAGGGCGAGGCCCAGGGCGACGCAGCCGGCCGTGATCGAGGCGGCCCGGGTGCCCCCGTCGGCCTGGAGAACGTCGCAGTCGATGATGATCTGCTTCTCACCCAGGGCGCGGAGGTCCGTCACGGCCCGGAGAGAGCGTCCAATCAGCCGCTGGATCTCCTGGGTCCGGCCGGAGATTCTGCCGCCGGCCCGCTCCCGCGGTGTCCTCTCTTCTGTGGCCCTGGGGAGCATGGCGTATTCGGCCGTGACCCAGCCGGTCCCTGTCCCCTTGAGGAACGGCGGGACACGGTCTTCAATCGTAGCCGTCGCCAGGACTCGGGTCCGGCCCATCTCGATAAAGGCCGAACCGTCGGCGAAATCGAGATAATCGACGGTGATCTTGACGGGCCGGAGCTGGGCGGGGGCCCGCCGACCGGCGCGAATTGGCTCGCCGGAGGCTGGAATTTCGGGCTTGCCTTTGGTTTTCATGGTTTTGGCCCTGCCTATCTTAGTGCATGTCGGGGCGATTTTCAATCGTCCGCTCCCCGGGCCTGCTTTACTCCGTTCAGAAAAATGTTTATAATAACCACTTTATGAGAATCTTGGTTTAGAGGACCGGACATCGTTTCGTGACCAAGCTGCGCGCCCTGGCCGTTTTGATCGTGCTCGCCGCCCTCCTTTCCTGGCCCTGCGGCAAGCAGATCGGAGTCCGCGGGATCGAGCTCGCCGTCACTTTCTCGGCGCGCGTCCTGACCGATAACCTGTTCACCGACGTGACCTATCGGGTCCGGACGTCTTCTTCGCTCGCCCCGATCGCCGAGGACAACAGGGTCGTTTCCATTTTCGCGTATCGCGGGCGGCCTCTCCTCCGGGACGAGTACCAGCCGCCCGTCCCGACATCCAAGTGGGAGCCGGGCAAGGAGTATACTTTTACCCGGCGGATCTATGTCCCGGCGTTCATCGACGAATTCGATCCAGGCTTCAGGGGGACGGAAAAGCTCGACCTGGCGGTCGGGCTGGCCTCGGCATCGGACAAGAACGGAGGTCCCGGCTTGGTCCTCTTCCGCAAGAAGCTCCGGGTCGTCCCCGCGGCGGAGTCTCCGGTCATCGCATACCTGAGCGGCTGGTATGACCCGGAGGCCGATCCCGGCAATCCGGACCTGCGCTGGAGATGGACTTCGCAGGAGGCCCGGGTGGTCATCGATAATCCCGGCCGCGACGCCTTGCTCGTCCTCCGCGGCTCGTCCAACCCCGCCGCCGTCCCCGGCCAAAAGATCACCGTCAGCATTGACGGGATGACCATGGAGAAGTTCACCCCGGATGGCGGGGAATTCGAGCGGCGCTACGCCGTCAAGAAGGAGTGGCTTGGTACTGGGAAGGATTTCGAGCTGGTGATCGCCGTCGATAAAACGTTCATTCCGGCGAAAGTGACCCCGGGGTCCAACGATAAACGAGAACTCGGCGTCAGGATTTCGCTGCTCTATTTTAGATAACGGCAGGGTCAAATCTACACTTTACACTTTCCCCCCCCATCTAAACGGGCGGCAATCACCCTTCAACGGAAAATGTAAAGTGTAGATTTGACCCCGTCCTATCTGATCCAGATCGAGGGGACCCCTTCGCGCTTCGCCGTGGCCAGGAAATCGTCCAACTCCCTTGTGGCCCGGACGGCGTCGGCCTCGGCCCTGGTCAGCTTGTCATAAGTTTCGCTGATCTGGAACTGGGTAAACTCCCTAGCCTTGACGTCGCTCATGTTGTAATACTCCTGCCAGAGCGAGTTCATCTTCAGGGTCAGGAGGTCAATCATCTCCTGGGCCTGCTGGGCCTTGGCGGTGAGCTCGCTAAGCCGGGCTTTGAAGTCCTTTTCGGACATGGTCGGCTGGTCGGCAGGTAGCGTCTGCTCCACGGGCCTCTGCTCAATCGGGGCCTGGGCAGGGACGGTTTCTTCTTGGACCGGCGGAGGGGACGTCTCGCCTGCGGCCTGACCCTCGACCGCCGGCCTTTCAGGCTCGGAAACCTCCACCGCCGGCTTCTTTTTCAGCTTGGCCAGATCGGCGTTGGTGATGACGACGGCTGGCTTTCCCTTGATAGCCGCCCGGCGCGCCTTCTCCTTCTTGGCCAGGTCGGTCACGCTCTGGGCGGAAAGGACTGACACAAGCATAAAGAAGACAACTCCAAACGTAAGGTTCCTTTTGGATACCATGGCCGCCTCGCTGCCCCCATTATTAATAATTTAGTCGTTCGTGTCAATGCCAGGTGGAAAGCCCTGAGCCGGTCCGAACCCGGATCCTTCGCCCATCCGTCGAGCACTCGACGGCCCCGAGGAGATCCGTCCGGTAAACTGAACCACCGGTTTTCCGGTACCGCTCGAGAGCGGCAGGGCTGGGGAATCCGTAACGGTTGCCTTCCCCTACGGATATGAGGATATCGGAGGGACAGACGTGCTCCAGGAAGGGACCGGAGCTCGAGGCGCCGCTGCCGTGGTGGGGGGACTTGAGAACCGTGCTCCGGAGGCTCTCTCCCGCCTCGAGAATTTCCCTTTCGGCGCCGGAGCCAATGTCACCGGCCAAAAGGAAGGACGTCCCTCCCAGGGAGACCCGGAGCACGAGAGAGCTGTCGTTTGCGGCGGCCGGCGGCCCGGGGCCCTCGCCAGGGCCGGGGTGGAGGGCGTCAACACGAACTTCGCCCACATCGCGGCGGAATCCGCGGCCGATCCTCCTCCGGACTACTGATGGCGGAAGGGCGGCCAGGAGCTCTGCGTAAGTTTCCCCTCCCGGCGGCGGGCGGCCCTCCCAGAATTCTCCGACCCGGAAGTTCCGGGCCACGGCCACGAGGCCGTTGAGATGGTCTGGGTGGGGGTGGGTCAGGACCAGGAAGTCAATCTTCTTGAATCCCTTGCGCCAGAGGAGCGGAGACACGACCTTCTCGCCGACGTCGAAGGGGCTGTCCGCGAACCCGCCGCCGTCGACGAGCATCCTCTTGCGGCCCGGAAATTCGATCAGGACGGAATCGCCCTGGCCGACGTCGATCATCGTGACCACGAGATCCCTGGAGGACGGCGAGAACGGATAGACGACGATGACCGCGAAAAAGGCAGAGAAGAAGGCGGCTGTGACCGGACGCTGCGCCCTGAACCTAGGCCGCACAAGGAGAAGGCCGAGGAAAAGATAATAGCCGGCGACGGTCCAGCCGTGCGGCGTCGGGACCCGGTAGGACAGAAAGGAGACGCCCTCGAGCAAGCGGGACAGGCGGGAGAACATGTCCACCAGGAATTCGAGAGTGAAGACGAAAGGCGGCGCCGCCGCGTGCAGCGCGACCGAAACGGGAAGGAAAGCGTAGCCGATCCCCATGATGAGTCCGACGAGGGGAATGGCTGCGTAGTTCAGGATGAGCGACGCGAAGGTGACCCTGTTGAAGCTTTCGGCAATGATGGGCAGGACGCCGGCCGAGGCTGAGATCGAGAGCGCCGTCATCTCGCTTGTCTTGAGCGGCAGCCGCGGCAGGAGCTTGATGAGGGGCGGACCGAAGAGGATGATGGCCAAGGTCGCCGCGTAGGTCAGCCTGAAGCCGGCGTCGAAAATGTTGAAGGGGTTCGATAGGAGGAGGACGAACGCGCTGAACGAGATGGTGTTCAAGATGTGAACGTCCTTCCAGAGGAGCCGGCCGACGAGATAGGCCAGGGTCATGACCGTCGCCCGCAGGACCGACGGGCTCCCCTCAACGAGAAGCGTGTAGAAGACGAGGAAGAAGATGAGGGCAAGATAGGAGGGCCGCCGAGGAATCCGGATGAGCCTGAAGACGGAAAAGAGCAGCAGCGTGATGATCGCGATGTGTCCTCCGGAGATGGCGAACAGATGATAGAGGCCCGTTTCCTGGAGCGAGAGGACGGTTCCGGCGTCCATCCGGCCGTCCTCACCGAGGAGGAGGGCTTCGAGGATCGCTCCCGCGGGCGATATGTCCGTCCCGTCCGCGGATGGGAAAGAAAGCTCGAGGCTCTTCTGGAGGGCGCACCTCAGCCGTGAGATAGAGCGCAGGAGCGGGATCCCCCGGCCGCCTTCCTCCTTTTCCACGAGGAGGCTCGATTTGGTGAAAGCGCGGCGGTGGATGTTCCGGCTCTTGAGGTGGGAATCATAGGAGAAGCCGCCGAAATTCTTGAACGCCCCGCCTGAGGAGAGCCGGACCGAGGCCATAATCCTGTCCCCCGCGGAGAGCCTGAGACGGTCCCTCTTTCCCGGTTGGAGCGGAACCGTCAGCCTGAGATTCCCGGGGACGGCACGTTCCTTTCCCCGGTCACGGACCGACTCGACCCGGATGAGGAGGACGTCCCTGTCCGGTTCGCGGCCCGGAGAGGCGAGAAGCCAGCCGGAAACGTCCAGGTAATCATCGGATTCGTACCGGCGCAAGGGGTTGGCCTCGTAGGTCCTGCCGGAAAAGGAATAGAGGACGGCGCCGGACGCGGCGACAGCCAGGAGGACGAAGATGAATGAGAGACCGTTTTTCTGGACGCCGTAGAAGGCCCATGATGCTCCGAGAAGGCCCAGGACGAGTGTGATCCCGGCGACGGGAGGCAAGGGGAGGGAAGGCCCCGTCGCGATCCCGAAGGTTAGGGCCACGGTCAGGAAGAGAAAAGGAAAGGGGGTCGGCCTTAGAGCTCCGGGACTCCCGTCGCCAGGGTGCTCTGCACCTCGAGAGCGTCGAGAAGCAGGTGGACGAGGATCCTCATCCCCAGGGGGATGCTCCGCTCGTCCGGACTGAAGTACGGACTGTGCAGGGGCGCCGCGAGCGGCTGGGCCGGGCTCTTGACACCTAGGAAGAAGTAGAAGCCCAGGGTCTTGCGGGCAAAGAACGAGAAGTCCTCGGCGATGAGCTGGGGCTTCCATTCGAGAACCTTGTCCTTGCCCAGAAGCTTGGCCAGGGTCGGGGCCATGGTGACGGCCAGCTCCGGATTATTATAGACGGAGGGGAAGGCGGGTTTATACTCAAACTCGTACGTCGCCCCGTGCATTTCGGTGATGCCCTTGACGATGGCCTCCATGAGCGGCGGGATCTTCTTCCGGTTGGCGTCGCTCAATACGCGGACCGTCCCCTCGAGGGTGACCTTGTCCGCGATGATGTTGGAACGGGCGCCGCCCTGGATTGCGCCGATTGTCAGGACGGCCGGGTCCGTGGGGTTGACGGCCCGGCTGACGACCGTCTGGAGGGCCTGGACGATCTCGGCGGCGATGACGATCGCGTCCACGCCCTCATGGGGCCGGGCCCCGTGGGCGCTCTTTCCCCTGACCGTGATTTGAAACCAGTCAGAGCTCGCGGTGACGTCCCCGGGCGCGAAGAGGACCTGGCCGACGTTTTCCGGCCAGACGTGGAAACCGAAGATCGCGCTCACTGGGGGATTGTCCAGGGCGCCCTCGCGGATCATGAGGTCGGCGCCGCCCTCCTCGCCCTGGGGAGGGCCCTCCTCGGCGGGCTGGAAGATGAACACGACGTTGCCCTTGATCTTGTCCTTGAGGGGGGCGAGGACCATGGCCGTCCCGAGGACGATGGACGTGTGGAAGTCGTGGCCGCAGGCGTGCATGACCCCCGGATTGAGCGATTTGTAAGGGAGGCCGGTCAACTCCTGGATGGGCAGGGCGTCCATGTCGGCCCGGACGGCGATCGAAGCCCCCGGCCGCGTGCCACGGAGAACGGCGACGACGCCGGTCTTAGCCACTTCCCTCCTGACTGCGAGGCCGAGGCTGTCGAGCTTGGAACCGACCAACCGTGAGGTCTCAAACTCCCGGTTGCCGAGCTCGGGGTTCATGTGGATGAAGCGGCGGATCTTGATGACCTCCGCCCTGTTCCTCTCGATCTCTTCGTCGATCCGCTGGGCTGTCTTGTTGTCCACGGCGCGCAAGGACCGGGGGAAGACGGCCAGCAGACTGAGCGAAAGGAGCAGGGCCGGAAGCCGTCGGCGAGCTCGAAGCGTTCGGAATCTCATCGGCGAATAGCCTCCCAAAGCGCTCAGAAGCGGTATCTTAGCGCCATCCGTTGCAAAAATACAGGGATTCGGGTCGCCAAAATGGGGTCAAAACAAGGGCCGCGGCAGGACGCCCGTTACTTGCCTTCCTCGCCCTCCCCCGAGTAGCCTTCGGGCTTATGCGAGTACTCTCCCTTTTTCTTTTCGATAAATTCCTTGATGGCTTCGACGCCCTCGGCAGCTTTCTCTCGGACGACCTTCATGCCCTTTTCCGCTTCCTTGGCGATCTTCTCGTACCCTTCCTTAGCCACCTCGCCGGTCTTGATGGCCTGGTCCTTGATCTTCTTCCGCGTCTCCTTTCCGCTCGCTGGCGCGAACAGGATGCCGACGACGAATCCTGCGGCCGCCCCCGCCATGAACGTCAGCAGGGAATCCCAGAAATGATTGTCTTTGTTATCCCCCATCCTTGTTCTCCTTTCTTTTTTTAAGTTGCTGCCAGCCGAAGCGGACAAGCGGGAAGATGAAAGGCCAGTACCTGGCGCTGGGCCGGATGACCTTGGCGGTCACGAAACCCGCAATCTCAGAAACGCCGGCGGCGGCCTTTTTTGACGTCTGGAGGACCTGCCCGACGTCGTCCAGGCTGGTGTTGATCTTGGCCTCGATCTCCTTGAATCCCTCCATCAATTCCTGGGCCTTGACGAGGGTCTTCTCGCCTTCCCGTGCGGTCCGTCGGAGTTGGATCAGGAAGCGAACGAGGAAAACGACGGCGACGACGGCCGCGACAGTTAGAATGAGGAAGAGAACCTGGTTCAGGGTCAGCTGCATCGTATCTATTTAATAAGCCAAAAGACCACAAATGTCAATTTCAGCCATAAACCGTCACCGTTTCTGATTGAGGAGATAGAGGAAAAACGGGGCGCCGACGGCCGCAGTGATGACTCCGATGGGGAGTTCCGCGGGGAGGATCGTCCGGGCGAGGAGGTCGCAATAGAGGAGGAATGTCCCCCCGGCCAGCGCGGCCTGAGGAAAGAGCCGGCGATGGTCGGGGCCAATGAGGAGCCTGATCCAGTGGGGGACGACCAGGCCGACGAAGCCGATGATGCCGCTCACGGAGACCGAGATCGCGGCCAAGAGCGAGGAGATGACAAGGAAAGCCTTCCTCACGCGCCGGACCGGGCAGCCCAGGGCCTGAGCCGTCTCGTCGCCCATGGCCAGAAGATTCATGTCCTTGGCCAGCCAGGCCGAGGCGGCCAGCGAAACCGCGAGGTAAGGGGCGACGGCCCCCACCTCTTTCCAGCCGGCGAGCTGAAAGCTTCCGAGGAGCCAAAACACGGCCTGGTCGAAAGAGTCCGAGCGCATGAAAAGGAGAAAGGAAGTCAGGGCCGAGGCCAGGGCGCCGGCGGCGATTCCTGTCAGGAGGAGCGTTTCGATCTTGAAGATTCCCTTTCTCAAGGAAAGAAGATAGACGAGAGAGACGATGCCGAGACCCGAAATGAAGGCCAGGAGGCTCTGCCCGGAAAAGCCAAAAAAAACGACGTTGAAGCCGAGCGCCAGGGCGGCCACGGCCCCGAGTGAGGCGCCTGATGAAACGCCGACGACGAAGGGGTCGGCCATCGGATTCTGGAAATAGCCCTGGAGGATGGCCCCCGAGAGGGCCAGGCTCGCTCCGACCAGGAAGGCCAGGACGGCCCGGGAGAGCCGGAGGTCGAGGAAGATGACCGCCTGCTCCTGGCTCCGGCCGGAGACCAGGCGCCAGAGGTCACCGGGCGTAGTCTTGACCGGGCCGGTCAGGAGCGAGGCGAAAAATCCGGCCGCGGCCAAGAGGGCCAACACGGCCAGCAGGGCCCGGCGTCTGGTCTTGTTTTTCACGGCCGTCCCCCGAAACGCTCCGGATGGAGGGTCCGGGCGATCAGGTCCAGGATGTCCACGAGCCTGGGACCGAACCGGCTGGCCGCGTTTTCGTCGAGGAAATAGACCCGGTTCGCGGCCACCGCCGTGAGGCTTCCGAGACGCGCTTCCCCGCTCAGCCAGGCGCGGGCCCCGGCGAAATCGGACTCTGACTTGGCCAGGATGAAAACGGCATCGGGGTTATCCCGGACGATCCTTTCCCGTCCGTAGAGAACCCACTTTTTTGGGACCGCGGCCGCGATGTTGACGGCCCCCGAGCGGGCGATGATGTCATTGAGATAGCTCTCTCCGCCGCATGTCCAGAGCCCCTGGCCGCGCAGGATGACGAAGACCCGGGGTTTACGGTCGACGACACCCAGGGCCTGCTCGACGGCCTGCTGGCGGGCCCGGAGCTTCGTCGAAAGGGCCTCGGCTTCCCTATCCTTCCGGGTGACGAGGCCGATTTTGGCGATGAGCGGATAGAGTTCGTCGAGGCCGCCTCCGATGTCCAGGACGAAGACGGGCGACCCGAGGTCTCGAAGACGGTCGACAATCCGGAGCGGGTTGCCGCGGAAGGCGATGACGAGGCCCGGCCGCAGCGACTGGATGATCTCGATGTTGGGGTCGACGAGTCCGCCGATCTTGGCCACGGCCAGCGCTTCCGGTGGGTAATCGCAGAACCTCGTCACGCCGACCACCTCCGGGCCGAGCCCGAGGGCGAAGAGGATTTCGGTGATATTCGGAGCCATGGAGACGATCCTGGTCGGCGTCCGTTCGGGCAGAGCGAAGGGGCGGCCGAGGTCGTCCCTGACGACCTCCTGCCGGGCCGGAGTCCCGTCGGCTGAGAAAGGGCCGACGGCGGCGAAGGGAACACCGACGCCGAGCATCGATAAGAGGAGGAGAGCGATGATCGCGCTGAAGGGGAAGGGTTTGGTCCTGTCTCCCCATCCGGAGGCGACTTGGTTCTCGCAACTCGCCGAGCGGAGGGGGAGGGATAGCCGACGGGGGCCGAGCGGGCTGGGATCTCTCATTCCCCCCCGCCTCCAGGAATCAGCGAGATCTCCGGGAGCCCGGTGTGGAGGTTAGCGCGGACGTCGACTTCGGCGTCGAAGATCTCGCGGATGACGTTTGCCCTGACCGTCTCCGCCGGCGTCCCCCGGACGGCCACAACGCCCTCTTTGAGGAAGACAAGCTGGTCGGCATGGGCCGCGGCCAGGTTGATGTTGTGTTCGGCCGCGAGGATGGTCTTCCTTTTTTTCTCCCGAAGGCCTTTGAGGAGGCCGTAGATTTCGACCTGGTAGCTGATGTCGAGGTGGAGGCTGGGCTCGTCGAGGACGAGGAGAGGAGTGTCCTGGGCCAGGGCCCGGGCGATGAAGACCCGCTGCCGCTCGCCGCCGCTCAGGTGGGCCATCTTCTTGTCCGCCAGAACGACCGTTTCCGTGAGCCGCATGGCCTCGCCGAGCGCTTTTTCGTCATTTGGGGAGAGGCCCTGAAGACGGGATTGGCGGGCGTAGAGTCCCATGCGGACGATCTCGCCGGCGGTGAATTCGAAAACGGGCTCGGAGAGCTGGGGAACGTAGGCGATTTTTTTAGCGATCTCGCGCCGGCCCATCCGGCCCGTGTCCTCGCCATCCAGGAGAACCTGGCCTCGGACGTTCCCGAGCAGGCCCAGGATGGCCCTGAGGAACGTGCTCTTGCCCGAGCCGTTTCGGCCCAGAACGGCTACAAAACCGCCCGGCTCGAGCGTCAGGGAGATGTCCCTGACGACGAAGCCGTCCCCGTAGCCCGCTGAGAGATTCGTGACTTCTAGGATCGCCATGGGCGGACCTAGTATATCCGCATTCCTTGACTTTTCAAGGGGATAAACCTAAGATGAAGTCTGCTTTTTCGGACCGCCGAAAGGCCGAAAACCCGATTTTCCGAGGACAGTTCGAGGCATGAAGGACACGTACGACTTCCGGCACATCGAAGAGAAGTGGCAGCGCGTTTGGGACGACCGCAAGGCGTTCCGTGTCACGGAGGACCCATCCAGAGCCAAGTTCTACTGCCTCGAAATGTACCCGTACCCTTCCGGCCGCATCCACATGGGCCACGTCCGGAACTACTCGATCGGCGACGTCATCGCCCGCCAGAAGACGATGAAGGGCCTCAACGTCCTCCATCCGTTCGGCTGGGACGCTCTTGGCATGCCGGCCGAGAATGCGGCCATCAAGGAAGGCATCCATCCCCGGGACTGGACCTTCGACAACATCGGGTACATGCGGACGCAGCTCAAGAGGATGGGCTTCAGCTACGATTGGGACCGTGAGGTCAACACCTGCCTGCCCGAATACTATAAGTGGAACCAGTGGATCTTCCTCAAGATGTTCGAGAGGGGCCTGGCCTTCCGCAAAGAAAGCTGGGTCAATTGGTGCCCCCAGTGCCGGACTGTCCTGGCGAATGAGCAGGTCGTCGCCGGCGGCTGCTGGCGCTGCGATACGACTGTCACCCAAAAGAAGATGGAGCAGTGGTTCCTGAAGATCACGGATTATGCCGACGAGCTCCTCTCCGGGCACGAATCCCTCCAGAAGTGGCCCGAGCACGTCCTCCAGATGCAGAAAAACTGGATCGGCCGGAGCACGGGCGCACACGTCCATTTCGGCCTCCAGGGGTCGTCCAAGCCCCTCGAGGTCTTCACGACGCGGGTGGATACGATCTACGGGGCCACGTTCCTGGTCGTCTCGCCCGAGCACCCCTTCGTCCCCGACCTCATCGCCGGGCCGAACGAGAAAGAGCTCAGGGATTGGGTCGATCAGACCGTCGTCGAAATGAGGCGGAAGCGGGAGATCGGTGGAGCCGAAAAGGATGGCGTCGACACCGGCAGGAAGGCCCTCAACCCGTTCACCGGCGAGCTCATCCCCGTCTGGCTGGCGAACTACGTCCTGATGGAATACGGGACGGGCGCGATCATGGCCGTCCCCGCCCACGACCGCCGCGATTTCGAGTTCGCCAGGGATTACGGCCTTCCCATCCGGACCGTCATCGTGCCGCCGGGACAAGAGGCGGAGCGCCATGATGCCGCGCCGGCCGAGGCGTTCGAGGATTACGGCACTCTGGTCAACTCCGGACCGTTCTCCGGGCTCCGGTCCGAGGAGGCGATGGAGAAGATGGGCGCCTTCGCCGAGGAACAGGGCTTCGGCCGGCGGACGACCGTCTACCGCCTCCGCGACTGGGGCATCTCGCGCCAGCGCTACTGGGGGACTCCGATCCCCATCATTTACTGCGATAAATGCGGCCCGGTCGGCGTCCCGTATGAAGACCTCCCCGTCGAAATTCCCTACGACGTCGAGATCACGGGGGCCGAGGGATCCCCCCTGGAGCGGCTGGAGAGTTTCGTCCGGACGAAATGCCCGGCATGCGGAGGTCCGGCCCGTCGCGAAACCGATACCATGGACACGTTCATCGATTCCTCGTGGTACTTTTTCCGTTATTGCTCGCCCGGAGAGACGACGCTCCCATTCACTCCCGAAGCCGCAGAATTCTGGCTGCCGGTCGACCTCTACATCGGCGGCGTCGAGCACGCCATCCTCCACCTCATCTATGCGCGGTTTTTCACCAAGGTCCTGAGGGACTTCGGCCTGACCCGCATCGGCGAGCCATTTCCTCACTACCTGGCCCAGGGGATGGTCACCAAGGACGGGTCGGCCATGTCCAAATCGAAGGGCAACACTGTCGACCCCGATGACATCTTGGACGAGTACGGGGCGGACACCCTGAGGGTGTTCGTCCTCTTCGCCTCGCCCCCCGACAAGGAGTTTGCCTGGGCGGAGGAGGGGCTCGAGGGTTGTTTCCGATTCCTGACTCGGGTCTGGTCGCTCGTTCATGAGAACCTCGACGTGTTTGCCGCCGGAGCCGGACCGAAAGGCTTCCGAGCCGGCCAAGACGCCGCCGCCAGCGCCGCTGAAGGGCGCGTCGTCAAGAAGATGCACCAGACAATCCGTAAGGTCGGCGAGGACATCGAGATCCGGTTTCACTTGAACACGGCCGTGAGCTCGATCATGGAGTTCCTGAACCTGGTCAAAAAGGAGAAGGGCCTCCTAAGAGGGACCGCCTCGGGGCGGTCCGCCCTCCGCCGTGCCCTGGAAACTCTCGTCTCCCTGCTCTCGCCGTTCGCGCCGCACATGGCCGAGGAGCTATGGGAAAAAACCGGCCATGAAGGTCTCCTCATGCGATCACCCTGGCCGATGTTCGATGCGGAGCTGGCCCGCGAGGAGCTGGCCACCATCGTCGTCCAGGTCAACGGCAAGCTCCGCGACAAGTTCGAAGCGGAACCCGGCCTGGCAGAGGCCGCGCTCGAGGAGCGGGCCCTCGCCCTGCCGAAAATCCAGGCCGCCTTGGGCGGCCGGCGGCCGCGTAAGGTCATCTGCGTCAAAGACAGACTCGTTAACATCGTGAGCTGAGGGCGGGTCGTGACCATCCTAATGCCAAGAACAAAGACCATCTGCGAGGGCTTGAGCCTGACGCTGGTTGTTCTAGCGGCCGCGGGCTGCGGCTATCGCCTGCGCGGCACCGGGAGCTTCCTCCCTCCGTCCGTTAAGACGATGAGCATCCCGGTCTTCAAGAACCTGACGACCCGCTACGAGCTGGACATCAAGCTGACGCGGGCCGTGATCGACGAGATGGTCGCCAGGGGCAAGGTCGTCATCGCTGCCGACCCGGAAAAGGCCGACGCCACTCTAGAGGGTGAGGTCGTTTCCTTCTCGGCGAACCCCGTCGCCTTCACCGGACAGGCCCGCGCAGACCGGTACACGATCACCGTGAAGGCGAAGATCGTCCTGAAAGAAAGGGCGGCGGACAGGACGATCTTTTCCAACCCGTCGTTTGTTTACGTCGAGGAGTACGAGGTCCCGTCGGGTCGCGACTTCGAGTCCGTCCAGACTGAGGCCATCGACAGGGTTGCCGAAAAGTTCGCCCGCAGCCTCGTCGCCACCATTTTGGAAGGGTTCTGAGGTGTACAGTCCGCTCGTCGGTGCCGAAGTCCGCGAGGATGGTCTGCTCGCCTGCTATTTTTTCTACGGCGAGGAGACCTTCCTGGCCGACGAGTTCGTCGGCCAGCTCAGGGACATGCTGGCTGCCTCATCAGGCGAGGACTTTCGCGTCGACAGGTTTTACCTGGACGAATCGCGATGGATGGACATCATCGACGCCGCCCGGAGCGTGCCCTTCCTCTTTCACCCCTGGAGGCTCCTCGTCGTCGGGGTCCCGGAGAAGCGCGCGACCTCCGACAGGAGCGGCGGGAAACGGGGCGAATCAGAGGGAGAAGTAGAGAAAGGGGCGAAATTCCTGAGCGAGGCCGACCAGAAGATCATCCGCGGCTATTTTGCCGACCCGGCCGCGCGGACGACGATAGTCGTCATCATGCCCGGCAAGGTCCGGAAAAACGACTCCATCGTCCGCTTCTTTTCGTCCCTGCCCAGGAACTCGGTCCTGGTCAAGGAAGTCAAGCGTCTCAATCCCCGGGAAATCAAGAGTTGGGCGGACCGGACGGCCCAGACGCTGGGCAAATCGCTCTCCGAGGGGGCGAAAGACCGCCTCCACGAAATCCTCGGCTCGGACCTCAGGCTCCTTTCGAATGAGCTCGAGAAGCTCGCGATCTTCGTCGGCGACAAGCGCGGGATCGACGAGGACGACGTCAACCAGGCCACGGCCTGGCTTCGGAGCTACGAAACCTACGAGCTCGACGACGTCCTGACGACCGCCGACTTCGAGAAAGGAGTCGCCGTCCTAGGCCATCTCTTCTCAGAAGGCGAAAAGCCGGAGCTCATCGTCGGCCGCCTGACGTCTTTCTTCAAGAACGTCCTCATGGCCCAGACATGGCTCCGCGAAAAGAGTAAGACGCGGGATGAAATTTTCCAGGATTTCTTCCCGTACATTCAGAAATTCCACTCGGGCCTCTACGACCGGAAATACGGGGGCTTCTTCGCGATCGTCGACGGGCTGACACGGTCGGATCTCAACTCCGTCCTGAGGAAGCTCCAAAAGGCTGACGTCAAGATCAAGACGACGGACTCGGACAAGAGGACGGTCCTGGAGGTTTTCCTGAAGGAATACTGCCTGCTGCGGGACCGAAAAAAGGCTACTTCGCGGGGTTGACGTCCATCAGCCCGACCTGGCGGTTGAGCCGGGATTTGTATCGGCTACCCGTGTTCTTGTGGATCGTTCCCTTCTTGACGGCCTGATCGATGGTCGAGACGACACCGGGGAGGAGCTTCAGAGCCGTTTCGCGGTCCTTGTTCTCTATCGCTTCGCGGACCTTCCTGACGCCCGTGCGGAGGGCGGACGTATTGCGGGCGTTGACGGCCCTCCTGCGGATGCTGCGCCGCTCCTGCCTGATCGCGGATTTGTGATGGGCCATTTCCTACTCCTTGAAAGGCGACTATGATAGAATACTCTGGATTCAAAGTCAAACGGCCTCCCTCTTGGGACGAGACCGCCCCTGCCTGATGGAACGCGACGATCAGAAACGCCGGCTCCTGCGGTCCACGGCCTCCGTGGCTCTCCCGACCTTCGTCAGCCGGATCCTGGGCTACGTCCGGGACCTCCTCCAGGCCTTTTTCCTGGGCACGAGCGACAGTGCCGACGCCTTCACCATCGCCTTCACCATCCCCAACCTCTTCCGCCGCCTGACAGGCGAAGGGGCCATGACGGCCGGGTTCGTGCCGACGTTCACCGAGATCAAGGGGCAAGGCGAGAGGAGGGAGCTCTGGAGGTTCGGCAACCTCTTTTTCTGGGACCTCGCCCTGGTCATGGCCCTTGCGACCGTCCTTGGGATTCTCTTCGCGCCGGGGCTGGTCAAGTTCATCGCCCACGGATTCAAGGCAACCGAAGGCAAGTGGACCCTGACCATCGCCATGACCCGGGTCATGTTCCCCTACCTCTTTCTCATCAGCCTGGCGGCCCTGGCCTCGGCCATCCTGAACTCATTCCGGCGGTTCTTCGTCCCGGCGTCGACTCCGATCCTCTTCAACCTGGCCGTCATCGCCGCCGCGGCCCTCTTGGCCCGCGGCTCAAGCGAGCCAGCCCGTGTGTTTTGCCTCGGCGTCCTGGCCGGGGGGGTCCTCCAGGTGGCCGTCCAGGTCCCTTTTCTCTGGAGGGAGGGCATGCGCTTCACCTTCGGCCTCTCCTTCAAGCACTCCGCCGTCCGGCGCGTAGGCGCCCTCTTGGTGCCAGGAATCCTCGGGGCCGGGGTCTACCAGGTCAACTTTGCCCTGAGCAGGATGATCGCCTCAAGCCTCGAGCGGGGGAGCACGGCCGCGCTGTATTACTCGTCGAGGATCGAGGAGCTGACCCTCGGGCTCTTCTCGATCGCCCTGTCCGTCGCCCTCCTTCCGGCCCTCTCAGAACATGCCGCGGCCCGCGACACGCCCGAGATCAAGAAGACGCTCGGCTTCTCCCTCCGGCTGACCTCCTTCGTCACTTTTCCGGCCGCGGCCGGGCTCGTCGTCCTCAGCCGGCCGATCATCAGGGTCCTCTTCGAGCGGGGGATGTTCAACCGCGAATCGACGACCATGAGCGGGGCCTGCCTCCTATTTTTCGCCATGGGGCTGCCCTTTGTCTCCGGGGTCAAAATGGTCGCCCCGGCGTTCTTCTCGCTCAAGGACACGCGGTCTCCGGTCATCGTCGGCGTCTTCGTCATGGCTCTCAACGTCTGCCTGTCATTCGCCTTGATGGGTAAGCTGCGGGTCGGGGGCCTGGCGCTTGCCCTGTCCCTATCCCAGGTCGTCAACTTCGCCGCCCTCTTCATCTGGCTCGAAAAGAAAATCGGCATCATGGCGAGGAAGGCGATCGCCGCCACGGCGGTCAAGACCCTGGCCGCTTCCGCTCTGATGGCCGGGGCCCTCCTGGCCCTCCGGCCTGTCATCGACGTCCCGGCGGCGCCGTTTTCCCGGCAGGCCGCGGGCTTGGCGGTGGCTATCGTCCTGGGGATTGCGATCTATGTCTCATTCCTCTGGCTCATCAGCCCGAGCGAGGCGAGAAGTCTCGTCCGGACGTTTCTCCACGCCGCCCGCCGCGGCGCCGGAGAGGAGGTGCGATGAGAATCGTCTTGCAACGGGTCAAGGAAGCCCGGGTCGATGTCGAAGGAGGGACCGTCGGCAGGATCGGCAAAGGGATTTGCCTCCTCGTGGGGGTCGAAAAGGGCGACACAGAGGAGGACGCCCGGTTCCTGGCGAAGAAGGCCATCGAGCTCCGCATCTTCCCCGACACGCAAGGGAAGATGAATCTATCCCTAGCCGACCTCGGCGGCGAAGTCCTGGCCGTCTCTCAGTTCACGCTGGCCGGGTCCGTCCGGAAGGGAAGGCGGCCGAGCTTTGACGGCGCCGAGGAGCCGCCGCGGGCAGCGGAGATCTTCGACCACTTCGTCGGGGCCATCGAAGCCCTGGGGATCACGGTCGAGACGGGCGTTTTCCAGGCCCCCATGGACGTCCATATCCTTAACGACGGACCGGTGACCTTCGTCCTCGAATCCAGGAAGAACTCCGGGGCCGGCGAGGAGGGGTGAAAAAAGAGGCCTCAACTCACCTTTCGGAGGGAGGAGAGTCCGGGCAAAATCACCCCCATAATCCCCGTCCCTGACCATGGACCAGCCCGACAGTTTCCTTCATAATCCCCTGCTGGCGGATTTCCGTCCGGAGGACGGAGGACTCTGCGTCGGATGAGAGTTTCTGAGCTTCTGAGTTATTCGGGATCCTGATGAGCCGATTTGTCAGCCGAAAACGGATAGGGAGATTGCCCCGCCTTCCTCTCAGCGGCAGCATCGACCTGACCTACCGTTGCGACAACGACTGCCGGCACTGCTGGCTGAGACTCCCGCCGGGATCGGCGGAGCGGAGGCGTGAGCTCACGTTCGAGGAGATCCGGGGCATCGTCGGCGAGGCCCGGAAGATGGGCTGCCGGCGCTGGTCCATCTCGGGCGGCGAGCCGATGATCCGGCCGGACTTTGCCGAAGTCTTCGACGACATCAGCCGCCGTTCGGCCTCGTATACCCTGAACACCAACGGGACGCTGATCACCCCTCAAATCGCCCGTCTGATGAAGCGCAAAGGCTCCAAGCTCATTGCCCTCTATGGGGCCACTCCCGAGGTCCATGAGCGCGTCACCCGGAACCAGGGTTCCTTCGAAGCGCTGAAAAGAGGCATCGCCTATCTCCACGAGGCGGGCGCCGGGTTCACGGTTCAGGTCGTCCCGATGAAGAGCAATTTTCACCAGTACGAGGCCATGATCCGGCTGGCCGAATCCTGGAGTCCGTCGTGGCGGGTCGGGGCGAGCTGGCTTTACCTCGCCGCGGACGGCGACCCCGTCAAGAACCGGCGGATCCGGGAGGAGCGGCTGGCGCCAGCCGATGTCGTCAAGCTCGACAGGCCGGAGGGTCGGACCGGCGGCCTCGCCGAAGAAGATATTGCGTGCCTGTCCGTCACGGGCGGCGGGCTTTTTGCCGAATGCCTTGCCGGCCGGCGCGATTTTCATGTCGACCCATATGGCGGGATGAGCTTCTGCGGCTTCGTCAAGGACCCCGAACTCCGCCTGGACCTCCGCCGGATGGGCTTTCGCGAGGCCTGGGACGAGGGCCTCCCTTTATTGGCCGATAAGGCCAAGCCGGGAAAGGACTATCTCGAGAATTGCGGGGCCTGCGACCTCCGGAGTGACTGCCGGTGGTGTCCCGTTTACGCCTATCTTGAGCACCGTGACCATTCGGCCAAGGTCGATTATCTTTGCGCGATCGCGCGCGAGGAGAGGGCCTTCCGCGCGGAGTGGGAGAGGACGCACCGCCGGCATTACGGGATCGCCGGCCTGACGCTCCGGGTGGAAGCGGACCTGCCGATCGAAGACTCGACCTTCCAACCCAAGTTCGAGCTCTTTAGAATTCCCGCCCCCCGCGAAAGCGTCATCTCCATCCGCCACCATTTTTCATTGCCCGACCTCGAGGGAGAAGACCTGGGCCGGGAGGTCTACCGCAAGCCGCCGTGGGCGATCTTCAGGAAGGGCGGGTCGTGGATTTATCTCGGGATTTACCCCGACAAGGGGGACAAGAGGATCCACCGGGTCATCGTCTTCAACGACGACCACACCCGGGCCCGCATCTTCAATCCCTCGCCCGACCTCTTCCTCAGAGGCGGCCTGGATTCGCTGACCCTCCTTTCCTCCGATCAAATCCTCCTCGCCCGTGCCGTGCCGTTCCTGGGGGGAGCTTTCGTCCACGCCGCCGGCGCCGTGCTCGCCGGGGCCGGCCTGCTGTTCGCCGGGCCTTCGGAGGCCGGGAAATCGACCATCGTCAAGATGCTCAAGGGCCGGGCCAAGATCCTCTGCGATGACCGGATGATCATCCGGAAAGAACCCGGCGGATTCCGGATCCACGGGACGTGGAGTCACGGGGAAGTCCCCGACGTCTCCCCCGACCATGCTCCCTTTCGTGCCCTCTACTTCCTTCGGCAGTCCAAAGAGAACCGTCTGGAGAGGATCGAAGACCGGAAGGTCGTCCTCAAAGAACTACTGCCCCGCTTTGTCCGGCCGCTCGAGACCGCGGACTGGTGGGACCGGATCCTCGCCCTGGCCGAGGAGATCGCCGCCGAGATCCCCTGCTACAGCCTGCATTTTGACCGGAGCGGCCGGATCATCGACACCCTCGAGGAGCTTGTTCGATGAGCACGGCGAAAAAGGCATTTTCAAAAAAGGTCCCTTCCGGGCGGGCCGGACTCTGGAAGGCTGGCCGCCCGCTCCTCGCCCGTCTCGATTTCGAGCTCACCGAGCGCTGCAACAACAATTGCATCCATTGCTCGGTCAACCTTCCCGCCGGGGACGAGGAGGCGAGGCGCCGGGAACTCGCGGCCGCCGAAATCAAGAACATCCTGGGCGAAGCCGCCTCTCTCGGCTGCCTGAGCGTCCGGTTCACGGGCGGGGAGCCGCTTCTGCGGGATGATTTCGAGGAGATCTACATCGCCGCCCGGAACCTGGGCCTCCGAGTCAGGATCTTCACCAACGCCACGCTCCTCACGCCGGAACTCGCGGCGCTCTTGAAGAAGATTCCGCCGCTCGGAAAAATGGAGGTTTCGGTCTACGGAATGTCCGCAGAGTCGGCGCTGGCGGTGACCGGCAACCCGGATTCGCACGAGGCGTTACGGCGGGGCCTGGCTCTTCTTCTCAGCCACGGCGTTCCCTTTGAGGTCAAAGGCGCGGTCCTGCCACCCACCAAGGATGAGCTTGACCGCTTCGAGGCCTGGACCCGTGATCTGCCCGGCATGACCGCTCTTCCCTCATGCGCCATGCTTTTCGATCTCCGTTCGCGCCGTGACCAGGCGGCGAAAAACGACGAGATCCGCCGCCTCCGGATGGAGCCGCAGGAATACATCCAGCTCGAATCGCGCCGGGGGGAAGGCCAGAAGGCCGAGCTCCGGGCGTTCGTCGCCCGATTCGCCGGGCCCGGCGGGGATCGACTCTTCCCGTGTCTCGTCGACACCGCGAGCGTCGACGCCTATGGCCACTTCCAGGTTTGCCTGAGCTTAAGGCATCCCGACACGGTCTATGACCTGAAAAAGGGCTCTCTGAGGAACGCCATCGAAGAGTTTCTTCCGAAGGTCCGGGAGATGCGAACGGCCAACCCTGCCTACCTCAAGCGCTGCGGACGGTGCTTTCTTAAGGCCCTTTGCCTGCAGTGCCCTGCGAAATCGTGGGCGGAGCACGGCACCCTCGATACTCCGGTCGAATACTTTTGCCGTATTACTCATGCCCAGGCGGTTTCGATCGGGGTCCTCGACGAGGGGGAGAAGGCCTGGACCCTGACTGATTGGCAGGCCAGGGTTGCGGAGCGGGCCGCTTCATGGAAAAATGGGTCCGGGGCGAAGCCTGAAGGTTCCGAGGAGTGCGAAGGAGAAAGAATATGGAAAGCCCGATAAGCTTGGATTTCGCCTACGGGCCGTCGGAAGACGTGGTCGTCAGGGAAATCGAAGGAGAGATCATCATCGTGCCCTTAGTCTCCGGCATCGGGGACCTGGAGGACGAACTCTTCACCCTGAATGAGACAGGCCGGGCCATCTGGCGGAAGCTCGACGGCCTGAAGCCGCTGAGGGTTGTGGTCAGCGAGCTCGCCGCCGAATTCGACGCGCCGGCCGACCTCATCGAAGAGGACACCGTCGGGCTCCTCCAGGAACTCGCCCGGAGAAAGATGATCATCCGGAAAGGGTCAGCGTCAGAGAGATGAAATCCGCGAGGCTTGTCAGGAGAGAGGGAGAGCGGCCGCTCTCGGGGGAGGCCTTGACGGAGCTCATGCGGGCGGTCCTGGCGAAGGAAAAACCGCTCCGGTTTCGGGCCAAGGGATCGAGCATGGCGCCCTTCATCAAGGACGGAGACGTGGTGACCGTCCGGCCGCTCGGGGGAGCCAGACCGAGAACCGGGGACATTGTGGCTTTTCTCCATCCCGTGACCGGCAGGGTGGGGATTCATAGGATTGTCCGGGAAGAGTCGGACCAATTTTCGCTGAAGGGAGACAACCTCTCCGGCGGGGACGGAACGCTGTCGCTCGGACAGATCCTGGGGATCGTGTGCCGGGTCGAACGGGCGGGCAAAAATGTCCATTTGGGCCGGCTCGCCGGCGGCGCCTTGGTCGCCTCTCTTTCCCGGTCCGGATGGCTGACAAGGGCCGTGGACGCTGCCCGCCGGGTGTCCGGAAGGAAACGCGAGAGGGGGTCGAAATGACCCGGCGGTTTGTTTCGCGCCAGGAGATGCCGGCCCTACCTCTCTGGAAAAAGATGGACGGAAGGAGGGCCGCGATTAGCTTCGACTTCGAGGTGACCGCCCGCTGCAACCTCGACTGCCGCCATTGTTACATCAATGTCCCGGCTGGCGACAGGGCGGCAAAGAAACAAGAAGTTGACCCCTCCGAAGCCCGTCGGATCGGCGCCGAGGCCGCCTCCCTCGGCGTTCTCTGGTGCCTGATCACGGGCGGGGAGCCCCTCCTCAGGAAAGACTTCTTCGAGATCTACCTGGCTCTGAAGCGGCAGGGCCTTCTTCTTTCGGTTTACACAAACGCGACCCTCGTCAGCAGGGAACACATCCGGTTCTTCAAGAAATATCCGCCCCGGGATATTGAAGTGACCGTCTACGGCGTGACGGAAAAGACCTACGAGCGCGTAACCCGCGTCCGCGGCTCCTTTTCGGCCTTCAAAAGGGGGCTCGAACTCCTCATCGGGAACGGCCTCAACGTCCGCCTCAAGGCCATGGCCATGCGCTCAAATTATCACGAGCTTCCGGCGATCGCGGAATTCTCGCGGGCACGAACCAAGGACTATTTTCGCTTCGACCCGTTCCTCCACTGCCGTTTTGACAGGGACCCCGGCCGCAACGCGGACATTCAGGCCGAGCGGCTGAAGCCGGACGAGGTCGTCGCTCTCGAACGGGAGGACCGTCAGCGGTTCCAGGCGTTGGAAAAAAGCTGCGACCGGCTGATCGTCCCGGAATTTTCAAAGTCCGATTGCCGGCACATCTTCCGCTGCGACGCCGGCTTGAGGAATTTCGTTGTTGGGCCCGACGGCCGCTTCAGGCTGTGCGCCTCCCTCTATCATCCCGACCTTCTCTTCGATCTCCGGAAGGGGAGTCTGGCCGAGGCCTGGACGGCCTTTGTCCCGACGGTCCTGGAAAGGAAAACAGCCAGGAAGGATTATCTGGAAAGGTGCGCCAGATGCCCGATTATCAATCTCTGTCTCTGGTGCCCGGCCCACGCTTATCTTGAATCCGGCGAGCTCGACGCGCCCATCGACAATTTTTGTCAGCTTGCTCGGGCTCGGGCGAAAGCCCTCGAAAAATGTTGACATGGGGAGCCATAAGGTTTATCATCAGTCATGGAAAAGGAAACAAGGAAGCGGCTGAGGAGGCCTCCGATGAAAAAACCGTGGCAGACTCCTGAACTGGTGATCCTTTTTCGAGGAAGGCCGGAGGAAGCCGTTCTCTGCAACTGCAAGCACGCCCACATGACGGCCATCGCGCCGCACAATTTCAAGGACAGCTGCAACCTGAGCGTGACCTGCTGCTCCGCCTGCCAGAACACGACCGCGGCCAGCTGAGCGGGCGCCCAGGACCCCCCCCGTTTTTTCCCAGGCTCTCACAATCCCTGATTTTTCCGCCCGCGTGGTAGCCTAGAAATACTCATATCAACGAGCGAGCAGCCGAGCAAAGCCGAGCTTGCCCCATGATGACAGTCAAACGAACCGAACGTCGCTCGCCTTGCGGATGGCCTCTTCAGCCGCTTGCCTCACGTAAACGTTGGGGTCCTTCTTCAGCCCGACGAGCAGGCTCATCGCCTCTTCGCCTCCGATCTCGCCCAGGGCCTCTGCGGCTGACCGCTTGATATCGGCGTTGTCCGTGCCCTCGAGAGCTTTCTTGATTTCGGGGATGGCCTCCTTGGAACGGTGGATTCCGAGAAGCCTCAACACCCCGCTCTTGGCGTACCAGGGAGGACGACGGAGCCTGTTCAGCGCCCGGCCGAGGTCAAGCGTCTGCTTGCGGGCAAGCTCCATGAAGGCGAAACCGCGGACATTCTCGCAGGAATCGCCCAGTGTTTCCCACAGCAGCTCTTCGACCCACGGCGAGCGAACCTTCACGCAGGCCTTGAGGATCCGCAGACGCCTCTTCTTATCCTCAGTTTTGGAAAGTTTGCGAAGAAACCGCCCACAGATAAAGGAAACACCCGGCCGTTCCGCCGCCGCTGCAGCCGGGTGACGCTTGTCCGTGCCCAAGACCGCTGGGTCTCCTCCGCCTTGATTTCCCTAGAGGACGCCTCGCGCCCGGCCCGCCCTGGACCACACGTCAGACACGGTCCAGGATATGGCCCATTTTTTCTTTTTTCGTCTTCAGGTACTTGATGTTGCAGGCGTTGGGCTCGACTTCGATCGGGACCCGTTCGACGATCTCCAGCCCGTAGCCGGCCAGACCGATGTACTTCCGGGGATTGTTGGTGATCAGGCGGATCTTGTGGACGCCCAGCGCGACGAGAATCTGGGCGCCGATGCCGTAATCGCGCTGGTCGGTCTTGAACCCGAGGCGGTGGTTGGCCTCGACTGTGTCCGCGCCCTGGTCCTGGAGAGCGTAGGCCCGGACCTTGTTCAAGAGGCCGATGCCGCGTCCCTCCTGGTTCAGGATGTAAAGGACAACGCCTCTGCCCTCTTTTTCGATCATCTCCATGGACCGCCGGAGCTGCTCGCCGCAGTCGCAGCGGGCCGAGCCGAAGGTGTCGCCGGTCAGGCACTGGGAGTGAGCTCGGACAAGGGTGGGCTCGTCTCCTCGAATTTTCCCCTTGACCAGGGCGGCGTGGTGCTCCTTACGGATCACGTCCTCGAAGAGGAAGAGCCGGAAATGGCCGTGGCGCGTGGGCATGTCGGCCTCTTCGAGTTTCCGGACCAGAGTTTCGTGGTTCATCCGGTAGCGGATGAGATCGGCGATGGTCAGAATCGGGACTCCGTGCTCACGGCTGAACAGGTCGAGGTGGGGCCTGCGGGCCATGGAGCCGTCCTCGTTCATGATCTCGCAGATGACGCCCGCCGGAATAAGGCCCGCGAGGCGCGCTAGGTCGACGGCCGCCTCGGTCTGGCCGGCCCTGGCCAGCACGCCGCCTTCCTTGGCCTGGAGCGGGAAGATGTGCCCCGGCCGGGCCAGGTCCTCGGGTTTGGTTTTGGGGTCGATGGCTGTCAGCACGGTTTTTGCGCGGTCATAGGCGGAGATGCCCGTTGTGACACCGTGCTTGGCATCTATCGAAACCGTGAAGGCGGTCTGATAGCGGGCCGTGTTGTCGGCGACCATGAGAGGGAGCTGGAGCGCCTCCAGGCGTTCCCGGGCGAGCGGCAGACAGATCAGCCCCCGGCCGTGCTTGGTCATGAAGTTGACGATCTCCGGCGTGATCTTTTCGGCGGCGACCATAAGATCGCCCTCGTTTTCCCGGTCCTCGTCGTCGACGATGATGATCATCCGGCCGGCCTGTATCTCGGCGACGGCCTGCTCGACGGAAATCGTCTTATCCTTGCGGTTCATGGGTCTATCGGTTTGGGAATCAAAACCCTTCGTCGGGCCCTTGTCAGCCCGTCTTCCGTTCCTTAACCAACCAATTATACACGTATTTTCCGATGATGTCACACTCGAGGTTGACGGCGGCCCCGGCGCGGAAGGCGCCCAGATTGGTCGCCTGCAGAGTGAGCGGGATGAGCTCGATGTCCATGGCTGACGGGCCGAGCGAGGCGATCGTCAGGCTGACCCCGTTGACGGCCACCGAGCCCTTGGAGACGAGGAACGGACGGACTTCCCGGGGGAAAGACACGGTGAGCCTCCGGCCCGGCCTTCTTTCCACCGTTCGCAGGATTTTTCCGATCGCGTCAACATGGCCGGTGACCATGTGGCCGCCGAGGGGCGAAGCCAGGGTCAAGGGGAGCTCGAGATTGAGGCGCCCGCGCGGCTTGAGTGCCCCGAGGGTCGTCCGGTCGAGGGTTTCGCGGGACAGGTTGAAGATGAGGGCATTTTTCTCGGCCCGGACGAGGGTCAGGCAGACGCCGTCGATTGCGACACTGTCCCCCGGGCGGACCTTGCCGGCGAGACCGGGCGCCTCAACCACAAGCTCCCTCTTGCCGCTTCGGTAGCCGGCAAAAAAACCCTGGTGCGTGATGATTCCCGTAAACATCAGAAGTATCCCTCCAGGATGAGGTCGTCCCCGAGGCTGAACGGCCGGACGTTCTTCAGGGTCAGGGACGCCCGGACATTCTCGGCTCCTGCCCCCTCCCAAAAGCCCGGGGCATCTCGCCCGCCGATGAGCTTGGGAGAGATCGTGAGAACGATTTTGTCGGCGAGCCTCTCGCGGATGAGGCTCGTATGGAGCCGGCTCCCCCCCTCGACGAGGAGGCCTGCGACCTCCCGTTCCCCGAGCTCGGCGAGGACGTCCCTGAGGCCGCCGTTTATCATGGGCCGCGGCACCACGACGACCTCGACGCCCATTTTGATCAGGGCTTCGGCTTTGTCGGAAGGCGCCTCCTCTCCGGCGAAGACGATGATCCGGCCGCGCTCGAGGGTTCCCAGAATCCTGGCTGAGAGGGGAAAACGAAGCTTCGAATCGAGGATGACGCGGACGATCTTCTTGTCTCCCCAATTCGGGTGGCGGACGGTCAGGCGGGGGTCGTCACGGATAAGAGTATTGACCCCGACCATCAGGGCGTCGTATTCGCCGCGGAGGAGATGGATGTAGTCCCTCGTCCCGGCCGCCGAGATCCAGCGCGAATCGCCCGTCCGCGTGGCGGTTTTGCCATCCAGGCTCAGGGCCGCTTTGAGGGTCACAAAGGGGATTTTTCGGGTGATGTATTTGATGTAAATCTCGTTGAGGCGCGCGTTCTTTTCCTCGAGGAGTCCGACGGTCACGTCCAGGCCCGCCTCCCTCAGCTTGCCGACGCCTTTGCGGTGCACGAGCGGGTTCGAATCGTAGGACGAGATGACTGCCCTTTTGAGCCGGGCCGCAAGGAGGCTCGTGACGCAGGGCGGGGTCCGGCCCCAGTGAACACACGGTTCGAGCGTGAGGTAGATCGTCGCCCCTTCGGCGCGGCGTCCGGCCTGCCGAAGGGCCATGATCTCGGCATGGGGCTTTCCCGCCTCCTCGTGATAGCCGCAGCCGACGATCTTCCCGTGGTGGACGATGACGGAGCCGACGAGAGGGTTGGGACTCGACCTGCCCCGGGCTCTTTCGGCCAGCCCGTAGGCCATTTCCATATAGCCGAGATCGGCGGCCTTGCTCATGCGAGAAGCGCCTCGACGAATTCGCGGGGCGAGAACTCGAGGAGATCGTCCTCCGATTCGCCGACGCCGATGAAGCGGATCGGAAGGGCGAGCTCGTCGGCGATCCCGATGACGGACCCGCCCTTGGCGGTTCCGTCGAGCTTCGTCAGGAAGACGCCCGTAAGACCGGAAAACTTCAGGAATTCGCGGGCCTGGAGGATGGCGTTCTGGCCGATCGTCGCGTCCAGGACGAGAAGCGACTCCTGGGGGGCCCCCGCGATCTCACGGCCGGCCACTCGTCTGATCTTTTCGAGCTCGTTCATGAGGTTCGTGTGGGTATGAATCCTCCCGGCCGTGTCGACGACGAGGACATCGCCTTTCTGCGCCTTGAGGGACTGGACGGCGTCGAAAACGACGGACGCGGGGTCGGCGCCGTACTGCCCCTTGACGACGGGGATGGCGAGCCGCCGCCCCCACAGGACGAGCTGCTCCTGGGCTGCCGCCCGGAACGTGTCGGCCGCGGCCATCATCACCTTCTTCCCGCCGCTACGGTAATAGGACGCGAGCTTGGCGGCAGACGTCGTCTTGCCGCCGCCGTTGACGCCGACCATCAAGACGACGGCCGGCTCCGGGCCGAGGGCCGTCCGGGCCGCATGCCGCCCGAGGACGGCCTCGAGTTCCGCCTTGAGGGCTCCCTCCAGCTCCTCGACGGACGCGTCCTTCCGGGTTTTCATCCGGAGGCACTCGAGGACCTTGTCCGCGGTCGCCACCCCGACATCGGCGAGGATTAGGGCCTCGGCGAGGTCGTCGAGGATCTCTTCCCTTTGTTTCCCGCTGTGGAAGAGCTGCTCGATTTTCTGGAAGGCCTGGCGGGTCCGGGACAATTTTTCGCGGAGGTTGGCGAACACGGCTTAAACATTATATTTTTCAAGAAGTTAATTGTCAATTGCCCGATCCGAAATTGTGGATTCCGGATGAATGTGCTACATTGAGGGACCGATGAACTCCTCAGTCTGGATCCTGGCTCCGCCGCGGCCCGAAGCCGAAGCGTTGGCTTCGGAGCTCGGCATCTCTCTCGTGATCGCCCAGGTCCTCGTCAACCGCAAGATCACCACCCCCGACGCCGCCCGGGCCTTCCTCTTCGGGAACCTCGATGCGCTTCATGACCCTTACCTGATGAAAGGGATGCCTCAGGCCGTGGACCGGATCGAGAAGGCGATCGCGCGGCACGAGAAAATCCTGATCTTCGGCGATTACGACGTCGACGGTGTCCTCTCGGTGGTCATGCTCTTCAAGGCCCTGGCCTCGCTCGGGGCCGAGGTAGAGTATTTCATCCCCGAGCGGTTGAAGGACGGCTACGGGATCAAGGCACATCACGTCGAGATCCCGGTCGAGCGGGGCACGGGCCTCGTCATCAGCGTCGATTGCGGGATCAAGGCCGTCGAGTTCACCGCCCAGGCCAAGGCGAAGGGCGTGGATGTCATCATCACGGACCACCATCGGCCCGGGGAGTCACTCCCCGACGCCGCGGCCATCCTCAATCCGGTCCTGGAAGACTCGGGCTATCCCGATAGGGACCTGGCCGGCGTCGGGGTGACGTTCAAGCTCATCCAGGCCCTCCTC